>Ga0209415_10002310_pt1 | contig 35779 bp, 22 predicted proteins | sample PeaSoiSIISIP2007_FD_187696 | JGI IMG/M metagenome (GOLD analysis project Ga0209415, IMG submission 187696) | Peat soil microbial communities from Weissenstadt, Germany - SII-SIP-2007 (SPAdes) (version 2) | ecosystem: Environmental > Terrestrial > Soil > Wetlands > Peat | place: Germany... | reverse complement strand
CCAACGGGAAGTAAGAAACTGGAAGCGCTCGAAGGCACGCGGTGATCAACCTACAGATATCCGCCGAATGAACGACGACAAATGCAAGCAGGCAGGCAAGCACCAGGGAGGCGACTAGCTTGAAGAGACCGACAATCAGGAGCGGACGGGCATCCAGCACGCAGAAGACAAGAAGATAGTAAGCGGCGTTTAAAATCTGGCTGTAGCGATACTGGCCCATGTCGTGGTCCTGTCTTTCAAGTATACAGTGGTCAATTCTTGGCCCTGGAATTCCTCCGTGATCGGGGTCCGCCCCTACCTGGTTCTTGACATTCGCCATACCTTCGCCTATGCTGCGCGCATGGCGATCACTCGGCGGCAACGCGAGCTGTACGACTTCATTTCGCGCTTTGTGGCGGAGAAGGGATACTCCCCTTCGTTTGAAGAAATCAAGGAAGCCATGGGGCTGAATTCCTTAGCCACCGTCCACAAGCATGTCACCAACCTGGAGAAGAAAGGCCTGCTGACGCGAGACTACAACCGCAGCCGCTCGATCGATCTTTTGCCGCCGAAGGGCAAGTTGAAACAGTCGATGGCGGTAAATACCGCTATGGTGTTGCCGCTGGTCGGCAGAATTGCGGCGGGGCGTCCGATTGAGGCGGTGGAACACAACGAGACCATCTCGCTCGCGGACTTCGTGCGCTCGAAGGAAGTGTTCGTGCTCGAAGTGCGCGGCGAATCGATGCAGGACGAAGCGATCCTCGACGGCGACTTCGTGCTCGTCGAAAAAACGAAAACCGCGCACAACGGAGATATCGTGGTGGCGCTGATCGAGTCGACCGATGCGACCCTGAAACGCTTCTTTCGCGAGGGAGACAAGATCCGTCTGCAGCCCTCGAACGCAGCCATGCAGCCGATCATTGTGCCCGCGGCGTCGGTCGAGATTCAGGGGCGGGTAATTGGGGTGTTGCGGAAGTACTGAAAGGGAGCTGTCAGCTCTCGGCTGTCAGCTGTCAGTAAATTCAAAAACGCAATTAGATTTGTCCCTGCGCCCAGCCGAGACAGTCTGTCCGGGCCTTGGCGATCGAAAACTGAGAGCTGACAGCTATCCTAGGTGGCGGTCCAGGGCTTTTTGAATATCGTCTTTGGAGCGGTAGCCTACGAGCTGTTCCACTACCTGTCCATTTTTGAAAACCAGCAGAGTGGGGATGCCGGTAACTTTGTAGCGCATGGGCGTGGCGCCGTTGCGGTCAACGTCCATTTTGCCGAACGTGACTTTACCTTGATACTCGCCGGCGAGCTCTTCAACGATCGGAGCGATCGCGCGGCAGGGACCGCACCAGGCGGCCCAGAAATCGACCAGCACTGGCTTATCGGACTTCAATACATCGGAATCGAAATTAGCGTCGGTGACTTCGACGGTGGCGTTGCTTGCCATTCATCCTCCAGAATTCTCAGTTCCCGCAGGCTGGATCGTTCGATCCAGTAGCGCAGGACTTCTATCGTAGCATTGTGGCACTGTAGGTTGGATGCTCCGCAAGGCTGGAAGTCGCAGGAGTTGGCTGAACCGGAGGTCGGGCTGGGAGCACCGTAGAATGGCTGTTTTGGGGAATCACTGTTTTGGAATCTGAGTCTTGAATCTGGGTTTCGAAGCTGGGTTCCAGATCTGAGTTCGATTTATGCCTAGCGATCTCGACAATCTACGGGTCGTGCTGGTGGCAGCGCGCAATCCGCTGAATATTGGCGCGGCGGCGCGTGCCATGAGTAATTTTGGAGTCCGGCGACTGCGCGTGGTGAATCCCTACGAGGTGGCATTTCAAGAAGCGCGGTCGGCGGTGGGCGCTTCGGGGTTGCTGGCGAAGGCGGAACAGTTCGAGAACCTGGCTGATGCCGTTGCGGACTGCAGCCTGGTGGTTGGAACAACAGCCGCAGGGCGGCGGGAGCTGCAGCATCGGTTGCGGCGGCTGGATGAGGGCGGGCGCGAGATCAAGCGGCAACTGAAGGCGGGACGAGTCGCATTGCTGTTCGGCTCGGAGCGGTTCGGGCTATCCAATCGGGAGATGAGCCATTGCCATTGGATGATGCGGATTCCGACGCGAGAAGAACACGGTTCGATGAATCTGGGGCAGGCGGTCGCGGTCTGCCTGTACGAACTGGTGCGCGGAAGGAAGACAGCGCCGGCGAAAGCTGCTCCCAGGAAAAAGAAAAGCACTCGCGCCAAGTCGGGAGAAACGGAGCGGCTGACAGAAGTGTTGCTTGAAGTTCTTCGCGCCAGCGGATTTGTGAACTCGCGCGCAGTGGCGGCCGAAGAAAAGTTGCGGCGGCTGGTCCGGCGCATGGAGTTGAACGGCAACGACGCCGAGGTGCTGTTGGGAATGCTGCGCCAGATAGCGTGGAAACTGGGCGCGAATGAGAAGATCGAAAAATAGTCTGAACAAACTTCATTGTTAAGTGTCAAGTGTCACTAGTGCGGATACTCCTTAACTTCCGGTATAAATCCCCCTGGTTCCTGATTGATCCCGCGCTAAAATCCCGCGCTAACGCTTGCCATTTCCGAGAGTCGAATTAGAAGTGGCGGGCTGGTTGGCATTCCCAGAACTTCCCGCTCTTGCCAACCTCCGAGGTGGCGACATGCGCATGCTGCTGGACACCTTCACGCAGACTTTACGTACGCTGTGGGCCCACAAGCTGCGGTCCTTCCTCACCATGTTCGGGATTGCGTGGGGAGTAGGTTCACTGCTGCTGCTGGTGGGAGTTGGCGAAGGCTTCCGCAACGGCAATCGCAAGCAACTGGAAACCTTTGGCAAGAACATCATTTTCTTCTTCGGCGGCCGCGCGCCGGCGGTCGAAGGCAGCTTCAATTCGATGAAGTGGTTCAACCTTACATACGACGACTACCTCGCCATCCAGAATGAATCGAGGCTCGCGATCCACATTTCGCCGCTGATTGCGCGTGACGACATCCGCGCGGTCAGCGACTACACCAGCACCAACGGCCAAGTTTCGGGCGTGCCGCCGATCTACAGCCAGGTGCGGACGATCCCGCTGGCGGTGGGACGCTGGATCAACGACGACGACAACGAGCAGCGGCGGCGCGTGTGCATCCTGGGACGGGAAATGACGCGCAATATGTTTCCGGGGCGTCCCGCGGTCGGCAATACCATCCTGCTCAATGGCGTTCGCTTCCAGGTAATCGGTGTGCTCTCGATGATTGGCCATGAGGAGCAGAATGCGACCAACATCCGTATTTTTATTCCCTTCAACACCATGCGCGAGTTGTTTCCGCTGACGGGCGACAACTCGAAAGAGGGCAACGCGATTTCGTTTATCAACTATCAGCCGCGCAGTTTTGACGAGAACGAAACCGCCAAGGATGAGTTGCACCGCATCGTAGCCCGCAACCATGGCGGATTCGATCCCAAGGGCACCGACGTCTGGGAAGAATGGGACACAATCAAGAACCAGAAAACCATGGGCAAGATCTTCACGGCCATGGATTGGTTCCTGGGCGGCGTAGGACTGGTAACGCTCGCCCTGGGCGCGATTGGCATCGTGAACATCATGCTGGTGGCGGTGACGGAACGCACGCGCGAGATAGGACTGCGCAAAGCCCTGGGCGCGACCAACCGCAGCATCCTGTTTCAATTCTTTCTTGAAGGAGCATTTCTGACGCTGCTGAGCGGCGCTATCGGAGTGGGTGCCGCGATGCTCGTCATTCGCTTGCTCTCGGGGGTGCAACTCCCGCAGGGGTTCGATACGCCGCGGATCGTGCCCGTATCGGCGATCGGCGCCGTCCTGTCGCTCGCATTGGCGGGCATAACCGCCGGGCTGTATCCCGCGCGCAAAGCGGCCATGCTGGAGCCGGTGGATGCTTTGCGCCAGGAGTAAGGAATCGTCATGACCAACGATCTGCTGAGAGAAGCTTACGGCGCTATGCAGCACAACCGCCGACGCACCACCCTGACCATGCTGGGAATGGCTTGGGGAATTGCGACCGTTGTTATTCTGCTCGCCTTCGGCTCGGGATTCGAGCGCGCTATCAATCTGATTTTCAGCTCCTGGGGCACCGACGTGATCGGAGCGTTTCCTGGACGAACTTCACTGCAAGCGGGCGGTGCCAAGGCCGGGAGCGAAATCCGGCTGAAACTGGAGGACGTGGACTACATCCGCAATGAAGTGCCGATGGTGAAGGGCGTCACTCCCATCTTCGATAAGCAGAACGTGACCATTCAGCACGACACTCGCACGTACACCAATCTTTTCCTCACCGGCGTCTATCCGGTTTATGAGCGCATTCGCGGCTTCAGCGTTGCCACCGGCCGCGGCCTGAGCGATCAGGATCTGCTGGAGCACGGCCGCGTGGCCGTGATCGGAGACGAGGCGAAGCGGAGATTGTTCTCCGGCGAGCAAGCGCTGGGGCAGAGCATCCGCATCAACGGCGTGAGCTTTCAGGTAATCGGCATTTACCAGCATAAAGTGCAGGGCGGCGACAATAACGACAACACGCTGATCGCCATCCCCTTCACCGCGATGGGCGACCTCTACGACACGCAATACATCACCGGAATTTTCATGGACTACGAGGGGCAGGACCATCAGCAACTGGCACGCGTTGTGCGCAGCGTGCTAGCCGGGCACCATAACTTCCGTCCGGATGACCGCCGAGCCGTGTTCATCGCCGATTTCAAGCAGGATTATGACGAGTTCACAACGGTAACTACTGCTCTGAAGGTGCTGCTGGCTTTCATCGGCGCGCTGACACTGGGAATCGGCGGCATCGGGCTGATGAACATCATGCTGGTTTCGGTGCAACAGCGGACGCGCGAGATCGGCGTGGAGAAGGCGCTGGGCGCGCAAAAGAGCCACATCCTTTTTCAGTTTCTGGCGGAGGCGCTGGCGATCACCTTCGCCGGAGGAGCGGCAGGGATCGGAATCGCGTACCTGATTTCGTGGGGCGTGGGCGCATTGCCGCTGATGAGTGCCTTCGGCGACAACCTGCAGGCTGGCGACATCCATCTGCACATCAACGTCAGCAGCCTCGCCGTGGCGACGATGATTCTCAGCGTGGTCGGCATCCTGAGCGGAATGGTGCCGGCAGTGCGGGCGGCGCGACTGGACCCGATCGAGAGCCTGCGCTACGAATAGCGAGAATCCTCACTCTCAGTTCAGGATCGCGGCCCTCGGGGGAAGGCTCGACTGCAAAACGGTGGGCTGATTACAGAAGTTTCCGCGCAACCCCTTCAGCGTGATGCAAGAGAAAGCCGCCCGATATCTAGGGCGGCGTGCGCTTCTTGCGCTTCGCTTTGGGTTGATGCTGTCTATTTGCAAAAAACGCAGCTCGGGCCGCCTCTACTGGCCTAACATGGTCCCACTCGCCACGGAATTGCCGCTGCTCGATCCGGGTGCCAGAATCTGCAGTCCTTTAGCTTTACCTGCCTTCACCGTGTTCAACGCAAAACCCCACGCCGAAGTGTCGCCGTTCTTTGTTTTCAGCGTCATTATGCCAGTACCGTTCGAATTCATTGTGTAGGTGCCGGTGAGGGTCGTCGGATAAGCCACTCCCTGGTACATGCTCGTCCCCGTACCGGTGATATTCCCTTTGCCGTCAAAACTGAACAATCCGGCACCGGCGTCCTGAGCCAAACTAGCGTCGGCGGTCCACGTGTTCCACAGAATGCTGAAATTTCCTTTCAGGCTTGCCAGATTGTAACTGGCGGCGGGGGTGGACTGCAGCACAGCGGTGCCGCTGATGATCTCATTGTTGCTGTCGTTGGTCTGCAACAATTGCACGCCATCAGCCACACTAGCGACAGTCGAGTTGAGCGTGATTGCGAACTGAGCCGTCAAGCCGGTTGTGAGAGTGATTGTGCCGACGCCATTGGAGCCTACGGTGTAGGTCCCGCTGAACGTTCCGGTCTGGACCGTATCCCACGAGACCGAACTATACGAGCCTGTCACATTGCCCGCGCCGTCGAATGTCATGATTCCCAACATGCCAAACTGGCTCGTACTCACATTTGCCGTCCATAGGTTGGTCAAAAAGCTATAGCTGCCCTTCAGACTCGCTTTGCTGAAGGTCGCGGCCTGCGCTGGCAGCGCAATTGCGATTGCCATGAAGATCAAAACTCCAACCTGCACGAACCGTCGGCTGAGCATTTGCACAAGCACCTCATCAAATCGGAATTCCTTCCTTCACTTTCAGGAAGGCAGGGCGGGCGAAGGGTCTTGCTCCGGCTCATTTCGACCGCACAAAGCCATGCCTTTCTTCGAGCGCACGAAGCCGTGATTGTCCTCCCATACAGACCTGCAGTCAAGATGAAAGTCCTTGCGGATCGGGTTGATTGGCTCTGGCCAAAATGGAAAAGGGCACGGGAATCGATCCGCACCCTTTCTTATGTATAAGTGTGACCTATCCTCCGCCAAGATTTCCAAGTTTAGTCTGTCAGGCGATGCAGCTACTTACAGGAAAGATCGTGAAGACGGGGGCTTGACAAGATTTGTCCGAAGCGAGAAGTGGATGGGGCTTGGTTCGCTTCCCCACTCTTGCGCAAAGAACGCGGCAAGGATGGGGCACCCTCGGCTCTTGCTAGTAAGACTGGCGCGGCCGCCGCATGGAATCGGCGATCACTTTGCCAACGACCAACAGGGCCATCAGGGAAATCACTGCGAGCGATATGGCGCAGTAGATACACCAAGCGCCCAGTACAAGGGCTTCTATGTCCGCCAGATGGACCGCAAAAACCAGGGCAACCGTGACCAGCGGCAGCATCCATGGGTATGCTTTCCTGGCGGCGAGCAGGCCGAGCAGAAGATAACCGGCGATGCCAATTACGGCAACAGGAATTCCGTAGAGCATGGCGTACGGACTGTGATTCACGACGCCGCAATCCCACCGCTCATTGATGCTGCAGGGCGAGGCGTCGGTGCGGTAATGCTCGCGCAACGCGAGTGAAGAAGCGACGATACCGACAACGGCAAGCGTGATTAACACCCATCTCATGCGACACTCCCACGCACTTCGAGTTTTGTCATTCCGAGCAGGCGAGAGATCTGCAGTTCGCGGCAAATTGCAGATCCCTCGCTTCGCCCGGGATGACAACTTGATTTAGAGATTATCTACGATTTCGGCCAATCAATCTCTTCCCATCAATCGTGGTAGCGCTGCTCGCCGGCCGGTATCGGAACAGTGAGGCGATTCTGCGGCGGAGGCAACGGACACGTCGCATAGGCGGTAAATGCACAAGGCGGGTTGATCAGCCGATTGAAATCGAGCCAGAGTTCGCCGGGCTGAGTTACGCCATGGTCGGGCAGTTCGGTGTAGAGAAAGCGCCCGGCGCCATACGTCGTAGTCTTGCTGGTGGCGTCACGCATGATAAAGAAAAGATCGGTGGATTGCGGGTCCTCGAGCACGGGCTCCAGCCTGACAACTTGTCCATCGATGGTAAATTCGGCGACGCCGGGCGCGGGAAGATGAGTTGTGGTCCCGAGGACGGTTGGAATGTCGAGTACTTTCGGCGGATTGTACGGGACCCAGCGCGCGTGTACGCGGTAGGCCGCATTCGGCGCATACCAGCGCAATCCGTGAAAGGCGGTGCGGGTGGGGGCTTGCAGATCCTTGACGCGCAGGCCGAATTGGTCGTCGCGATGGATCGCGATGATGGTGAGCGTGCCGATCGTCAGCTTCGTCGGTTTGTCGGCATCGTCGGCCAGCATGGTCTGCTCTTTCGCGGGCTGACCATCGACCATCAGGTCCTTCGGGAAGCCTCCGGCCGGAGGCAACAGGCGCAGCGCGCCTTGTTCAAGGCGCACAATCGCGATATGCGCGGGTCCCTTGCCGGCGATCTGAATGCGGCAGTCGTCAGCGGAGCCGAAAGTATTGTCCCCCTCCTTCAGCCATCCCAGGGCGATCAATGAAAGCCAGCCTTCGGGAGCCTGGAGGTTGGTTGCCCGCTTGGCGCGCCAGGCGAGCAGGTCGCGTTGCCATGAAGTTTGATCGTCGGCAAGTTGATCGTTCGCGCCCGCAAGCAGCGGCTGCGATAGCATCGTCCCCGCAACCACCACTGCGGCCAGCAGAAATTTCCTCTTCATTGATAGGTCTCCCGTTTTCTCATTGTGCGGCGGTTTCCCACGCCCCTCAGCAGATTTTAGCTCTTCATGTTCCGGCATTCATACGTAATCGAACAGGGTCATGAAACCGAAGTCCATGTGCAGTTGTTGATGGCAGTGGAATAGCGTCAGCCCCGGATTGTCGGCGACAAAGTCGATCTCGGCCTCCTGATAGCCGCCGAGCATGACCACATCTTTCAGGATTCCGGCAGTCGCCTTTCCCGCCAGTTTCGTGAGTTCAAAACTGTGGCGATGAAGATGGATGGGATGGATGTCATCGCTGGCATTGCGCATTCGAATCCGGTAGCGCTTGCCTTCCCTCAAGTGAAACGGCGTCGGCATCGGCAGGCTGCTCATGGGATACGCCATTCCGTTGATCGTCCATCGGTTGAAGCCGTCTTCGGCGGCATTGTCCTTGGCAAAAATCATGTCGAAGGTATCGTCCGGCGGATCGGCAACCGCACCGGGCTTGGCAAAGAGCGCATAGTTCCAGCGATAGTGCGGCGGGGCAATCCATTGTGCCTTGCCGCTGGACCCCGCGTATTCGACAACGATGCCCATGCCATGGCGACGATCGTCGTCCGCCAGATCGCCCATGATCCAGACACCGGGGTGGCCCATTTCAACGATGGCGGAAACGCGCTCCGCCGTGCCCAGCCAGAGCAACGGAACTGCAGACGGATTGGGGACCGGATTCCCGTCAAGCGCCAACACATTCCATGAATGACCCGGCAATGCAAGGCTGCGAATCTCAGTCGCGCTGCCATTCAGAACATGAAACAGGACTCGTTCGCCACGCTTGACGCGGATCGGTTCTCCGTGGCCAAGCATCCTGCCGTTGATTGTGAATGACCCATAGCCGACTTCAAAGCCGTGCGACATGCCCTTGGCTAGCGAGGCTTTCATGGCGGACTCGCCTTGTTCTTCGAGCGCCTTGACTCGCGTGGCGGTTGAGAGAAAATCCGTCCCCATGTCGCCACCGCGGCTGAAGGTCGGCTCAAACTCTTTGAGGACAAGAAATACTTCACGATCGTATCTGCCTGCCTCGTTTTTGGGCTCGATGTACACCGGCCCCACTTGGCCGCTGTACTGTCCGGCGGCCAGATTCGCACCCGCGCGATTGTGCGTGTGATAAAAACGCAAGCCCGCTGGCTTTGGTGTGAACACGATCCGCCGCTTACCATGCGCGGGAATGAATGGAGTACCTTCCTCGGACGCTCCATCTACGTCGACCGGCAGCATCTGACCGTGCCAATGCAATTGCTCGGGCGTGTCGGTGTCGTTGTGGACATCGACTGCGACCTGGCGGCCTTCCTTAAAACGAAGCAGCGGTCCCGGGAATTGTCCGTTGTACGTGGCCGCTGAAATGATGCGGTTGGGCGCGATCTCGACTGGAGCCGTCTTGATGCGCAGCGTGTAATCCGGGGCCTGGGATTCCGAGGAGCCAGCAAAGCTCTTGCCGGATAGCAGAGCCGCTCCAGCAGTTAGACACGCTGTCTTTAGAAACCGCCGCCTGCTTTCAGAGGATTCCATCATCGCGCCTCCTTCCGAGACTCAACCTTGCCCCCTTTGCTGGCGCCGGGGATTTGCTAACTTTCCAGAACCGCTTTATGTTCTTCGAGGAGAGAAACCCATGTCCAGCCGTTCCTCGCTCTTCTTGCCATCGCTGTTGCTGACGTTGCTGGCTTCGTTCTGCTCGCTTTTGGCCGCTGCCCAATCCAAACCAGCCGATGCCGAAGGCCATCCGTGGTGGCAGCACGCCGTGTTTTACGAAATCTATCCTCGCAGTTTTGCGGACAGCGACAACGACGGCGTCGGCGACCTCAACGGCATCAGCTCCAAAATGAGTTACCTGCATGACCTGGGTGTTGACGCCATCTGGATCACTCCCTGCTATCCCTCGCCCCAGGTCGACTTCGGCTACGACGTGGCCGACTACGAGAACATCGATCCCCTGTATGGAACCCTTGGCGATTTCGATCATATGGTTGCCGAGGGCAGGAAACATCATGTCCGCATCATTATGGATTTCGTGCCGAACCACACCTCGAACCAGCACCCCTGGTTTCTGGAGTCGAAGTCTTCCCGCACCTCCGCGCATCGCGACTGGTACATCTGGCGCGACGGCAAAGCGCCGGGCCAGCCGCCTAACAACTGGATCTCAATTTTCGGCGGCCCGGCATGGAAGTTCGATCCCGCCACCAGCCAGTACTATTATCACTTTTTCTACGCGCAACAGCCGGACCTGAATTGGCGGAATCCCGCGGTCGAGAAAACAATGCTCGACACCACGCGTTGGTGGTACAAACGCGGCGTTGCCGGTTTTCGCCTTGATGCGGTTGACACCCTGTTTGAGGATCCCGCCCTGCACGACAATCCTGTCCGTCCCGGCCGCAACAAGCAGGGCGATCCCATCCTGCAGAACAAATACAACACGAATTTCCCCGAGGTTCACGCGGAGTTGCAGAAACTGCGCAAGATCGCGGACGAGTCCGGGGCTGTGCTGATCGGCGAAACCTGGACATCGAATGCAGCCGAACTCGACCGCTACTACGGCCAAGGCGGCCATGAACTGCAGATGCCCATGGACTTCATGTTCACCATGGTCAACAAGCTTTCGCCGCCAGAATTCCGGCGCCAGATCGCGGCCGTCGATAGCGCCCACGGTTGGCCGGTGTTCGTGATCAGCAATCACGATATTGTCCGGTCCTACAACCGTTACGGGGACGGCAAGCACAACGACGCGATCGCCAAAATGATGGGTGCTTTTTATCTGACTCTGCGCGGCACCCCCATCATGTATTACGGCGAAGAGATTGGCATGGAGAACAACGACCCCACCCGCAAGGAAAACGTCAAAGACCCGATCGGCCGCACCGGATGGCCGGAAGAAAAAGGCCGCGACGGCGAACGAACTCCCATGCAATGGAACACCGCCCCCAACGGCGGCTTCAGCGAGAAGACTCCGTGGCTTCCCGTGCCGCCGAGCTACAAGACTCACAACGTGGCCAGCGAATCGGCGGACCCCAACTCGGTTCTGAGTCTCTACAAAAAAGTTCTGGCGCTGCGCCACACCAACGAAGCGTTGCTTGAAGGCACGTATACCGCACTCAATGAAAACGACCCCAATGTGATGTCTTACCTGCGCAGCTACAAGGGGACCGGGGTGTTGGTAGCGCTGAACATGTCGGCAAAGCCGCAAAAAACGAGGTTCGATCTTGCCAGGCAAGGGTTCAGCCGGCCTTCGCTGAAAACCCTGATTGCGTCTGACGCGTCGGCCTCAGGCAATGAAGTCACGCTCGGACCTTTCGGATTGCTGATCGGCGAGGTGGGTCAGTGAATGGTGCATTAGGTCAAAACAAGGTGACCACAGGGAATACAGAGGTGCACGGAGGAAGACCGCACCGTCCCCTGCGTACCTCTGCGCTCTCTGTGGTAAAGCAGTTGACCTCTGACACCTTGCCCTAACGCCGCCAACCTGCGTATTGTTACGGAGTGAAATTTCCGCGCTCGAGTGGAATTCTGCTGCACTTCACCTCTCTTCCCGGCCGCTTCGGCATCGGTGACCTGGGCCCTTGCGCCTATGAATTCGCCGACTTCCTCTCCGCCGCCGGACAGAAGTTGTGGCAAGTGCTGCCGCTGAATCCTACCGGATACGGCGATTCCCCGTACCAGTGCTTCTCCGCTTTTGCCGGCAACCCGATGCTGCTCAGTCTGGAACGCTTGCGCGATCAGGGTTTGCTGCAGGAATCGGAACTGGTGCAGGCGCCGCGGTTTCCTGAAGACTTCGTCGATTATGGGCCGGTGATCGAATTCAAGATGGCGGCCTTGCGCCGGGCGGCGCAGGTTTTCTTCGCCGACGCTTCTCGCGCCAACCGTGCCGCGTTCGATCATTTTTGCGAAAGCGCCAGTCCGTGGCTCGACGACTATGCCCTCTTTATGGCCTGCAAAGACGCCCACCACGGCACCATGTGGACGACCTGGGACCCGCAAATGCGCCAGCGCGATGCTCATGCGGTGAGCGAGTGGTCGAGAAAACTGGCGCCGGAACTCAAGGCCTTCAAGTATTGGCAATTCGAGTTCTTCCAGCAGTGGGAACATCTCAAGAACCATTGCCAGCAGCGCGGCATCCGTTTCATGGGTGACGTCCCAATCTACGTTGCGCACGACAGCGCCGACGTCTGGGCCCATCCCGAACTGTTTTATCTCGACGACCAGGGCCGCCCCACCGTGGTCTCGGGCGTGCCGCCGGATTATTTCAGCGCCACCGGACAGCTTTGGGGGAATCCGATCTATCGCTGGGACTTGCTCGCCGCCAGCGGCTACAAGTGGTGGATCGAGCGTTTCCGTGCCTCGCTCGCGCTCTTCGACATGGTGCGCCTCGATCATTTCCGCGGCTTTGAATCCTACTGGGAGGTGCCCGCCAACGAAACCACAGCCATCAACGGGCGCTGGGTCAAAGGGCCGGGAGAAGATTTCCTGTCGGCGCTGCAGAACGCATTTGGCGGCCTGCCCATCGTCGCGGAAAACCTGGGCGTCATCACTCCGCCAGTGGAGAAACTGCGCCAGCAGTTCGGCCTGCCGGGCATGAGTCTTCTGCAATTTGCGTTCGGCACCGACCCGCAGGGGCCGTCGTTTCGTCCGCATAATTACAGTCGCGATCTGGTCGCTTATACCGGCGGCCATGACAATGACACGACCGTGGGCTGGTGGTCGAGTTCGGGTAAAGGCGACAGCACACGCACTCCTGACGACGTACGCAAAGAACACGACTTCGCGCGCGCCTATCTCAACTTCAAACCCAATGAAGATTCCGAGATCAACTGGGTCATGATCCGGGCTGTGGTGGCCTCGGTTGCCGACGTTGCCATTGTCCCGTTGCAGGATGTGCTGGGCCTGGGCAGCGCGGCGCGTATGAATCTTCCCGGCAAGGTCAGCGGAAACTGGAAATGGCGTTATCGTCCGGGCGCGTTGAGCGGCGACTTGAGCGCGAGGCTTCGAAAGTTGGTCACGCTGTACGATCGCTGATTGAATGATCGATAAGGCATTCGCCGACAAGAGAATCGTCGTGAGAAAGAACTTATGGACAAGCCACCACGCACCTTCTGGCAGATTTGGAACATGAGCTTTGGTTTCCTCGGCATCCAGTTTGGCTGGGGATTGCAGATGGCAAACATGAGTGCCATCTACGAATACCTGGGCGCCAGGGCCGATCAAATTCCGATTCTCTGGTTGGCCGCGCCGCTGACGGGATTGATCGTGCAGCCCATCATCGGCCACGCCAGCGACCGCACCTGGGGCCCATTGGGCAGGCGGCGTCCCTATTTTCTGGCCGGCGCGATTTTGAGTTCGATGGCGCTTATCCTGATGCCGCGAAGTTCCGCCCTCTGGATGGCGGCGGGCCTGCTATGGATTCTCGACGCCAGCATCAACATCAGCATGGAGCCCTTTCGTGCGTTTGTGGCCGACCTGCTGCCGGAATTTCAGCGCACTCGCGGCTTTGCCATGCAGAGCCTGTTCATTGGGCTTGGCGCGGTGATTGCCTCGGCGCTGCCATACCTGCTGACCAATGTTTTTCACCTGGGAGGCACCAGGGCCGCCGGGACAATTCCTTTCACCGTGCGGCTTTCGTTTTATATCGGTGCCGCGGCTTTTCTGGGCGCGGTGCTGTGGACCATTTTTACCACGAAGGAATATCCGCCCGACAATCTGGCAGAGTTTCAGAGAGAGAAGTCCGAACACAAGGGCATCGGCGCCAGCGCGCGCGAAATCCTGTTGTCAATCCGTGAGATGCCGCGAACCATGCGGCAACTCGCCTGGGTGCAGATTTGCACCTGGATGGGATTGTTCTGCATGTGGCTTTACTTTCCAGTAGCCGTGGCGCGCAATGTGTTCGGGGCCGCGGACACCAATTCTCCGCTCTACTCCACCGGAGTGGAGTGGGCGGGCATTTGTTTTGGAATGTACTCGCTGGTTTGCTTCGGATTTTCATTCGTGCTGCCTGCACTCGCCCGGCAATACGGACGCAAGACGACCCACAGCTTCTGCCTGATATGCGGCGGCCTCGGGCTGCTCTCTGTAGCCGTGATTCACAACAAGTTTCTGCTGTTGCTCTCCATGACCGGAGTCGGGATCGCCTGGGCCAGCACGCTATCGATGCCTTACTCAATATTGGCCGGCTCGCTGCCCCACGGAAAGACCGGAGTCTATATGGGGATTTTCAACTTCTTCATCGTGATTCCGGAGATCACGGCATCGCTTGGATTCGGCTGGGTCATGGGCCATCTACTCAACAATAACCGGATTGCCGCCGTGGTCGCGGGCGGAATTTTCTTCATCCTGGCGGCCATGCTGACGCAGCGCGTGGAGGACCTCTACGACCTGCGGCAACCGAGCAGTTCACTGCCGGGCAATGCTGTCGCGGCCAAGTCTTGAAGCGCGGGAATCGTCGCTAGTCGATGGTCGTTAGTCGTTAGCCATCCACTGTTTGCTAACGACCGGCGACTAACGACCAACGACTAGTTGATCGGAAACGCTTTCATCGGGCGCGCACCGCGACGAGTTCGGTCCCCACCGGCACGCCGCGAGCGATCTTCACGCGGACCAGCGCTTCGAAAGGCTTGATCGGTCCCGCGCCGGAATCCGGAATGGCATGCAGCAATTTTTCCAAGGACTCCTGCCGGCAAACAAACTCCACTGCCCCCTGTGTCCCAAAGGTGGTGGTTCCCGCGAGAATCATCACGTACCGGCCGGCCCCGATTCCGGGTACCAGTCCAACGACCGAATAGTCTTCGGTGAGCGGGACATTGGAAGGACTCGCAAGATATGCGCTGGCCTCGCCCGGTTTCGGATGTTTGCTGACGATCGAGAGATCGCCTTGCCGCGCTCCCGACGGCACTCTTTGAAAAACGAATTCCTGGGTGCCCGGAATATCGAGCAAGGAAAGATTTTCGGACGGCGAACCGACAAAAATCAGGTTGTTATTTCTGACGTCGTCGAGCGTGAACAAACTCCCGCGCTTCACCAGTATCCGCCGTCCCAAGGCTCCGAACGCATCATCGAGGGCGTGGATGGCCAACACCTCTCCCACCCCGGTGTAGTGGTCGTACACCGCGCTCTTCGAATCCTCGCGAGAGTTGTAGTAACGCATTCCCGTCTCCGGCCGTCCCACGAATGCGGCGTTGCTGAAGACCACCCATGGCTCCTCGGCACCGGCGGTAAATGGTCTCCAGAAAGCGGCCAGAGAACCGGCGGACCGCGGTGCGTTGGGCGCAGCCATCGCCGGCTCGGGGAGTTTGCGATTCCACAACAGGCTGCCCAAGACAATCAGGGAGATCGTGAGTCCGGCCAGGAGCAGGATGACGGCAACCCGCCAGCCAACCGGAACGGTGGCGACGACTGCGCTTGACGGAGACGGCTCGAGCGCAGACACGCTCTGAGGCCCCGGCGGCTCGACCGTTCTCCCCTCAAACGTGAGGTGATAGCTTCCTTTCGGAATCTTCACCACAATAGGATCCGCCGCTCCCTCTCCGGCGTAGTACTCCGCCAGCTTCAGACGAAGACGTCCGGCTTGCACGCGGATGGTCGAGTCAGATTGCGGATCGAAGTCGGCAGGGCGCCCATACACTTCGGTGGCAATCTGATACTCCTTCAGGGGGGCGTCGGGATGATAAAGAGATTGCTTGGCGAGGTATTGCAGCAGTTTGCACAGCGATTCGGAGCCGCGCAGGCTATGACTTTTAATAATGTTATCTATTTGTTGGAAGAACTGCTCCGGCCCAGCGGCAAATGTGCGTGTCACAGCCATTTAACACCGACGTAACGCTGATTGTATGTTGATGCAACAGCAGCATTTTACTCCTGTAACGGTATAAAACCTAGTGAAACGTACGGCGCGGGACACTTTGTACCAAAACTTGCAGTTGTTTCAGCAAGCGTGTGGGTTAGTGTGCTCTTGGGTTTGAATGATCTAAAGAACAAACGTCTCCCGAAGTCCCAAAAATTTGGAGGAAACATGCAGCGCAGATTCTTCGCGGTTCTCATCCTTGTACTGTGCCTGGCCGGTTTGGCGCTTGCGCAGTCGGATACGGCACGCATCATCGGAACCATCACGGACCCCACCGGCGCTGTCATCTCCAACGCCACTGTTACGGTGACTGACACGGCAACCGGGCGGGTGGTAACCGCGAAAACGGGCGCTGCGGGCGAGTACAACATCAATGCCCTACCGATCGGGAAATACCACGTCGAGGTAAAGCAGGAAGGCTTTAAGACGGCAGACGCAGACATTACCCTCGAAGTTTCCCAAGTCCAGGAGATCAGCCTGCAGCTTCAGACGGGCTCCGCATCCACCACTGTGGACGTGACCGGCGAAGTGCCGCTGGTGGATACGTCAACTTCGAGCACCGGCGAAGTGATCCAGGGACGGCAAGTCGTGGAACTCCCGCTCAACGGACGCAACTTCACCCAACTCGCGCTGTTGACCCCGGGCGTCAGCCGTGGCGCTTATGCGGACAACGCGGCCGGGCAAGGCCCTGGGGGCCCGGCAGCCGAGACCTGGCGCAACATCGAGTCCGGGGGCGCCTCGCTGTCCGTCAACGGTCTACGGCCCCAAGCCAACAACTACATGATGGATGGGCTCGACAACAACGACTCCTTGGTCAATACGCTGATCATATACCCGGCGATTGAAGATATCGCAGAATTCAGGACCACAACCAGCGTTGCCCCGGCCGAGTTTGGACGCGCGGGCGGCGCGGTAATCCAGGTTGCCACCAAGTCCGGAACGAATGATATTCACGGCTCCGCCTACTGGTTTAACCGCTCCAGGGAGGGCGCCGCGAACGTCTTTAGCGAAACCCAGGCTCCCGAGTTGAGCAGGAATCAGTTTGGCGCCTCGCTGGGTGGACCAATCTGGAAAAACAAGCTGTTCGCTTTCCTCGACTACCAGGGTTGGCGCCAGGACGTGCCGGCGGGCGTTCAAAACAATAAGGTGCCGACGGCGATGATGCGCACCGGCAATTTCCAAGAGCTGCTCGCAGCGAACTCACCGTCGGGCACATCGAACGCGACGAGTACGCCGGACCCGGCGATCTGTCCGAGTCTTTATACCCTTTCCGGCACAACCTATACCGTGATGCCGCAATTTGCTTCCAGCATCGGATACGTCTACAACCCGCAAACCTGCCTGCCGTTCGGCTGGATCGGCGGAGCCGGCTCATCGCAAGCGGGCAACACCGGACTGAACATTGTTCCGGTTGGCAGCCAGAACGCCGTCGGCTTGGCTTATCTGAACCAGTTTCCAAATCCCAATATCAGCGGCGCAAACCCGGCAACGAACGACAACAATTTCGCGGGACCGCAACAGAACCTCACGCACCAGGACGATTACGATGCGCGACTGGATTTTATCGCCACCTCCAAAGACACTATTTTCGCCCGCTATAGCTTGGGTGACGATTTCCTCGCCAACACTCCGTGGCTGGTTGGCGCCCAGAACCCCCAGCACTTCCTGCCGTCTGGCAGCGGCACCAACCCGCAGCATCCGCGTCAGGTCGCCGTGGGCTACACTCGCATTATCAGTTCCAACATTCTCAATGAATTCCACTATGGCTACACGCGTCCGATTTACGGGTACCAGCAGCCCGGCTTTGGGACTGCGATGGCCTCCGCCATTGGGATCGCCAACGCCAATACCGACCCATTGCTGGGCGGCTATCCCATCATCGGCGGTTGGTATGGAAACATGGCCTATGTGGGCGACGGTGGCCCCTACCTCGTCGTCGAGCCAGCCCATCAGTTCACCGATGCGGTGAGTTGGACAAAAGGAAAGCACGTCTTCAAGTTTGGCGGCAGCATTATCCATCGCGACATAAATTTTAGCCAGGGCAATAACGCCAAAGGCTACTTCTGGATCGACGACGGCAGCTTTTGTTGCGGCGCGTACCCCACCACAACTTCGCATCACGGCACTTTTACCGGCTTTGAAGATTCCGAGTTGCTGGCTGGTTTCGTGGGCGCCTACTCGGTGGGTGGATTCCATGGGTTATACAACACGCGGAGCTGGGAGAACGGATTCTTCGCTCAAGACGATTTTAAGGTGAACCGTAGACTGACGCTGAACCTTGGCCTGCGCTACGACCTCTTTACCTGGCCGAAAGAAGCTAACAACCAAATGTCCAACTTCAATCCCGCGACGGGGGAACTGGTTGAGGCCGGATCAGCCGCGGCCTCAGCCGGCGGATACAACGCATCTCTCATCGACACACCCAAGCACAACTTCGGTCCCCGCATCGGATTTGCTTATGACCTGTTTGGGACGGGCAAAACCGTGCTCCGAGGCGGCTATGGGTTGTTCTACTATCTGGACCGCGGCGGCGTTGCCAATGAACTTTCGGAGAACCCCGACTTCAACGGTGCCCAGAACTACTATGCTTGTAATAAGACGGCCACAGGCGCGACAGATTGCTCGGGAGCCGCTCCCGACAGCGGGTATCGCATCACGCTCAGCGGAGCGGCGCCAATCGGAAGCACCAATCCGGTCGGAGCGACTGGAGCTTTACCTCCTAAAGTCGGCATCGCCCCGAATGCCGTGAACAGTACGGACAGTGTGGTTTACTGGCCGAAGAACAGCCCGAACTCGCACATCCAGCAATGGAACGTGCAGATCGAGCAGACCCTGGACAGCAAGACTTCGTTCGACTTGGCGTACGTTGGGACGCATATGTCAAACATCGCCACCCCCTTCAACGCGAACGAGGGAGCCCTTGGCACGGGCACACAGTGGTTCCCGGGTGGGGGTACTATCAACCCGAATGGCGTGGGCGCCATCAACGAGTATGCGATGATCGGCAGCGGGAACTACAACGGCCTGCAGACGAAGCTGACTCGCAGGCTGAGCATGGGACTCACGGGCACGGCGGCCTACACATGGTCGCACACGCTGGATAACGCTGCTTCCTCGCTTGGTGGACCCGGCGGCATCGTAGTGGGCCCGGATGGTACGCCGTTGCTACATTACCAATACGGCAACTCGAACGACGATCAGCGTCAGCTGTTTGCCGGCAGCGCCATCTATGAGCTGCCGTTCGGACGTGGAAGACGCTTCGGCGGCGACATGCCGAAAACAGCGGACTACATTGTTGGCGGCTGGCAATGGAACAACGTGATTGTGAAGTCCACCGGAACGCCTATCGACATCACCGGTGCGCCGGGTGCCAATGGCCGGCCAGATTATAACGGCGGATGCCACACCGGCGTCTCCGCTTTTGTCTGGATCCAATGTTCGCCGGGGGCGTTCACGGCTCCCGCTGGACTGGTCGGCAACCTGGCCCGTAACTACTTTCCTGGACCCGGAACATTCACCTGGGACACTTCGGTCACCAAGACCTTCAGCTTGACCGAACGGTTTAAGGCGGAATTACGTGCCCAGGTTTATAACCTGACCAACACGCCCCAGTTCCAGAACCCGGATAGCAGGTACACCGACGGCAACTTCGGCCAGCTGACTTCACCTCGGCTCGCGCCCACTAACCGGGAGCTCGAACTAGCAATGCGCATATCCTTCTGATTTACAGCACAGGGAGGCGCTTGAGTGGACCGCTCAAGCGCCTCCCGATGCGCCCGCTAGGCAGGATATTCTCTCGGCTCTCCTTTCCTGGATCTGTGTGCTTCGCCCTGCTTGGCTGGTCTGCTTTAAGCCGGGCCACGGGTAACTGCCATGAAAAACATACGCACTACAGCGCTTTCGCTGGTCGTGTTACGCGTGATCCTGGCATGCCTGCTCGCGCTGCCGGCGTGGCCGCAGGCGGATGCGAGGGAAGCGCATGCCCCGGCAGTTCGCAAGATCGATCCCCCCAACTGGTGGGTGAACTACACACCCGAACTCACGTTGCTGCTCACCGGTGAAAATCTAAGTGGCGCTCGCGTGGAAAGCCGGGCGAAGGGTCTGACCACCCTCGGCGCGGAAGCTTCCGCCAACGGACATTATCTCTTCGTCCACCTGCGGCTGAGTTCCAGTCTGCGGCCGGGAACCGTTCCCCTGCGGCTGATCACTTCGGCGGGATCGACAACGGTCCCGTTGCCGCTATTAGCGCGTGCCGACTCCGGCGGCCACTTCGAAGGTTTCTCCCGCGACGACGTCATCTACCTGATCATGCCCGACCGCTTCGCCGACGGCGATCCCTCCAACGACCAGCCTCCGGGATCGAGCGGCGTCTATGACCGCAGTCAGCCCAAGACGTATCACGGCGGCGATCTGCGCGGCGTCCGCCAGCACCTGGATTATCTGCACGACCTCGGCGTCACCACGCTGTGGCTCACTCCCGTGTGGAAAAACACCGACTCCGACTACCACGGCTATCACGTCGTCGATTTCTACGGCCTCGACGACCACATGGGCTCGATGCAGGAATACCAGGCGCTGGTGGCCGACGCTCACAAGCTGGGCATGAAGGTGCTGATCGATTATGTGGTGAATCACACCGGTCCGCGTCATCCCTGGGCCAACGACCCGCCGACGCCGACGTGGCTTCATGGCACGCCCGCGCACCACCTGGAGCCGGCTTATACGTTCAATGGACTGGTCGATCCGCACGCCTCTCCCCGCGAGTATCGCAATACGCTGGATGGCTGGTTCGCCAACAAGCTGCCCGATCTGAATCCGGACGATCCAGAACTCGGCCTCTACCTGGCGCAGAATGCGATGTGGTGGACAGAGATGGCGCAACTGGATGGATTCCGCCAGGATACGTTTCCATATTCCACGCGCCAGTTCTGGAGCGGATGGCATGAGCGGCTTCGCCATGTCTATCCGCAGATGGTTTATCCGCGGATCATGGACATCGGCGAGGTGATGGACGGCGATCCAACCATCACGTCATTCTTCGAAGGCGGACGAAAGCAATTCGATGGCATCGACTCCGGCCTTGGCACGGTCTTCGACTTCCCCCTCTGCTTCGCGTTGGGCGATGTGGTCATCAAAGGCATGCCGATGGGGAAGATCGTCGATGTGCTTCAGCACGACGAACTTTATCCGCATCCGGAGACGCTGGTCACCTTCATCAACAATCACGATAGCACGCGGTTCATGGGCGAAGACGGCAGCAGCCCGGCCAAACTCAAGGCCGCGTTGTCGCTGCTGCTGACCTTGCGCGGGATTCCACAGATTTATTACGGCGATGAAATCGCCATGACGGGCGGAGGCGATCCCGACAATCGGCACGACTTTCCGGGGGGCTTCCCCGGCGATCCGCGGAACGCCTTCACCGCCAGTGGCCGCACCGCCGAACAGCAGGACGTGTTCGCACATGTGCAGACGCTGCTGGCCCTGCGCAAAAGCCATCCCGCCCTGCGTACCGGGAAGCAATGGCACATCGGATGGGACGACAATTACTACGCTTTCCTGCGCGAGTCTCCTGAAGAGAAACTGCTGGTCATCTACAACAACGCCCCGAAAGCGCTCGAACTCAATATCCCGATCGACAACACGCCGATTGAGACTGCGCACCAGTTGCAGACAGTATTTGGAATTAACTCCGCGGAAATTACAGGCGACAAAGTGCACGTCTCACTGCCAGCCCAGACGCTTGCCGTGTTCAGCGTGCGCTAGTGAACTGCAGGAAAAACAGTACTTGTGGGTGGCGCAACGAGACTAGCACCGGCATCTTGCCGCCTGTCCCGAGGGCGTCTCGCCCTCGGCGCGGCGGGCGAGGACGCCCGCCAGACAGCCGCCGGGACGGCGGCGCTACTGGGACTACGAACTACCCGATGCCGTCTGCAACAAGATGGTCAACGGCGGAACATGTTCAGGTTTTACGTAGCGATTCACCAGGAAGCGCTTGCCGTCTTTGGCTACATCGTAGGTAAAGACGTCGGTGCTGGAGATTGGCGCTCGACCGTGAATCTGGAACAGCGGCGTGGGAGTTCCGGTGGCAAAAATACTCTCGCCGTTCACCGGCACGGCCATCAACACTCCGCTTGGAGCGATATAGAAGATTTCCTTGCCGTCTCCGCGCCAGCGCGGCTCCGTGCCACCGCCGCGCGACACCTGCCATTTTCCAGCCGCGCCGGGGAACGAAGTCACGTAAATCTCCCAGTTGCCCGACTCATCGGAGGCGTAGGTCGCCCATTTTCCATCGGGAGAGATCTGCCCATTGGTCTCGCTGCCCGCGCTGGTCAAGAACTGGGTCGGCTCTCCGCCGGCAACGGGCAGCAATTCCAGATGGTCGCCGGATACGGTCTGACGCGTGCACAGAATCTGCTGATCGTCCAAAGACCAGGAATTGGGAAGGAAGTCGTCCATCGTCGCGTGTGGGATCGTGAATATCCCCCTCTCGCGTTCCAGGCCAGTCGATCGTTTTAGGAACAGTTTTAATCCGCTGGGCACGGTCCCGCGGTAAGCCACCATGCTTCCATCCCGCGACCAAACACCCGCGGAGTCTTCCGACGCATCAAAGCTGAAACGTGAGTTGCCGGCTCCGGTTGCGCTCTCAATCCAGATATTCACGCTGTTCGCCTTCGGGTCGCTGATGTCGAGCACGACGCGGCTGCCGTCGGGCGAGAGCGTGGGGTTGGCGATGATGGCGGGATCGCCGATGCGGCCCAGTTCCTTGCCCGACCGGTCCATCCAGGTCAGCACGGACTCCACTGCCCCGACGCTGGCGTTGTAGATCAAAGTTCCATTCTGCGCGACCACGAAAGCCGCCCAATAAGTGGAGGGCTGGTATCCGACGGCATTCGCGACCACACTCGTACCTCCCGAAGCCGTGGCCGAGGATGTGTCAAACGCAACGCTGACCAACTGCCTCTGTTCGTCCGCGTAATACAAATTGTGCGCATCGTAGCCAAAGCTCGAATGGCAGAGGAGAACCAGTTTTCTCTCTTTGCCATCGAGCGAACTGACGTAGATGCCGCTGGAGCGGTCGTCCTTGAGATTTGAGAAGTTACCGGCCCAGAATAAGAAATGGTTGCCGTCGGGAAGAAAAAACGGCCAGCGGTGGGAGTTATCCTCGGCCGTTCTGATGCCCTGCGTGACCGTCGCCATCCCCGTTCCGTCAGCATTGACGCGCCGGATCGGACTTTGGGCGTCGGGGGTATAAACGATGACACCCTTGCTTCCCCAGCTGCCGCCGCGTCCAGCCAAAGCGGTGGCGAGCACCTGCGGCGTGCCGCCTGAGATGGCCATTTTCTGCAGCTTGCCATTGGCGAAAAATGCGACGTTAGCGCCATCGGGCGACCAGAAGGGATAGCTTGCGCCCTGCGTACCCGGCAGAGGCGTCACATTCGGCGAGCCCACGCGCTGCACGAAAAGCATGGGCAATGCCGAGTTCTCGTCTGGCGACACAAACACCAACATGGAGCCGTCGCGCGACAATGCCATGTGGCTGATGCTCATTTCATCGGGAACCGCCAGCGCGAATTGCATGCGAGTCGTGGGCGCGGGACGACGCGCCACGAACCACGTCACAGCCGCAACGGCCACCAGCGCCAGCACTGCTGCCAGCCAGAGCAGACGCGGCGCTCCGCGCGGCGGCGCCATGGCGCGGGCCGCTACGCTGGCCTCGGTTCCGGAGAGCGCACTCAGCGCGAATGACAAATCACGCGCCGACTGGAAGCGCTGCTCCGGGCTCTTCTCCAGGCAGCGCCGCACAATGCGCTCCAGCGCGGGAGAGACCAGGCGGCCGGGACCGGACGCCCGAGTGGTCAAATCGGGCGGATCGTCCTTCAAAACCGCGGTCATGGTTTCGGCTGCGGTGTCGCGGCGGAAGGCCCGAATCCCCGACAGCATTTCGTACAGCACAGCGCCGAACGCGAAGATGTCGGTCCGAGGATCGGCGGCCTCGCCCCGTACTTGTTCCGGCGCCATGTAACTCGCCGTCCCCATCACCACCCCGACCGCCGTATTGGGACCGGCGAGAGTGACTTCGTCGCCGCCCGGCTGCGCCAGTTTCGCCAAGCCAAAATCCAGAATCTTGATGCGCCCATCTTTCGTGATGAAGATATTCTCGGGTTTCAGGTCGCGGTGGACGATTCCCTTATCGTGCGCCGCTGCCAGCCCGTGCGCGATTTGAACCCCGTATTCGAGCGTTTTGCGCTGGGGCATAGCGCCATCGTCGAGCGCCGCCCGCAAGGTTGCGCCCTCCAGAAGCTCGGAAACCAGAAACGGCGAGCCGCTCTGCTGCCCAATGTCATGAATGGCGAGGATGTTGGGATGATTGAGCGCAGCTACCGCTCGCGCCTCTTGCTCGAAACGGCGCAGCCGGTCCGGTTCGCGGGCAAAAGATTCGGGGAGAATTTTCAGAGCGACATCGCGCCCCAGGCGCGTATCCCGTGCGCGATAAACTTCGCCCATGCCCCCAGCGCCGATTGGCGCAAGGATCTCATAGGGCCCGAGTTTGGTACCGGGAGACAGAGACATCTGTGCGCGTCATTATATATGTGAGGAGTAGTCGTTGGTCGATAGTCGTTCGCGAGGCCCCGTTGCTAACGACTATCGATTTCCCGACAAGAATGAGCGTAGCCGCCGTAATCATTACACAAGAACCCGAACGCTAGCGGGATGGCGATTTTGCGACCGCGGGATTCGCAAGGTGCTTCTCGAGCTGCTCGACTACGCTTTCGAGATCGGGATAGCCGGCGCCAAACCTCCTTGTGAGCCAGTTCCCGCCACGCTGAGCGATACTCTTGCCGTCAGCGATCACCTCGAATTCACCGGTCTTGCCAGTCACAACGACAGCTTCAACATCGAGGCGCTCTTTGATGAGGGTCACGAGCCTCGCGACCTGGGCCTTGTTGTTCTCTCACGTCGGGCAGTGGACGATCTCGATCTTCATTCTGTTTTCCGATCTACTTCGTGCACGCACCTGGTGGATCCGTCGATTGGTCGAGCTAGGCCGGCCTAGTCTGTCTCGTGCTCCTGCACCCGATCCTCTGCCGCCTGCATCCCGGCGCCGGCGGCAACCGCGGACTCCGCCTTCTTCTTCTGCCAGTCTCCCTCGGCCAGCGCCGTGATGGACTCCAGTTTCTTCTTCTTCAAGCCTGCGTTGATTCCCGGCAATTCTTTCCCGGTCAACTTCTGGAAATCGACGACTACGTCTTCCAGTTCATGACCGAGCGATTCGGTCCTCGCCACCTGGTAATCCGCGGGCTTGCCATCGTATCCCGTCACCGCGCCATAGAGTTGTCCCAGCAGTTCGCGGATGCGTTCTTCACCGGTAATCATGCCGCCTTCCTTGGTGGCCACGATCTTGGATCGCAGCTTGTCGCACTCCTCGGCGAGTTGCTGCAGTTGTTTGCGCAGCGGATCTTTCTCCGCCAGTTTGGTCGCCCGGACATTGGCCGCATCGCGCACCCCTTCGATCGCCTCCACTGAATACGTCATGTGCTCCAGCAGTTTGTAGATCTTCATCGACAGATCGAATTGCTCCTTGCGCTCCTCGAGCGAATACTTGGCCCGCGGGTCGATCGCAACCTGCAGTTGCTCGGTGTAAGTTTGATCGCCTTTGGTCAGCTTTACCGTGTACGTGCCCGGCAGCACGCGCGGCCCCTGCGCCGCTTCAAACAATGCTGTCGCCGCTGGAGCAACCGCCGGTGGCTTCACCCTCATTCCCCAGCCGGCGCGGTTCAGCCCCCGACGCTTACTGCCGGCCACCGTGTCCACCAGTTTGCCCTCCTCGTCGAAAATCTCAATCTTCAAGTCTCCGAAAATGTGACGCCCTTTCTGGTAATAGGTGATCTGCGCGTCCGCAGGACGGTTGCGCCCGTGGAAAGTTTCGTTGCCTTCGGACCAGCCTCCCCACGTATCAAAATACTGGATCGATGGCCGGCCAGGAAGCAGCGTCGCATCTTTGGTCATTACCTCCGGCGTCAGCGCGCGGAGCGGGGAGATATCGTCCACGATCCAGATTCCCCGGCCATGGGTTGCCAGCACCAAGTCCGATTCCCGCGCCTGCAACGCGATGTCGTCCACCGCCACCGCGGGGAAGTCCGTTCCCTTGTACTGCGCCCAGCGCTGTCCCCCATCCACCGAAATCCAGAGCCCGAACTCCGTGCCCAGGAAAAGCACACTTCGGCTGACCGTGTCTTCCTTGATCACGTGCGCAAACCCACGCACACCGCTCTCCTGCGCCCCCAGGGCCGTCCACGTCTGTCCATAATCCGTGGTCTTGTAAACGTACGGCTTCATATCCCCGAACGTGTGCCGGTCGAAGGTCGCATACGCGGTGCCTTCGTCGAAGCGGCTGGCCTCGATGGTCGAAACCCATGAATTCTTTCCCAACCCGCTGACATTCCCCACCACGTTCGTCCAGGTCTTCGCCCCATCGCGGGTGATCTGCAGGTTCCCGTCATCGGTGCCGGCCCAGACGATCTGACCGTTCTTCGGCGATTCCGAAATCGAATAGATGGTGGTGTGCATCTCCGCCGACGAGTTGTCAATCGTCACCCCGCCCGATTCCTCCTGCTTTTGCTTTTCAGGATCGTTCGTGGTCAGGTCGGGCGAAATGCGCTCCCACGACTGCCCATGATCGCGCGAGCGGAACAGGAACTGCGCCCCGATGTAAATCGTCCCCTTCTCATTCGGACTCATGTGAATCGGCGTGTTCCAGTTGAAGCGCAGCTTTTTCTCTCCATAATTCGGCCAGGGTTTGATGCTGCGAATCTCGTGCGTATAGCGATTCACCCGTCCAATCTCGCCCCCCTGCGCCTCGGCATAAATGTAGTCTGGATTGGAACTGTCTTCGAACATCCAGAAGCCATCGCCGCCGAACATGTTCTCCCAGCGCGAGTTGGTCACGCCCCCCGGATACGACGAATCGCCCACCCAAGAACTGTTGTCCTGCAAGCCGCCGTACACGCGGTAGGGGTCCGCATTGTCGGTGCTCACGTGATAGAACTGCGAAACCGGCAGGTTCATCTGGTGCTTCCAACGATTGCCGCCGTCTTCGCTGCGCCACAAGCCGCCATCGTCTCCGGCAATCACGATGTTCGGATTCCTGGGGTTGATCCACACGTCGTGGAAATCGCCGTGCACTCCCCCTGAAACCACGTTGAAGCTCTTTCCTCCATCATTGCTCAGCAGCAGGATGAGATCGGGCTTGAAAATCTTCTTCTCGTTCTTGGGATCGACGATCAGATTCCCGAAATAAAAGGGACGCCACACCATGTAGTTGCTGGCGTCCATCCTGGTCCACGTCGTCCCACTATCGTCGGACCGGTAGAGCCCTCTTCCCTTTTCCGCTTCGATGTTGGCATACACCACCTGCGGCTTCGACGGCGCCACCTGGACCGCGACGCGGCCCCAGGGCTTCGCTGGCAGTCCCTTGGCATTGCTGTCGTTGACCTCTTTCCAGCCCGCGCCGCCGTCGGTGGACTTGAACAGCCCGCTGCCCGGACCTCCCGAGCGGAACGTCCAGCCCTGGCGCCGGAAATCCCACATCGTGGCATAGATGGTCTTCGGTTCCTTCGGGCTTCGCGCAATCATGGCGCAACCGCTCGAACCATTCGCGCCCGCCAGAACTTTCTTCCAGGTCTTGCCGCCATCGGTTGTCTGGAAGACTCCGCGCTCGTCGTTGTCGTCCCACAGATGCCCGGTGGCGCAGGCCAACACGTCATTGCTGTCGCTCGGGTTCACCAGAATCTTGGCGATGTGCTCGCTGTCCTTGAGACCAACGTTGGTCCAGTTCTCCCCGCCATCGGTCGACTTGTACACACCGTTGCCCACCGAAACGCTGTTCCGCACCCAGGCTTCGCCAGTCCCGACCCAGACAATCTTTGAGGTCGAAGGATCAATCGCCACCGCGCCAATCGACTGCACGTCTTCCCGATCAAACACCGGCTGGTACGTCGTGCCGCCATTCAACGACTTCCACACTCCTCCACTCGCCGCGCCTACGAACACCGTGATGCGGCCGTCCTCCTCTACCGCGTCCAGGGCGGCGATACGGCCGCTCATGGTGGCCGACCCGATGTTTCGCGCGGACAATCCCGAAACCGTCGCCGCATCAAAGCGGTACGGCGCTTGCGCCCCGGCTGGCATACCCCAACACAGCAAGGCAGCCCCGGCCAACCACATACTCAACGTCGGAAAAATTCGTGAACAACCAGCGCGTGCATTCATTGTTTTTTGAATCCTCTTCCGGACGAAAAATTTTCATTTTCAACGACTATCTGCATCCCACTCAAAACCCAACCCAGACCCATGCCTATTGCTTTTCAGCAGCAGGACTTCCCCCATGCCTTAACGAAACGGGAAGCGCAAAATCCGCAGGATCGATCGTCACATTCACTTCCATTTTCTGCACCGTGCTGGTTTGCGCATCGGGATGGTTCTTCGGTCCAGTCGAAATCGAGAACGGAAACATCACGCCCGCCACCGGCTTGTAGCAACCCAGAATCACCACGCGGTCCCGCACTGAGCCTCGGATAAACTGCTGGATGTCCTTGCGAATCTCAATATAAGTATCGGGATCGAGGTATTCATAGATGATGTCGCCGTTCTTCAGCGTCACCTTCAGCCGGAGCGCGTCGTCCCCATCCACCACATCGTGCCCCAGATACTCCACCGTGCTGCCCTTCACTTTGTAATCCACCAGGGGCCCATCAAAGTCGCTGTCCAGCAGCAGGTCGCGCACATCGTCCTCGCCCATCAATTCGGGATCCTTTTTCCCGTCAAAGGGTTGGATCTGCCAGGCCGTCGTGCCGTCATAAGCCTGGACGGCCGTCATGCCCTGCAGAGAGAAAGTCTGCCGGATCATGTTAGACCGTGCGTTTTCCTGGCCCACGGCAGCGGTGAAGCCTCCGCCGCCCTGGAACTTGCCTGTCATGCGCAGGTTCTTGATGGCCTTGATCTTCTCCATCCCTCCCCTGGCCCCAATGTTCTTGGCAATCAGTTCGTCCGCGGTCTGGGAATAGGAAAATACTCCGAAGCAGCACACAGCAATCAGCACAGTTAAGGCGCGACGCATCGAGCAGGCTCCTGTTTGTAAGAGGGCTTGAAAAACATGGAAAAACGGCAACCAGTACTGTACTCGGGACGAGTCCGCTTTGCCAAGTCTTCGGTGGGTAGTAGACAGGAGGGAAACAGCAGCTAATTGGGTTTCACAACCAGCCTTCATTGACTTGCCGTGCCTTGCCCACCTAATATGGTCGCTCCCAAAGCGGCCCTGGTTCATGATCGGTCAAACCATCTCGCACTACCGCATCATCGAAAAACTAGGGGGCGGCGGCATGGGTGTCGTCTATAAGGCCGAGGACACCCGGCTGCATCGTTTTGTCGCGCTCAAGTTCCTGCCTGAAGACGTTGCCCGGGACCCGCAGGCCCTTGCCCGCTTTCAGCGCGAGGCCCAGGCCGCGTCCGCGCTGAATCACCCCAACATCTGCACGATTTACGACATTGGCGAGCAGGACGGTCAGGCCTTCATCGCCATGGAATTTCTCGACGGGACCACGTTGAAGCATCGCATCGGCGCTAGACCGATGGAGATTGATACGGTGCTGTCGCTCGCCATCGACATAGCCGACGCGCTCGATGCCGCGCACGCCGAGCCCATCGTCCATCGCGACATCAAGCCGGCCAACCTTTTCGTGACCAAGCGCGGTCATGCCAAAATCCTCGATTTCGGATTGGCCAAGCTCACCGTGCGTAGCAACAGGAGTGCCGAAGCGTCGGGCGCAACCGCGGAAGAAACCCTACCGTCCGAGGACCATCTGACCAGCCCCGGCACCACGCTCGGCACCGTCGCCTACATGTCGCCCGAGCAGGTGCGAGGTAAGGAATTAGACCCGCGCACCGACCTGTTTTCCTTCGGCGCGGTCCTTTACGAGATGGTGACGGGCACGGTCCCGTTCCGAGGCGAAGGTTCGGGCGATATATACGACGCCATCATGCACAAGGCGCCCACCGCTCCAGTGCGCCTGAATCCGGAAGTTCCCGCCGAACTCGAACGCATCATTTATAAGGCTCTGGAAAAAGATCGCGACCTGCGCTATCAGCACGCGTCCGATGTGCGCGCCGACCTGAAGCGACTGAAGCGCGAAACGGAATCGGGGAGGGCGATAACGGACTCCGCATCTGCGGGATCTTCTTCGTCAGTTCAGCCTAGCGCTTCTCCGGCGGGACCGTCGGGGTCGGGAATTCCGGTCGCGGCAGCTTCGTCCTCTGGCGCAGCTTCCTCCAGTTCGGTGCTGATCGGGGAAGCCCGGCGGCACAAGGGCGGGCTGATGGTTGCGGCTGTCGTGGTTTTCGCGCTGGTGGTCGCTGCGGCCTTCGGCATTTACAAACTTCTTAACAAGAACGGCCCCGCGATTGATACCCGCAACATCAGCATCCGGCCGCTCACCGACCACGGGCAGGCGATAGGCTTCGCCGCTATTTCGGCCGATGGCCGCTTGGTGGCCTATGGCAGGCGGGAAGGCGAGCGCAGCCTGCGCGTGAAGCAGGTGATGACCGGCAGTGAGGTCACGGTCGTGCCGCCGCAGACTGGGTTCTTTGGCATTGGGGCGACCTTCACACCGGACGGCAATTACCTCTACTACACCCACGGGGATCCCACCAACGCCAACAACATCAATCTCTACAGCGTGCCTGCCCTGGGTGGAACGCCGCGGCAGATCGTGACCGACGTGGCCAGCCGGGCAATATTTTCGCCGGACGGCAAGCGCATCGTGTACCGGCGGACAATCCAGGAGAAAGCTGAAGATCAGTTGCTGCTGGCGAACGCGGAGGGCAGCGGCGAAAACCTCATCTTCCGGCATGAGTCCGGAATCAAGGGCTTCAACACAGATCCTTCCTGGTCGGCTTCGGGCGACCTCATCGCGATCGCCGCCTTTGAGTTGGGAAAAAACACTTTGTCGTCAATTCTGGTGCTCACGCCAGAAGGCAAACTGGTCAAGACTTTTCCTCTGCCTATGATTGTTAGTGCCGTGGCGTGGTTGCCCGACTCTTCAGGCTTGTTCTTCATAGGCGCCGAAAAATCGACCGGCTTCCGCTCGCAGGTCTGGTTTCAGCCTTATCCGGTTGGAGAACCATTTAAGATCAGCAACGACTTGAGCCAGTACAGCGCGCTCAGCGTCACGGCGGATGGCAAATCCTTCGTTACGACCCAGGAGCGCCAGCAAGCAACGATTTTCGTAGCCGACGCCCCCGCCCTGCTGAATGACAAAATCGATTGGAGGCTGACGCCGATCTCGACCGAACAAGCGACCGGTTATGCCCTGTCCTGGACCGCTTCAGGCAAAATCCTGCAGATGGATTCCGCAAACCACGCCTTTATCACCAATGGCGACGGAACCAACCGGGTCCACCTTTTGCAAAACGATGCGCCGGTTCAAGATCCCACGGCTTGCGGTCCAGGTGACGTGGTCGCTGTGCCTATCGTGTCCGAAGAGAACGCGCAGCAACTTTGGCGTCTGAATGTCGCCACCGGAGAATTGAAGCAGCTCTCCTTTGGCAAGGTCGAGTTTGCAACGTCCTGCACGCCTGACGGCAAATGGGCGGTTTACCAGGCATTCGTTGCCACCGATAACGTCGCCCACATCTTCAAGGTCTCCACCGAAGGCGGCACGCCGGTGGAATTGGCCCACGGGAACGTTTCTTCTCCGACAGTTTCTCCCGATGGAACCTTCGTGGCCTATGGCCGGACTGACGGGCAGGGAGCGAGCGCAAAGTCGAAACTGGTTATCCAGAGACTCGAAGGCGGCGCCATCGTACAGGAAATCGCGGTGCCATCGACCTACAATTTCTATCGTCTCGGCTGGACGCCGGATGGGCGCGCGATCACATACGTCCACAATACAACGGGAAATATGACAAACGTGTACATGCAGCCCCTGACTGGCGGCGCACCCGTGCAGTTGACCCACTTCGATTCTGAGCCCGCGGTTGTGTCCGCCTATGCCTGGTCACGGGACGGCAAGAAATTCGCCATCACCCGCGCTCGCTACAACGATACCGATGTGGTAATGTTCAGCGGCTTCCGGTAAGAGCAGTTCTTGAGTTCAAGGATCCGAAAGGAACGAGGCTTATGCTGGAGATTCAGACGAAGACCCTGCAGCCTGACATCGTCGTCCTCGAACTAACCGGAAGAATCACCATCGGCAGGGACTGCAAGCAACTGGAGTGGTCCGTCGAGAACCTCGTGAAGGAAGGAAGAAAAAAAGTTATCTTCGACATGGCAGGCGTGTCCAACGTTGACAGCACTGGCATTGGGATCATCGTAATGTCCGCCGGACAAATTAAGAAGGCGGGGGGCGAGTTGCGAGTGGCGGGCGCGACCGCGCATGTCGAAGAGGTGCTGAAGATGACGAACATCGATCAGATCGTCGTACTGCACCCCACAACCGCCGCCGCGGCTGCAGCCTTCTGACTTGAGAACTCCGCTGGGTTCTGACGATCGACGGCTCAGACACTAACCCGTACCAACCAATCTAAGCAGGCGTGACCTACGGAACAGAGTGACGCTACGCCAGGAGCTGTCAGTCATGCCGGTGGGAGGCTCGAAAAGGCGCTACACGGGACGAATCGTCATTGCCTTGTCTCTTCTCTGCTGCGTCACCTCGCTGCATGCACAGGAAAAATCCACGGGCGATTGCACCCCCAGCTTTCCCTTCAAGGAGTTATGGTGGGGTGCGGACGCGGCCTACTCTATTCCCTTGCCGGACGGGCGTTCTGTCTGGATCTTCGGGGACACTCTGTATGGCGAAAAGAGGGTCGTTGAGGGGAATGAGCCGCGCATGGTGCGCAACAGCATCGGAATCTCGACCTGCAATGGCGGCGACTGGAAGGTCGAATACACGATCCGGCACGGTGACAAAGGGCAACCGCAGGATTTTTTTCAGGCGCAGCACAAGGACACCTGGTACTGGGCACTGGACGGGTTCTTGTACAAGAATGACCTGTGGGTGACTCTGCTCTGCGTTCGCAGTTCGCCAAAAACAAAGCCAGGAGCAATGGGCTTTGAAACCTGCGGGGCCGACCTGGCAAAAATTTCTGGACTCGAGGATGGTCCGCAACGGTGGAGCGTAAAATACTTCCCGCTCGTCCCCGACGGCGTTCACGCCTATCCTTCCGCCACCGCGGTTGTCGAAGGCGAGTACGTTTACATCTTTGCGCTGCTCGAAACAGATTCACGCCCGATGCTGCTGACTCGCATCCCCCCGGATGGCCTGGGCACCCCCGCTGAGCACCTGCAGTACCTCTCCAAGAACGGCTCTTGGAAGGCGGGCCTGACGCCAGCCGACGCCATGCATGTGATGAAGCGCGGAAATACTGAAATGACAGTGCGGTATCATGCGGCGTTGAAACAATGGGTTGCGGTGCTGAATTATCCGAAGCTCTTCTCCGACAAGATCGTGACCCGCACGGCACCTGAAATTACAGGGCCGTGGAGCGCAGACAAGGTGATCTATCGCATTCCCGAGATGCAGAAAAACCGTGCGGGATATGACAAGGATACTTTTTGCTATGCCGCCAAGGAACACCCTGAGTTTCGTCGGCCTGGTTCGCTTCTTATTACCTACGCTTGCAACACGATGAAGGTGCAGAAACTCACGACTGATCTGGATATCTATTTTCCGAAAGTCGTGCGCGCTCCCTTTCCCTGAGCGATACTCAATCCCATTCCCACCAGCGCTCGGAACGTTCTTTATGGGGATGAGGAATAGTGAGGCGCAGGGTCAGAGTCTGGTGCGGCGAGAGCGAGACGCGCAGCGGATTGATCGGTAGGGACCCCAGCACCACGTTCTCGGTCAGGTTCGTCTCGTCCGCGGCCGCGATCTTTAGCGACGTTTTCAACTCTGTAACGGCTTTACTACCTGCGATTTCCTGCAAACGCATCGTGTAATGCTCGGGGTTGCCGTCCGCACTCGGCTTGAACGCCAGCAGCGCAACGTCATCCGCACTTAGAGAGAAGTACGAGCCTTGCGGTTGCGCCGGAGCCATGCCCCCGGCCAACTCCGCCGTAATCAACGGCACATCGAACGAAGCTCCCTCGCGATAGGACTCAACTGGATTCGGACTGCCGTCCGCAGAACTGACAGCGAAGTGGTACCACAACTGCGCCGGGAGGCCCGGCTCGACCGTCGAAAAATTGACCATGCCCAGATCGCGGGTATCGCCCTGATCTTGCTTGCGCATCACCGTGACGCGGACAGCGTTGAGGAACGTGTTCGGCCCTTTTGCGCTGGGCAATCCGGGCAGGTGATTAAAAAAGGGCTCCCGTTCGGAGAGGGTAACGTGGATCGTCCGTCCGTCGGATTGGCCTACGAGCACGAGCGAATGCTGGGGGACGGCGGCATCGGTTCGCGCGCCGGGAAGGTAGTCCTCGGGAATCCGGTGATAGCCTATGCCGTCTTCAACCAACACCTGGGAGGGTCCCTGGAAACGGAACGGCAGATTGAAAGAGTAGTACTCGCCGGGCTGGTTGCTCGCGACAAATGGCATGCGCTCACGGTCAAGCAGGTTGGCAAATTCGATGCGTTTCATTCTGCGATAAAGCGTGATCTGCGTCTCCGGCCAAAGAGTCTCCGGACGCTGGATGATGATGCGATCAAAGAGCGCACCGCTTTCGACGTGGACGACGACTTGCGCCATGCCGATGGGCAGGCTCGACGATACCGTCCAGCGCAGTAACTGGTTCGCGGCCTTGTCCCCCGAGGAGTCGATGAGTTCCCGCTGCAATTGCTTGTCGTAAATGTTGGTGACTGCGCCATCCGAAGAACGAACGTGAACGCGATAGAAGGGATTGTCGATTATGGTGAATGCACCGGCGTTCTCTCCCGTCGATGATTTCGTTTTGGCTGTGGAATCACCGGTTTTCGCCTCGATCCAATAGCTCTTGTGGCCGAGCGCGGGAACGTCGGTGGCGGCAAACTCGATTTCGTCCGGCGATACGCGTTGAACGTCAACGGGGCGGCCAGTAACCGCGTCGCGCACCCCAACATCTTCCTTCGACCTGAAACCTGCCAGATCGGTACACTGCCAGCTCAGTGGATTGAAGACGACCAACGTTCTCTTTCCAACGGGCACTTGAGAAAACAACGTCTGCACGCCGGAGTCGATCAGGTTGCGAATATCCTCCTGGCTGCTTCTCGTATAGCCGACATATTCGCGATTCTGCTGGTCGATTTCAGAGCGGGACATGAGCTTGGGCCAGCCGACCTGAGCAGCGCCCGAGTGTTCGTCGTACTTGAACAGCTTGATGCGCGCGTCCTCCAGGTTGCCGGCGGGGAGGCTGGTGAAGTTGCGGAAGGTGAGCAGACTCCAGAGCAATTCCGCGACCGGCGCGTGGTCTTGCAGCCAGCGAGCCTGCGCGCTGATCGCCGGGGAATTCAGCTTCACCTCCGACCAGAGGCCGCTCCAGTCGCCTGCGTACGACGGGAACTTCTCGTTTCCGTATTGCGCCTCCATGTGGTGAAAAAACTCGGCAGGAGTGCAGACGACGATCCGTGGTTGTTTGCCGGCGGCGTTCCATTCGCGAATAGCGGGCAGAAGTTGTGTCGCCTCCTCGTTGCTGGAAACGAAATCGTGCAGATACAACAACAGGACCGCGTCGTAGGGATAGCCGGCTTTTGCGTACTTGTCGAGTAACTTATCTACGCCGCGCTGCATGATCTCAAGTTTCGACAGCCCCTCCCATTCCTTGGGATAAAAATGCTCTTGGGTGTAGGGTTCGCGTGCCGCCGGATCGAGGTAATAGTC
>Ga0209415_10002309_pt1 | contig 35783 bp, 28 predicted proteins | sample PeaSoiSIISIP2007_FD_187696 | JGI IMG/M metagenome (GOLD analysis project Ga0209415, IMG submission 187696) | Peat soil microbial communities from Weissenstadt, Germany - SII-SIP-2007 (SPAdes) (version 2) | ecosystem: Environmental > Terrestrial > Soil > Wetlands > Peat | place: Germany... | reverse complement strand
ACAAAGAGGTCCCAATATGTCCGGCTGAACCCCTGCACGTCAAAGTGAATTGACCGCATTGAGCCAAGAAGCGTATCAACTCCCCAGGCGGGATCGGACTGGCGAAAACCAAGTGTATGTCCGATAGCAAAAAGCAGCAGAAGAACAGCTGCGATTCGATAAAACACAGAAGCCTTCATGTCTTGCCTCCAAAGTTAACTGCGGCAGTTTACCACAGTGCGTGCAGCTTAGTAGGAATTTTCGTTCTTGAATTGTCGTTCTTGATAAAAGGCCAACGTTTCTATAGCCACCTCGTCTTCCGCAACTAATGTGAGGCTGACTACCTCGGCGGTAATTGTTGTAAACGAACAATAGCGCTCAGGACCCCGCGGTGTCTGGTCCCTCTGCCATAACCACTGACTCCCCGTAAGGGTTCCCACGAACGGTGACCGCCGGGCGCCTTTGATAAAGTTCTACCGTTCGGGTTCAACGGCATGAGGTCAGACTTGCGACCAAGCGCGTTTACGGGTTATCCATGCGGCCGGTTCTTCACACCCGCCGTCGATGTTTCAAGTTTCTGGGTTCGGAAATAGTCGGGCAATTCCGACTTGGTTTCGCGCAGGATTTCGACGATGGCTTGCCGGTCCTCAGCGGGCTTTGCCGATAGCACCTTCCACATACGGCGGTAGACTGCGGCCTTGGCTTCGGTGGGGAGAGCGTCGAAGGTCTCGCTATAGATCATGTAACTGCAGGGGTAACGCAGCAGGCGCCCTCTGAGGCTCAGGTCGCGCAGAGAGCGGCCTTTCCTATCGCGCGGTCCGCGGGAAGCAAAGGCTTCGGCGAAACCGGACGTGCCCTCGATTTCCCCCTGTAGCGGCGCTTCGCCGACAAACAGCATGGAGTCCGCAAGTTCGTTCAGAGCGGTACGAGCGGGCTGGGTAAGCGAGTGGTTCCCGGCCAATGCGATACGCGACTCCCACGCGGCCCGAGTCAACAGGTTCATGATGCGCACCTGATGCTCAAAGACCAGAAGCGCGGCAATATCGCTATAGGGCGTCAGCCTTGTCTGGGGGCCGCACTTGCCCTCGATCGAATCCAGATGAACCGGACCGCCTTCCAGGATTGACTCTGGATGAGCCTCATCGGACGCGATGAGATTACCCATATGCCGCGCAGGCCCGCTGTTACCGGTGACGTACCAGCCGCCCCACAGCTTGTCAAACGGCATTCGGCCGTCAGTATCGTATTGGGGCGCGTGATTGAGCGGTACGCCCGAGATCGAGGGGAACACGCTGCGCAGCAGCACGCCGGGCACTCCAAGGGTGGCGGCGGTCATATGGCAGCGCAGGCAGTCGTCGCGTCGCGTGAAAGGCGACTCCGGAGTAGTTGCCGCTATGCGCTTCCGGTACTCGGATGCCCTCTGGTCAAGCCGGTAGAAAACTATGCCGCGGCGCGGGTCGTGCGAGGCGAGTTCCAAATAGCCTCCGCGTACCCATCCGGCGATCACGGCTTCGTTAAAAAAGAGGACGCGGGGATTGGAGGGCTCGATGCGCATGGCCTGAATGCTGGTCTTCGAGAAGACCGCCATCTGCGACTCCACGGGAATATCGAGGGCCTTCAGCACGGCCGGAAGATAACCGGTCACGGGGTCGAAAGCCAGCCGCACTTGGCCCTGTTCGATCTTCCGGCTGAGTTCGGTCACTGGATCGGTCAAAGGGAGCGACGAGTATCCGATGGCCGGGTGATCCAACGGGAGCGTCTGGCCGGATGCAAGCGCGAGTCCCATCATGATAAGCACGATGGGCGCGCCCAACGAGCGCCGACTCAATATGTGCGCGAATGGCGAACGAGACGCGACGCCGCGATGACGAGCGCACCCGCCAAGGGTGCCGGCGAGCGCCAACGAGACGGCCGCGAATTGCGCGTCCACGGGGAACTCGAACATTTATGAAGGGCTCATTATGGCTGCTTTGCGCCGCCCACCGCAAATAGAATGGCATCGTTGATGGCGTAAATGACGCCATCTGGTCCGATGACGCTTGGCGTGTAGGCTTCACCAATTCCCGGAGTAAGCACGACTTTTTGCGACAGAGTATTGCTCGTGAAGTCCCACCGATAGACCACGCCGTCTTCGCTGTTGATGATGGCGGATTTGGTATATGGATCGATGGCCGCCGAGTTGATGCACCACTCTCTTACAGCGTTGGGGAACCCTCCACTAGCCTCTGGCGTGACGCCCTTCACCGTGATCACCTCTTTCATGACGGTGGCGGCGGAGTACTCATCCTGCATAGTGGCGTTGGGATCCAGCACGGCGACCTTGTTGACGCCGTCGCCCGTGCCTATTCCAACGTAATTGTTGTACTTGGTCAGGATCAGGTAAGTGGACGTTCCGGTGTAGCTGGGCATGCTGCCGGCGGGCACCACCGACGCCGTGTTATCCCAGCCGAACGACCCCGGCGTTTTCAACGTGGAAAGAGTCGAGTCGAAGTGCAGCATCCAGCCGCGGTCATTGTGCGAGGAGCAGCAGGGGTTCTCCAGCACGCCGTAATAGACGTCGCCATCCGGGCCTATCATGGGCGCCGCGGAACTGTCGCTGGAAACCGTGGCGCGGGAGCTGCTGAGGGGATCGAACAGTTGCGCATGCGCGCTGGGAGCGAGCGTGGTGGCGTTCACTGAAACCAGGTAACCGTTCGCGTCGAATTCGCTACCGCCCGAGACGGCCACATAAACGGTTTGCTCGTCGTTGCTAAGCGCCGGCGCGCAGTTGAGCGCCACCTGGGTGACGCTCGGATCGTTGCCCGCGAGCGAAGTTGCGCTGACCCAGGTTCCCCCTCCGTGCGCCCCGATCCGCGCAATTCCGCTAACCACACCAGCCGCGTTGCCCGAAGCGGCGGTGAAGCCGAAAAAGATGCTTCCGTGGTGGTCCGCCGTGATCGGCGTCGAAATTTGGATAGCAGCATTGAGCGCGGACCGATTCGCGAGGTAGATTGCCTTGCCATAGAACACAAGTCGTCCGGTGGCGCCGGAGAGACCATTCGAACCCGTCGGGGAGTCGACCGAGTCACGATAATAAACGGTGCCGCCAGGGCCTGGATAATAAAGACGCGTGTCCAGACTCAGGGCCGGTCCGTAGGGAGGCGTCCAATTATGGCTTGGGAGCGAATAGTCGGAGGGCAGAGTATAAAGCGGAGCGCAGGTTGAACCTCCGCTGGAGGCGCAGGTCGCGCCACTGAAGGCCAGCACTTCGTAGCCCCCTTTGGCCGTCCTCACCGGAACCAGCACTGTGTCGTGGGCGGTAACGGATAGAGACCCGTAGTGAATATACAGAGGTCCGCCGCCGGTTGGCATATTGGGGTTGGGCGCGTTGATCAGGTCGACGGACGTGCGCCAGAGGATCTTGCTCAACTCTCGCGATGGAACGATGGAAACCGCCGTGTGTTGCGGATTGTGGGCATACCCGCTCCAGGGAACATTCACGCCCTGCGCGGAGATCGTGACGGGGATGAAGTAAGCATGGAAACATGCGAGCGCCAAAGCGGTTCGCGCGGTAGAGAACAGAGCGGATAATCGAGCCATGGGATGAGTCTAACCTAACATTTAGGCAAGGCAATAGTAGGTAGTGCAGTAAATTTGTGTGGTATTTAGCGCGCTCCCCAAAAGTGCGGGTGACTCCCGCGATGGCCGCAGGGCGGCATTTTCAACCCGGAGTCTGGGAAACGGCTGCGCGCCGTTGCAGAATGTTCGCGATTCGAGCAGGGCTGCGAACGGCAACGGCTTCCTCGTTGCCCTCGAACTCACCCGCGCCATGCCAGTCCGTACATCGTGTATGATGACTCACCGACAGGTCTTTTCAAAAAACGAACCCACTGGGAGGGCAGTTCATGTTTCGTGTACGTTTTTGGGTCACGGGCGGCGTGATCGCCGGCCTGCTTGAATTGACAGTGGGCATGGGCTTTGGTCAGCAACTGCAGCCTCCAGCGCCCCCCGCACCGATGCCCACCGTACTGCGGACCTATCAACCGGTAACCGCCGAGCGCCTCGCCAATCCTGAAGACGGTAACTGGCTCGCCATCCGCCGAACATACGATGGATGGGGCTACAGTCCCCTCGACCAGATCACCGCCGACAACGTCAAAAACTTGCGTCCGGTTTGGATATTCTCGACCGGCGAGCCGAAGGTTCACGAGTCCGCCCCGTTGGTGAATAACGGCGTCATGTTTGTTTCCACACCGAACAACCAGGTGATCGCAATCGATGTCCGTACGGGAAATCTGCTCTGGCGTTACAAAAGATCGCGTCCGGCCAGCGCCGTCGTTGCGCACGATACCAGCCGCGGCGTCGCTCTCTACGGCGACAAGGTATACTTCGCCGCGGGCGAGGCCGTGTTGATCGCACTGGACGCTCGAACCGGCAAGGAAGTATGGACCACCCAGGTGGCGGATAGCAAAGCTGCCTATTACATCACGCTCGCTCCGTTGATCGCCGGCGGCAAGGTGATGGTGGGCGCCTCGGGCGGCGAGTTCGGGATCCGCGGTTTCGTTGCTGCTTTCGATCCCGACACGGGCAAGGAACAATGGCGCACTTACACCATACCCGCTCCCGGCGAACCGGGCAGCGAGACTTGGCCGAAAGGCAACCAGTGGAAGACAGGCGGCGGTTCGGTGTGGGTTACCGGCAACTACGATCCCGCCACCAATCTCGCCTACTGGGGAGTAGGCAACGGCGGGCCCTGGATGGGCGACAAGCGGCCCGGCGACAACCTTTATGTTTCATCCACGATCGCGTTGGATGTCGCAACCGGCGCGATCAAAGGCTATTTCCAGTACAATCCCAACGACTCGTGGGACTGGGACGAAGTCTCACCGCCCATCTTGGTGAACTTCCAGCGCGGCGCACGCACCTTCAATGGACTGATCGATGTCGCCCGCGACGGCTACGTCTGGTTCCTCGATCGCGGCGATACGACCACTGGTGGACGCATCAAATTCATCGAAGGCAAGCCGTACGTCTACCAGAACGTGTTCCGCGGCCTTGATCCGGAAACCGGGCGTCCGGACGTGGATCCGGAGCACAAACCCGGTACGGGAAAGCAGGCCGATTTCTGCCCGGAATTGCATGGCGGCAAGAACTGGCCCCCGATCGCGTTCAGTCCGATGACCAGGATGATTTACATTCCGGCTAATAACAACATGTGCGGTTCATCGACGGGGACCGAAGCCAAGTACGTGCCCGGGAGCAGATACATGGGAACCCAGATCCTGCCGGGCAGCATCCGGCCGGGCGCCGATCACTTCGGCGAGGTCCAGGCCTGGAACGTCGACACCGGAAAGCAGGTGTGGAGGCATGATTACGCTACGAGTCCGAACTGGGGATCGATGCTCGTAACCGCCGGGGGCGTTGTATTCAGCGGTGGCACCAATGATCGCAAGATGCACGCGTTTGACGCTACCACGGGCAAGCTTCTCTGGGAGTTTCCCACGAACTCAGGCATCCTTGCGCCGCCAACTACTTTCACCGTCGATGGCAAACAGTACCTCGCAGTCCACGCGGGTTGGGGCGGCGATTCGCGCGGCGTGCAAGCCAACCTGAATCGCGCCTTCCCGGGAGAGTACCCTGAAGTTCCCGAAGGCGGAGCCGTTTGGGTTTTCGCCCTCCCGGATTAACGGGCCACAGCCCAGCGCCGCCACGGGCGGCTTCGAGGCGATCTGTGGGCTACCCATCCAGCCTAAAAGGGCGTATACTTGACAGCAATTGGAGGCCGAGATGCATCTTCGAAATCTCACTTTCCTGGCGGTGGCAGCAGTTGTTCTACCGTTGCTCTCAGGACAAGCCATAGCTCAATCGCTCAATGCGAAGCCCGCTAAGGCCGCGACCCAGGCGTGGACGACGCCCCGGACTGTGGAAGGCCAGCCGGATCTTCAGGGAGTCTGGGCTAATAACAGCGCGACGCCGCTGGAGCGGCCAAAGATATTGGAGGGGCGCGCATTTCTGACCGAACAGGAATTGGCGGCGCTCAAGAAGAAGGCGGGTGAGCTCTTCGACAACGGCAATTCAGACGCCGCTTTCGGCGACACGGTTTACGAGAGCGTTCTAGCGAATGTCAAAGGGATTAAATCCGGTTTCAAAAGCACCGACGGTGGGACCGGCGACTACAGCTCAGTCTGGACCGTGGCCAGGGATTGGGATAATCGAACCTCGCTCATTACAGACCCATCCGATGGGCGGCTGCCACCCATGACGCCAGAGGGGGAGAAACGACTAGCTGCCACATCGTTCCTTGGACGGGGGGCGGCCGGCCCCGAGGATCGATCACTGAGCGAACGCTGCATTACCTACGGCTCGCCGCAGATGATTGCCGGGTACCAGAGCTTCTATCAGATCGTACAGAACCCTACCTCCGTGGTCATGTTGACGGAGATGATTCACGATGCCCGTGTAATCCCGCTCGATGCGCGGCCGCATGTGTCGTCGAACATCCAGACCTGGAACGGTGACCCGCGCGGGCATTGGGAAGGCGACACACTGGTCGTCGATTCAACCAACTACAAACCCGGCGCGTTCCGGAACGTTTCCACCGAAAAGCTGCATGTCATCGAGCGATTCACGCGTACGGGCCCGGACACCCTTCAATGGCAATTCACGATCGACGATCCCGGAACTTGGACCAAACCCTGGACCGCGATGATTTCTTTGCGGCCCTCGAAGAAGATCGTCTACGAATACGCCTGCCACGAGGGAAACTACGGCTTGATGGACATTCTCGCGGGCGCTCGCCGCGAAGACCAGGCCAAAGCGGAAAAGACGAGCCAAGCGAAATAACTCGGGCGAGCGGCTCTTCATCCCAATCCGCCCACGTTACTTAGCGCTCATGAACCCACTCGGGGCGGCGCCACCAGCTTAGTGTGTCCACACTGTTCCGCTCATGCGCTCACCAAAAGTGCCTTACTTTAGTTAGAGCACCCAATCGACTATCATGAGCCTCTTTGGAAAGAAACAAAAAGAAACTGCCTCTCTGACCTACATCTCGTTCGCGGGCGATACGCGCCAGGTCTCCGTACCGATCGGCGACTCGGTCATGGAAGGCGCCATCAAGAATGAAATCGACGGCATCGTTGCCGAGTGTGGCGGCGCCTGCCAATGTGCCACTTGCCACGTTTATGTCGACGAGGCATTTCTGGGCCTGCTGAATCCGATCCAGGAAGACGAGGACCAGATGCTCAACACCACGGCTTCTGAGCGGCGGCCGAACAGCCGTCTGGGGTGCCAGATACCAGTCACAAAGGAGCTTGACGGCCTGATCGTGACGACGCCTCCGACCCAGCAATGATGGCTTTGGCGTAGAGCCCTCGGGTATAAAGCAATGAAGTCGGACGGCGTAATCATCGTCGGAGCCGGGCAAGCCGGTTTCCAAGTTGCCTCGTCGCTGCGCATGGCAGGTTATGAGGAACCGATCGCGCTGATCGGCGACGAGCCCAATCTCCCCTACCAGCGCCCGCCGCTGTCAAAGGGCTTCATGGTCGGCAAGCAGGATATCGAAGGAACTGCCTTGCGGCCTTTGGCCTTCTATCAGAGCCATCGAATCGACCTGCTAACTGGCGCCAAGGTAACCGAAATCGACCGGGCTAGCCGCTCGGTGCGCCTCGCATCCCTCCGTCATCTTCCCTATGAGGCGCTGGTGCTCGCAATCGGATCGCGCAATCGGAAGCTGGCTGTAAAGGGCAGCGAGTTGGACGGCGTCTGCTACTTGCGTACCGATGCCGAGGCGGTCGACATCCAGCAGCGCCTGGAACCGGCGCGCGATATCGTCGTAGTCGGCGGAGGATTTATTGGGCTTGAACTTGCCGCTGCCGCCCGCACGCTCGGGAAATCCGTTCGCGTGCTGGAGGTCCAGTCGAGGCTGATGCCGAGGGTCGTCTCGCCCATCCTCTCCGATTTCTATCGCCACGTTCACAACAGCCAGGGCGTCGAGATCTCACTCGGGGTCGCGCTGTCGGAAATCGCCGGCCACCAAGGAAAGGTTAGCGAGGTTGTTCTCAGCGATGGCTCCGTTTACCCCGCCGATCTCGTGCTGGTTGGGATTGGCGTTGTCCCGAATATCGAACTGGCTCGCGACGCCGGGCTCAGCGTCTCGAACGGCATTGTCGTCGACGAGCGTCTGCGAACGGAAGACGAGAGCATTTATGCCATCGGTGACTGCGCCGATCATCCCAATCCATTCGCCGCCGGGCGGGTGCGGATCGAATCCGTGCAGAATGCCGTCGACCAAGCTAAGTGTGTCGCGGCGTCAATCGTGGGCCGCACGGAAAGTTACCGTGCCGTGCCCTGGTTTTGGACGGACCAATTTGATATCAAGCTTCAAATGGCCGGCCTGTCGACCGGCTGCGGCCATGTGGTCACCCGCGGCGAACCCGAGAGCCGGAAATTCTCAGTGTTCTATTTCCGAGACGGTCGATTAGCAGCCGTCGATTCCGTCAATCGTCCCGGTGATCACTTAGCAGCGCGCAAACTGATCGCAACGGGGACGCTCATAACGCCCCAGCAGGCTGCGGATCCAAGCGTAGACCTGAACGCAATCCGATAAAACCCTCGCGCCGCGCGCAAACCAGGAGCATCGAAAACAAAGATCCCAGCGATGTTCGAGACGCCCCTGATGCGCTAGGGACGCGATTCGGCAAAGACCAAGACTTTGCCGTTATGCGAATCGACGACGTAAACCAGGCCGCGCGGATCGACGTACAACGAATCGACGTGTCTCATCTGATCCACTCCGTCACCATATTGACCGAAGGCCCCCAAATTCTGACCTTCTTCGTTGAAGATCTGGACCGTACTCGAGCGTGGATTGGCGGCCAGGAAGCGCCGTTGCCCATGATCGAAGACAAAGGCCGTTGGAATCGCGATGCCGTCCCATCGAAACTCGCCGAGGGAGCGCCCGGCGGGATTCAGCATATGTACTTTGTGGTGGCTGTTAGTGAGAACGTAGAGCTGATTCTCGATAATTGAGATGGCCGAAGGTTCGCTCCTTTCCTCCGGCAGTTGGAAAGTTGAGTTGACTTCTCCTTCGCGGTTCAGCGCCACCACGACATTGCGAGGTGGATCGAGCACGTAGATCGTCTTTCCGTCCGCGGACAACGCGACCGCCGACGGGCTCTCCAAAGGATGTTCGCCTCGCTTGAATAACGAGCGATCAAATTCGCCGTTTTCGTCGAATACATACATGCCCCCGGTTGAGGCGTCGGCCAGATAGATCCGTCCGACAGCGTCGGCAGCGATGCCCGAAGGCTGCTGCAGCAGCGCATCGCCCGCGCGCTTAATCTCGCGATATGCACCGGTTTTCGGGTCGAAGACGTGCACGGAAGCGGTTCCACTGTCGGTGATCCATACGCGCCGGCGGACGTCGGTGGTGACGGCCACCGGGAATCCGAGGCCGTAGGGATGTTCGCTCCGACCAAGCGCCGCAACCGCGGCCCGGGTGCTCAAAAGTTTCGGTGGATGGATACCGAATTTCGATCCAAAAGTGTAGCGATGATCGAATTGCACGTCCAGAGGATCGTCGCCGGCGGCGAGAGCAGAGACGAGTAATAGGAGAAGCGCCACCGTCCGCATTTAGTATGTTTTCGGATTATGGTCTTCGTGGCAGTTGGTGTAGCAGCCACTTCGACCGCTAACGCCGGAAAAATAACCATAATTACCGCTGCCGGACTTGGAGGTAACTCCAGTGTCGAAATTCATCATGGCGCGGTTGGCACCACTGTTGCCGCCGATCACTCCATGCGGATCGTGGCACGTGGTGCATCCGACGCCGCTGTGTTCGTCGTGAGGCGATTCGTTGCGAAGCGTCGACACATTGTGACACTTGTTGCACAAAGCACTGCTCGACCCTCCTCCGCCACCCCCGCCGCCCCCGCCGGCCGCATCTTGCGAAAGTTGCAACTGCAGCAGGTGCGGATAGATGGAGCCATGCGGCCCGTTCGGGCCCGTTCCGTTTGAGGACCGGGCCTGATCGCTGTTGTGACAATCCGTGCAGTACAGCCGCGTCGTGGTTGTCAGAGGACGGCTCGTATTGTTAGTAACGCCGTCAATGTCGAGCATAAACGGACGTAAGCTGCTGTTGCTGGTGGTTACCACGCTGTTGCCCATGACGTTGTGACCGATCGTGCTGAGGAACTTTAGCCGCACGTTGTATTCGTCGGCGGGCAAAGGCGGCTGAATCGGATATCCCGCCGGCATGGGTCCGCCGGGATAACGTGTAGCGGTTCGGCCATAGGTGCTCGTGCTGGGCTTGTTCGTGCTGTCGGCGTGGCATTTATAACAGACCTGATATTCGTTCGCGGCGGGCTTCACAGCGCCGGAAGTATCATATCCGCTGACCCCGTTCAGATCCGCTTCGATTGCTGGGGCAATCGGCGTCCCGGTCTGAGCAGAAGCGGAATGGGAGTTGTGGCAGTCCGCGCACGCGGCGTGTCGCGTGGTGTTCACGGGAAGCGATTCGGCGGCATCATGGGCGCCGGTCACGGTAAGCGTGGGATGCACGTACGTCTTGCTGTACTCGCCCGTTATGTTGCGCAGAGCGGGCGAAGCGTTCGTACCGCTGTGACAAGGTGAACAGGCGGCTGACTCCGCTCCTTCCAGGCTGCGCGGACCCACCGCGTTGTTGTGCGCCTTATGGCAGTTCGAGCAGGAATCGGCGGCCACCGTTCCGTATGCCCCGAACCCGGCGGTGGTTGGGACGGTATTGGTCGCCGTGGCATGCGATCCGATGGTCCATCCATTGAGCGTGTTGGGTTGGGCACGCGTGGGATCATGGCAGGCCAGGCAAATCGCGCTGCCGCTATTGCTGCGAACCAGGAACATGGGCTGAACGGGGTCGTTCTTGGGCACATGCGGATCGTGACAAGTCGTGCATTCGATCTTGCCCGAGACCAACTGAACGGTCGGATCCTTGGTGGAAGGAGGAGTTGCAAATAATGATGCCACTAGCGAGCCGTCATCCACCGGCGTCATGCTCATCGGATGGCTGTGGGACAGATCCGTGCCGAGCACGTCGGCCGCGATCATCGAACCCGTAGTCGCGATCTGGCCTTGGGTCACCGTCAAACCCACGGCGACCGTCCCGTCGTGGCAGCTTAGGCAAAGTTTCGATGAGCCGGCGCTGGGCGCCTGCGCGCCCGAGGTGTAGGTCGTGCTGGTGTAAGTGGTGTAGCTTTGCGAGGACAACGTCTGATCCCACAGCGGCGTGACATTCGGCATAATGTTGTGCGACGCGTGGCAGAAGATGCAAGCGTCGGTGGCGGCCGACTTCACCGGCCCGGTGCCCGTGGCCGTGAGATCGTGTTGGCTGCCGATGACGTCCTGCTTATAGCTGACAGCCCAGAGAGGCGCGGAGGTTATGAGAACGGCAGCCAGACCGTGTTTCATTGGGCGATCCTTTGATAACGAAATACCTGGACGCGCCGGTTCAGCGAATCGGCGACGTAAATCATGTTCCGGTTGTCAATGGAAATTCCGGTAGGGAGTTGGAATTGGCCCGCCTTTGCGCCGGTGGAACCAAAATAGTAAAGCAGGCGCCCGTCGGGATCGAAAACCTGGACCGTTTCAAAGAGCGCGTCGACCACGTAGAGGTGGCCTTCACTATCGGCGGCGATTCCTTTGGGGCGGTTGAACGTGCCGGTCTGGTTGCCTAGTTTGCCGAACGAACCGGCGAACTGGCCTTCCGGAGTGAACGCTTGGATGCGAAAATTCATGGAATCTACCACATAAACTCGCCCCGCCGAGAGCGTGACCGCGGTAGGGAAATTGAATTCACCGGGACCGGCGCCGCGCTTGCCGATGACGCCGATCAAGGAACCGTCCAGGCCGAAGATTAAGACCTGGTGTCGCAAAGTGTCGGTGAGATACAAACGCCGAGCCGCGGAATCCAGAGCCATTCCGGTTGGCCGCTGGAGGCGCGAATCGCCGGTTGCTCCGCCGATCGAGCGCAGGAACTTACCTTTCGCATCGAATACGTAGATTTGGGCGCGCACCGAATCGCTTACGTAAATGTCGTTATTGCGATCGCAAGCCACATCGATCGGCGAAACGAACTCGTGTCCGCGCGGCCCCTTTAAGAATTGATACTTTCGCTTTTCGAAATCGTAGATGTGCACACCGCGCTGGCCCGGATCGGCCACCAGGAGCCGGCCCGTATTGTCGTGCGTCGTGGAGTAAGGGCGAACGATCTCCGGCCTGTTCTCGGGTGGGCCGACCACAAAGTTGACCAGCTTCACAAAGAAACTGCGCGGCTTGGTGAACTCGCGGACCGAAGGTATCGTCCGCACATATTCGACCCTGCCTTGCACTTCAGCGTCAAAAGGAAGCGCCGCGGCCGGCAACAGCAAACCTGCGAGAGCAATGCGCCAGTTCATTACAGTATCCTCGCCGTCCTCACGATGCGAACGTAGAATCTTTCGCGCAGCGTGGTGGGATAGTCCAGAAAAATTTGATTGGAGCGAATGAAGCCTACTTCCACTTGGATCCTGCGGAAGTGATAAGTCAGGTAGGCGTTCAACAGTTCGAAGTCGTTGTTCAAAACTCCGGCCAGGTGCTGGCGGGAGCGGGTCCAGAACGCCGACACTTCCAATTTGCGCAGCGGATTGGAATGCACCGTAAAACTCATCGCACGATAGTCGCTGGGGATGATTTCGAGCGGCACGATCGCGATAGCGCCCGGGCCGAGTCCTCCCAGAAGCTGGCTGTAAAGCGGGAGCGAATTGCTTAACGTGTCGTCGAGCGACGCAGTAATTTGAAATCGCGGATGCTCGATGCCAAGGCGAGCGGTGAATCCGCCGGTTTTAAACTCGTTGGCCGCGTTGACGAAGGAACCACTCTGCCAGCCGCCCCCCAGTCGTAGACTAAAGTCGCCGTAAACGCGGCGCGACACATTGGCTTCCGCCGACAAGCTATGGTCCGAGATGGGCTGTGCATTTTGGATGCTTTGGTCGGTTCCTTGCACCACGACTTCGAATCGAAGCCGATCCGGAGAACCGCTCTGCGCGCTGACGCGATAGGTCTGGCCTTGAATGGTCCCGGATTGTCCCGTTATCGATCCCTCGCCGAACTCACGGCTATACTCGGCAACGAGATTGAGCCACGGAAGTTTTCCCGTCCAAGTTACTCCCGCGGAGCTGGTGAGATAGTCCGCATTGAGTGGGCCGTTTTGACTGGAAGAGAGCACGGCATTGCGCTCCACGCTGCCATTCAATCCGAAGCCGTGGCCGAGCGTCACAAAAGTGTTGGCATCAATGATCAAATTCGAGATACCGTGGGAGAACGGGGCCAAGATGTTGCCACCCGGCGCCACGGTCCCGGGCCCGCTCAGCGAGCCGATGGCTTGCGCTAATAACTGGCTGGCGAGATTGGAAGAGTACGCGGCCCGCAACGATGTCCTCCACCTTCTGCGTTGCATCAAGCGCAGGTTGACGCCTCCGTAGCGCGTGCTCAGATCGATCGGCAGAGTGAGCAGGAGGCTGGACGTAGATTGGCTGCCGCCATCCACGAAGAGCTCCGAATCCCCCCAAAAGCCTCTCCGGCCGGATCCTTGAAATTGGTTGACGGTCTGCAGCAGGGAACCGGCAGTAACCACGCCGGAGACGGGCGTCAGCAGATCCGAAGTTTCCTGCTGGTGGTGGAAGAACCCTTCGAGGTCCCACCCTCCTCGCGCATACTTGCTGTCCACATTGATGTGGTCTCCATGCGACAGATAGTCGGGAACGTTCGGAATACCCGGTACGGAATCGACGGAGTTTGTGCCCCAATCGACGACTGTTGCCGGCAGACCGTGGGGCCTCAATTCCCAGGTCAAGCCCAAGTCCTTGTTGCGGTCGCTCAACGTGTAGCTGGAGACTTGAGTCAGGCTTCCGAAATAGACGTCCTCAACTTGCAGATTGGAGTAGTGAAAGGTCAGCGGGAAAATGCGTTTTCGCAGCAGAGTGACCTGCAGCCGAATTCCGTTTCCTCCGTCAAACCCAGCCTCGCTGGCTTGCGGCCCGTAGCCCAGTTCCGGTTGCGCCGAGTAGCTGATGAAGTCCGGGGACAAGTAGTAACCGTTGATGTCGAAGCGGGCGCCGAAGGGCACAAATTGAAGCGATTGGTTGGCTTCGCCTCGCGTGTCGCTGCTGTAGTAGCCCGTGGAAATTGTTCCAGTAGCGGTTACTGGCCGCTCCTGGCCGCGCAAGGCAAGGGGAACCGCTACAACAATCAGGCTCGCGCATGTTTTCAAAGTTCGCATCATCGGCAATATTGGGCAATTTTGAGGCCTGAGAAGAACTGCGGTGGGAGCAGCGAGGATCCCACCGCGCCGCCACGATTACAGGTGGCAGGTGGTACAGTGCGCCGTGTTGTTAGCCTGACGAAGGTAATTCGTATTTACGTCGTTATGGGGATCGTGACAGGTCGCGCACTGCATGGTGTTGGTAGAACCGTACAACGGCAGAGCCGCTCCCACCGTCGCCACCGCTTGCAGCGACGGATTCTTGGTCGGATCGTAGTTCATGTTCACCGGATGATCGTTGGTGAGACCGAGAGACTCATACGCGCCGGAGCCGAACGAAGCCCTCGACCCGACCATGTGAGTGGTTAGCATGGCAGGCGTGAAGCTGGACGTCACACCGTCATGGCAGCTCAAACACAGCAGAGAATACATGCGCACATCGGAAGAGGTGGTGAGTGCACTGCCGCCCAGCTCAACAGCTTTGTTTTGCATGGTGGCGGAATCGTACACTCCAAATGTGTTGGCTGCGGCGGGAAATGATCGAGACCACAGCAAAATCAGGCCGGTGCCTTGCGTTCCTCCATTCACTATGGAACCGTTGTGAGGAGCATGGCAAGACTTACAGCCGTTGCCCCCGATGTCATGTGTCGAGCCGGCCAAACCCGTCTTGGGCAAGTTCGCAGGAGCGCCTGGCATCATGGAAGCCGATGCCAGTCCGAGCAGGGCGGCCAAAGTATAAAACTTCACATTCATATCCTTCTCCTTCATTTTGTTTCTTGAATTCAATCCGCAAACCATGCGGCGATTATGCGATCGCTATCAATTATTGGCGGCGCGCTTCACCTCCTTGTGGTCGGCGGAATCAGGCTGCGAAATGTACTGGAACACCTGCAACCGCCCGTGAAACATTTCGGTGGTGTAGATTCGGTCTTTCGAATCAATGAAGAGTCCGGCTATTAAGGCGAACTGGCCGGGATCGGTACCCAGCGATCCCACGGCCAGGAGAGGCTGCCCTTCCGGCGATAGCACCTGAAAATTGTTGAATTCGGCGTCGGCGACATACACGTGTCCTTCCGAGTCCACCGCAATCCCCTTGGGGCGGATGAACTCTCCGGGGCGATCGCCCTGGGCTCCGAAGGCCCGGATGAATTTACCAGCCGGGTCGAGGACCTGAACGCGATAATTCCAGGTATCGGCCACGTAAATATTGCCGACACGATCCAGCGCTACATTGGTCGGAGAATAGAATGTGCCGCCGGGGTGCGATGCGGGCGTACTCGGACTTCCGAAATAACCGACGAATTGCATGGTCGAGGTGTCGAACACGACAATACGGCTGGCCTTGGCATCGGCGGCGTAAAGGCGGTTGCGTTGACGGTCGATAGCGATCCCGCCAGGGCGCGCTAAATGCGTGGCGCCGAAACTCGCCAGGGGCTGGCCCGAAGGACTGAAGCAGACAATGCTATGGAGTTCGGCGTCGGATACGAACAGGCGGTCTTCGGCATCCACGGCGACTCCCACGGGTAGGGACAAAGGGGCGTGGCTGTTGCCCTCGCGCCGCTCCACCGCCTTGGCCACCGGGTCGATCACAAAAACGAATTTCAATTCGGTGTCCGCGGTATAAATTCTTCCCCGCTTATCCGCGGCAATTCCGTAAGGTTTGCGCAGTTCGAACTTCTCGTCGGCCGTCTTTGTGCCGGTAATTTTATCCAGCCAGCCCGTCTTTTTGACGGCAGGCGGCTTCACTTTAGCCATGTCGCTGTACTGGGCGAGCCAGCGGATCCTGGGGGGATCGGGCGGCAGCGGCCAAATTAAATCGGCCGGGGCCTGATTTACGGCCGAGGCTCCTTGGGGGCCGTCTTTCTTTTTGTCGGCCGCCGTAAGCACGGTTAAGAAAACCAAAGTACCAGCTGCCAATTGGAGTGAGGCGTGAGTCTTCACTTGTGACACCTTTGGCATAGCGATTCAAAATCCTCCGTCTCGGTCACCAGTAAAGCTGCGCTCTTATCCGCGCCGTGAGGCATGTGACACACCGCGCAAGAGAGCGCGGGCCATTCCGCGTCTTGCTGCCGCAGCACAGGATGGTTGGAAACCGGATGCCCGCGGTCATTGGGCAGTGAGAGCAGTTGCAACTTTTGGAAATAGCTGGCCGGCGCGGTGGTCCGTCCCCCGAATAGCTTCACGGGTCCACCCGTTTCGAATTTCGTCTTGGAACTATCCGAATCCGAATGGCATTCCAGGCACAGGGTATTGGATTGGGCGCGCAAGCCGTCCTGCAAGCCCACATGAGGGTCGTGACACAAAGTGCAATCTTGCTTTACAGGCTCGTGAACGAATTCCTTCTTCACCTTGTCGTCATGGCAAGTGATGCAGAGTTCACCGGGAGCGGCCTTTAAGTAATGTGCTTCGCGGCCCGCCCCGGACGATTGCGTATGATCGGTGTGGCAGGTCGCACAACCTAAGGTCATCGCCTGATGGACGCTACTTTTCGAAAGCATCTCTTGCATCATGGAATGGCAACCGAAACACGCCTTGTCGTCAGCAGCGGCTTCCGCCAGCCCGAGAAAAATCAACATGACCAACAGGCAGATCGGACGCATCCGGTTTGCTAGTACCCCTCTCCTTAGAGTTTGACGACATACCCGTTAGGGTAATAAGCAGGCGCAAAAATAGACCCAGTGGGCCTATATTTTTTTAATTGTTGTGGCCCCTCACTAATTCGTGGAGTCGTTGTCTGAGAAATGTGTGCCTGAAATATTTCTTATTAACCGTTACATTGGCGGTTGTGTGCTCCGGTCCGGCCTCCGCACAAATTTCCCCCGGGCCTTTATCGCACGCGCACCAGAACTGGGACACCGTAACGCAGTGTTCATCGTGTCACGATTTCGGCGCGCGGGCGCGGTCTTACAAATGTCTGGAGTGCCACGTCGAAATTCGGCAAAGGCTGGACGCTCACACTGGCCTTCACGCCCGGGTCTACAAGAGTTCAGCCGGTCAGACAGACTGTGTGCGGTGTCATACGGAGCACAACGGCGCGACATTCACGCTGGTGCGTATGGATCGTAAAGGTTTCGATCATGCCGCCCAGACGGGCTTCAAGCTGGAAGGCAAGCACGCGACGCAGGCGTGCGAAAAGTGTCACACGGAAAAAAATCTCCCCATGAGCGCCCGGCCGCAAATCAAGCTAAAGGATCTGAACCGGTCGTTTCTTGGCCTCCGCCGGGAATGCACAAACTGTCACGAGGATGCGCATCGTGGGCAAGAAGGCGCGGAGTGTAGCCGCTGCCATCAACAGGATTCTTGGAAATCGGCGCCGGGGTTCAATCACGCTACCACGGCTTTTCCGCTCACCGGACGCCATCAAGCTGTGGCCTGCGAGAAATGCCACAAGCCGGGCGCCGAAGAGAAGACGGCTTTGTTCAAAGGAGTGGCTTACAATGGCTGCCAGAACTGTCATAACGACCCGCACGGAGGCGCCTTTCGTGAGGTGCGTTTTCAGGGCTCGTGCGAGAACTGCCACAACACGTCCGGCTGGAAAAACAATAATCCAAGCGGCAGCTTCAATCACAACACCACGAAATTCAAGCTGGAGGGAAAGCATGCCGAGCTCGCTTGTGGAAAATGCCATAAAGACGACGATTTCCACCGGCCCGTGGCGCACGTCCGTTGCGGGGATTGCCACGAGGATCCGCACAACAGTCAGTTTGTATCGCGGCTAGCGGGCTCGGATTGTTCCAGCTGTCATAACCAGACCAGCTACAAGCCAGCGATCTTCGATCGCGAGGCCCATGGACGCAGCGCGTTCCCCTTGGAGGGCAAGCATTACGAGCTCCCTTGCGCGAATTGCCATCCGCCCGCCGGACGCGGAACCGTGTACATCACGCGGAAGGTCGTCTGCTCGGCCTGCCACGCCGACCAGCACGCCGGCCAGTTCGCGTCCCTCCCCTGGAACAACAAGTGCGATTCGTGTCATGTTCCGACGGGATTCCAGCCCTCTACGTTCTCCGTCGCACGCCACGCCGAAACCAAGTTTATGCTCACCGGCCAGCACGCTTCGGTGGCTTGCTCAGATTGTCACAAACCCATTTCGACGGCCATGGTATGGACGGCGGTCGTTGCCACCAACCGTACCTTCTCCGCGGGGCCAAGCCAGTATCACTTCACTTCCGAGACCTGCAATGCCTGTCATAGCGATCCGCACCAAACCAAGTTGTCCTGCGACACATGCCACATTACCGAGGCTTGGAAGACCGTGCAGCCGTTCGATCACTCGACCACCAAGTTCGCGCTGGACGGCGCGCATCAAAAGGTCACCTGTACGCAGTGCCACGTCGGGACGCCGGCGAAGTTGGCGGGGACACCCAAACAGTGCTCCGCCTGTCACGCCGCAAAGGACCCTCACGGAGGTCAATTCCGAAACGGCGACGAGGAAGATTGTTCGAGCTGTCATGTAACGGCGCAGTGGAAGAACAATGTCTTCGGTCACGATCGTGCGCGATTTACGCTGGATGTGGCGCATCGCAACGTGGCGTGCGAAAAGTGTCATAAAGAGCAGACAAACGCCGCCGGCGCGACGATTCGCGTGTATCGGGCCACGCCGACCGAATGTGTGAAATGCCACTGAGGAAAATGTGAGGTGGAACATACCATGGCGACCATAACCGCCAGGCCCATGAAAAGCGACAACGCGTTGCCCAAGGGGGAGGCCCTCCACCAAGCCGTCCTGTGGACAACCTTCGCTGGCATCGCGGCCTTGATTATCGTCCTGATATTAAATGGAGCTTCGTATTACGCGCTGCGGCTCGAGGATCGGCCCTATTCTGCGCTGCACGCTCAACTCCGCTCCAGTGGCGAAATCGGTTTGAGGCTGGGGATCTTAGGCTCGGCCATGTTCGGCGTGCTCTTCTTGTACCCGCTTCGAAAGCGATGGAAGTGGCTGGCGCAGATCGGAGCCACGAGACGCTGGTTGCGGATCCATGTACTTTTCGGGATTGCCACCCCATTGGTGGTGACGTTTCATACCGCGTTTCGATTCCATGGGCTGGCAGGTCTGGCGTACTGGTGTATGATGGCGGTCGCGCTCAGCGGCTTCGTGGGGAGATATGTTTACGCCAAGATTCCGCGGAGTCTCAACTCCGTCCAACTGGAGGCCGGAGAACTGGAGGCACAGATCGAGGCGCTAGCCGGCCGTCTGCGCGATCAAAAGTTATTTCGTTCCGAGGAACTGGCGCCTTTGCTGAATGTGCCTGCGGCACAGGAGCTCCGGCGGATGAACGTGGTCGTCGCCCTCTGGCTGATGCTGCGGATCGACCTCGCGCGTCCGTTCCTGGTCAGCCAACTGCGCCGCCGCGTACTGCGAGGGTCCCAGCTCATTACGACTCTGGGCGGATGGCTGGCATCCCACGACCCGGACCTGGAATCGATTATCGGGAGCTTTCGCCGCCAAGCCAGATTACGCACCGCCATCGCGTTTCTCGATCGTTCGCAGCGGCTCTTCCACTTATGGCATGTCGTGCACCGGCCATTCAGTGTTTCCTTCGTCGTCTTAGCGCTGGTGCACGTCGTCGTGCAGTTATCGGTGGGGCTGCGCTGAATTTTTTGGGAGGATGTTTTGTCTGATCACCTGTTATTCTTAGGAATTTACGGATTCACGCTACTCCTGCCGCTCACCATGTACCTGGTATGGCACGTGGATCGCGAGAAGCGGGCGCGCGAAGCCGCTGCCCAGGGCGAGTTGTTCTCCGGAGGCCCGAGTGGCCAGCATCCGCACATCGACGTTTCAAACTGCATTGGCTGCCAGGGATGCACCACTGTGTGTCCCGAGGGCGACGTGCTCGGTATGGTCGGCGGCAAGGCGGCCGTGCTCAAGCCCCACAACTGTATCGGGCATGGGCTTTGTGCTGAAGCTTGTCCAGTGGGGGCAATCCGGTTGGTCACTGCCTCTCCCTCCGTCAGCGCCACCCTGCCGAACTTAACACCGGAGTTCGAAACCAGCGTTCCCAACCTCTACATTGCAGGCGAGCTGGGAGGTCTGGCGCTGATAAAGAACGCGGTAAACCAGGGACGGGAGTGCCTCGATACGATAGCCCGCAAACTTCAAACCGAGGCCTGGGAGCAGCAACCGGGCGTGTACGACGTGGTCATCGTAGGCGCAGGTCCGGCCGGGATCAGCGCTACGTTAGGGGCTATCGAACATAAACTCAATTACCTTACGCTGGAACGCGAAACTCTTGGCGGAACGGTTTCCAAGTATCCGCGCCAGAAATTAGTGATGACCAGTCCGATCCAGTTTCCCCTCAACGTCTCCCTCAAAAAGATGCAAATGTCGAAGGAGCATCTGCTTTCCTTCTGGCAGACCATCACAAACCGGGAAGATTTTCGTGTGCAGACCAACGAAACGGTGGAACGTATCAACAGACAGAGTGACGGCAGCTTCCTGGTCACCACGCCGAAAGGCGAATACCGCGCTCGCGCCATCGTACTTGCCTTAGGCCGGGCCGGTACTCCTCAGAAACTGGGCGTAAAAGGCGAGGAGTTACCCAAGGTAATGTACCGTCTCATAGAGGCGGATCATTACATTAACAAAAACATTTTGGTGGTGGGCGGCGGCGACAGCGCGGTGGAAGCAGCCATGGGGCTGGCAATTCAAAAGGGAAATCGTGTCGCGCTTTCCTACCGCAAGGAGGCCTTCTCGCGGATTAAGGAGCGCAATAAAAGCCGCCTTCAGGATTCGATTAAGTCGGGGAAGCTCCGCGTGATCCTCAAATCGGCTCCGATTGAATTCACCGAAAGCAGCGCGATCCTGGACGTTGAAGGAACACGGGAGGAACTGCCGAACGATTTTGTGTGGATCTTCGCCGGCGGTGTCCCGCCCAATGAATTCCTGAAGCAGATCGGCATTCAATTCGGCTCCCGCGATTTGACGCGAGACGCAATCAAAGAAGTTCGGGATGCCGTTTTAGTGTCCTAGCCGGCCGCGCAAAGCGATCAGTTGTCTTGTGAAATCGTGTAGTTCTGCTGCGAGCAGTAGATCATACTCGGCAACAGGTCCAGCCGCGGCGTGCCTTCGTCCTCGCCTCCGACCATCGGACCTTGGGCGAATACATGACCCAGTGCGCGGGGATCAATCAACGGCTGAAGACTTGTGATCAAGGCGGCAGCCCCGGAAACGAGCGCTGTGCTGAAGGAGGTACCCCACACAGCGGCGTAATTGCTCCCCGGATAGGCGGTGACCAAAGCTTCGCCGGGCGCGTCGAAGCGGACCGAATCGCCGTAGTTGCTGAACGGACTTATGAAATCGCTCTTATCGGTGGACCCCACGCCGAACACGCCGTAAAAGCCTGCCGGGTATACTGTCATTTCCTGGCCGTTATTTCCCGCGGCCGCGGCCAGCACAACGCCATGATTCGAGGCATACTTGATGGCTTGCTGCAAGTCGGGGGAGTTGGTGGTTGTGCTGAAGCTCATGTTAATGACGCGCGCGCCGTTATCCACCGCGTAGTAAATGGCGCGAATCACGTCCGATAAATTCGCCGTGCCGTCTAACTGGAAAGCCCTGAGTGGCATAATTTGCGTGGTCGGCGCCACCAGGTGAATCAGTCCCGCCACCATGGTCCCATGCCCGAACGCGCCCGGGAGCTGGTACCCATCCAGAATTGCGACAGTAGATTGATCCAGAATCGCCACCGTGGATTGATTCAACACCAGTGGCGATGTCTTTTGATCCAGGAGCGCCGCTGCGGATTGGTCCAGGATCGCGACGGTGGATTGATCCAAGCCTTCCAGCTCGTTGGGGATGCCAAGCACATTGTTAATGAAGTCGTAACCCGAAACAAGGACTCCGGAAAGAAGTGGATGGTTGGGATCGACGCCCGTGTCGATATCGGCAACGACCACGTTCCCAGTCGTAAATTGTTGCTGTGTCTCCGTGAGGTGAATTAAATTGGTGGCTGTCTGCGCTACGTATGCATACAGCACCGGTACGCCATAGTAGGCCGCGGTTCCTTGTAGGGCCAGGACATCGGAGAGCGGATCCAGCGGCCGGGCCGGAACCGGCAAATCTGAATTGTCTCCCCCGTCCCCGTCCACTATGACTTGGCCATCCGGGACGAACTCCAACACCGACGGGTCAGCTTGAATGGCGGCGGCCTGTGGGACGGCAGTCGCGGCCGAAGGCAATGAGACGACGTAGGTGCCCTGTGTATCTTCGTGAATTGTATTCACGAGAGTGAGGCCGTATTGGCTGGTGATGCGAGGCAGGTCGGCCGGGCTTGCGGTTCCGAGGATGTAGCGAGTTGGAACCAACGTCGGCAAGGCGGGGGTCGCGGGGAGCTGAGCAAACACCGGCGCGCCCAGCAGCGCCAGGCCGGCGAAAAACTGCAACAGACGAGTTGTTAACCAGTTTTTAAGGTTCATTCTGTTCCAAGACTCCATTCACAGGTACTTCGAATTGAACACCCGCATCAGCGATTTGTACACTCAGTCGCAGGTCACGCTGGGGAGTGTAGTCGAGCGAGAACTCCCCGAATTCGTTACTAGCTGTTTGAGCAACCACACTCGTGCTGGACAAGATAAGTACCGGCAACCCCGCCGAGGGGAAGCCGGGATCACTGCGCTTGGCAACCTGCCCCACCAGTGTAACCTGTGTCGAATCCAGTTCTTTGTCGAAGCGCAGGTCGAGACAGAAATCTCCCGCTTCGTACAGCATCTGTCGAGTGGTGGGACGACTAGCCCGAGCGCCCGCCGGCCGTAAATCCGCCGCACTGTCATAGGTGAGCTGCGCTACCAGGGGCTGAAGCGCGCGCGCTACCCGTTCGCGGATGCGAATGCCTGAACCCTCCGTGGCAAATACCCGCCGAGCGGAGGCTGACAAGGCTTGGCTGGTCGCCTCGTAGACTTGCTCGTCCCGCCCAGCGGCGGCTACATGCCGGAGGAACTCGAACAGGCCTTCACATTCCGGGCACTTCGCCCGATGTTCTTCCATTTCGATTCGCTCTTTTTCTGAAACCAGATTCCTTACGTAATCGGTCCACTCACCAGCTCCGTAGTGCTGCATCGAAATCTCCTCGCGGCCTCTCTCGCCACCTCCGCGCCCATAGGCCCAGGACTTCTGGCGAGCCGCATGATAGTCCAACTCCCAATCTTCATTCTCTGCCAACCCCCTAGGGTATTGTTGCTTGGCGAGAGGTTCCCTGGGTGAGTAGGGGATAGCTGCGGCCCGAAAAATATAGGGCAACATTAGGATTTTAACTGAAAAATTTACCCACCAGGATGAAAGGCGCCCAATAGTAGGGATGCGGGTATTGTTTGCGCAGCTCGATCATGCCTGCCCGCAGGGCTTCCGCCTTATTTTCGAAGTGCAAACGACCGTAGAACGCGGTCATGAATTCGGCCGTGGTGCGATCATGGACATCCCATAGGCTTGCCAGAACACCGTGGGCTCCGGCATAAAGAATCCCGCGTATAAGCCCCAGTAACTCGTCACCGCCCACCACCGCGTTGAGTCCGGTGCTACAGCCGCTGAGCGTAACCAGTTCCGCCGACAAAGGGAGTTGATAGAGATCGACGAGGCTGAAATGCGAATCGCCCAACTGAATGGAGGAAAACATGGGGTTGTCGCGCCGGAACAGCCCATGCGTTGCGAGGTGGATAAACCGGCTGGACGGCCCATGCTGTCGCAACGCCTCTCCGGTGGCCTCCGGGCCCAGCCTTAGACGCGCATTGGGCAGAGCCGCGGCGGCGTAACGGGCTTCGCCCTCGATATGCGGCGTGGCGGCATCGGGAACGCCCATCACCAGGGACTCATTACGGAATTCCGGCGCCCGGGCGCAGCATAGGCAGAACACCCGGGCGCTGGGCGTGTAGGAGATCCGGAACTCATCCAGCAGGTAGCGGCCTTGGTGCTGAAGCGCGTGGAAGGGAAGACTGTGCAGGAAATTGTGCGGTGCGACGATCAGATGTTCGGCTTTAAGCAGGTACCGAATCGGACCAATCAGTTCGGCGTACAGCTCTTCCAGGTGCGCCGAGCAAGCCGCGAGCATTGGACCCGCGAATGTTTGCTGGTACTCGGAACCAAGACGAAACTTGGATACCTGAAATTGGAACAGGCGGAGCAGGCGACGCACGCGTTTGACCGGAGCCAGTGGACAGAGGCGTAACCCGTCGCGGCTCAGCAAGCCCACGTAAAGCACTCCCCGCACGTCGTAGTATTCCATCAGGACGGCTTCGCGAGGGATGGACTCACGGATGGCATGGAAGTCCGATTGGGCAGAAGTAACTGGCAGGGCGGCATCCTGACCCTCGGCCCGCGATTCCCTTAAACTGCGAACGAGCCGATCTTCGCATTGGCGCGCTTGCCGCCGCAGAGCGTCGATTTGTCCCTGCTCGCGAGAGCTAGCGTTCAGAGACTGCCGTTCCATTTGGCGGTAGTATCCATGAAGGTCGCGCCGCGCCTCCTGGATCGCTTTTTCCTCGGCATCCAGCTTCGCCGCGGGCGGGCCAAGCGGGAAAGCGATCTGATCGGCCAAGCTGCGGGATTTAGCTTCGGAGATTAATAGAAAGGCCTCCTTGATACTCGATCGCCCGGGCGGCCTTCGCCACAACGATAGCCACACCAGCGATTCGTAGACGGCTAGTTTGTCTTTGAGAATGGAAATTCTCGGTTCGTCTCCCCACAACCGGCTGCGCAGGCTTTCGATCTCCTGGCGCGCATTCTGATAGGCGGCCCAGGCGCCATCCCAATTTTCCATTTGCTCCTCAACCTGTCCGAGAAGAAAGTGGACGTGGAAGCGCAGCGAAGGGCCGATGTGCGTATCCATCTGTTCCAAAATGCTCAGGCACATCGAACGCGCTTGTTCGCAGCATCCCTGCTGCTTGAGCAGGTGCGCCTGGAGCAGCCGGCAGAGATCCGCCTTACCAACCATCGCAGCACTGGATAGGACGCTGGACGCGCGCAGCGCGAGACGCTCCGCTTCCCCGTACTCACCGCGACGCTGGCAAAGGAAAGCCTGGTAAAGATCGATGAGAGCCGGCCACACCCGGTTCTGTTCGGCTTCAAAAAGATCGCGCGCCGTCTCGAACAAACCCGAGGCAGCATCCGCATCACCCGCTTGGCTAGCCGCGACGGCTTGGTTTACCACCGCCTTCGCACGCTCGTATCGCATCCCGGACCGCTCGAACTGGCCGGCCGCCCGTTTGGCCAATTGGGCGCCTTCTTCGCTCAGATTCAGTTCCAGGCACAACTCAGATTCGTCCAGATCGCAAAGAGCGGAGTGATAGAGGTCGCCGGACTGTTCCGAGCGGGCCCGCGAAACATGATAGAGACGCATGGCCTCCACGTAATCGCCGCGCAGGTAATGCAGGTACGCGATATTGTAGTCGGCGGCCGACACCAGCAGCGGCAGATCGTGCCGGATCGAGTGGTCCCGCGCGGCCTGATAATGGGCCAAGGCCGACGAGAACTGACCAAGGCTGGTGGCGCACACGGCCATGTTACTCAGCACCGCGGCCAAGTCGCGGGGCTCGCCCAGGCGCGCTAGTGCCTCCCGAGCTCTCTCATAGCGCTGCAACGCCTCGGCGTGCCGATCCTGGCGAAACAGGATATTTCCGACATTGCTCGCCAAGCGCGCCAGTCTCAGTTCATCGCCGTGCCGTTCGAAGATAACGCGGGCTCGCTCGGCCCACTCAAAGGCCTGATCATAGCGCCCGAGATAAATGAGAGCTTGCAAGCCGCTGGTCAAGGTTCTGCCGGCATCCAGGTCTGAGTGGAGGGATTCCAACAGCTTTAGGGCAGCTTCATAGCATTCCACCGCCTTCAAATGTTGGCCTTGCGCAAAGTAGACATGCCCATTCGAGCGAAGACTGAAGGCCAGCACCGCCGGTTCATTCAATAGCTTAGCCAGCCATCCGATGGCCTCCGCGAGGCGCGCCGCTTGTTGCACGTCGACATACGCCAGCCTGAGTACTTCGGTGTGCAACCGTTCAGCCGCGGAGAGATTATGAGCGCCTGGCTGGCTGGAAAAGAAGTCCCGCCGGGCCTCGGTATCCTCGAGATTCGCGAGCCGATGAATCCACACTTGCGGATCGGCAGGTTGTGCCGTGAGTGGGCCAGCCACCAACTTTGTCAGAACCCCATTTTTTCGAGCGTCGCCCGGAGTTTGGTCAAGCAACGTCCACGAATGAAACCGATGGACCCTTCGGCCAAGCCCAGGCACTTGGCAACTTCTTTGTAAGGCCGGGGTGGTTGTTCGTAGAACAAAAGGCGAACCATCTCGCGGCAGCGGGGAGGCAGATCGGCCAAGGCGTCGCGCAGCATCTGCTCCCGCTCGATCTCCTGCCTCCAATCGACAAAGGAGATTCGCGGATCAACGGACTCCAGTTCGGAATCGGAACCGCGGGTGCGTAAGCTGTGCTGGCGCTTCCATTGGTAGCACTTGTGTCCGGCCACAGTAATCAGCCAGGAGCGCAGGGCGCCGGCAGACCGCAGGCGGGGAAGCTCGGAAAACAAGTCCGTCCAAACCGCTTGAAACACATCGGCGGCGTCATCGGGCGGCATACGATACTTCACCGGGACCGAATACACCAGATTACGGTACTTGTCGACCAGGGTGGCCCAAGAATCCTGGCAACCTTGAAGACACTCCTGCACCAATTCTTCGTCGGACCAGGACCGGTTCGGGACGCGACGCCCTGGCTTGGGGGCAAGGCTGGTGATCATTGCGGTTTGACCCCCTTATTGGGGCCGGCGCCCGCGACCACCGGTTTTCGCCAGTACAGTTGCTCCACGTTCCAAAGAGTGTAGTGATCGAGAATGGAAGGTTTAAAGTTACCCAGATCTTGCCGCGCGGCCACCAGGACGTTGGGGCTGACGAGGCAGATCAGTGGCAGGTTTTCAGCCGCGATTTGCTGCACGCGGTCGTAAAGCAGCTTGCGTTCGTGCCGGTCCAGGGTGGTCATTTGTTGTCGCTCCAGGCGATCCAGTTCCGCCTCCCAAGCGGCTATCGGCTTCTGCTGCCCCGGACTCCATAAGTGGGAACCCCCAGTTGAGAGCCATACGTTCATATCGGAATTCGGGTCCACATCCCCGCCGCCAAGTCCCAGGATGCACGCCTCGTATTCCTTGCTGTTGAGAACGCGGTCTAGAAGGGCGCGGAATTCAAGGGAAACCACCTGAACCCGGATGCCGAGGTTCTGCAGGTCGTCTTGAATGAGCGTGGCCATTTGAAGCCGCTCAGAGCTGCTGGCACTGACGATGATGGAAAACTCCACGTGTCCGCCCGAGGAATCCAGCAGCCTGCCATTCTCATTCCAACGGAAGCCCGCCGCGCCGAGGATCTGGCGAGCACGTTCGAGAGACTGGGGAGGGTGCGGCAGCGCCGTATTCTGCCAGAGACGATTACCCGGCGAAACGTGGCCCCAGAGCGGCGTTGCATGACCGCCATAAACCAGGCGAACGATCGCCTCCCGATCCAGCGCCGCGGATATGGCCCGGCGGAATGAGGTATCGCGAAACCAGGCTTGCCGCCGGGCGATCGCGGGAAATCGCTGAGAATCCACTGGTCCGAGGTTAAAGAACAAGAAGTTATATTCCAGGCCTGGTCCGACATCCCGCAACTGATCGTCTTTGGTTCGCTCTTCGTTGTGCAACAATTCGAAGTTCCGGAAGCTGACACGGTTGAGAATATCCGTCTCTCGGCTCATGAAATGAACCACTTGCGCGTCGTCCGCGGGTACGAAGCGAAATTCGAGCCGATCGAGGTATGGTAGCCGGTTGCCCCGGCGGTCCACCTTCCAGTAATACGGATTCTTTTCGAGGACCACACGCTCGCCCGGCTGATATTCCTTCAGCCGAAACGGACCCATCCCAGCGATCGACGCCGGAGCGGTATTCAAGCTCCAAACCTCTGACAATTTGCCATCTCGCCAGGCTCCTTCCAGCAGATGACGCGGCAGAATCGCGAGACTGTCGAAGATGCGTTCCGCCGCTGCATACGATTCAGGAAGGTGAAAACGCACGCGATAGGAGCCTAGCTTTTCCACAGTCAAAGGGTGTTCCCCGATCACCAGCAAATCGCGCTGCGGTGAATGGAGCTTCTCATCGAGATACACTTGAAACGTGAAAATGACGTCGTCTGCATCCATCGGATGACCGTCCGAGAAGCGCAGACCGCGGCGCAGTTCCAGCACGAACTCCCGGCCGTCCTTGGAAACCGTCCAACTCTTGGCGAGGCTGGGCTCGGTCTGTTGCGTCTGCCGGTTGATGGAGATGAGATCCGCGGTCATGCGGCGGATGACCTCGCGCGAAGGTGCGTCTAAAGCAATTACCGGATTTAATGTTTTTGGCTCGGCGCGCTGCGTCACGACGAGCGCACCCCCCGGTATTCCAGTCTCTGCCCCGCTTGTGAGGACCTCCTCTTGCCCAGTTGCGCCATTTCCCGCAATCGAGACGCATAGCAACAAGGCGACGGCCATGCCGCCGTTCCAGGTAACCCGTCCAACAACGTGGTGGGGTTTATGTTTCGCCATGGACGAAAACGTCTCCAAGACTCAAGAAACACCAGGAGGTTACCATGACGAGCATGGCAGGGGCCATCATCCACCACGCCGAGGCGAGGATGGGGATCTGGCGCAACGGTGCCAGCAGATTCCCCCAACTCGGGGCGGGTTCGCCGACGCCCAGCCCAATGAAAGATAATGCCACTTCGGCGAGCATGAATTGAGGGATCAGCAGCGTCGCTTGAGTGGCGAGCACAGTGTAGGTTTCGGGTAAGCAATGTCGGCGGAGCAGGTGCCAGGAGGAGGCGCCGAAGCCCCGGGCAGCGGAGACATAATCACGTTCTCTCGCGCTGAGCACGATTCCGCGGACCAGGCGCGCCGGACGAGCCCATCCAACGATACCGATAATGACCGTCAGGATCATCGCCGTCGCATGAGGAGGCAGAGAGAGCGGGAGAAATGCCCGGACCGCCAGCAGCAGGTACAGCCATGGGAGCGCTAGAAACAGTTCAGCTCCACGCATGATGGCCGCATCTGGCCAGCCGCCGAAAAACCCTGCGACCGATCCCAGGGCCAAGCCGATTCCCAATGCCAGCAAGGTAGCGAGCCATCCGATCAACAGCGAAACTTGACCGCCCCATAAAATCCGTGAAAACTGGTCTCGCCCAAACTCGTCGGTGCCAAGAAGGAACAACCTGCCAGGTTCCTCAACGCCGAACAAGTGTGTGCGGAAAGTCCACAGGCCCAGGAACCGGTAGGTTGATCCAGATACAAAGAAACGAAGGGGATAATCCGGCGTTCGGCCGGCCGATCTTACCAGCGGCCGCAAATGAAACACGCCGAGCGTATCAACGAAATGGACACCTATAGGCGGCAACAATGGCGATGTTCGATTCTGCATGGCAGGATCATACGGCGCCAGAAATCCCGCCAGCAGGATTGTTACATGTAATACTATCAAAATTGTAGTTGTGAGACGCGGCACCAGTACTAACTGTTTCATAGTTCCATACGAATACGAGGATCGAACACGTATAAGAGGATGTCGGCCAAGAAAGTTCCCCCCGATAGGAAGAGCGCTGACAACATCACCGAGTCAACGACCAGATAAAAGTCCCTGGCTGCGATCGCTTCCACGAACAGAGGACCAACACCCGGCCAGCCGAGCAGCACTTCGACCAGCAAGGACGAACTGATCAGCCCCGCCACGGAAAGGCCGAACAGGGAAGTTAAGGGGTTTACGGCAGCGGGCAACAGGCATCCAAACCAAAGCCCGGCGCCGGAGATGCCGTTGGCGCGCGCGACCTGCGCGAACGGTTGGTTTGCGACGTCCAGCAAAGCGGCTCGCACGTGGCGAAGCAGAATTGGAAGCGCGCCCAAGGTCAGCACCGCGACCGGCAGCACGGGATTCGCGGAATGAAATGCTCTCAGGCGAACGGCCATCAGCAAGGCAAGACAAGCGAGTACCACGTCGGGCGTGGCAAGCAGCGCTGAAATCGCCACGCCGACCGCCCGGTCCACGAAGCCGTTATGGGCGGCGGCGCTCCACACCCCGAGTGGAACTGCGATGAACCAGGAGAGCAAGAGCGAGCTAAGGGTAAGTTGAAGCGTCTTACTCACACGCGGCCGGAGAATCTTCGAGACGGGCAAGTTATACGCGAAAGAAATGCCGAATTCTCCTCTCGCCGCCGACCCGATCCAGGACAGGTATTTTTGTCCGAGGCTCTTGTTCAATCCGTACTGTTCGCGAAGGGCTGCCAAGGTGGCCGGCGACATTTGGGGGTTGAGTTTGGCTTCCCCGAGAAAATCGCCCGGAGCCAGTTCAAGCAGGACGAAGGAGAACGCCGAAATGCCCGCGAAGAGAACAATCACATGGACGAGCCGGCGCAACAGATAGCGCCTAAACATGGGGACTGATTCCGGTCCAAGAAACTCGAGGCTCGCGCTTGACGATGATGCCCTCTGCCATCACGGCGATTTCGTCGGCCATATGGGCGGCGAGGCTCACGTCGTGACTGATCAAAATGTAGGTCAGCGCGCGCTGGTCTTGCAAATCGACCAGAAGATTGATCATCTGTGCCCGGACGCAAAGATCCATGCTGCCGAGTGACTCGTCAAGGATCAGAATCGCGGGGCCGTCTGGATCCAAAGCTGCCAGCGCGCGCGCCACAGCCAGACGCGCTTTTTGACCGCCGCTGAGCTGCGAAGTAAGCCGGTTTGCGAGCGCCGCCGGCAATCCGACTTGTTGGAGACCCTCCGCGACACTGAAGCAGCTCGAGCGAGTGCTCGATTGGGCGGCCCGCAAAGGCTCCAGGAGCGCATCGGCAACCGTGAACCTCGGATTCAGACTGGCTCCGGGGTCCTGAAAAACCAGTTGAACGTAGCGATGAGCAGCTCTTGCAGGGAGGAGGCTCTGGTCTCCGAACCAAATCTCTCCCGAGGTCGGTTGCAACAGGCCCGCGATGCAGCGTGCGAGCGTCGACTTTCCGGAACCCGATGGGCCTACGATTGCCAAGGTCTTGCCGGCGGGCAATTCAAGATCGACGCCACGGAGAGCATGGACCACGGACAAGTATGACATTCGGGCGGAGTCAATCTTCTTTGACCGGGCGCAAAGGCTCCAGTTGAATTCGATTCGCTTGAGAGACAACCAGCTTCGCTGCGCGTGATAAGTCTTAGTCAAACCGTGGACGGCGAGCGCCCGCCGAGGACTATTGAGGGAGTCCATACAAGAAGCATGCAATCTGCTGCGCACCAGAGAGTACGGTGACCGGGTCGGCTTCGCGGCAGCAAGGCAACCTGTCCTGGCAGCGGGGCTCGAAGGCGCATCCCGGGGGAAGGCTGCTGAAATCGGGTAACGAGCCCTCAATCGCCCGCACGTGTCGGTCGTCCGGCGTGCGGCCCGCCTGTGCCGTATCGAGAAGGCATTCGAGCAGGCCGCGCGTGTAGGGGTGAAGCGGAGCTTCCAACACTTCGGCCTGGGGCCCGGACTCGACAATTCTGCCGGCGTACATCACCATGACCCGATCCGCGACCGCTGCCAGGATACTAGGATCATGAGTAATCAGCAGCAACGAAGCCCCGAGCTGGTCAACCAGGCTGCGCAGCAACGCGAGGATGGCCTGCTCGGACTCTCGGTCGAGCGAGCCAGTTGGTTCGTCGGCGATCACCAGCGAAGGACGCGAGACAATGGCTTGAGCGATAAGAACTCGCTGGCGCTGGCCGCCGCTCAATTGGTGCGGATACGACCTGTGGAGGCGTTCGCTCGCCAGGCCCACCTGCTCCAGCGCAGCACCTGCCTTGTCGCGGCACTGTCTGCCAGTAAGTCGGGTATGTGCGCGCACAACCGCGCTCACCTGATGAATTACGCGGATCACAGGATTCAAACTTAGCAAAGGCTCCTGGGGGACGAAGGAAATCTGCGCGCCTCGGATCTTTTGGAGCGTAGCCTCCGATGCTTCCATCAACTCCACGCCGCGGAAGCGTGCGCGACCCTTCAGAGCGGCGCTTTTCGGCAACAGTCTTAGGAGCGCGAGAGCTGTCGTCGTCTTCCCGCTTCCGGATTCGCCCAGCAATCCGACAACTTCACCCGGATGGATTGCAAAACTCAAGTTTCTGGCAACCGGCAAGTATGTTTCGCCCGCGCGATAGGTTACCGAGAGATCGTCCACGCGCAGCAATATCTCCGATTCTGACAACGTCCTGGCCAAGATAGCGTCTCAGAACCAAGTCTACTCGGAACGCTGCGCCCAAGTCGTGCGAAGCGGCGGCCGGCCGGCGTTACGTCCAGTTCGCCCGCTTGCGCATCGCATCCAGCGAGGCTTGGGCGTCTTCGAGTATCCGATCCACAGGAAGGCTGGTCAGTCGGCCGGCGCGTTTCAGAACTCTGCCATCCACGATTACGGTATCCACATTTTCCGCCTGCGCGGATTCCACCAGCATGTGCGCCGGATCGGTGAAGACGCCCATATTCAGATGCTCGGTGGAGATCATGATCACGTCCGCCCGTTTGCCGGGCTTGAGCGATCCCACGCGGTCTTCCATTCCCAACGAGCGGGCTCCCTCAATCGTGCCCAGTTCCAGGACGCGTCTGGCGGACATCTTAAATTCGTCGTGGCTCTTAGCGTTCTCGATGTTCCTGATCATCTTTAGCAGGCCAAACAGGTTCGCATCGCCGCCCAGCACCGTGTTGTCCACCGATACGCCCACGAGCACGCCGGCCGCTAGAAATTCGCCTACTTTCGGGAAGCCGTAACCCATGCGCGTTTCCGTACCTGGGGATGCGCTAAGCGGCGAGCCGGCCTTCGCCATCATCTCCATCTCGGCCGGGGATGCCGATACGGCGTGCACGATCTGTACGTCCTTGCCCAGCAGATTCTCCTTGGCATGAGCGGCAATCTGGCCTTTTGCTTCCTCGCTACTACCGATGTGCGCGGATATTGGAAGGCCTAGCCGGCGCGCTGTGTCGAATTCTGTACGATAGACTTCCGGAGGCAACTGAGTATTGCGAAACATGCCCCGCCAGGCAAATCCCAGGGAAAGCAGCCCGTCATGCGAGAAATTCGCCCAATCGCGATGCAGTCCTTCCACATCGGCCATGTTGGTGATCTCGGTATCCGCCAGACCCTGCGGCCACCCATACGACCAGCGGGCGCGCAGTCCTGCTTCCTGCAAAGCACGTATGTCGGCTTCTGCGTGCGCACGGCTCCGCGCGTTGTGGCAGAAGTCATGCACCGTGGTGATCCCGGAGTGCAAAGCCTCGGCCGCGCCAAGCCGGACGCCGTGATACATGTCGTCCGGGGTCATGATTTTGCCGAACGCTGTTGTCAGTGGAAAATATCCCTGCGCCGGCCGTTCACCCGCGAAGCTCCGCAGCAGGGTGTTCCACAAGTGCCAATGAGTTTCAACCAGCCCGGGAAGTACGATCATCCGCTGCCCGTCCAGCACCGCCGCTCCCGGGGTCTGCAGCCCTTTGCCGACCGCAACGATGACACCATTCTTGATGTGAACATCGCCTCCGGGAACATCGCCCAATTCCTGATCCATGGTCATCACGTAGGCATTCCGCAGAACGAGCTCTCTGCGGGGCGGCAACGTACTCTTCTGCTTCACCGCGGCCGAAGTGCGCAACGGAGCGAGCGTTGTGGCGGCAAACGCGGCCATGCTTCCCACAAATCGACGCCTGTTCAGCATGATTCCTCCCGGCGCACACGGGGATTGTACTACGATTGCCTCTTAGGAAAACGCGCAAAACGGAGCGCGGCGCGTAACCATTCCTTCCGGTACCGATAACGTGATGAACAAAGAAACAATCGAACGAATAGAGGTGGAGTATAGGGAAATAAAAGTCCGAGTTCGAGCAGACTGTGTGCAAGGACTGTGGAAAGAAGGGTGTGATCTCTTGGACGAAATTAAATACCCCGTATATGGCTCGTGAAGTGGGAAGGGAAATCAGAAGGTTCTACTTCAATGCTTTTCTCTGGCCAACCTTCGACATCCACCCGACGTAGTACGGAAATCGCGCTTCGACAGTCACAGAGAACAAGGGTTTTGCGACAATTCGTCCAATGTGGAACGCCATAGAATAGCGGAACGGCGTCACAGTGAATCTATCCCGAAGTCAGGCCACGCGTCTTGCGCATTCACAACTCGGCAGCCACCTTCGGATCCGAATCGCATTCCGTTTTCCAGACAGAGATTTGCGGTTCTCGGCGGGAAATAATGCAAACCGGCGGTGCCGGCCGCCTCGCTGAGTGGACCCTTTGGCAGCTCGCGATCAAGTCAAATCGGGACAATACAGGTTGTAACTTGAGAACGTTATAGAACCAAGGGTTACGGTGTGGGTTGGAACAAGTACGGTCTATGTTGTCGCAAGAAATGCGATAACTATTTTCCAACTAAGTGCTGGACGTCCTTATTGTTTTCCTGGCAGATGTATTCCATCAGCTCGCCCTTCAACATGACGGGGTGCGTTGTAAAGCTCCACGGCTCGCTGTAGGCTTTCGGGTCATCGATAGTGTTTACGATTTCCAGGTGCCCCAGATCAAGACGGCGAAAGCGCTCAATCACGTGCAGCGATTCGGTTGTCGGTAGGCCGGATTCGTCCAGCCACGCTTCTCCATTGAACCCTACAGTGTCCACCACTAGTGTGTCGCCTTCCCAGTGCCCGATGGAGTCACCTAACCAGCTTGGATTGGGGTCCTCCGGGTGCGAGCGACCATCCATGAAGATCTGCCGCCAAACATGAGCTCCGCCCTCGTAGACGATGAGGATCAGCTTTGGCGTTTGCATGATCCGGAACGGGTAGGGTGTAGTGGTCATACGGGGGACACCGGGAGGCAGGCAATGACCCTCCGGATCATCCTTGGAAAAATCCGCCTTCCGCTGAAGGTACAGCTTCTCCGCCGCGGGCTGGAATGGAATGATGACCCCTTCCTCCTTGAGACTGGCACGTAGATCCACATTCTGCCGGATGGCATTGGGCGCCCAGGCGCCGGAAAGATCAGGCTTGCCATCGGGGGTCTGAGGTGCCGGGCCCTTGGGAGGCCAGCCGGTTGGCTGGGGCCGGTCCTTCACGGGACCGTTGAGAGAAGGGCTGAAATCCGCGGGCGCCGGGGCAGAACTGGCTTGGCCAAAGATCGGCATGCAGGACGCCGTCACAAATACAGAACAACATACGAAATCACGTAGGCCATTTAAGATTTTCACGTGATCCTACCTTCATTGGCCTGATAATAACACTCTTCTATAGATCATCCGCAGCCTGCGCACACGTGGTTGGAAAGGGCGGTTGGTGGAACCGGCGCTCAATTTAGTTCCCTTTCCAGCAAAGTCAGTTCAGTCGCCGCCGCCTGGCGCCGAGCTGCTTCGGTTCGAGGGGTAGGCTGCGGCGACAGGGTGACGGTGCTGATCGACCGGCGGTGTGGGAGTCATTACTCCTCCCTTGTCGGCTTGTGTCCGCTACGTTGAGCGTCAAATTGACCGACAGCATTTTCTCATTGAAGAATGAGCCTGAAGGCAGGAGCGAAGCGATCCGCCGCCAGGGTCTCCTTTCTTGAGT
>Ga0209415_10002308_pt1 | contig 35788 bp, 33 predicted proteins | sample PeaSoiSIISIP2007_FD_187696 | JGI IMG/M metagenome (GOLD analysis project Ga0209415, IMG submission 187696) | Peat soil microbial communities from Weissenstadt, Germany - SII-SIP-2007 (SPAdes) (version 2) | ecosystem: Environmental > Terrestrial > Soil > Wetlands > Peat | place: Germany... | reverse complement strand
GTTGTAAACGTCGTCTTCGAATTGGTAGCCGTATGTGATGCTGTGGCCTCCCCACAAGCGGAAGATATGCGTGCTGGAGACGGCCATCTGATTTACTTTCGATACGCTCGCCTCATTGAACCCAATGCCGCCGTAAGTGATGGCGCCACCTGTGCTCGATTGCACTGCGGTATTGTCGATAATTTCATAACCGTTTTGGAGCGGCGTGTTGGTGAAGCTGTTGTAGTAATTGCTGTAGTTCACCGTGACCGCCCAATTGGGCGTAAATGTTCCGTTGTACCGCCCGGTCCAGGTACGAGTACCATAGTCAAATTTGCTCTCCACGCTGGTATCGATGGGACCAGGGGCGGAAACGGTGCTGAGGTTCGAGTTGAAGGTCATCGGTGAGTGCGAGGGGTCGCCGAACACGGAACCTTCAAACTGGTGCTTGGTACCGAGATTATAGTTGATCTTGCCGGTGTAATCGTAGGTGGTGAGCTTGCGGTCGATCACGCCCAGGGCGTAATTCGCAAAGGACGGGTCGGCTTCCTTGTACGAGCCATTAATCAGTGGATTGAAGCCGCCATACCAGAACAGCTTGTCTTTTAGGATGTAGCCGCCCGCGTCTGCACCATAGTCGATGGATGACTGATGGACCAGATAGTCGCTCTTGCTGACGAGGAGGGGATTTGGATTGTTGCGTGTGGCTTCAAACTGCTCGGGCTGGAAATAACCGAAAACGTCGCCATGAAACTGATTCGTTCCGCTCTTGGTGACAACGTTCACGATGCCGCCGAGAGCCTCTCCGTATTGGGCTTCAAAGCCTCCGGTCTGTACCTGGACTTCCTGAATGAAGTCAAAATTGATGCCGTTGCCGAGGGAGCCATATACGCGGCTGTAGGTCCCGAAACCGCCAAAGCCGGGATCGGTGACGTTCGCGCCATTGATGATGTATTCGTTTTCGAGGCCGGAAGCGCCATTGATGGAAGGATTCGAGTCGCCTGCGCCGTCGCTGTCGGCAACGCCAGGGGCCATCGCCATGACAGATGTAATATTGCGCCCGACTGGCACGTTCTTGTACAAGTTTTCGTCGAAATTCGCGCCGATGTTCGTTGTGCCCAAGTCGATCGCGGTGGCCGTTGCGGTTACTTCCACTGACTGGGCAGCGGTACCGACCTCCAGGTTAATGTCCGCGGTAGTGGTCTGATTGATTCCTACCGTCAGATTCCCCTCGTTGGCGGTGGAAAATCCCGGCTGGCTCACGCTGATAGCGTAGCCAGTGCCAACGACCAGGTTGTGAAAACCGTACGAACCAGCGCTGTCCGTGGTGGTGGCGTGGTCGCCAAAGGGCGACGTCAGCTTCACCTGAGCGCCCGGTATTACGGCACCGGTTGCGTCGCGAACGACGCCCACGATCGAGCCCTTGGTAATGTCCTGTGCCTGCAAGCACGTAAGCGCAAAAAGCGCCAGTAGCAAACTCCTGTTTAGATGTCTCATCTTTAGTTTCTCCTCATTCGGCGTGCGCCCGTTCGGCGCGCGCATATCCTCTGATTAGCGGGCATCCCCCGTTATGGGAAGCCGCAAAGTAGCGGAGGCCAGATTACAGCCCCAAAAAGCAGACGTGGCGCTCAGAACCTCGACAAATCAAGTCCAGCAACCTGCGGAATGGTAAGCGATCCTACTTGCATTCCCGTAACCACAATTAACACTCGCTGGGCAACAAACCCGTTAATTATATACCATGGACTTACGATCGGCTAGAGGAATTCATCTACGCTTTCCGGTAGGAATGGAGGGCGCGATATTCAAGAAACGGGAGGAGCACCACTTGTAAGCGGTGCTACTGGAAGGCGGGTGGAGTGGATGCGATCCAAAAGGAAAGGGGGAACCTGAAGGCTCCCCCTTAACAGCTTGTATACAGGTATTGATTAGAAGTAGATTTTCGCCCCGAGTTGGACAATCCGGCCGGGGGCCGCCGTCAGGGTTCGGCCGAATGTGCTCGACTGGATGTTCTCGAACGAGAGAATGCTACTGCTAAATCGAAACTGAGTGTGGTTGAACGTGTTGTATGTCTCCAAACGCAGCTCAATTCTCCTCTCTTCGGTGAACCTCACTTCCTTAACTAGTGCAAGGTCGGTATTGTTGATTCCCGGCCCATGAAAGTTACCCCTTCCGGCGCTGCCCAGTACTCCAATCGGAGCCAAAGTGAAAGCATTGGGATTGAAGTAGTAATTGGAACGCGCGATCTTGTTGGTCGGGCTCTTTGCGGTGCTCACCAGCGTAGCATTGCGCGGGTCGTAAATGCCAGGGTAGCCTGCTACGTTGGGCGCATCCCAGCAGGCGTAAAACACGAATGAATCGCAGGTGAGTGAGCGGAATCCCGTATCCCCGACGATGATTGGGAACCCGGTCTGCAAAGTAGTGATACCGGAAAGCCGCCAGCCGCTCAGCACGTATTTCGAAACCGGATTATTCCAGAAACGTGTAAAGCCGGGGACCTCGTAATCATAGTTGACGACGAACCGGTGCCGGGCATCAAAGTTAGAATCCCCGCGATACGATGCGAAGTTATAGGGATTAGGGGCTCGCCCCAGTCCGGGAGCGGCGCCGCTGCCTTCGAATCCGGAAGTATCGTCGATGGAATGACTCCAGGAGTAAGAGGCCTGGAACATCAAACCGTGTGTTAACCGTTTCTGCAGTTGGACCTGGAGTGAGTTGTAATTCGACACGCCAGTGCTGCCTTGGGTACCCACCGAAGCGAACACATTGCCCGGGGCAAATGCGGCATGGGTAGGATAGTCGTAGTGCTGATTAGCGCGATCCGCGACGCAGGCCGGATCTGCGGCGCACGCCGCTGCTCCCGCAGGGGAGATGGGATTACCCTCATAGACGATCGTGAGGTGACGGCCCTGCGCGCCCACGAAGCCGACTTGCAGCACCATCGCTCCGGGCAACTCACGTTGCAGGTTCAGGTTGTAATTCATCGCGTAGGGATTGGTGAAGTTCGGATTGACGACGTTGAGATCAAGGGGGAAGAACTGGGAGAAATCGACAGCCTGGCCTTTGGTTGGAGGAGTGAAAGGGAACGGATTGGTGGCTTGCTGCCCCGTTTTGACATCTGCGTAGGGATTCGCAAACGCCGGACTACCGCCAGTGGATGCCGCGCCGAAGGAATTGATGGAAAACGGCGCAGCGCCGAGTTGTTCGAGTCCGATTTCTTCCTCGGACTTGTTGAAGTAAACGCCAAATCCGCCGCGGACCACGAATTTCTTGGCGCTTCCGCCACTCAGGAGGCCCCAATCCGGCGCATAGGCGAATCCGAAGCGCGGACCGATGTGATCGTTGTGCTGGTAATAGCCGGAGAGCGAACAGCCGTTGTCTCCTGGCAATAACAGCCCCTGCGGCGCAGTTGGAAAAATAGTCGACTGTTGCCCGGGGCTGAAACAGTTGTTGTCTAACTTGTTGAAGTGCAGATTTTCGAGCGGCGTGTCGATCTGATAGCCAACGCCAAGGTTCAGAGTCAAGCTCTGCGTGGCCTTCCAGGTGTCCTGAGCGTACATGTAGTATTCGTAGGTTCGAAAGTCCTGGATTCCACCGCTCTGCTGCTGAAAGGCATCAGGCAGTCCCAAGAGAAAGTCAGCGCCAGGGTCCCCGGTGGTGTAAGGATTGGTCCCATAGAAATTGTAGTCGCCATTGTTGAAGGCTTCGTACGGGTTGTACACCTGATAGCGGCGACCATCAAACCCGAACTTCAGCGTGTGAGAGCCAACCACTTTCGAGAGGTCGTCGTGGAGTTGATAGGTGTTATTGATTACCGGCTGTGGTCCATAGGGGCTTTGACCCAGATTGAAGTAGCCTGTGATGCCGACGAACGGCATACCGGCATTGTTCGGAAATTGAGGCGTAATCCCGGTGAACCCGAATGACGACGGAAGCGCCGGGTTGCCCGGTGTTACCGCCTGATAGTTGAACCTTTCGTAAGACACGCGGAAGTCATTCACCATAGTGGGCCCGAACGTGTGGGTCCAGTCGGCGGTGAAGAGTTTTTCAGTCTCCGGGTCCACCTCGCTAAAGCCGGGTACGGTTGAACCCAGGAACGGCAGATCATGGCTGACAGGTATGTCGTCGAAGAACAGGCTGACCCACATAGTGTCTTTGTTGCCGAAGGTGTGATCAATCCGGACCAGACCCTGGTCGTCGTGCACGGTCTGGACTGGGTTGAACGTGAAAAGGTTTGTTCCCAGATTGGCTTTCGGAACGTATTTGTTGAGCAAGTTTTGCGATAGCGCGTTGAAATCCTGGGTCGGTATGTGGCCGGTTGGGAACAGGGTGCTGTAGGGCGTTCCGGCAGCATAAGTGGCACCGTCTTCCCCGACTAGAGCGATTGCAGAAGATCCAGTGGATCCTACTATGCTCGGGAAATACCCATTGCGTTGGTCGTCGGAGAAGACGGTGGTTGTGTTCGATGTTTGATTAGAATCGGGCGCCCGGTTGCGACGTCCTTGGTAAGAAATGAAGAAGAAAGTGTGGTCCTTCCAGATTGGCCCCCCCAGCACTCCGCCGTATTGATTCTGGTGGAACACGGGCACGGTGGATTGGAAGAAGTTATGTGTGTTCAAGAACGTATCGCGGTAGAACTCGAAGGCCGACCCATGGAATTGGTTCGTCCCGCTCTTGATCACGGCATTCAGGATTCCTCCCGAGTTGCGGCCGTATTCCGGGTTGATGGTGCTGGTGATGAAATTGAACTCACCGATGGCGTCGGGACTGGGAATGATAAGCGGTGCATTTAGCCGGAAATCCATCGCATCCGCTCCATTGATCAAGAACGAGTTCTGCTGGCTCTCGCTCCCGTTACTGGCATAGTTGCCGCCGGCGCCAAATCGATCGCTGCTTGCCACCACGCCAGGAACCAGTTGCTGGAGCTGAGTCCAATTGCGTCCGTTCAGCGGCAGGTCCACGATTTGCTTGGCGTCAATGATGGTGCCAAGTTGGGTAGTCGTGCTTTCCACTTGGACCGGAGCGGCTACCACTTGGACCGATTCCGTAACCTGACCAACCTCCAGCGCCACCGGCAAATTGTAAACCTGATTGAGCGTCAGCGTGATGTTGTGGGCTGTCGAAGTGCGAAAACCGGCTTTCGTCACAGTCACATCATAGGTCCCCGGCGGCAAGCTCAAGAATTCATAATTTCCATCGTCTTGGGTTGGAACGGTGATGGACACCTGGGTTTGTGTATTAGTGGCCTTTACCTCCGCGCCCGGAACTCCGGCTCCCGACGGATCGGTCACAGTACCACGGATATGCGCCACCACTTCCTGCGCTGGAAGATTCCAAATCGATGCCATGGAGACCATCAGGACTCCCCACCCAATCAAAGTGAGTTTTCGCATTTTTCCCTTTCTGTTTTCCGTTTCAAGTGCCGGTTCGCGCCGCAGCGGCTTTCGCGATGGACTGAAGTCCGTCGGAACTATCGGTCTAGGTCGCACGTCGTTGTTCTCAGGAAGCATAAACTTTCGGAGAAAGCATCCGACCGCTCTAGGGCATCCGAGGCAGCCTCACACCCCTGGTCTCGAAGCCTTCAATAGCACCCACGGTACCAAACCCATGGTTCGCGGGTTCACAAACACGATTATTGTACACCAAAGACTTACAGTGATAGAAGGCACTTAGCGGATATGTTTTCCAATAGATCCGCAGGCGTCCTTCCATAATCAGAAGCAGTACCAACCTCCAGGTGGGTCCATGGAACCCGGAAATCCGATTTTGCTCTCCCGCTAGCGACTTTCAACTCCTATAATTCGAACAGGGCACTTTTCGTAAAACTATGCGAAAGAGAGTGATGTTCGGCTCGGCGGTGGTGCTGCTCAGCATCCTGGCTTCCCTCGTTGTATCCCAGGGTTCGTTTAACCTGGGCGCCTTCGCTCCCGCGCCCTCCACAATCCAACAAACTTACCTGTTTTGGGCCGTTTCGACGCTGATTTTCATTCTAACGGTGACGCTCGGCTTCATGCTGTTCCGGACCGTGGTGAAGCTTTACATCGAGCGGCAGACCAACCGCCCGGGCTCGCACATCAAGTCCAAGCTGATCGGCGGCGCGCTGGCGCTCAGCGTGTTGCCCATATTCTTTCTAGTCCTGTGGAGCGTGTCGGTACTGAATCTGAATTTGGACAAGTGGTTCAGCCGGCCGGCCACCACCGTCAATATCGATTTGGTGCAGATCGCGAGCGCGCTCAATCAGGAGGAGGAAGATAAGCTCACTGCCCAAGCCCACTGGTTGGCTTCTCAACCGGCCCAGAGCGCCGATTTCTATGCACGCTTCTGCCAGGAGAACCAGATCGAAAAGGCCGAAATCGAGCACGCCGACGGCAGCCTCAGGATGCTTTGTTCAGTTTCCGCATCCCGCCAGGGCGAGGTCTACAAGGCCAGCATTCGAACGGACGAAGGGCAGCTGGTGGTTTCGGCGCGGATGCCGCTCGATCTGGCCGCCAGGCAGCGCGAGATCAGTAAAGCGGTGGCCGACTATAATCGGTTGTCCTTGGACAAGAAGGCCTTCCGCCGTTTGTACCTGCTGCTGCTGTCTCTGATCACGCTGTTCATACTGTTTTTCGCGATTTGGATCGCGCGCTACATGGCCGGACAGATCAGCACGCCGATCACGGCCCTGCTGCGGGCGGCCGAGCAGATTCGCAAAGGAAATTTGAGTTACCGCGTGCGGGTGGAAGCCATCGATGAGATGGCCACGCTGGTGCGCGCGTTCAACGAAATGACCGAGGCGCTGGAGACCAACAGCAAGGAGCTGGAAGCGCGGCGGCGATTCACCGAAGCGATTCTCGAGAGCATTCCCACCGGTGTCATCTCGCTCAGCTCCGACGGGCGCATCCAGCGGGTGAACCGCGCTTTGCTCGGGATCTTTCCGGAGGAACAAGTGGCTCGAGCGGCCCGGTTGAGCGACCTGTTCTCCCGCGAGGATACCGCCGAGATTCGTTACCTGATGAATCGCGCGCGTCGCACCGCGGTGGCGGGACCACACCAGATCGAGTACAAAGCCGAACGGCGCGTGCTGCAACTGTCGCTGACCGTGGCCGCGCTCGATGAGCAACGCAGCGCCGGTTTCGTCCTGGTGGTGGAGGACACCAGCGAGCTGTTAAGGGCCCAGAAGGCCGCGGCCTGGCATGAAGTGGCGCGGCGCGTGGCGCACGAGATCAAGAACCCGCTCACGCCCATCGCGTTGTGTGCCGACCGCATCGCGCGACAGTTGGGACGTCCCGAACAAACCGCGGACACACGGCGCATCTTGCAGGAATGCTCGGACACCATCGCGCGAGAAGTGGAAGGCGTGCGCACGCTGGTGGACGAATTCTCCCAGTTCACGCGCTTCCCGGCGGCCCAGCCGGTGCCTTCGGATCTGAATCAAATCGTGGAAAACGCCGTCGCCGTCTTCGAGGGGCGCCTGGATGGAATCGCGGTGGTCAAGGATCTGGCGCCGGAGCTGCCTGCGGTGCAGGTGGATCGCGAGCAATTCAAGCGGGTCGTTGTAAACCTGGTGGACAACGCGGCGGAAGCGATGCAGGATTCGCTGGTGAAACGTCTCTACATCGAAACGCGGTCCACCGAAGCCGATTCGGTGGAATTGATCGTCGCCGACACCGGCTGCGGCGTCTCGCGGGACGACAAGGAAAAGCTCTTCCTGCCGTATTTTTCGACCAAGGGGCGGGGGACGGGGCTAGGGCTTGCGATCGTGAATCGCATCCTCGCCGATCACGAAGCCACCATCCGGGTCGAGGACAACGTGCCCACTGGGGCTCGTTTCATCGTCGAACTCCCCATTCGAACCGTCGCCGAAATACAGGCTAAAGCGGAAGCCAAGGCTGCGGCAACGACAGGAGACAGAGCGAAGGCCGTGGAAGTTGCCTCCGCGGAGAGCCCCGCGTGAAGCCGGCGCGCATACTCATCGTGGATGACGAGCCGCTCATCCGGCAGTCGCTCGCGGGCGTTCTGGAAGACGAAGGATACCAGACACACGCTGTGGCGACGGGCGAGGAATGCATCGCCGAGATCACGCGCAATGCGTATGATCTCATCCTTCTCGACGTCTGGTTGCCAGGGATGGATGGGTTGGAGACGCTCGCTCGTCTAGAAGACATCCCTTTCGCCAACCGGCCGGTCGTGGTGATCATTTCGGGCCATGGGACGATTGAAACCGCCGTGAAGGCCACCAAGCTGGGCGCCTTCGATTTCCTGGAGAAACCGCTGACCATCGAAAAGGTAATGGTGGTGGTGAAGAACGCGCTGCAGCAACGCAAGCTCGAGATGGAAGTGGAGCGGCTTAAGGAAGCGGGGCGGCGAGACCTGGAAATCATCGGCGAAAGCGTTCCGATGAAGGCGCTGCGGCAACAACTCGCATTGATGGCCGCTACCAACGGACGGGTGCTGATCTACGGCGAGAGCGGCAGCGGCAAGGAATTGGTGGCGCACGCGATTCACAACAGTAGCGCCCGCGGTTCCGAAGCCTTCGTCGAAGTAAACTGCGCCGCCATCCCGGAACACCTGATCGAGAGTGAGTTGTTCGGCCATCGCAAAGGCAGCTTCGCAGGCGCCACCGAGGACAAGATAGGCAAGCTGCAGAAGGCCGATGGCGGCACCCTGTTCCTGGACGAAGTCGGCGACATGAGCTTGAAGACTCAAGCCAAGGTGCTGCGATCGCTGGAGGAGCAGCGCTTCGAACCGGTGGGCGCGGAGACCTCCATTCAGGTGGACGTGCGCGTAGTGGCGGCCACCAACAAGAACCTGGAAGAAGAGATCGAGCGCGGCAATTTTCGCGAAGACCTGTTCTATCGGTTGAACGTGATCCCGTTCTATGTTCCGCCGCTGCGCGAACGAGTGGAAGATATTCCCCTGCTGGCCGATCATTTTCTGAAGGAATTCACCACCGCTTACGGACGGCGCCCCAAGGAGCTGACGCCGGAAGCCTACGAAGTGTTAAAGGAGCATCGCTGGCCGGGCAATGTGCGCGAGTTGCGCAATCTGATGGAGCGTATCGTTATCATGAGCCCGCAGGTGCGCATCGACGCGCGGCACATCCCGCTCATTCCAGGGAAGCGCGCGGTCTTCGAGCGGGCGGCGGACCGGTTGGGCAGCCTGCATGAAGTTCGTGCCGCGGCCGAGCGCGAGTACATCCTCAAGACCCTGGATGAAACCAAGGGAAATGTGACCAAAACCGCCGAGTTGCTGGGTCTGGAGCGCAGCAATCTTTATCGCAAGATGAAAGCGCTGGGAATCGGTCCCAAGGAATAGCGCGCCGCGGCGCTGCTAAAGCCCGATCACTCGGGAGCGTGAACCGGACAACCGGACCCTGGGACGCAACGCCGCAGACGGCTTGACCAAGGCTCACCCGAATCGGGCCGAATTGTCTATAAGGCAATTAGCGGGCCTGCCTACAAGCCACCTGGCGACCCGCGCGTGAGCGAGCGGTGATCAGAGCAACTGAAAATTCACTTGGACGACTGCTTCCGTGGTTATGGGCTTGCCATCGAGAATGCCTGGCCGGAAGCGCCAGCGCGACACGGCCTCCATAGCCTTCTCATCCAGTCCCAGGCCGAGGCTTTGGCGGACTCTGACGTTGCGAACGTTGCCGCTCGAGTCCACTTCGATTGTCAACACGACCACGCCTTGGTGTTTGGCTTTTCGTGCTTCATCGGAGAATTCCGGCTCGACTTTGTAGACCAACTGAGGCGGCGTCACACCGTGCTCCCCGCGAGCGCTCCAGCCCGGCGGTCCGGATGGTGCATCGCCTATTCCACGGCAGCATCCGCGATCGCCGATACCATTGCGGCCGTTCGTTCCAAACGCGCCTTCGATGAGGCGGCCATAAGGATCGCCGATATTCGCGCTGGTGTTCTCGAGAGGAATGTCGAAGGCGATGGTGATGGGTAATGCGAGAGCTGGATGGTCGCTGGCCTTCTGGGGAATTGGTGGTATGAACGTGCGTGGCGCGGTGGGTGGAGGCGAGCCGCGTCTGGCCTGAAGCGCGGTTTGGTTGCTCCCTCCGCCTCGGGGCTCCGCAGCCTTGCGTGGATGGAAGAACGTCAACGGTGTGGCGTGAACGGCTGTAGTTGGTTGCAACCGTGCTCGAACCGATCGCGACATCGGCAGCGATGACACCAGCAGTAGCAACGCGAGCAGGACATGCAGCCCGAATGAAAACGCCTGCGATCTTGCCGTGGGCATGCACGGTCCGATGCAACTGAGTGCCCAGCGAGTAAGTCGAAGTAAGTCAACGTTCGCGTGCGCGTCAGCCTGCCTCTCGCGCTCCACACGTGTGCGGGTGGTTCACTCGCCAAGTTACTTGGAACTCAGTTGCCCCCGTGCTGCGGCCTGCGCCAGTTCATCGCAGCGATTGTTATCGCCATGCGATGCGTGGCCCTTGGTCCAGGACCAGATCGTTTTGTGGCGTGCGTTTTGTTCATCCAACTCGTGCCACAGATCCTGATTGGCCACCGGCCTTTTCCCGCGCGTGCTCCAGCCGTTCATCTTCCACTTGTGAATCCAGTCAGTGATGCCGTGCTTTAAGTAGTTCGAATCGGTGACGATTTCCACTTCACACGGCTCTTTCAACGCGCGCAGGCCTTCCACGGCGGCTTTGAGCTCCATACGATTGTTCGTGGTCTCGGGTTCCGATCCGTAAATCTCGCGCTTCTTTTCGCCATAGCGCAGGATGCAGGCCCAGCCGCCGGGGCCGGGGTTGCCGATGCACGCCCCATCTGTGATGAGCTGGACTTGTTTCAGGCGGAAACCCCTGCCAGCTCACGTTCAAAGAACGCATCCACGTGATCGAGTATCTGCGCGGCGTCGGTCGTCTTGTAGATGTCAACGCGCAGCTTCGATCCGTTTCGAACGCCGTGCGTGAAGTAAGTGGCGAACTGTTTCATCTTGCCCACTGTATCCGGCTCGCCGCGCTCGCACAGCATTCCATAGTAAGTGCGCATAAGTTCATAGCGCTGGCGCTCGGTAGGGTGTTGATAGCTTCCGGTGGCTAGATATTGCTGAATCTGCCGGAAAATCCACGGATTCGACGATGCCGTGCGGCCGATCATCACCGCATCGCAGCCGGTTTCGCGCACCATGCGAACGGCATCTTCGGGCGCAACGATGTCGCCGTTGCCGATTACGGCAATGTGGCGCACGGCGGCCTTCACTTCGGCGATGCGAGACCAATCGGCCTTGCCGCTATAGCCTTGCTCGCGGGTGCGAGGATGCAGCGCGACCGCTTGCAAACCGCAATCTTCGGCGAGTTGAGCCATCCTTACGGTTACCAGCTCCTGATCGTTCCACCCCGCACGGAACTTCATGGTAAACGGAATCGAGATGGCGGCCCGCACCTTGCGCAGGATCTCTTCCACCAGCGGCAGATCGCGCAGCAGTCCCGAACCGCCGTTGCACTTCACCACTTTGTTGACCGGGCAGCCGAAGTTGATATCGACGATGTCGAATCCAAAATCCTGGCAAGCCTTGGCGGCGTCGGCCATCACTTGAGGGTCGGAGCCGAACAGTTGCGCCGAGATAGGGTGCTCCTCCGGCTCAAAAAACAAGTAGCGAAATGTCCGGGTGGCCTTTTTTGCCCGAAGCGAATTCACAACGCCGTGCGAGCTGGTGAACTCGGTCATAATGAGGCCGCACCCGCCCTGATTGCGGATCAGCCGCCGGAAGACGGTATCGGTGACCCCAGCCATCGGCGCCAGCACGGTGGCCGGCGCGATGCGCGTCGGGCCGATATCAAATTCGCTGGGAAAGGCGGACATCCTAAGCTATTTTAACGGCTCGGGCTGGGAAACGTAAATCATACCGGGTACGTTTAAAGTAATAAGCGCGGAGGGTAGGGCGTGAACCTGAATTGGAAACTGGCGTCAGCTTTTGCGACGGGGGCCGTGCTGGCTTCGGGCATCGTTTATTTCGCCGTGAAGCCGCAGGATGCGGTCAGGGTTGCCGCCCCGACGGTGCAGCCGCCGAAACCGCGCGTGGTGGCCGAGAGCCGACCCGCGCCCCAACCATCACCCCCGCCTGCTCCGCCAGCGCCACCGGAGAATCTGCCGGTGCACGTTCGCACGCCGGTTCGCGAGAAGCCCTCGCCGATGCCGCCTCCGCCGCGGCATCAACAAGAGGTCGTGGTTGCCGAGAATGTGCCTGCCCCAGTTCCGCCGCCGGTTGAACCGCCTCCGCACGCGGCTGAAGTGACGCCGCTGCCCGCGCCCCCTCCTCCTGCTAACGCGCCGCCAGGGCCAGCGGAACCCACGCCCCAGCAGAACGTGCCAGTTCAAAATGTCTCGCTGCCGGCGCCGGTCTCGGAGGCTCGCATGCCACATACAGTCACGCTGGCATCGGGTACAGTGCTGCCGGTTCGTATCGGGGAGTCGCTTTCGTCCGCGCGCAATCAACCGGGCGATACGTTCCTGGCGACCCTAACCCAGCCGTTGGTGATCGATGGGTGGATCATCGCCGAACGCGGCGCTCGTGTGGAGGGCAGGGTCGTGGATGCTAAACGGGCAGACCGGGGGAAAGGCGATTCGCACCTCGATATCTCGATCGTGCGGCTGGCCACGGCCGACGGCCAGAATATCCACATTCGCACCGAACCGTATGTGAAGGAAGGTGCCAGTTCCACCGGAACCGATGCCGCCAAGATCGGCGCGGGTGCAGCCATCGGCGCGGTGATCGGAGCGATTGCGGGTGGCGGCAAGGGAGCTGCAATCGGGGCGGGCGCGGGCGGTGCCGTTGGGGCTGGTGATGTACTGCTGACGCGCGGTCAGGCCGCAGAGATCAAGGTGGAGACTCGGGTCAGTTTCAAGGTCCAAGATTCGGTCACCATCACCGAACGCTTGGACTGATCCCAGCTAAGGCATGAATGCAGGAGGTGGTATCGAGATCCAAGACTGGTTCGGATAGCCGAATGAAACTCGCTGTGGAAATTTGCCCGGGTCCGAATCTTCGTCGATTACAAAGTGAAAGATCAGCCTGACGGATTTGCTGCCGCAACTCTTGCGAAACCTCAATGCGTGCATCGCCCTCTTCGCGGAATCGGCGAGTCGAGGGTGCCCCGCGATCCTCGTTTTGAATGAAGCCGTCTGAAGCCACAACATTCGGCTGCGCGAGCGCTACGCCAAGAAAAGCCGTCAGCATTATCAATAATCGCGCTCACCGCTCTTTCACAGCTACCTTAGCGTCTTGCGTTTCGTACGAGCTTGCCACGGCAAAGTCCCACGAGCTCCAAACTGCGCATTCAACCGAGCGACCACTGGTTCCAGTTGGGCCTTGCCCTCGGCCGGCGTGAGCGCCACTGCGCCGAGTTGCACTGAATCAGCCCAGCTTTTCCAAGTTTGCACCTGTTTCCGATGAAAACCGCGCTCGGTGTGGACGCTCTGAGCGTGAACCAGAAGCCGTGCTTCGAGTTCGCGAACCGCATTACCCCACGACAGCAGCTTTTTCTCTTGTTCCGCTTGCCGAAGGAGCGCGGTGGCGTCCTTCGAGAGTCCGCGCGTCTGCCAGGGCTCGCGTGCCGTACCAATGGCGTAAACCGCCATCCATAGCGGCCTGTGAATGAATGTGATTTTTCTGGAGACCAGTTTGATCGTCAACACGTCTGGATGATCGCGAAGGTCGGAAGCGACACGGTACATTTCGCGCGCTTTCGGATGCGTCCACCAGGAGCCTCGCACGGTCTCGCCGGCAAGCAGAGCCGTTACATTGGGAAACTTCGCATCGGTATCCAAAAGAAGATCGAATTCCCGAAGCCAGCCGAGGAGTTCGTTAAAATCCATTTACCGAAATCCGATGTCGTCCTTCACCGTCTCCATCCAGTTGTAGACGATGGGACAATAACCGACGCGATCGAGAAACTGCCACATTCGGCTCGAAATCGATCCGGCGCCGCGAACTACGTGTGGAAAGTTGGCGCAGTTCTGCGGACGCGCTTCATAAACGCTGCACAGGTTGCCCTCGAGAAACACGCAGCCGGCTTCGTTGCGCTTCAAGATAAGCGCGCCCGTCTCATCGAGCGCCGTGAATTGCTCCATGAATTCACGCTCGTTGACACCGACAAACTTCGCCAGCTTCTCGACATCTTTTTCGGTGATTCCGACCTCGGTAACGCGGCAACAATTCGCGCACGCCGTGCAATCGATCTCTGCTTCAATCTCCTCGCCGAAACGCCGCAGACGCCGATCCGAGTGTCGATGGCTCTTCAAATAAGCCCGAAAGCGGGCGTTTTCGGCCCGGTGCTGTTGTTCGAGGCGGCGGATCTGGACGAGATCGGTAATCATTATCCTAAAATCAATTATGGCTTCATCGATCAACGCTTCGGGCGAAGAGTTTTACCGCATCCAGAAACTGCCGCCCTATGTTTTCGCTGTCATTAACGAGATGAAGGCCAAAGCACGCGCGGCGCAACTGGACGTGGTGGACCTCGGCATGGGCAATCCGGATGGCGCAACCCCTGAACCGATCGTCAAGAAATTGATCGACGCGGCGCGAAATCCGCGCAATCATCGTTACTCCCTGTCGCGTGGAATTCCCCGCCTGCGCGCGGAGATTGTGAAGCGCTATCGCACGAAATACGGCGTCGAACTGGATTCCGAGACCGAAGCGATTGTCACCATCGGCGCCAAGGACGCCCTCGCCCACTTGCTCTTCGCGGTGATTGGCCCGGGCGACGCCGTGGTCTCTCCGAACCCCGCTTATCCGATTCATCAGTACGGCGTGATCATGGCCGAAGGCCACGCCTGCATGCTCCCGATGCCGACGCCGGCCGAGTTCCTCAATCGACTGGAGCACCTCTACAATACTTCCTCGCGCAAGCCGAGGATGATCCTGATTTCATTTCCTCACAATCCGACGACGCTCACCGTCGACCTGCAATTTTTCCGCGACATCGTGGCGCTGGCGGCGCGGCACGGCACGATGATCGTGCACGATTTCGCCTATGCCGACCTGGGCTTCGACGGCTACGAGCCTCCCAGCATTCTGCAAGTGGAGGGTGCGAAAGAACTGGCGGTCGAGATTTATTCCATGTCGAAGAGCTTCAACATGGCGGGCTGGCGCGTTGGATTTTGTCTCGGCAACAAGAAAATGATCGGAGCGCTGGCGCGCATCAAAAGCTATCTCGATTACGGCGTGTTCCAACCGATCCAGATCGCTTCCATCATCGCGCTGCGCGAGTGCGCCAAGGATACCGAGAAGATTCGCAGCGTGTATCAGAAGCGCCGCGATGCGCTCATCACCGGGCTCGATCGCGCGGGCTGGCCGGTGGCGCCGCCGCAAGCCACCATGTTCGTCTGGGCGCCGATCCCGGAAAAGCATCGCGCCAAGGGTTCGCTCGAATTCTCGAAGCTGCTGATGGAAAAAGCCCTGGTCGCGGTGTCGCCGGGCATCGGATTCGGACCGCTGGGCGAGGGCCACGTGCGTTTCGCTCTCATCGAAAACCAACACCGCACGCGGCAGGCCACCAAGGCCATCCAGCATTTCTTGAAGAAGTGACTAGGTCGCGGCCGAGGCTTGGCCGGCTGGGAAACGCCGGGCTGCGATGCGCGCGTGGATGTCGTAGGTTCCCTGGTCGAACAAAACGAGTAAAACATCTCGCACCGCGCAGTCCGGTTGCTCGAGACGCGTTCCCACCGCGTCGAGTGCGACCGCGGCCGCTTCCTCGAGCGGATAACCGTACGCCCCCGTGCTGATGGCTGGAAAACTGATGGTGCGGACGCCGTGGCGCTCCGCCAGGTCCAAACACGTGCGATAGCAATTCGCGAGCTGCTCTGGTTCGCCCTGCCGCCCGTCCTCATAGATGGGGCCGACCGCGTGAAAAACGTACTGCGCCGGAAGCGATCCAGCGCGAGTAACCACGGCACTACCAGTGCGACATCCGCCCTCACTCTTGCGAATTGCATCCAACTCCCGCATGAGGGTGGGTCCGCCAGCGCGGTGAACGGCCCCGTCCACTCCGCCGCCGCCGCGCAACTCCGAGTTCGCAGCATTAACGATGGCATCGACTCGCATCTTGGTGATATCGCCGACCATCAAACGGAGCTTTTTCCCATGCGGGAAATCAATCTCCATAAAAGCCTACCTAATAGTACAGCCAACGCTATAGTGAAGGTTGAAGCAATCCAACGCCTTGGTGCTTTTCGATATCGACGGCACGCTGATTCGCCGCGCCGGTCCGCATCACCGCGAAGCTTTGGTGGAGGCCATTCGTCGCACAGTGCATGTCGAGACTACCACCGAAGGGGTTCCGGTGGCGGGCATGTTGGATCGTGACATCTTGGCCGTGATGATGCTGCGGGCAGGCATGCCGCGGAGCGCCATCCAACGCGCGATGCCGGAAATTGTCGCTCGCGCGCAATCGATTTACGTTCGCCGCGTGCCGGACCTCGCGAGAAAAGTCTGCCCCGGGGTCCGAAGCCTGCTGCGGCGCTTGACTGCGCGCGGTGTCGTAATTGGACTCGTTACCGGCAATCTCTCGCGCATCGGCTGGCGAAAGATGGAACGCGCGGGACTCCGGCCGTATTTCCGCTTCGGCGCCTTTGCGGAACTGGCGCGCGACCGTGCGGGGCTGGTCCGGGTTGCCATCCGGCGGGCTCGCCGGGAGCGCTGGATCGGCCGCGAGAGCGCCATCACCCTGATCGGCGATCATCCCAACGATGTGCTCGCCGCGAAGGCCAACAACATTCGCGCAATCGCGGTGGGCACGGGAATCGTTCCGCTCGAAGAGCTGCAAGCGCACTCGCCGCTCATCGCTATTCCGGATTTGAGATCGCTCCTATTGGATGATCTGCTGTCACGGAATCCTTAGATCCGCATGGGACAATCGGAAAGTGTGCCGATTTGCGATCTATCCAACGATACTTTTACTGTTGCTTCTGCCGGTCGGCTCGGCGGCGCAGTCTGATACAACTACACCCGACGGGAACGCTTCGGCCACCGACCCCGAAAAGTGGAATATCTACTATCAGGCCACTTCTATTGGCCAGCAACACGGATCATTCAACTCTCCTTATGAAGGACCGCTGAGTCTCCACGGCCATCCCGAACACGAAGCATCCATCACGACGACGCTTTTCTTCGGCCTTCGCCTCGGCGCCGGCACGCAACTTATCTTTGATCCCGAGATCGCGGGGGGGCGAGGCTTTAGCAACGTCAATGGACTAGCCAATTCCCCCAACGGCGAACTCCCTCGAGTTGCTTCCGCCACTCCCAAGCCATACATCGCGCGGCTCTACATTTCCCACGACTTCGGTTTCGGCGACGAGAGGGAGCGCGTAGAGAGCGACGAGAATCAATTGGCGGGCGAACGTCCCATGACCCGCTTCACAATCGCCGCCGGGCGCTTTTCCAATGCCGATTTCTTCGACGACAACAACTATACGCACGATCCTCGCACGCAATTCATGGCCTGGGGGCTGATGTACAACGGCGCTTGGGACTATCCGGCGGACACGCGTGGATACACGTGGGGGGTCGCCAGTGAATTTCACACCAGGAACTGGTCCTTTCGATACGGGGTGTCCGCCGAGGCGACGGTCGCCAACGGCGGAAGGTTTGACCGGCGGCTTTTCGTCGATCAAGGCCAAACGTTCGAGGAAGAGCGGCGCTATTCGCTCGCGAGTCATCCGGGCGCCATTCGGTGGCTTCAATATCTCAATCGCACCAGATCCGGAAGCTATGCGGAAGCGGTCCAGTTGGCCGAGCAAACCGGAACCACACCGGTCGTCCAAGCCATCCGCCGCCCGGGCACGCTGAAATACGGCACTGGCATCAGCTTCGATCAGGAGCTCTCACCCGACGTCGGAGTCTTCTCGCGACTCGGCTGGAACGACGGAAAGACCGAAGATTTTGCTTTCACCGCCATCGATCGCCTGGCGGAAGGCGGTGTGTCGGTGAAGGGGACGCGCTGGAGGAGAAAGGAGGATGTGGTCGCGACCGCGTTCGCAGCCGCCGGAATCTCGGGCGTTCACGCGGTCTATCTGTCCCAGGGGGGGCTCGACTTCTTGATCGGCGATGGCAAGCTGAACTACGCGCCCGAATATCTTTGGGAAAGTTACTACAGTGCGCACGTTGTTCGCGGCCTCTACGCGACCCTGGATGTGCAACACTACAACAATCCAGCCTTCAATCACGATCGCGGGCCGGTTTGGGCTGAGTCAATCCGGCTGCACATCGAATTCGGTATTAAGCCGCTACAGGCAAAATAATTTGGAGTAGGCTGGTCAAATGAGCTCAACGGATTCTGCAAGTCAGTTGTTGCGTCATACGGTCGCGACGCTCGCTTATCGAGGCGGTAAAGCGCTGCGCGGGGCCCCTGATACGTTCGCCGAGTTTCACGCGTCCGCGGATTCGCGAACACCCGGGCAGATCCTGGCTCACGTTGGAGATCTTCTGGTCTGGGCATTATCAATTGCGCGGGGTCGGCAGAAATGGAGCGATTCGGCGCCGCTCCCCTGGCCCCATGAAGTGTGCCGCTTTTTCGCCGTACTCGAAGCATTCGATTCCTATCTGGCTTCAGACGAGCCGCTCCAAGCCCCGCCTGAAAAGCTATTTCAAGGACCGATTGCCGATGCTCTGACGCACATCGGACAGATCGCTATGCTGCGGCGGCTGGCAGGCGTGCCGGTACGCGGGGAAAATTATTACGTCGCGAAGATCGCTGTCGGATGCGTCGGCGCCGATCAGCCCGAGCCGGTGCGCGAGTTCACTTAGACTGTTCGGGAACCGATTTTTCCCGCTGAGCCTCCGCCTCGACAGCGCGCATCGCGCGTAGAGTGTTCGCGCCATAAATCTTGCGAATGTCGTCGGCCGAGTAGCCTTTCTCCAGTAGCGCGCGCGTGAGGTTGGGGAATTTCGACACGTCCTCCAAGCCCCGAGGCGTGCAGAATACGCCATCGAAATCGCTGCCAATTCCTACTGCATCGATTCCACCGATCTTCACGGCGTGATCGATGTGCGCGACCACGTCGTCGAGCGTTGCGGGCGGCACTTTCTTCCGGTATTCCGCGATGGTGGCGTCCTCGCCTTGCGCGCCCGCGAGCGTGCTGGCCTGCACATTCTTCGCAGCAGCAGCCGATTTCTCCGACAGGAAACCGCAGTTGAAGTTGATCTGGATCACACCGCCCTTTTTTGCCAGCGCCGCGATCATCTCATCCGTCATGTTGCGCGGAACGTTGCACAATGCGCGGCAAGAGGAATGCGAGGCGATGATGGGCGCCTTACTCTCCGCCAGCGCGTCCCAAAACGTTTTGTCGGCCGTGTGCGAGATATCCACCATCATTCCCAGCCGGTTCATCTCGCGCACCACTTGCTTGCCGAAAGGCGTGAGACCGTTGTGGTGTTTGACGCCCGGCTTGTCCACGTCGCCCGAGGAATCCGCCCAATTATTGGTATTCACGTGGGTCAACGTCATGTAGCGGATGCCCAGGTCGAAGTATTCGCGCAGCAGGCCGAGGTTGTCTTCGATGGCGTGTCCGCCTTCGATGCCCATCAGCGCCGCGATCTTGCCTTGCTTGTGGATGCGCTCGATCTCGTCGGCCGTCGTGGCGAGCGAGAAATCGTTCGGGTACCGCTCGACGATGCCGTGCCGGACGGTGTCGATCATTTCCAACGTGCGATGCGCCGAGCGGTTCCCATTGACGTAGCTGGAATCGACGTAGACGGCGAAGAACTGCGCACCCACGCCGCCTTCCTTGAGCGACGTGATGTTCGTGTGGCCGTCGTTCTTGTTCTTGCCGATGTCGTAGCCATCCACCGTGCGGCTGGTGATGTCGTTGTGCGTGTCGATGAGCAGCATGCCGCGGTGGATTCGCTGGAGCTCTGTGTCTGTGACGGAACGCGTCTGGGCGAAGCATACACAGAGCACGATGAGAAGAAGGCACAGCGCTCGCATGCCCTGAATATACCGCACAGGGCCAACGCCCTACGCCGGGCTCGACATAGCGCTCACCGCGCGCTCGCTGCCATGTGTTGTGCCGCCCCCCGCCATCGCTCGTAAGCGACGAACGCCGCCAGCAGCCCCGTTACGAGTGGGAATAGCGCCGTCACGCCGCCGCCAATCATCAACGTGACCGTCGTTGCTCCGATCATGATCACTACAAGACAAGCAGCAGCTAATGGCGTGAGCCATTGATGCATGCGCAGGAGTCCCGGTAAGATCAGACCTAGTCCGCCAAGTACCTCGCACACGCCGACGAATCGCAAGAACGAGCCCGATAGCATCGGCGTTTGCTTCGTCAGCTCCGCGACTGGCATGACCAGCTTCGCTCCGCCGGCGAACAAAAATAGAAGCGCGAGCAGCGCTTGAATCATCCACAATGTTCGATTCTTTGTCATGCTTCCACCCATCCAAAGGATACTGAAGAGCGCGATCCAGCCGAAACCGCAGGCGGACAATTACAAAGATCGCTCAAGTATCGTAGATTCATGGACACCCCAGACCTTCGTTATCCCGTCGGCGAGTTCCGCTTCCCCGAGTCGGTCAGCGCCCAGGAACTCGCCACCTTCATCTATCAGATCGCAGAGGCTCCGGCGCGCCTGCGGGGCGCGATCGCTGGCCTGTCGGAATCGCAGCTCGACACCCCTTACCGCCCTGGGGGCTGGACCGTCCGCCAGGTCGCGCACCACGTCCCAGACAGCCACATGAATAGCTATGTGCGATTTCGCCTGGCTCTCACCGAAGACGAACCGACGATCAAACCATACGAAGAGAGCCGGTGGGCGGAACTAGCGGATGCTCGCTCCATGCCAGTGGAACCGTCGCTGGTGCTGCTCGAATCGCTGCACGCGCGTTGGGTGTCCTTGATGCACTCCCTCTCAGAGGCCGATTGGAAGCGCAGCTTCCGGCATCCCGAGCTCGGCCTGGTCAGCTTGGAAAATAATGCCGCTCTCTATGCCTGGCACGGGCGCCATCACGTGGCGCACATCACGGCGCTGCGCGAGCGCATGGGTTGGTAACGAAGCTGAGCCTGCCGGGCCACCAACGCTTGGAGGGCGTCTACAAAGCTTGGGTATCCAAATCGCCGCCGCTGTCGATATGACCAATAACCAGCGTGGACGTGCCATTACAATCTCGGTTGGGGTTCCGTCCCACCGCCGAAGCGGAAAGTGGGAAAGTTAGTGATCCTGATTCGGAGCGCGAACTCACGACCGAAGGTTACGATGGTAGGGACTTGTATACTCCAACTTTCCTCGAATTTTTTGCCGGAGCAGGTTTAGTCCGGCAAGGACTAATTTCCAATTGGCGCTGTGTGTGGGCAAACGACATCGATCCGTCGAAAGAGCGGATCTACACGGCCAACTTCGGAAAGAACGAGTTTCATTGTGGTGAAGTAGCGGACGTTGAGGCCGATTCTTTACCGGCCGCCGATCTGGCTTGGGCCTCCTTCCCTTCGGGGCGTCCGCGAAGCACAGTGCTATGTCGTGGCGGTCACCTGGCCGGTCGCGGACTGGCGTGAAGATATGGTCCTGAACTCTTACCGGCTCGCGGCGAGGGAGAAACTCATTTTAGCAGGCCTATACCTCTCGAAATATGATTCGCTAGCAGTCAAGAGGCTCGGTTTTGAAAGCTTTGCGGAGGCATTCAATGTCATCGGTTACGCGATGGGATCAAAGCCAGCCTCCGTTAAGAATTACCGCGACGAATTTGACCCCTTGTTCCCGAATCGTCGAAAGGGCTGGCATAAGCGTCCCATCCGCAATTACTGCCTCAGAGTGTTTGAAGAATATAAGGATCTTGACTTTGAATCGTTCACCGGTCTCATCGAGTCTTTCTTTGGCTTTGACGAGAATGTCTGGAGCGAGGTTCAAGCGCTGGAAGGGCATTGGGAGAGCGAGTCGCATTTTGCGAAGAGACTGATCACCGGGCTGGCCGCGGAACAATATTTTGAATCCGTGCAGGCAAGCCTTCCTGAATTTGTATCCTGCGCCCTGGAAAACACAACTCGTCTTGGGTGTGGCTATGATTTCCGGCTGCGCGCTGCAGCGTCTAAGGACTTTTTGGCCGTGGAGGTCAAGGGCTTGAAGGAACGAAAAGGAAGCCTATCGCTGACTCCAAAGGAATATGAGGTAGCTCTAGCTTTGAAGGACCGCTACTTCCTCTTCGTCGTAAAGAATTTTCAGGAATCCCCATTCCACGAAATCTTCCAGAACCCATTGTCAGGCGAACTCCGGTTCAGGAAAAATGAGAATGTTGTGATTCACGTTTCATGGCTGACACGTGTATAGTAGGAGGAAAGCAGTGCTTGATCTAGCTATTTCCAATGACATGGATTTGACCGGGACGACCGCTATCGAAACCAACCATGGAGTGATATTGAAAACCGATGAATGGCCTCGAGATTGCGATTTCCAATTGGTAGTTTTTAGCCCCTCCGGAAAACGCTGCGATGTTGTGCGGCCCTATGACTTGGCGAAGGACATCGCTAGGGCCATCACGATACTCGATGAGGTGTCGGATTTGGGAGACCGAAAGCCAGGCTGGTATCAGAGGTTGAAACGCTGCGCTGAGGGAGCGTTGACTTGAGATTTTGCCTCGAAGGAGGTGGCTCCCTATTGAGATTGCCGACTCCAGGCTGTGCGGCCGTTCACATGTGGTCCACCAATTGAAAATAGAACTGGCTCTGGCGTGGTAGGCGACGGCTTGGATCACGCCGGATCGCAATCTCTTCATCAGGCAATAACTGGACTCGCGTTCTCTCAGGTCGTCGCGAACGGGAGATTCCCCGGGTTCACCGGTATGGTTCCATTCATCAAAGAGCTTTGAGAATTGAATTGATGGAAAAGAAAGCCTTCGAGAGGGGTGATAGTTTCGCCGTCGGAGCAGGGCCAAGCCCAGACGTAGGCTATTTCCCAAACATCGACCTGGCGGGTAGCGATGATGTCGCTCCGAGCGCTAGTAAGGTGACGCCGGACGCGGGCGCGGATTCCATCGACCGACTGGCCAACGTAGATAGGGATCTCATCGAGGTCACAGAGTGCATAGACGCCGATAGGGACGGGAATCAGCGCGGCCTGTTGAGCCCGATAAACTTGGATCGGCGGTAAAGGCATAGGCAAAAAATGCGATGCGCTTCCGGAAGAATACTGTTGGTAACTATGCCCCCGCGTACACGGCGCGCTCAAAATCACAGAGCACTGCGAGAGCCTCCTTGTCGGCGAACGGCAGAAACTGCATCATTGTTACTCCCGCCACGCCTTTCTTGGGATCGATCCAAAAATAGGTGTTTGCAATGCCGGCCCAGGCTAAACTGCCGGCAGACCGGCGACCCTCGTAGGGCGCCGAGTTGATCAAAAAGCCAAATCCGAATCCGTCCTTGAAGCCCGGGTGAAAATCGACGTCGCTCGAAATCTCCGGGCGCGCGCTCTTCAGTTTTCCCGCGCCCAACTCGCCGATTTGGTTGGTCGCCATCATGTCGACGGTCTTCGGCTGCAGGATCTGTTCGTTCTTGGGTCCTCGCCCGCGCCGCAGGATCATTTGCATGAATCGAACATAATCGGACGCCGTGGAGTAAAGCCCGCCGCCGCCGTTGAACGCCTTGGGAGGCGCTGGCTGTTTACGCGGGTCTTCGATGAGCGTGCCATCCGCTTCCCTATGATATTCGCTAACCCGCCGATCGAACTTTGCGGCTGGGATCAGGAAGCTGGTGTCAGGCATGCCCAGCGGTTCCAGGATGTTCTTCTGGAAGTATTGTTCCAGCGTCAAGCCGCTCACGGTTTCCACCAGCCGGCCGCTCCAGTCGGCGCCGGTCCCGTACTGCCAGCGCGAACCTGGTTCGAACATCAACGGAGTCAGCGGCGCCACGGTTCCGGGCGGAATGCTGGTTCCCGATTCCTTCTCCCAACGCAACAAGTCTGCAAACCAGGTGTCATACACGAAACCCGATGTATGCGTCAGCAGGGTTCGTAGAGTTACTGGTTTGGCGGCCGGCTGCAGGACCGGCTTGCCAGTGGTCGCGTCGAACCCATGCAGTACTTGCAGTTTCCCGAGTTCCGGAATGTAGGTTGACGCCGGTTCATCTAGTTTCAGCTTGCCCTGTTCCACCAACTGCATCGCCGCGACGGAGGTGACCGGTTTGGTCATGGATGCGATGCGAAAAATGGAATCGGCATTGACGTCCACGCCGGACGCCGAATCGCGCTTGCCGAAGGCGCCGGAGTAGGTGATTTTTTCGGACGTGCAGGCCATGGCTACACAGGTGGGGATCTTGTGCTGTTGCAAGGACTCGCGTAGACTCCGGTCGATTCCCGCAGTAGTCGCGCCCCAAAGGCTTCGCCGCGCGCCCAGAATGAGCAGGGCACCGCCGAATTGTCTTCGATTAATTCCAGGCATGCCTCTGTGATACCACGAAGGGAGGCCTGCGGACGGCGGTATCTTATATAGGACGATGCCTTCCGCGCTGGAAATCCCGGAAGCCAAGCTGGGTGGCCCTAATGGAGGCGGCCCCCTTGATCATGGCCCCTATGATCGCGGCGGCGGTGGCGGGGATGACGGCAACGATGGCCGCGGCGTGCCGGGCGCTGGCCTGCTTGCCATGCGCTTCCTGCTGGTTTCGATCACGATGCTTTTCGTGACCATCGGGGTAGCGTATCATCAGCGCGCGCAATCGCCCAGGCATTGGCAGCACATTCACGTGCCGCCTCTGTTGTGGCTCAGCACCGGCTTGATTCTTGCGAGCAGTTGGACGCTTGAAATCGCTCGCTCGGCCTTCGAGCGCAAGAACAGTCTACGCTACGCGCACTGGCTAGGGGTGACGGTGGCGATCGGAGCCTCGTTTCTTGCATCGCAATTGTTCGCTCTGCGGGAGTTGGCCAAGCAAGGAATCTATCTGCGGAACAATCCGCACAGTTCGCTGTTTTATGTGCTGACGGGCGCGCACGGGATCCATTTGCTGGGCGGCATGATCGCGCTTTTCTGTTTGCTCGTCACAGCTTCCCGGCGGCCGGAGGTGGTGCTGTTCGATTTCCGGCGCCAGAGCAGCCGCACCGCTACATCCGCCTTGTATTGGCACTTTCTCGCGGGGATTTGGCTGTGCCTTTTCGTCTGTTTGCTGTTTTGGCCTTGATTTACCACTCCCTACGGTCATGACTCAGTTTCATACGCCAGGCGTCGCGGCCCGCGCCATAGTAGCGCTTGACAAGCCGCGTGCGCACGAAGCCGTATTGCCGGTAGAAGCGCAACGCCGGTTCGTTGTCCGTGCTCACCATCAGCCGCAGGGTGCGCGCACCTTGTAAGCGTAGCCGCGCGCGTGTACTGTCGAGCAATGCTTGGGCGACGCCGCGGCCTCGATATCGCGGGTCCACAGCGATCGATTCCAGTTCCGCGCCTCGCCAGCTGGTCCGCGTGATGCTGTAGCCGGCGATCCTTCGGCCCTGCCGTGCGACCAAAAATAGCTCGGGACTCGCGCGCCAATAGTCGACAAACCACTCCGCCGGCCAGGCGTCCTTTCCGAACGACGCCCGCTCAATTTCGACTACGCGGTCGAGATTGCGGCGGTCAAACGGGCGAACATCGATACGGCCGGCACTTAACGGGTTAGCCACCATCGCCTTGCCGCTACAACCGTCCAGACCGCCTCGACGAAACCGAATGGCCAGGCGCCCTGCAGGAATCCATAGGCAGAGCCCAGAGCGCAGGAAAAGGCAAAGCCTAAGATGAACCACGCGCTACATGCTTCGAGCGCGTAACAGATGAGCATCGCCGAAACGGCGAACAATCCAAAGAGAGTAAGAGGACTCACGCATTCTCAGGCTAGCGTAAGTCCGAATAAAATCGGCGTAAAGAAGGTTCGCGCCTTTAGTTCGCGCGTTAGTTGGCGCTGCCGAAGTAGCTGGTGGCGAGATCGGGTTTTTGCTCCAGCGCCCGTTTCCAACAGTCGCGAGCTTCGTCTTGTTGGCCCAGGCCCTTGAGCACGTGGCCCAAATTCAGCAGCGCCTCAGGAAACTGATCGCGCTCCTGCAAGGCTTCGCGATACAAGCGCTCGGCGTCGCTCAATTGACCCGATTTCTGCAGCAGCAGGCCGGTGTTGTAGAACAGTTCCGGGCTGCGCTCGCCCTTTTCTATGAGGCGCGCCTGATGCTCCAGGGCCTGGTCGAAATTGTTGCGTTCCACCGCCAGAGCCGCCAACCCGCGCAGCGCGTCTATCGAATCGGGATTGGCCGCGAGTACCGCTTCGAACGCTTTGGAGGCGCCCTCGTGGTCGCCCATATTCCAGCAACAGATGCCCAGGTTCAACTGAGCCTCGGTCCAGTCCGGACGCTTTGCGGCGCAGGCCTGGAAGGCTTCGGCGCCGCCGCGATGGTCGCCGCGTTCCAGGCGCAGGTAGCCCAGCCGGAACCACACGTCTTCCAGATCGGAATTTTTGGCGAGAATGCGCGTGTAGATGCGCTCGGCTTCTTCCTTGGAACCCTGCTTGTCGAGCACGGCAGCGAGATTGTGCAACACCTCGAAGAGATCGGGGGAGATTTCGAGAGCTTTCTCATAGGCCGAGCGAGCTTGCGCCAGGTCGCCGGATTCCTGATGGATGACTCCCAGATTTACGTAGGCCTGGCTGGCATCCGGACGAATGCGAACCGCTTCTGAATACGACTTGGCGGCCTCCGTCGGATTGCCGGTCTTCTGCTGGGCGACGCCCAGGTTGAACCAGCGATCGAAGCTTTCGGGCGTGTACTCGGTCAGCTTGGTGCAATAGCGCAGGGCGGCGTCATAATCACCGGAGGAGAACGCGCAAGTGGCCAAGCCTTCCAGAGCGGTCTGCGAATTGGGCCGTAGCGCCAACAGTTTTTCGGAATAGTCGGCGATCATGGCCGGATCCTTACGAGCCATGCCGATGGTCACCAGGTTAATGAGGCATTCTTCGAAGTCCTGCTTACCGGCCAGGATCGACTGGTAGATCCGCGCGGCCTCATCGAAGTTCCACTGCAACTGAAGCGTCACCGCTTTGCCGAACAGTGCGGTGGTGTGATCGGGTTGCCGCTCCAGCACCTTATCAAAATTTTCGGCCGCTGCGTCGGATTTCTCCAGATGCAGCAGCGCGATGCCGAGCCCCAGCCGAGCGTCCAACCGTTCCGGTTGCGCTTCGGCCGCCTTCTCGAAGAAATCGGCAGCTTCCTGCCAGCGCCCCAGCCGTTCCAGGCACACCGCCAGATTCAGGTTTGCGTTGGCGTGCTTCGGGTGCATGCTGAGCAGCTTGGCATAGCTCTGCGCGGCTTCCTCATACATCTCGAGCTCAAACTGGATTTGGGCTTTGGCCGAGAAGATCTCCAGCGTGCCCTCCCCGGTCTCCAGAACGCGGTTGATCTCCGCGAGCGCTTCTTCGAGCTTGCCCTCCATGTGAAGGGAGACCGCTCTTGCCAAGCTGGCTGCCCGGGAGTTGTCCTGGGACGACGTTCTAGATGTAGGTTGGCTCATAATCAGTTGATATTTCCATTTCTGCCCTCGATCCCGTAGGGCGCAAGATAGGCGCAAAGTCTGCCCAACGCATCATACTGATGCGAAACTTCCACCCAGCGAAGCCGGGCGCGTTCACCGCGATTGCAAAAGAATCCAACGCCGCCATGCTGCAGCCGGTTATCGGACCAGAAGTCGACCACCTGGCCTTGAGCCAGGATGGTGAAATCGCCGCCACGCGCGTTCACCTGGACGCGGTACAGCATGTCCGCCTGAACTGTAATCGGCAGCGGCTTGTCGACGTGCGGCCCTTCCCTACCGTTGATCACGGCGTAACGGACGATATGGACCAGCGGCAGCGGTCCAGGTTTCACCACGACAAATTTCATGGCGTAGTAGTTGTTCAGGTCCTCGGCCCGGAAGGCCCAGCCCAGGGCTTTTTGATCGATTTCGGCGAGAAACTCGAAGCGGTAGTCCGAAAGATCGACCGTAGGCTTGAAGACCGCCAGGGGCCCCGGACGGACGAAGCCCGCCGCATCATAGGACCAGCTTCTGGTCAGATTCGACCGGCTCTCCCAGGCGTCGAGCCCCGAGCGAAAATCGTCGGCATAGGCTACGGCGGCGCGGCCCGATATGGTTTGATTCAGGTTCTTCCAATGATCGACAACGACCTTCTGGACTTCGCCCTGGACTTCGTCGAGTTTCTGCGGCGACAACTGCTGGATCGGCACGCTTGGGAGGGATCCAGTGACGGCGACTACCAGCACTACCGGGAGGAGCAAGCTGACCAGCTTGAGATCGCGCGGTGCACCCCTCCAGGCCGCATTCAGCCAGCGCCAGGAAGCGGCAGTTTCGTGCGCCGCATTTGGACCTGGGTGTGGCAGAGGATCCATCGCCTCGTCGACCGGCTCATCCTGTCCTTCATCGTACGATTCGGCTGCGAGAACCGGCTCAGCGTCTAGCTCAGGCTCGGCCGGGATGCTCTCGGGTTCCCAGGCGCCTTCGGACGCCTCCGGCGTTGGCGCGAATTCGACTTCGGCGGCGAGGGATTCCGGGTCATCATTTACTGAGTCGTCGGGCACTAGGTCATTGGCCAGCGACGGGCGTGGCGCAAACCTTCGCCGCAGGAATTCGAGTGCAGCCGAAGCGCGGTCGCTGCCTTGTTGGGGAGGGTGTTGGGTGGCTTCTTGGGTGGCTTCTTGGGTAACCGGGGTTGCGGAAAGAGCTTCGGCCTCGCACGGCTCTTCGGAATCAAAGCTCTGGCGATGGTCCTCGCAACAGAACTCGCCGTCGACGAAGCTGCGGGAAGGCGCCAGCGCAATATTGCAGTACCGACACGTCATCAGGCCTGACCCGATTCCATCTTAGGACCTGAGAGATGGAATTACTACGCAGTGAAACGCTTAAAGACAGTGGGCGTTTCGGCCTACAACCGCCCCGTGGTAAGCGGTTGACCTTAGACTGGGGCGCAGCGAGGAAGACTGGGGCGCAGCGAGGACCCGGGCTGGCCTGTGAAATTGTGGGTTTCCGAACACAGTCCCGATGCCGCCTGCCGTGGGTTAATTGGCGCACCGGCGAGGAATTCTCCGCACCCCCGAACTTATTGAAATTTCAGCGAATCCGCCAGTCGCACGGCTAAAACTCCGAAAACATTGCCCGATACGAACGAAAGAGGTATTGGTGGGCTCCTTCTTCCTCTGGGCGGGAAACTGCTTATTGGTTGGCGTCACCGAGTTAGGAGATGCCGCCATGTGTTTGGCAGTTCCCGGAAAGCTCCTGGAAATCGAGGGCGACGATCCCGCGTTTCGCGTTGGCCGCGTGGATTTCTGCGGCGTGAAGAAGACAGTGAATCTGGCCTTCACCCCCGACGCCGAACCCGGCGATTTCCTCCTGGTGCATGTGGGCTTCGCCCTCACGCGAGTCGATGAGGAAGAGGCCCGCCGCACCTATCAGTACCTGGCGCAGATTGGGGCACTGGCAGAAGAAGGGCTTGCGTCCGCGGCGGAATCGGGGCTCGCCCTTCGGGGCGAGGTGGAAAGTGCCACATGAAGTATGTTGACGAGTATCGCGACCCGAAGATAGCCCAAGCCCTGGCCGGCGAGATCGCCCGCAAAGTCACGCGGCACTGGGTGCTCATGGAAGTCTGCGGCGGCCAGACCCACACGCTGATGCGCTACGGCATCGATGAACTGTTGCCGCGCGAGATCGAGCTGGTGCACGGGCCGGGATGCCCGGTCTGCGTCACGCCGCTCGAGATGGTGGACCGCGCCATCCGCATTGCTTCGCTGCCGGGCGTGATCTTCACCTCCTATGGCGACATGCTGCGCGTGCCGGGGTCCGAGTCGGATCTGTTTCAAGCCAAGGCGAACGGCGCCGACGTGCGGGTGGTCTATTCGCCGCTGGACGCAGTGAAGCTCGCGCGCGACAATCCCAGCCGTAAAGTTGTTTTCTTCGGAGTCGGCTTTGAGACCACGGCGCCGGCCAACGGTATGGCAGTCTGGCAAGCCAAACGCGAGGGCCTCACCAACTTCTCGATGCTGGTTTCACATGTCCTGGTGCCGCCGGCCATGCGCCTGATTCTGAGCTCGCCTTCCAATTGCGTGCAGGGGTTTATTGCGCCCGGCCACGTTTGCACCGTGATGGGCTATCGCGAGTACGAAGAGCTGGTCTCGGAATTTCGCGTGCCGATGGTGGTGGGAGGATTTGAGCCGCTCGATCTTCTGGAGGCCATCTCGATGTTGGTCTCGCAGCTGGAAGAGGGGCGCGCCGAGGTAGAGAATCAATACGTTCGTTCGGTGAATCAGGACGGCAACCTGCCCGCGCAGAACATCCTGCGCGAAGTGTTCGAAGTTTCCGGCCGCCAATGGCGCGGCATCGGACCGATTGCCGAAAGCGGCTACCGGCTGCGCGAGGAATTCGCGGACTTCGACGCCGAACGAATTTTCGGGGTGGAGGACTGGCACGCCGAGGAACCGAGGGAGTGCATCAGCGCGCTAGTCCTCCAAGGGCTGAAAAAGCCGCTGGATTGCCCGGCGTTCGGCACGCGCTGCACGCCGATGACGCCGCTGGGGGCGCCCATGGTTTCGGCCGAAGGGGCTTGCGCCGCTTATTACCAATACAGACGCCATGCGACACCTCATGTGGCAAATCATGCCTGAGACGATCATGTCCGAAGCAACCGCCACCGCCACCTCCTTCGTTTGTCCCGCTCCGTTGAGCCAGCGCGACCGGATCGTGCTCGGCCATGGCAGCGGCGGCCTGTTGAGCGCGGAGCTTTTGCGCGACATCTTCCTCCCGCTGTTCGCAAATCCCGTGCTCGACCGGATGGATGACCAGGCGATCGTCGAAATCGGCGGCTCGCGCGTGGCCTTCACCACCGATTCGTTCGTCGTCCAGCCTCTGTTTTTCCCCGGCGGCGACATCGGATCGCTCGCGGTTCATGGCACCGTGAACGATCTGGCGATGGGCGGGGCTCGGCCGCTGTTTTTGAGCGCGGCCTTCATTCTGGAAGAGGGTTTTTCGACCGAAGCGCTGCGCCGGATCGCGGCATCGATGGCGGAGGCGGCCGCCGCCGCTGGGGTTTCGATCGTCACCGGCGACACCAAAGTAGTGGAGCGCGGCAAAGGCGACGGCCTTTTTATCAATACCACTGGTATAGGAGTGGTGCCCGAGCCGGTTAGGCTCTCGGCCAGCCAGGCCCGGCCCGGCGACCGCGTGATCCTGAGCGGGGCCATTGGCGACCATGGCATCGCGATTCTTTGCAAGCGCGAGGGGCTCGAATTTGAGACGGAGATTTTGAGCGACTCCGCCGCACTGCACAATCTGGTCGCTTCGATGCTGGCTGCGTGCCCTGACACAAGCGCGATTCGCTGCATGCGCGATCCCACGCGGGGCGGCGTCTCCAGTTCGCTCAACGAAATCGCGGCGCAATCTCGAGTCAGCATTCAGATCGAGGAAACATGCATCCCGGTGCGCGAGGAAGTGAAGGGCGCTTGCGAATTATTGGGACTCGATCCGTTGTATGTCGCCAATGAAGGCAAGCTATTGGCGATCGTGGCGCCGGAAGCGGCCGAAAAGATCCTCGATGTGATGCGGCGCGATCCGCGCGGCGCCCAGGCCGCGGTCATTGGAACTGTTGGAAATGAAAGTGCGGGCTTAGTAACCATGAAAACGGCATTCGGATCGACGCGTATCGTCGACATGCTGGCCGGCGAGCAGCTCCCGAGAATTTGTTAGGCCTCCGCCATGCACGAAATGGGCATTGCAGCTTCGATCCTCGAAGCCGCTGAAAAGGAATCGCGGCTGTACCCGGGACATCGGGCAGCCAAGGTCGGAGTCGTGATTGGCGAGTACGCAGGCGTCGATACCGAATCGTTGCGCTTTTGTTTCGAGGTTTTGACGAAAGGCCAGCAACCAGCCCCGGTCGAACTCGACATCGCTTGGAGCACTGGCAGCGACGAGTTAAAGATCGCGTTTTTGGAAATGGAAGAGTTTGGGGGTGATCAAGGTGACGAACAGGGTGGCGATCGAGAAGAAGGTGCTGAGCGAGAACGATCAAATTGCGGCGCGGTTGCGTGAGGCGCTGCGGGCTAGGGGCACCTTGGCGGTGAATTTGATCAGCTCGCCGGGCTCGGGCAAAACGTCGTTGCTTGAAAAGACGCTGGAAAGGCTGCCGGCAGGAACGCGCGCGGCAGTTCTCACCGGAGACATTCAGACCGATAATGACGCGCGGCGTTTGGAGCGCTATGGCTACCCTGTTCGTCAGATCACCACCGCCGGCGCCTGCCATCTGGACGCGCGCATGGTGGAAAATCATTTGGCCGCCTGGCTCGATGAGGGCGTGGACAAAGCGCTGGATCTGCTGTTCATCGAAAATGTCGGCAACCTGGTTTGCCCTACCAGTTATGACCTCGGTGAAGACGCCAAAATCGTGGTGCTCAGCGTCACCGAGGGCGACGACAAGCCGCTGAAGTATCCGGGAATTTTCCGCAAAGCGGAATTGATGATCTTGAACAAGATCGATCTGCTGCCTTACGTCCCGTTCGATCCGCAACTGGCGCTCGAGAACGCACGTAAGATCCATGCGGACATAGAAATTATCGATACATCTTGCACCACCGGTGCCGGGCTAGATCAATGGCTCGCCTGGCTGTCTGGCCGTGCGGATCGTAAGAAAGCAGCCCTAAGCACGGAGGGAGTCTCCGAGGAGGCCGGTTATGCTGTCACCCGAACTTGATGTAAGTAGCGCGCTGGCGCGTCAAGGTATCACGCGCCGGCAGTTGGCGAAATTTTGCGGCGCCATGCTCGCAACGCTGGCGTTGCCGGACCGGTATCTGGCGCAGGTGGTACAAGCGGTCGGAAAAGCCAAGAAACCGGTGTTGGTCTGGCTGCAATTTCAAGATTGCACCGGCTGCTCGGAATCGATGCTTCGATCGAGCAACCCCGACGTTGCCGAGGCCGTGCTCGACCTGCTTTCGTGGGAGTACCACGAGGTAATCATGCCGGGCGCGGGCAAGGCTGCGAACTCGGTGCTGGATCGCGTGGTGAACGAAGACAAAGGCAAGTACCTGGCGGTGGTGGAAGGCGCGATTCCCACGGGCGAAGGGTTTTGCAACATCGGCGGGCACAGCGCGATGGAGATCGCAGATAAAGTTTGCAGGAACGCGGCGGCTACCATCGCCGTCGGCGCGTGCGCCTTTGATGGTGGGCTAGTGCGCGCCGCTCCCAATCCTACTGGCGCGCTGGGCGTCCAGGAAGCGCTGCCGGGCGTCAAGGTGATGAACATGGCCGGGTGCCCTCACAACCCGGCGAACACGGCGGCGGCGCTGGTTCATTTCCTGACCTTCAACGATCTTCCGGCTCTCGATCAATACAACCGGCCGCTGTTCGCCTATGGCCGCATCATCCACGATCAATGCGAGCGGCGCGCGCATTACGACGCCGGGCGCTTCGTCGTCGATTGGGGCGATGAGGGCCATCGCAAAGGCTGGTGCCTGTACAAAATGGGCTGCAAGGGTCCGGCCGCGACGTTTAATTGTCCCGTGGTTGGATGGAACGACCATACCAGTTGGCCGATCCGCGCCGGTCACGGTTGCATCGGCTGTGCTTCGCCGCGCTTCTGGGATCACATGTCGCCTTTCTACGACCGGATTCCTTCGGTGCCTGGGTTTGGAGTGGAAGTTACCGCCGGCGAGATCGGCCTCGGATTGGTGGGTGCCACGATCGCAGGCGTCACCGCGCACGGCCTGATCAAGATGATCAAGCCCGCTCCTCCACCGCCTCCCGTCCGCGAAACGGACGGTCTCACAGTGAATCAGGAAGTACAACAACCGCGAAAGGAGAACTAACATGGCACGCCTGGTGGTGGATCCCGTCACTCGCATTGAAGGCCACCTACGCATTGAAGCTCAGCTGGACGGTGGAAAGATATCGGACGCCTGGAGCGCAGGCACGATGTTTCGCGGTATCGAAATAATTCTGCAAAAGCGCGATCCGCGCGAAGCCTGGATTTGGACGCAACGGATTTGCGGAGTGTGCACCATGGTGCATGCTTTGGCCAGTGTCCGCGCCGTCGAAAACGCGCTCCAGATCGAAGTTCCGGAAAACGCGGGCTTGGTTCGCAACCTGATCGCCGGCTCGCAAATGGTGCAGGATCACGTCATTCACTTCTATCACCTGCACGCGCTGGATTGGGTGGATGTCACGCTGGCTCTCAAGGCCGATCCGGCGAAAACTTCGCAACTGGCGCAGTCGATCTCCAACTACGAAAAGTCGAGCGCCACTTACTTCAAGGGCGTGCAGGATCGTGTGAAGGGACTGGTCGCAAGCGGCCAGCTCAGCCTTTTTACCAGCGGTTATTGGGGGCATCCGGCCTATCATCTGCCGCCTGAAGCCAACTTGTTGGCCGTGGCGCATTACCTCGAAGCGCTCACCTGGCAGAAGGACTTCATCCGGCTCCACGCCGTGCTGGGCGGCAAGAATCCGCACCCGCAGACGTTTCTTGTCGGCGGAATGTCGACGGCGATGGATCCCAACGAACCGTTCGCCGTTATCAATCCGGAGCGAATCACGTTCTTGCGCCAGTTGGTCCGTGGGGCGAAAAAGTTTGTTGACCAGGTCTACATTCCCGATGTGCTGGCGGTGGCAGGCTTCTATAAGGATTGGTTCACGCGCGGCGAAGGCGTCGGCAATTTCCTCTCCTACGGCGACTACGGATCGGGCAATCAGACTGACGCGGGCACATTCCTGTTCCCGAGAGGCGTGGTTTTGAACCGCGATATTTCGAAAGTTTATCCGGTGGACCCCGCGCAGATCACCGAGGCCGTCAGCCACTCTTGGTATGACTATTCGGACGGCGACAAGCCCAAGCATCCCTTTGATGGTGAAACCAACCCGAAGTACTCCGGGCCCAAGGCCCCATACGACTTTCTGGAAGTGGACAAGAAGTATTCGTGGCTGAAATCGCCGCGCTATCAAGGAAAACCCATGGAAGTGGGACCGCTGGCGCGCATGGTGGTCGGTTATGCCGCCGGACAGAAGGAGATCAAGGCCGCCGTCGATGGCGTGCTCAAGCTATTCAACGCTCCGCCTACGGTCCTTTTCTCGACGCTGGGCCGCATTGCGGCGCGTGCCATTGAGACGCAGTTGATGGCCGGCCATCTGGAGCAATGGGTCGACGCTCTGGATTCCAACATGGCGCATGGCAAGGTCGCCATCTGCAACACCACTCGCTGGGATCCCAGCACTTGGCAAGCGAGCAGCCGGGGATTTGGATGGCACGAGGCGCCTCGGGGTTCGCTCGGCCATTGGGTGGAGATTGAAGGCCGGGGCATCAAGAACTACCAGGCCGTGGTTCCGACTACCTGGAACGCAGGGCCTCGGGATTCGGAAGGCCAGCGTGGCCCCTATGAGGCGTCGCTCATCAACACGCCGGTCGCCGATCCGGATCGGCCGCTCGAGGTCCTGCGCACCATCCATTCGTTCGATCCCTGCATTGCGTGCGCAGTGCACGTGGTGGATGCGCGCGGCCGGGATTACACCATCCCCACAGCGCCGGACCTCAAGGTGGGCTAGCAAGGAGGCTACCATGCGCACCGAACCAATCTATCCAGGTTCATTCGGACCCGTCGCAGCGCTGTATGTGTGGCAATATGCGCTGCGTCTATGCCATTGGGGGCTTGTCATTTCCATCGGCGTCCTTTCGGTCACCGGCTACTACATCCACGACCCGTACATTTACGGGCTGTCCAACCGGCCGTTCGTGATGGGCTGGTTCCGCTTCGTCCATGAGTCCTTCGGGATGCTGTTTATTGCGCTGTTGCTGCTGCGGATCTATTTGTTCTTCGGCGGCAACAAATGGGAGAATTGGCGGCAGTTCATCCCACTTAGCAA
>Ga0209415_10002307_pt1 | contig 35793 bp, 33 predicted proteins | sample PeaSoiSIISIP2007_FD_187696 | JGI IMG/M metagenome (GOLD analysis project Ga0209415, IMG submission 187696) | Peat soil microbial communities from Weissenstadt, Germany - SII-SIP-2007 (SPAdes) (version 2) | ecosystem: Environmental > Terrestrial > Soil > Wetlands > Peat | place: Germany... | reverse complement strand
AATCGCCAGAACGCGCATCCCGCCATGCGCCGCGCGCCGCTACGTGTACCAGATTGCGCGCCGGCGGACGGCGTTTGCGAAGGCGTACGTGTGGTGGGTCAAGGAGCCAATCGATGTCGGGCGGATGCGGCACGCCACTCAGCCCTTCGTCGGCATGCGTGATTTCCGGTCATTTGCCGCCTCCGAGAGCGCTTCGCCTCAGGACGACGCCGACGGGACGTCCGGTATGGATCGGTCGACGCTCGTCCTCGTCGAGCGGCTCGACATCGCGGAAGAGGGGGACCTCATCCTCGTGGCAATCGAGGGATCGCATTTCCTCTGGAAGATGGTGCGCCGCGTCGTGGGCGTGCTGGTAGAGATCGGCCGCGGAGGACTCGAACCGACGGCGGCGGCGCAGCTCATGGCGGACGAATCGAAGACACCGGCGCGTCTCACCGCACCGTCCTCCGGTCTCTTTCTCGAGCGCGTCTACTACGAGCACGACGCGCGGCCGGCAGACGGATCGATGCCTCGAGCCGTCACCCCTCTCAGAGAGGCTTAGTTCTTCGTGTGTAGCGGGATCGGTCGAAGGGTGTCGACTGACCCACGCGCGACAGCATAGGAAATAAGGCGCTAGCGATTGAGCGTGTATCCAGGTCCGAAGCGCACGCCGAGAACGAGCTGGACAACATGCCCGTAACTCTCGGCGCCCGACTCGACACGGTTCGCCTTGAGATACTGATCGTAGACGCGCCAGCCGGCTGCTGAAAGACGCGGGCTGACCTGCCGTGCGAGCCGCGCGCGAATCGCCGCGAGATCGGCGCGCGGCCCTGGCTCGAGACGCGCGACCAGGTCGGCTCGAGCCGGGCCGCGGAAGGTGCTCGCCAGTTCGGCGTACAGAAAGAGCCATCCGCTGTACTCATAGGGCGGCGGAGCCTGCACGCACGCGAGCCATCCCAGAAAGTTGGCGTCGCCTTCGTCGGCGAGTCCCGCAAGATGGCTCCACTCGTGCGCGACGACGAACGGCCGTTCGAACGGGAGAAGCTCGGTCGACACGAGCGTCTCGAGAAAGTAAGGATCCGTCATGCCGTCGACCGCGGTCCGCCGGAGGTACCAGTCGAACACCGTGTGTTTGGGCCGTGCGACGATGACGTCGCCGCGACCACCGAGCTCCCGGTCGGCGCGCGCCAACGCCGCAGCCAGCATCGAGTCCACCGCGCCGCCGGCGGCAGGCCATCCGGCCGCATGTGCAGGCAGATGGAGCGCGTTCAACCGTTCGATTGCGGTCAGCGCAAGCGTACGCGCGCGCCCGGGCGTGACCGCCCAGGCATCGAACGGCAGCTTTTCGACGAGCGGCACTCGCCGGTAATTCAATCCCCAGAGGACCAGGAACGCGATGTACAAGCCGGCCGCGCAGACGGAGGTGCGCGCCAGAACTCGCGCCAGCACTCGCAGCGAACCGAGCGTTCGCCAATGGACGATGTCGCGGGCGCAAAGCGTCAACCACACACCGAACGCGGCGATGAGGAACACATCGATCAGCGCGAAACTCGTCAGGTTGGACAGCGCGGTGATCGGACGCTGCAGCGCCGGATATCCTCCGTTCGAATAGAATCGTTCGACGAGACGCGGCGGCATCGGTACCAAGGCGGCGACCACAGCCGCAGAGACGAGCGCCCCGCGCGTCCACGCGCTCGAGCCGTGGTCACGAGGCATCTTCTAGAGCCAATGTCCTCAGGCGAAGCTCCGTGACGTCACCGCACGTCAGGCCCGGAGTTCCCGGCGGAAGAACGCGAGCGTTTTTGCCCACGCATCCTTGGAAGCCGCCGGATCGTACACCTCGGGACGATCCTCGTTGAAGAAGGCGTGCCCCGCGTCGGCGTACGTGTTGAACGTGTGCGGCTTACCGAGCTCCGTCAGCAGGCGATCGAGCTCGCCGACCACCTGCGGGGTGACGAACGTATCTTGGCCGGCGAACAGGCCGAGCACTGGGGCGCGCAAGGATGCCAAATCCGGCTTGATGTTGGGATGGCCGCCGTAAAAGACCACGCAGGCGCCGACTTCCGGATTCTTGCTCGCCGCAAAGAGTGAGAGCGCGCCGCCCATGCAGAAGCCGACGGTGCCAATCGACGACCCATTCACCTCGGGTAAGCCAGTGAGGTAATCGATCGCCGCCGCGAGGTCACGCGCCGCATCCTCGATGCGGAGACTCATCATGAGCTTGCCCGCCTGATCGGGCGAGCTCGTCGTCTGCCCGTGATACAGGTCCGGTGCGAGCGCGACGAATCCTTCGGCGGCGAACCGATCCGCCACGCGCTCGATCTGCGGGACGAGCCCCCACCACTCCTGAATGACGATGAGGCCGGGCCCGGGTTTCGCCGGTCGCGCCAGATAGCCTGCCGTGGTTGTACCGTTGGTCTTGAACGCGATGCGCTCTCCCATCGTATCAGCCTCCTCGTCGCGACCAGTCCCGATTGACCGTTCGTCGTAAGTGTCACATCATCAGTCATTTAGCCTGTTGTTTCCCCGAGGACGCGGTTCTGAAGGGGTTGTCCTGTCGCCGGAGGGGGGTCCCCCGAGAGTTGTCGTCAAGGTCGGTCCCGTGGTAGACTATGAAGTCATCTATTGTCATATATAGTCTCTTTAGGCGCCTGCAGCGGGGCGGGCGCTCGTCCGATACATAGAAGCGAGGGTTAGTATGTCTCGAATCTGTTGCGGCGCCACGCTCGCCTGTCTCGTCGTCGCGACGCTGCACGTCGCCGCCCAGCGACCGACCGCGCCGGGGACGCCTGGCGCAACCATCTCGACGCCGTCGAGGTTCCTGCCGGGGACGCGCCCCGACGTCTTCAGTACGATTCAAGGAAACGCCCTTTCCTCGACCAATGGCGCGCTGGCCAACGCGATCGTCCGTCTGCGCGACGTGCGCATGGGGCAGATCATCGGTACACAAATCACCGACAGATCCGGCCTGTTCGTCTTTCGCGCCGTCGATCCAGGAAGCTACGTCGTCGAGATTGTCGCCGGGGACCAGGTAACGGTCCTCGCGGCGAGTCAAGTTCTCCCCGTCAATGCCGGCGAAGTCGTGTCGGCGATCGTCAAGCTGCCGTTCCGCGTTGCCTTTACACCCGCTGTGGGCGGGCGGGCTACCCCGACGCCGGCGCTGGCGGCTGTGCTCGCGCAGGCCGCGTCGTCAGGCCTGCTGGCGGCCACGGTGTCCGGCACTGGAACGTGCGATACGCAGCAACGGTAGCACCGATGCCAGAGTCGACTCCCAACCAGCCGAGGCCGGCCCGCTCCTCGGGCTCGCCGTCGACGCCCGGCGGGGCTGTGCCGCACTCGGGCCCGGCCTACGCATCCGCGACTGACGAAGTCCACATTCTCGATCGCCTCGCAGTCATTTATCGCTACCGGCGCATCGTCCTCACGGTGTTCGTGCTGGCGAGCGCCGCGATGATGATTCAAGGTTATTCGAATATCCAGGTATACCAGGCGCGGGCGCAGATTCTCATCGAGGATGAGCGGTCGACGGCCGTGCCCGGCATCACGTCGACGGACAACACGTATTACGAGGATCCGGAACCGTACTACAAGACGCAGGATCGGATTCTCATGGGCCGGGATCTGTCGCGCCGGGTCATCAGGCGCCTGCATCTCGAGAACGTGCCCGAGTACAACGGGACCGCGGCGCCTCCGGGCGGCGTGCCGTTCGTGCGCAACCTCCAGCAGCGCCTGCTCCAACTGGTGCGTCGCAAGCCCACGGCAGAGCCCGAAGCGCCCAAGGTCGACGAAACGGCCGACGAATCCGCGCTGGTCAGCGCGTTCCTGGGACACGTGGCGGTGATTCCAGTCACGGGCAGCCGCCTCGTGGATATCACATTCGACGCGCGGGACCCGAAATTCGCCGCGCTGGCCGCCAATGCCCTGGTCGATGAGTACGTCGATCAAAACCTCCAGGTGAAGCTCCAGGGTACCCAGAACATGATCGACTGGCTGGATCAGGAAGTGAACAAGCAGCAGCTCAAGGTCCAGGACAGCGAGCGCGCTCTCGCGGACTACCGCGACAAGCAGAACGCCTTGTCGCTCGACGACAAGCAGAACATTGTTCTCTCGCGCGTCAACAAGCTGAACGACGACGTGATGTCGTCGAAGACGAGGAAAGCGCAGAAAGAAGCCCTCTACAACCAGCTCAAAGCCATCGGGGCCGGTCAATCGCCCGAAACCATTCCCCTCGTCGCGCAGTCGGTCTCCGTGCAGACCGCAAAGGCCCGGGTGATCGACGCGCAGCGCACGCGCGCCGCCCTGGCCGAGAAGTACGGGGAAAAACATCCGAGCCTGGTCAAAGCGACCGGCGACCTCCAGGAAGCGGAGCGTCAGTACGAAGTCGAAATGAGCCGCGCCGTCCAGCAGATCAAGAATGACTACGACACCGCCGCCCTCGAAGAGCAGACGATGGCAAGGGCGCTCGAGGCGGCGAAAGCCGACGCACAGGATCTGAGCAAGAAGAGCGTCGACTACAACGTGATGGAGCGTGAGGCGAAGAGCAACCGCCAGGTCTACGAATCGCTGCTCCAGCGTGAAAACGAGCTGCGGGTCTCGAGTAACAGCCGCTCGAACAACGTTCGTGTCATCGATCACGCCGAAGTGCCCAAGGCACCGACGACTCCGACCGGCCGGCGGACCTGGCTGTTGTCCTTCGGCATCGGCCTCGTGCTGGCGGTCGGCGTCGCGTACGGGCTCGACTACATGAACGACACGATCAAAACACCCGAGGACGTGTCGCGACGCCTGAAGCTGCCGTTCCTCGGTCTGGTACCGTCGGTCCGCGGTGACAAGCACCCCATGCTGGCCTCGTCGCACGTGCCGCATGACTTCGGCGAAGCGTTCCGCGCCTTGCGAACCTCGCTGATCTCGAAGTACACGGGCGAAGGCACAAAGACCATCCTCGTCACCAGTGCGCAGCCGCTCGAGGGAAAGACCACGACGGCGGCCAACATCGGCTTCGCGCTGGCCTACGGGGGATCGCGCGTGCTGCTGGTCGACGCCGACATGCGCCGGCCTGGGCTCCACCGGGCGCTGCGGCTCACCAACGAGCGGGGCCTCTCGCAGGTCCTGACCGGCCAGGCGCGCGTGCGCGACGTCATTCAGCGAACGGTCGATCCGAACCTGCTGGCGATCACCGCCGGGAAGGTGCCGCCGAACCCGTCCGAGCTCCTGGCGTCGGAACGCATGAAGACGCTGCTCACGAATCTGTCGCACGGGCCTTTCGACTGGATCATCATCGACACGCCTCCGGTCCTCGCGGTCACCGACGCCGTCATCCTGGCGCCGGCAGTTTCGGGCGTCACCTTTGTCATCGGCGCGGAAATGACGCGGCGCCGGCTGGCCGAGCGCGCGATCGAGACGGTCATGCAGGCGCGGCCGAAGTACGCGGCGGTGGTGCTCAATAAGGTCGATTTCGCGCGCAACAAGTACTATTATTCGCGCTATTACGGCCACCAGTACAAGAGCTACTACGCCGGAGCGCCGGTCTGACCAGAGGGCCGGGGCCCCGCGCCCGCACGTCCTGCTGGTCCTGTTGGTCGGCTGGACGCTTTTCGCATTCGCGCATTTCTATCGCCTGACCGCCGTCCCGCTCGCGTGCGGCATCGTCCTGCTCGCGATTCTGCAGCCGCCCGACATCACCATCAGGGCCATCAGGGCCGTCAGGGATCGGCGTGCGACGCAGTTTCTCGACCTCTCGCTGATCCTCTCACTGGCCGCGATTGCCCTTCAGCTCGTTCCGCTGTCGTCCAACCTGCGCAGCCGTGTGGCGCCCTCGGCGGTCGCCTACGATCGGGCGATGCGCTTCGATCCAGCTTCAGGGACCGCTCGGGCGCTCTCAATCGAGCCTGCTCGGACGCTTCTCGCGCTGGCGGTGGTCGCGTCGATCGTGCTGCTCTTCTGGACGGTCCGCACCAGGTTCCAGCGCGGCAGCGTCCGCGCCACCATCCGGGCCGTCGCGTGGATTGGGTTCTTCCTCAGTCCGCTGGCCATCGTTCACCACGCGACGGCGCTGCCAGTCGTCGACCTCTTCTGGGCGGTGACCCCACGAGGACTGCGGCCGTACGGACCATTCGTCAACCGGAACGATTTCGCCGGCTGGCTGATCATGGCGATTCCGCTGACGCTCGGGTACGCGGTCGCGCGAATCGAGGCGCGGCACCGCCCGGACGAGCCGTTCGATCCGGAAGTCGCCTTTGACAGCAAGGCGATCTGGCTCGGCGCGGCCGTCTGCCTGATGTCGGCGGGGCTCATGTTCTCGCTGTCGCGATCGGGGCTGCTGGCAGCGTTTACCGGATTCCTGTTCTTCGCGTGGCTCTCGCGCCAGCGTCTCACGGCCACCCGAGCCCGCTGGGCGCTCCTCGGTCTCGGCGTTATGATCGCGGTCGCAGCAACGTACGCCAACATGGGGGCGCTGACGACCAGGTTTCAGATGTCGCTGTCGGAAGGCCTGGCTGGACGCCTCTCGATTTGGCGCCAGACATGGCCGGTGGTTCGCGATTTCTGGCCCTTTGGGGCGGGCGTGGGAACGTATCAGGACGTGATGATCCCCTATCAAACCATGTCGCGGTTCTACTACATCAGCCACGCGGACAGTGAACCATTGCAGATCCTTGCCGAAGGCGGTTTATTGCTTGGAATTCCGGTCGCGATGACTCTCGTCGCCGGCGTCAGACTCGTCGCCAAGCGACTGCGCGAGGATCGCACAGCGATCTACTGGATGCGCGCCGGCGCTTCCGCCGGCATGCTGGCGCTCGCCGCGCAGAACATGGTCGAGATGACGCTGCGAGTGCCCGCCAACGCCGTCCTGTTCGCAATTCTGGCCGCGATCGCGGTCCACGACGGATCCGCCTGAGACGGCTCAGACGTGGACCTTACCGCCTCAACATCTGGAAAAGGCTTGATCTGCTCCGGGTTGCGAGGTATCAAGAGCCATGAGTGCGATCACACTGTCGAACGAGTCGCGCATCGTCAGGTCAACGGATCAAGTGTCGTGCGATCTTGCCGGTGAGGCGGCCATCCTCAACCTCAAGACCGGCGCCTACTACGGGCTGGATCCCGTAGGGGCTCGCATCTGGAACTTAATTCAGGATCCGACGACTTTCGCCCAGATTCGCGATGCATTACTCGACTCTTATGAGGTGGAACAGGCCAGACTCGAATCCGACGTTCGAGATCTCGTGAGTCACCTCGTCGAGCTAGGGTTGGTCGAGATCACGCCATAACGAAGCCGGGCTTGCGCGGTGAAACGCGCGATCCGCGCACAACAGCCAATGAATCGTGAGGCGCAATTCCTGGTCGCGGTTGTGCGCCGCTTCCTGCATTCGCAAGCGGTGCCCCCTGACCTGACCGGGTTGGATTGGAGCGTCGCGACGGGTCTGGCCTCAGCCCATGGCGTGACGCCCCTCGTCTACCGGGTCCTGCGGACGCTGCCCATGCCTGAGCAGGTTGCTGAAGAATTACGAGCGGCGGTTGAGGCCGGCGCGCGCGCGAGCCTGGCACTGAGCGCGGCGCTCTGCGGGCTGGCAGAGTCGTTCGAACAGCACGCGATCAGATTCGTGCCGTTCAAAGGGCCGTTACTCAGCCAACAACTCTATGGCGATCTGGCTTTTCGCTCCCCCGGCGATCTGGACCTGCTGATTGCTCCGCGCGACGTCCTGCGCGCCCGCGATGTGTTGCTGGCCGACGGGTACCGTCTCGAAAGCCCGCTGCACTGGCCGTGCGATTCCGCTTGGCTGAAATCTCGAGAATGCGAAATGGTCCTGGCCGCCGTTCCACGCTCTGCGAGCATCGATCTGCATTGGCGAATCCTGCCGGCCTACTTTGCCAGCCCCTTCGATCGCCTCGACGTGTGGGACTCGTTGACGCGAACGCGCTTTGCGGGTCGTGAGCTTCCATGTCTGACGCCAGAACACCTGCTCCCGATGCTCTGCGCGCACGCCGCCAAGCACGCCTACGCGCGACTCGCCTGGATCTGCGATATCGCGCGCTGCCTGATCGCGCTTCCAGATCTATCCTGGTCCACCGTCCTTTCAGCGGCCGCTCGCGCCGGCACGACGCGGCAGCTCTTGGTCGGGCTGCGCGTCGCGGAGAATCTACTAGAGGCCCCGATACCGCCGACGCTGCCGCAGGATGGAGCGGTGGAGCCACTCGTTCAGCTGGTCAGAGCGCGAATCCTGGCTGGCCGATCCATCCGGACACCCGAGCTCGAGCTGATTCCGTTCTGCCTGCGCACGTTCGAATCTCGTCGGCACCGCGTACGGTACCTTCTCGGTCATCTCGCCCCGTCCTGGGCCGAGTACCGGGCGCTTACGCTCCCGCCTTCGCTCTACTGGTTCTACTATCTCTTCCGTCCACTCAGGCTCATGACGCGAACGCGCCTCCGGCGAACGCAACTAGTAGCGTAGCCGATCATGTCGAGCACCGTCAGACGACGAACGCACGCAAGAGTACCCGCCGCGCCGGCGGATGCTTGAACAGCGCGGCAATGAATTCGCGATGATGGTTGAACGCTGCGGTCCGGCGAATCAGGGGCATGATGCCGTCGGTGCGCGCCAGCTCGAACAACCCGTCGATATCGTCGTCGCTCAGGCGGTGCGCGATGCGGCGCAGCACGAGTTGCCAGCGCAGCTCGGACCCGATCCGCTTGCGCCACCGCCGCTCATATAGACCCAGGCTCGCCGCATCGAGCTTGTTTCGCGGGAGCGTCTCCGCCAGCGTCTCCGCCGCCAGGCTCGCGCTGAGAAGGCTGTAATAAATGCCGCCGCCGGTCGTTGGCTTCACGAGGCCGGCCGCGTCGCCCAGCGCGACGACCCGATCACCGTAGGTCCGCTCGATTGGCCCGAGCGGCAGGATTTTCTGTCGCGGGTCGCGCAGGTCCGACGCTCTGATGCCCCATCGCGGGGCAAGCTGGGTGACGATGTGGCCGAAATGACGGCTGGCGCCGCGATCGCACATCACGCCGATGCGCACGTACGGCCGATCCCGCTGCACCGGCACGGCCCACGCGAAGCCGTGCGGTGCGACGTGGCGGCCGAAATGCACTTCAACCTCCCCCAGACGGTCCGCGGGGAGCTCGACCTGCGCGGAGTGCAGGAGGAGACGCGGCATGCCGAGCCCGAGCTTCCGCTGCAGGGCGTAGCTGGCGCCGCACGCGAGGACGCACACGCGGCCTCGCGCGACCGCCTCACCGGCGACGACCCTGACGCCGTCTTGGTCGACGTCGACCGCCGTCACGCGGCATCCCGAGACGATCCGGACGCCTGCATCGGTCGCTTTCCGTGAGAGGAATCGATCGAACCGCACGCGATCGACGACCACCGCCTCGACCGACGGTGTGGAGTACTCAACCAGATCGCCGGAGGGCGCGTAAAACCTGACCGTGGACAGCTCGTTGAGGATTGACGCGGTCGACAGGTCGAACTCGTCGAAGGCCTCGCGCGCGAGGACGCCGGTGCAGTGGACCGGTTCGCCGACGCCGTGATGCTCCTCGAGCAGCGTCACGCTGAAACCGGCTTGCGCCAGCTTCAGACCCGCGTACAACCCTGCCGGCCCGCCGCCAACGACGATGGCATCGTTCATGGCTTCGTGGACATATTGAGTGGTGTGAAACGGCAGACGGAGGCGCCGGACGGCGTCATGATTATAGGGGAAAATCGGGAGCGGATCGTGACTTCCGCGCCACGAACCAGACCTGCGTCGCCAGGTGAGGGCCCAACCACGACCACGGCGAGGCGACGACGCGGTCGATGACGAAGCGCCGCGCCAGGCGGTCTCGCAGCGCCATCCAGTTGAAGCCTTTGTGATCGTGAAACGGCGTCCCGCCGCCGTACACCGGCCGAGCTAGATGGGGCGCGGGTCCAGCGAACACGCCCGCACAGTACTCGCGTACGGTGTACGGGCTCGTACCGGGATAGTCCCCGATGCCGCGCCAACCGGCAACACGTCGCGCCGCCTGTTTCACGAGGAGCGGTAACCCGGTTTCCACCGGCACGCTGACCACGAGCGTGCCGTCCTTGGCGAGCACGCGCCACAAGCGATCGATCACGCCATCAAGCTCGACAACATGCTCGAGCACCTCCATGCAGACGACGCCGTCGTACCGTTCACGATGCGCTGGTGAATCCAGATCGTGGATGGAAACAAACGAGAGCCCCTCGCGGTTGCCGAAACGGGTACGGCAGTCGGTCACCTGGTAGTCGTCGAGCTCCGCGCCCACGGCGTCCGCGGGACGATCGGGGGTCGCCAGCAGCATCGCCAGAAACGTCCCATCGCCGCAGCCGTAATCGAGCAGGCGACGGCCGCGAAATCGGCGCGCCAGATCGAGGCCCGCGTCGAAGCGGCGACGGTGGCTCCACGCAATCAGGCGGTCCTTGCAGAAGATCTGCTTGGCGGCGTAGTGGCCGCCCCGAAGGGCGAGATCGGGTTTCATCGCGGAGACGTGACGCGTATCAGAATTTCTTGTGGCGCGCTTCCCATGTGCCGCGGAGCGTGATCCAGAACGACAGCAGGATCAGGCGCACGTCGAGAAGGAGCGACTGTCGGCGGATATAGAGCCGGTCGAAGCGGAACTTCTGGCGGCGCGACACGTCGCGGCGCGCGTAGATCTGCGCGATGCCGGTCAGGCCTGGAGGAACCGCCGAGCGATCAGCGAAGCCGGGAATCAGGTGCAGGGGTACGGGACGGCCGGCGGTATCGATGTCGATTTCTTCCGGACGGAGCGCGCGTGGTCCGACCAGGCTCATATCCCCCCGAAAGATGTTCCAGAGCTGCGGGAGCTCGTCCATCGCCGTCGCCCGCAGCAGGCGGCCGACGCGGGTCACGCGTGTATCGTCGGCTTCGGCCGGCATCGGCCCGACATCCTTCTCGGCGTCGGCGATCATCGAGCGAAATTTCAGCACGCGGAAGCTCGTTCCCCCTTCACCCACACGCGCCTGCCCGTAAAAAACGGGCCCATCCGTGTCGAGCTTGATCGCGACGGCGACCAGCGCCCAAAGCGGCGCCGACACCAGCAGACCGATTCCGGAGATCAGGATGTCCATCGCTCGCTTGGCCGCGCGGCTCACAGGACCTCTCCGCTCTTGCCGTAGTGGATCGGAGCAGCATCGGAGGCAGCGAACCGCCCGTCGAGGAGCTCGGGCGTGTGCACGACCGCATCGATCACGCTCTTGAACGTCGCGACCATCCGCTCGCGCGAAAACAACGCCTGCGCCCGTCGTCTCGCACCCTCGCCGAGCCGCTGTCTGAGCGCGGAATCCTCCAGCAGCCGGCCGAGCGCCGCGCCGAGGGCCTCGGCGTCTCCAGGCGTGACGACCAGGCCGCTGACACCGTCCTGGTTCACCCACGGGACGCCCGTCGGCAGGTTTGTGCTGACCACGGGTCTCCCGGCGGCCATGGCCTCGATCTGCACGACCCCGAACGCCTCGGTGCGCAGCGTGGACGGAAGGACGAACGCGTCGCAGGCCTGGTAGAACGCGGGGAGGTCGGCGTCCGCGACGCGGCCCGCGAACAGTACGCGACCGCCGAGCCCTTTCTCCGCCACGAGCGACCGCAGCGCGCCGTCCCTGGGACCCTCCCCCACAATCACGAGCGAACCACCGCAGCGGCTCATCGCATTCAGCAGCACCTCGAGGCCTTTGTAGTACACGAGTCGGCCGACAAACAGCACGCGTGGTCCCGGCACGGCGGCCAGCGCGGCATCGGCGCGCGCTCGACTGGCGGAGTCCACATGCTCGTACCGCTCGAGCTCGATGCCGAAGGGAATCACGGCAACGCGCCTGGCGTGCCGCACGAGCCCTGACTCGGCAGCCAGGGGCGGGCTGGACACGATCACGCACTCGGCTCGCCGGTAGAGCGCTCGCTGGAGGCGGCCGTAGGTCGCTGGCGCCCACCACGGCCGCACCAGGTCGCTGTGATGCCAGACCACGAGCCGCGGTGCGGGCGTGTGGAGAAAGAGCGCCGTGCCGGCAATCGGATTCGGTTCGTGGAGCACCACACAGTCGGCCCGGTGACGCCACAGCTCAAATGGCAACGACGGACACAGCGGAACCGAAGCGGCTTGACCCCACGCGGCGGCTCGCACCACGTTTACCTCTCCGCACCGCTCGCGCGTGGTCTCGCCGCGATCGTTGGCGGCGACAACCTGGACGTTCCATTCGGCCGCCGTGCCGTCGCAGAGGTCACGCAGCACGGTCTCCATGCCGCCCCCCGCGGGCGGATAGAGCTTCGCGGCGTGAAGGATGCGCGGGCGCGTACTGGTCAAGTGTTTCGCCACGTCGGAACCACGACGATCACGAAGACACGAAGCTTTCCCTGACGGTTTTCCTCGCGGGTTCGTGGGCCTCGTCGCTGGGGCCGGCCAGCGTCTGGTAGATGGCGGTCATCTGCGCCGCGAAGCGCGACCATGAAAAACAGCGCGCGCGCGCACGCCCGGCCTGCCGGCGAGCCAGCCACCGCGCACGGTCACACCGGCGCTCGTCGAGCAACCGGGTCGCCGTCTCCACCCAGGCGTGGATATCACCAACCGGACAGTATTCCGCCACGGTCCCACCGACCTCTTTGAGTGCCGGCAGGGCGCTGGCAACGACCGGCGTCCCGCATGCCATCGCTTCGAGCAGCGGCAGTCCGAATCCCTCGCGCTCGGACGGCTGCAGCAACACGGCCGCGCGACGGTACAGAGCCGCCAGCGTTCGCTCGCCGACGAAGTCGACCGCCGAGATGCAACCATCGAGGCCGTGCTCGCGAATCAGCCGGTGCTGCTCGCGGGTGAATGGTCCGCCCACGCGCACGAGCCGCAGACCAGGCTCGTGCCGGCGGAGCGCCGCACAGATCGCGATCAGGCTGTCGATGCGCTTTCGCGCGATCGTACTACCGACATGGAGAATCTCGACGGATCCGGGAGCGGACCCGATGAGATGCGCCGCTTCGCGATCCGAGATGTCGTCCGGGTCGGCGGAGAACGCGTCGCTCACGCCGACCGGCACCACGCTCACACGCTCCGGCGAAATGAGACCGAAGCCAAGCAGCTCGTCTCGGATCGCCGCCGTATCGCACGTAATCTTTGTCGCGCGCTGAAGCCCGGTGAGAATCCGACGCGTGGCACTCCGGAACACGGCGGATCGCGGCTCGTCCTCCGGCCGCAGGACGGATCGGAACGTATCGAGATCGTGACAGGTGACGACGGTCCGCGACAAAGGCAACCGGTGAACGAGGTGCGCGTAACTGTGATCGATGATGTGAAAGAGGTCGTACTCGGAGGCGATCGCTTCCACGTGGCGTGGATAGTCCCACCACCGGTTGAGTGCACGATCGGCGTTGCAGGCGAGGGGCGACCTCGGCCAGATGCGGGTGGCGCGCCGCGCAAACGGCGGGCACACCGGGGCGAGAGCGATGACGCCTGCGTAGCGTCGCTGGTCCCTGTTGACGGAGGCGACCAGCTCGCCCGCCACGCGGTCCATGCTCGGCCACCCTTCCTCGACAAAGTCTGCGCAGAGGGCGACGCGGACTGCGCTCATGACGCCAGCCGCGCGCGCATCCCGATCACACGCTCGAAGAAATCCAGATGCTGCCTGGCAACAACAGGCCACGCGTACGCCGTCTCGGCGCGCTCGCGCCCCAGCCGCGCGAACGCCAAGCGGCGTGACCGATCGGTGGTCAGCATCTCAATCGCCTGCTGCCACCGGACCAGATCATCTTCCGGCACAAGAAGGCCGGCGCGGCCGACCACGTAGGGAATCTCACCGCTCGTCGACGCAATCACGGCGACGCCGGAGGCAAACGCCTCGATCAGCATTCGGCCGAACTGCTCGCGCCAGCGCGGCGTGGTCTGACTCGGCGCGCACAGCACGTCCATGGCGTTCAAGTACGCCGGAACCTCGTCGTGCAGCGCTGTCGAGACCATCCGGACGCGATCGCCGTAGCGGCGACTCCACCGGGCGACGATGCCCTCGAGCGGGCCGGAGCCGACGACGAGCGCGCGCCACGGAGTCGTGACCCGGTCCAGCATCTTCGTAAAGAGCTCGACGCCCTTTTCGGCAACCAGCCGTCCGAGGAAGCCGACGACGGGAGTGCCCTCGGACCATCCCAGTCTGCCCAATGTGGCGGCACGCCGCGCCTCGTCCGGCCTGAACACGGTCACGTCGACACCGGGCGGGATCACCGCAAGCGACCCGCGTTCCACGCCGCGCTCGGTGAGCACGTCGGCCGCGGTGCGACCGAACGCGATGACCGCGTCGGCGCGGTGCATTGAGTAGCGCTCAAGCCAGTTGAACGGTGGCGGGTACTGCTTCGCGATGTTCTGAAACGTTGCCAGCACCAGCGGCACTTCGGGCGTCGTCCACCGCGCGATCTGCGCGGCCGCGGCGACGTAAGGCTCTTCCCAGCAGTGCACCAAGTCCCACGGCTCGGCGAGCAGCCCCGCCAGCGCGCGTCCATAGAGCATTGCGTGAATTCGACGGCCGAAATGGACGGGCACCGGAACGACCGCACAGGCCTCGTCGGCCGCCGGCTGGAGGGTGTGCCACCCGAAGTCGCCGCGAAACCGCGCTGGGCCTGCGGCGGTCACGTCCCACCCGCCCGCGCGCGCGAGCTCGTGTGGCAGCCGCCGGTTGAGGCCTACACAGTACGAATGGCCGATCGTCAGCAATCGCCGGCGTGAGCCTGAGCGTGCCGTCATGTTCTGACCGCCGCGCGATCGTCGGGCAAGGCCGCCGCCCCGGCGTCGGCTGACTCCCCTGTCGCCATGGTTCGCTGGCACCATGCGGCCGGCTGCTTCCGCAATCGGCGCCAACCTTCGAGTTCTGCCCAGCTCATGGGCGTTCTGCGCTCGGCCACACCCGGCAGCGCGCCAACGAGCTCAGACAGGACCCAGGCGAACCCGGCGAGGTCCTGGAAGGGACGAGGCCGGTGCATGCTGAAAAACCGCAACAATCGCACCGGAAGACTGACGAAGCACAGCGGCCAGGGCTCGTTGTAGAGCGCAAAGAGGCAGTCGTTTCGGACCGCGTAGCGGACGTATTCCGTGCTGCTGCGCCCGACCGGGTCCGAAACATGCGCGATGAGCACGTCTGGCATGTACACGACCTGATAGCCGGCTTTCAGAAACCGGACGCATAGATCCTTTTCCTCACCGAACATGCGGAACTCTTCGCGGTAGCCGCCGACCTCGAGAAACGCGCGGCGACGGAGGATACTCGCAAATCCGATGAACGCCGGCACGCGGCACCGATACGAAGCGGCGGCGGGCTGCATCGCCGGCGGCCACGGCGATCGGTCGGCCTCGGCTTGCGCACACGCGATGGCTGCGACCTCGGAGTGCCGATCGAGAACGGTCAGCGCCTGACCAATCCCATCCCCCGCGATCAGGTACGCATCGTCGTCCATCAGGAGCACGTACTCGGTCGAGGATCTCCGTATCATCGTGTTCCGGGCGAACGATGCCCCCTTCGTGACGATCTGCTTGATGAGCGTCAGCTGACCGGCGACCGATTGAGGCACCTGGGCTAGCACGCCGTCGATGGGCACGTCGCTCGCGTCGTCGACGACGATGACCTCCCGCAGCCGGCCGTGCAGCAGCGCGAGTGACGCCAGGCACCGTGCAAGGGAATCCGGTCGGTTGCGGGTCACGACACCGACCGTGAGATCCGGCGCGCGATCAGTGATGGCCATGGACCTCCCGCGCGCGCTCGTAGACCGCCAAGGTTGCGATGGCCGAGCGCGTCCACGTCATGCCGCGGACGAGGTCGAACGCTCGTTCCGCAAGCGCGGTCCGCCGTGCCTTGTCGTCAAGCATCCGGGCCAGCGCGGCGGCCATGGCCTCGGGGTCGCGACACGGGACGATCAAACCCGTTCGCTCGTGGATGACGAGCGACCGGGCGCAGCCGACAGGAGTGCTCACGACCGGCAGGCGCTGAGTCATGGCCTCGAGCAGGACCATCCCGAACCCCTCGTAAGAGGACGTGAACGCCAGGACGTCGTGCGCTCGATAGGCGGCGATGACCTCGTCCTCGGAGACGCGGTCCACGACGGTCACATGCCTCTGGGCCTCGACCGAGAACGACTGCCGGATCGTCGTCTCCGGAACTCCGCCGCCGAGGACCGTGAGATTCGAGCACCGTCCCTGCGCGACGAGGCGCGAGAACGCCGAGGCCAGGTAGTGCACGCCCTTCATGTGATCCCACGTGCCGCAGAAAAGGATGCCGCGGCCCCGCGGGCGATCGACCGCCGGCACGTCCGTGAGGAATTTCGTTGAAACACCGTGCGGGACGAGATCCACGGCCGCGTATGGTTTCCATCGCCGCGAGAGCGCAAAATCGCGATCGCCTTCATTCAGCACGATCAAACGATCCGCCAGGCGCGCCGCCATCTCGACCTGGGACAGGCGAACCGCCGGATACCACCAACGCTTCATGAGCGGTTTCCTCCACAGGCCGGCCTCGTGGTCGTCGAGCATCCGGCGATAGTTCAGGTGCTCCAACCCGTTGGACCGAGACACGACTGCGGCGCCAAGGAGCCGAGCGCGACCGAGAGCGGCAAGCCACAGGCCCTCGGCGCTGGCCACATCGACCACATCGTATGGACCCGACTCGCGAAACGCACGCCGCACCGCCCTCAGGGCGACGAAGGGCTCCAGGAGCTGTCGAGCGTGCCGATTTCGCGGAAGAGCGCCGAGCGTGTCGGCGAGCAGAACGTCGCACGTGTGTCCCAACGCGCGGAACTCCTCTTGCAGCTTGAGGAAGACCTTCGTCGATCCCAGCCTCGGGTCGTTCGGATAGTCACCGACCAGTAGAATGCGCATCAGGCCTGGCGTAGGGCGCGAAGGTGCCTTCGAGCCGATCGAGATGACGCTCGAGCGACATCTCCCGGGCGACCGTGAGGGCGCGGCCACCCATGGCGTTCAACTGACCAGCGTCGGCGAACATGTGGACGAGGGCGTCAGCGAACGAGGAGGCGCGTGGTGGATCGGCCGGCACGAGATGACCGTTGATGCCAGGCCGGAGCCACTCGCGCACGCCGCCGACGTCGAAGGCCACGGCAGGAATCCCGAGCGCCGCCGCTTCGAGGCCGACAAGGCCGAAGGGCTCGGGCCAGGTACTCGGCACGGCGAGGACGCTCGCCCGGCGGAGCCACCTCCAGCGCTCGTCGCCGCGCAGCCACCCGGCCGACGTCCAGGGGACCCCTCGATCCGAAGCGAGGCGCTCCCAGACCGGGCGTTGAGGGCCATCTCCAATGAGCAGCAGACGGATTTCCCGTCCCAGTCTTGTCGACGCTTCCGCGATCGCGTGAACCAGAAGATCTCCGCCTTTGAGCACGGCCATCCGTCCGGAGAAGGCAACCGACCACTCGCCGCAGGGTTCTGCGACGCCAGAGGGCGATTCGGCATGCGTCGGAAACAGCTGGTTGACGAGTATGTGAGAAGGCGGCACGCCGTGACGGACGTACTCGCGTCTCATGTGCTCGCTCGCGACGACGATCGTCCGATATCTGTCCAGCAGTTCGTGCTGCTCGCGAGCCCACAAGTAGTGCCGAACGAACGGGCCGACCTTCAGCTCGCCGCAATGACGGGGACCGTACAGCGCAAGGCACGGCAGCCCGAAGCGGCGGTCGCAGGGCCTGGCGAAGGGAAACCCGAACCGCTTCTGCCCACCGATGCAGGTGCCGAGGTAGCCGTGCATGAACTTGACGACCGGCCATCGGGCAATGAGCGCGTGGTCGACGGCGAGCACATTCATGTTGTGGGAGAAACACACATCGGGCGCCCAGCGGGCCACGCGGGCGAGCGTTGGCTCAATACCCTCGTGGGCGACGCTGAACTGCGGCAGGCGCCGGGTCGGCGCTTCCGCGAAGGGGGCCGGCGTCGTGTCTCGGTGCAGGATCGCCAGCGAGTGCCCTCTGGCGGCCAGGCCGCCGGCCACCGCGTCCAGATAGTTCTGGACGCCGCCGGCATCGCCGAATCCGTCGTTGGCAATCAGGATTCGCATGCGCAGTCAATACGCGACAAAGCGAAGGATGGCGTGCACCGAGTCGGCAACGTCCGAGGGATCGAGCCGTCGGCCGACGCACGAGCGAAACTGGTAGCCGTACGATTGCAGGTCGGCAACAATCTCGGCGGGCGGCACCCCGCGGCGCTCCAGCACATCGAGATGCAGCTCCAGACACAGCACCGGCTTCCGCTGCTGGAGCAGCCGGCGCGCGCCGCGCAGGACTTCGTACTCGTACCCTTCAACGTCGATCTTCACCACGTCGGGGACGATGCCGAGCGCGTCGACTTCGCGGTCGACCGTCGTCATCTCCATGTCGGCGGCCTGGCCCGATCCGTCGTGCGACTGGGCGACCATGATGCCGTCGCCGAACAGCGTCCCGCTCGCGCGGCCGTGGCTTGTACCGAGCGCCGCCTCCCGGAGGATGAGCCTCGACTCGAACCCGTTGAGCGCGGTGAGCGCGGTCGCCGCCCTCATACGCCTCGGCGACGGCTCGTACGCGACCGCACGCTTGTCTTCCCCCATCGCGCAAAACACCAGCGAAAAGACGGCGCGGTCGGCGCCGACATCAAAGAACGTCGCGGCATCCGCGGCGATTTCGATGAAGCTCGCCATTTCCTCCACCGCCGCGCCGTGATCGGCGACGTGCGTGCGTACGGCCAACCGATCTGCCTCGTGGAAGCGCAGAGGAATCCGTCCATCGATGACCACCGTCGGTCCGGTCGCATCAGAAGCGAACGCGACGGGCAACCTCACGCGCGAACGGCGATACCCGTAGAGCGCGCCGCGGACCCGGCGCTTCACCGCTTCGGGCAAGACGCGCGCGGCCAGCGATTTCAACCGGCGCCTGGCAATCAGGTGAGTGGACATGGATGACATCTACTGAAGGGCTTGCCGCGCGTCACGCCGCGTTCGCCGACAGCAGCACCGCCACCGAATGCCGAACGTGGAAGCGCGCGTCGTAGAGAGCCGCCGCCCGCCGGCCGGTCTCTTCCCGGCGGCTTACGTCGGAAAGGGCCGCAACGGAGGCAACCGCGAGGGCGTGCGGATCGTCAACCGGCGCGAACATCGCGGCGCCGGCCTCGGCCCACATCGGCTCGGTCAGCCAGCCCGCGGTCGTCACGATGGGCCGCCCGTGCGAAAGCGCGACCATGGCGGTCGTGCGCCGACTGCTGATGCCGTCCGGATACGGCTGCAGCATCAGGTCGCAGGCGGCGATGTGATGTGACACGTCATCAGGGGCAAGCCGTCCGGTGGCAAAGAGACGTCCGGCAAGCGAGGGATGCGCCGACGTCAACGCGCGGCAGGCGAGGTCGCTGCCTTCGCCGAGCAGCAGCACATGGCAGTTGGACATCACGGCGAGACTCTCGAGCGTCCGCTCGAGGAGCGCGCCCACCGCGGCGCCGTAGGTCCCGAAGTGGCCGACCAGCGGATGGCCGGCCGCGTAGCGCGCGCGAATGGCGGCAGTCGCCGCCGGGTCCTCGAGCACGGGAATCGCGCTCGGTACGGGCAACCACATCACGCTGGCTCCCTTTCGCAACAACGGTTCGAGCATCGGCCGCCATCCGGGAATCGACACGAAGGCGCGCTCGGAGGCTCCCGCGACGAGGGTCGCCATCCATCGATTGACGGCAGCGAGCGCGAGACGAGAGACCCGGTGGTCGCCTTCGGCGAGGAACATGACCTCGTGGAACATCACCCACAGCGAATCGTGCCGCCGTGAACGCAGCCACAGACAGAACGGCAGATTGGCGCCCTTCCAGCCGAACGCGCGAGGCACGTACTGGACCAGAAGCCGCCGCGGGGCCGGCAGGCGATCGAGCGCTCGTGTCAGGCATTGGAGCGACCTCAGCCCGAAGCGATCCGGCAGCCGGTGCACGGTGATCCCGCGATCGCCGGCATCGAACCCGTCGCAGGGCGGCGCCCAGACCTCGACCGTGTGGCCGGCGCCGACCAGGCCGCGCGCAAGGGCTCGCGTGTAGTCGCTGACGCCGCCGGGCTGTGGGGGATATTCGCCGGTCAGCACGTGCCAGGTCATCGGGGGCGGATGGTCGCCGCGGATCACGACGCGCGGGACTCCGGCGACCGAACGTGAAAGAGCTGCCCGCTCCAGATGCTGCCGAGCGGCACCGGAAGGTCGTGGTGACGACACTTCCGCCACGCCACTTCGAGGAGGATCGCGAGCCGAATCCGCCGCTGGCTCGCGCCGGAAAAGTGCTTCGTCGCAAACCGCATGGCGCTGCCCGCCAGTTCGGCACGCAAGAGCGGAAGCTTGCTGGTGCTGTGGCTCTGATCGTGGACGATTCGCCAGTCGGGCAGGTAGTGCCAGGTCAGCCCGTGTTCCCGCCATCGCCAGCAATAGTCGATGTCGTTGAAGAAGATCGGAAACCGCTCGTCGAGCGCACCGACGTGACGAACAGCGTCACCGCGCATCAGCACGCACGAGAAGGCCGGCTGCTCGATCGTCATCGGCCGGGCGAAGTCGCGATCGATCAGGTGGTACTCGCGCGAGCGGTGGCCGGTGAGGAGCGGCGTCACGTGCCGGCCGACGCCCCAGGTGACGAGCATGTCGAACTCGGTCGGAAGCTGCGAGTAGAACGGCTGGAACGCGCCATCGGGATATTCGTAGCGGCCGCACACGCCGTTGACGTCCGCATGGGGCTCCATGTGCGCGATGACGCGGGCCAGCGAGGCTCGATCGGGCAGGATGATGTCGTTGTTGACGAGCAGCACGTAGCGGGGGGCGCCCGAAGCGGCGAGACCCTGGTTGACGGCGGCGGCGTAGCCGAGGTTGCACTCGTTGCGGATGATCTTCACCTGCGGATACGCGGACGCGATGGCCTCGCACGAGCCGTCGGACGATCCGTTGTCGATCATCCAGATGTCAGGTTCAACTGTCTGGGTGACGAGCGAGGCGATGGTCCCGAGGGCGAGCTGACCGCCGTTCCAGTTGGCCATGATCGCCGCGACGTCAGCCATCGATGCACGCCTCGGCGAAAAGTCTCGAGTAGAAGGACGGCTGCAGAAAACCGAGACGGTACAGACCTGTCAAAGGCCGGCGGACGATGGACGGCAGCAGCAGGTGCGGAAAGAGCGGATCGCCCCTCGCGATCTCGACCGCGGGAAACGAGCGTCGGAGCAACAGGCCCAGGCGGTCGCGCGTGAAGAACTGCACGTGATCGGCGGCCAGAAAATGTTCGTGCGTCAGGCCGATCACCTGAAGCTGGTCGGCATCCTCGCAATCTGGGACGGTGATCACGACGTTCTTCCGTGCCACGCGCCGCGCCTCCGCGAGAACGCCTTCAATCGAGTCGTCCGGCAGATGTTCGAGGACTTCAATCATGATCACCGTCTCCACGCTCTTGTCCGCAAACGGCAGCACGCCGCCGTCGGCTTCGCGGGCGGGAACACCGAGGCTCGCTGCCGCTCGGACGTACGAGGGATTCGAGTCGACGGCCGTCACCTCGAACCCGAGTCGCTGGAGCATCACGGCGTAGCCGCCCGTTCCGCAGCCCAAGTCGATGATGCGATGACCGGCGCGCGTCTTCACGAACTCGAGAATCGAACCGGAGACGCGGGCAACCGGATCCTGACCAACGTAGTACTGGTCCGCGGTGCGGCGAGGGTCGTCGGTGAAACGGCTCAAGGCAGCGACCAGTCTAGGATTCCAGGGATTCCACGGCCGAGTGGCTGGCGATGGCCGGCGAATCAGCGGACAGAGTCTGGGCTCGCCATTCGAGCATCGGCCGCACCACCCCGGGCCAGACCCCTCCGAATTCGCCGCGCACGCCATCACCCTCGCTGCGATCGACGACTTGAAACGACACCACGTCGCGCGCGACCAGATGCACGAGATCGGGGTTGTAGCTGCAGACGGCCGCGAGCACGAAGATCTGGCCCTCGGCCAGGAAGTTTCCGGGGACGTGACAGGTACAGCGCACCAGACCAGGTTCTCTGGGCGTCCTCCACCAGGCGCGGTTGTTGAAGTCGTTGCTGACGAGCAGGCAGATGCTCTCTTCGTTGACGAAGTGGATTGACACGGTGGGACGCGTGCCCGACCGCAGCGCCCAGTAGTCGACTTCCACCCGGAAGGGCCGGCGGATGTCGAGGGTCGGCGCGATCCGGCCGTGCTCGTCCAGGATCCTGACGGCGTGCAGCCTGGCCACCTCGTCGCCGGGCGCCTCGTGCGGCTCGCTCCACACACGTTCTGCAGGACTGCCGGTTCCCGACTGCAGGTACCGCCTCGTGATGTGGTCCGCCAAGCCGTCGGCGACCAGGCGCCCGCCTTCGAGCAGGATGACGCGCTGGCACAACCGGAGCACGCTGGCCATGTTGTGCGACACAAAGAGGACCGTCCGGCCGATCGATCGAAATTCCTCGATCTTGCCCAGACAGCGCTTCTGAAAGTTGGCGTCTCCCACCGCCAGCACTTCATCGATGAGCAGGATCTCGGGGTGCAGATGCGCGGCCACGGCGAAGGCGAGGCGCATGTACATCCCGCTCGAATAGAATTTCACCGGCGTGTCAATGAACCGGGCGATCTCCGCGAACGCGACAATCGCGTCGAACTGGCGGAGAATCTCCGCGTTTCGCATCCCGAGAATCGCGCCGCTCAGGAAGACGTTCTCGCGACCGGTCAGCTCCGGATGGAACCCCGTCCCGACCTCGAGCAGGCTGCCAACGCGACCATACAAATCCACCGCTCCGCGCGTCGGCTGCGTGATGCGGCCGAGCACCTTCAACAGCGTGGACTTGCCGGCGCCGTTTCGGCCGATGATGCCGACGGTTTCTCCCGCACGCACCTCGAAGCTGACGTCGTTCAGGGCCTGGAACATGGGCACATCAGCGTGCCGTGAAAGAAGCCGGCGAAACGCCCGGCGGACCATGCGCGGACCCGCTTCACGGAACGTGCCGTACGCGGCGGATCGTTCCCCGATCCGGTACTCCTTCGTGACGCGGTCAACGACAATCATGGGCCGCATGATCAGATGAAGTCCGCGAAGGTTTGCTCGATGTTTCGAAAGGTGCGCGCGGCAATCGCGAGACATGCGAGCGTCACGAGCACGGACATCGTCAGCGGCAGGCCATCCACGGGCCGACCGAAGCAGGCGGCGCGAAACGCCTCGATGAACCCGGCCATGGGATTGAACGCCATCAGCAGGCGCCACTTTTGCGGCACCAGACTGGCCGGATACATCACCGCCGACGCGAACATCCAGATCTGCATGAAGAACGGAACCACGTAGCGGACATCGCGGTATTTCACGTTGACCGCCGCGAGCCAGCCCCCCACCGCACAGGTCAGCAGCAGAATCAGCGCGACGATCGGCACGACCAGCAGCAAGTGCCACGACGCGTGCGCGCCGTAGCGCACCATGAGGACGCCGAGACCGACGCCCGCGATCAGAAAATCGACCAGCCCGGACAACACGGCGGCTCCCGGAATGATCATCCTCGGGAAGTACACCTTCGTCACCAGGCTCGGGCTTCCGACGAGACTGCTCGCGCTGGCACCGACTCCGGCCGCCAACAACGTCCACGGCAGGATCCCGGCGTACGCGAACAACGGGTACGGCACCCCGTCGGAGGGAATGTGCGCCAGGCGCCCGAAGAACAGCGTGAACACGACGACGGTCAACAACGGCTGGATGACGGCCCACGCGACGCCGAGGACGGTCTGCTTGTAGCGGACCTTCACGTCGCGCCACGCGAGGAAGTAGAACAGCTCGCGGTGGTGCCAGAGCTCGTCGAGCTCGTCGCGCAGGCGCGGCGGCGTCGAGCGGATCGCGATGTGCACGGGCCCCGCATCTACCGTGACGACCCCGCTCTCGAGCATGTGCGGATTCATCGGGTTCGTCGGGTTCATCGGGCTCATCGGGTACATCGTGTTCATCGGGGGCTTTTCGTCGCGTACGCCTGAAGGTGCAGTGCGAGCGGCGTGTGAATCGCTCCGGGCAGCAGAGCGGCGCCGAAGGTTCCGCGCCGGACGAGGTTGCCGACGGCGCCGCGAACACTCTCGACCGGCGGGAGCTCCGGCGCAGCGGTCCTGACGCGAATATGCGAGAATCCGGCGCGCTCGAGGCCCAGCGTCAGCGATCGCGGCGTGAACTGGTTCACGTGCACGAGATTTTCCGCCAGCGACATGCGATGAGCGGTCAGCCGGGCCAGCCAGCGCTCCTTGGTCCACTGCGCGGATCCGTTCGGCACCTTGATCGCGACGACACCTTCCGGTTCGAGCAGCGCGCCCAGCGCGGCCAGCAACGGCGTCGGCTCGGGAATATGCTCGAGGACGTCGGTGAGGACGACGGCGGCGTACCGATGGCCCTCGAGTGCAAGCCTGTGCGCATTGATGCGGTGGACCGGCGCACCTGTGTGCAAGGCGGCGTAGGCGGCGGTGCGCGGGTTGAGCTCGATGCCTTCGACTTCCCAGCCGCTCTTCTGCGCCAGATGCATGAACCGTCCGGCGTGCGCCCCGACGTCCAGGAGACGGCGGCGTGCGGGTGGGACTTGTCGCGCGAGCTCACGGAGAACGCCGTCAAAAATCAAATCCTTGTAGGTCGCCGTGAACTCCGCTTCGACCCACTCCGCCGACCATCGCTGGTCGTACATGCGGTCAAAGTACGCCGGCAGCGTCGGTAACGCCTCCGGCTGACCGAACCCGCACGCCTGACATCGAACGAGCCACACATGCTCGCCGGTGTACGCGGACAGTTCCGGATCCTGCTCGGCGAACTCGGTGAAATCCATGCGGCAGCAGTAGTAGCGCCTCAGGTCGCCGCCGCCGCACACCCAGCATCGGGAGATGGGACGGAAGCGTTCAGCTACCGGAGCGGTGGGCTGCGGCATGGCGGCGCTAGTCGTGACGGGCATAGCCGATGTTCGTCAACGGCCCGCTCGTCTCGAGCGGTTGTGGGATGAATCCAGATTCACACAGCAGCCGGTGTGCATCACTTTCCCACTCTGTTTCGCAGACGATCGCGCCAACGCGTCGGGCGCGCAGCGCGCCGGACATCCCTCGCACGACCTCGGTCTCGGAGCCTTCAGTGTCGATCTTCACCAAATCCACGCGCTCGACGCCGCTCCCGGCAAGCCAGTCGTCAAACGTCTCCGTGCGAACCGTGATGGTGCACTCGGGCGCCAGACCTCCGGCGGCGATCGTCGAAGCACCCGGCGTCAGCGTGGAGACCCCGCTGTTCTCGCCCCATTGGGACACGAACAGGCGCCGCTCGCCGGTCGTCTCCCACAAGGCTCGTTCCGCGAGGACGACGCGATCGTCGAAGCGGTTGAGGCTCACGTGCACGCCGAGCCGGTCGTAGACGGACGGATTGGGTTCGAAGGCGAACACGCGCCCGCTCGGGCCCACGAGGCCGGCGGCCAGAATCGAAAAATAGCCGTGGTTCGCGCCGACGTCGGCGAAGACCGAGCCGTGACGAAGATGACGGCGCAGGTAGTCGGTCGTTGCTGGCTCGTACGGAACCTTCCCGAAATAGAGCGGCCAGGTGGTGAACTCCGTCACGTCGACCGTCAAGAGCATGCCGGCGATCATCACGCGCCGGAAGGGCGATCCGAACCGCCGCAGCCGATCGGCGTATCGTCCCACGACGCTTCGATAGAAGCGGCCGGCCCACCTCCGGTGCCACAGATGGGAGCCGACGCCGACGAAGGCCGGCTCGAGGGCCGGCACGCGCCAGACCAGCGACGCACACGCGGAGGCCGTGAACTGGTAGCTTGCACGAAGGGGAGACATCACAGGGTCTGCGCCACCGTCTCGGCAATCTGTGCCGCCATCCTGTCCCACGTGTGCGCGCGCAGCGAGCCTGACAGGGGCACCACGGCCGACCGGAACCGCTCGAGATTGTGCCGCCATGAGAGAAGCTTTGCGCCGAGCTCGCCGGCGTCGTTCGGATCAGTGAGGAGCAGATCGGAAAGCTCCGCAGGATAGTGTTCCGCCACGCCGGCCGACGCGCTCACCAGTGCGGGCACGCCGCGGCAGAGCGCTTCGCGCACCGACAACCCGTAGGCTTCGTAGCGCGCCGGATGCACCAGCACGTCGAGGGCCGCCAGGATCTGCGGCACATCGGTCCGAAACCCGGCGAAGCGGATGCGGGCCGCGACGCCGGCCTCACGGGCACGACGCTCCCAGACCGGCCGCTCCGCACCGGTGCCCACCACCATCAAGTCCGCATCCCAGGTCACCGAGCGGCAGAGCTCGCGCCACGCGCTGAAGAGCGTGTCGAATGCCTTGCGTCGATCGCCGAGCGCTCCCACGAAGCCGACGAGCGGTCGACCGGCGGCGCCCGACAGCGCGGCTCTGGCGGCGGCGCGTTCCTCGGCGGTCACCAGCGAGAAGCGCTCGGGATCGCCGCCGTAATAGACGACGCGCACCAGCGCCGGATCCACCCCGATGCGCTCGATACAATCGTCCCGGGTCCGTCGGCTGTTGCAGATGACAAGCCGCGCCGCGCCGATCGCCCGGCGCTCGGCCACGAGGTCGCGGCGATAGGTGAGCGCGACCTTGGCTCGGCGGGCGAAGGAGCCGGCGCTCTCAAGCGGATACGCGGCGTGCAGATAGTGAACCCAGTTGATGCCGGCGATTCGACAATTCCCACCGTTGACCACCGCGTGCGCGCCGGATGAGCGCAGTCGCCGCCAGACGCGTTGTCCGGTCTGCGACAAGAGCGGACTGCCGAGCAGGTGCCGGTCGAGCGGACGCCACACGCGATGGACATGGACCGTCGGCAGCGCCGCCAGATCGGGCCATGCGCGATGCGTCACGAGATGGACCTCGTCACGCGACGCCAGATAGCGCGCGAGGGCGTGATTGGCCGCATCCATTCCGCCAAGCGGCGTGAGATCGCCAGCCACGATCAGCCAGGTCATTCAGAGCCACGCCAGCTCATTTTGAGGCCACGCGAGGACGGTCGGCCATGGCCCCTTGCAGCATGCCCTCGAGGAACCAGAACTGCATGCCGGCGACCGTGCCGAAGGGAATGAACGTGAAGACCAATCCGAGGGTCCCGATGTTGGCGGCAATCACGATGGTCGCCACGAGACGATCCTCCGGATCGGCGAGCGATCGGATCAGTCCCAGATCACCGACGAGGGTCACGATCAACACCAGGCTGTAGAGCAAAACGAGCGGAAGGCCGCCGTCCAGCACCCACGCAGTCGGCTGCACCTCGGCAAACAGGCCACGCGACCTCGGACCGTCTTCGCCGAAGTAGGCGCTCAACATCCCCCACCGCCCGAGGCCGGCGCCGATTGGATACTCCTGAACCAAATCGGTGAGGGCGGCCTCGACCGCGTTTCCGCGGCTCTGGAAGTAGAGGTCCCGCGGATCGCCTTCAAACAGCGTCAGGACCCGATCCGACACCGAATCCCCTCCGAGCGCCGTCGCGAGGGACAGGCCGAACACCACCAGCCCGCACGCCAGGGCGCCGAAGGCGACGCTGCGCTTCTTCTGGTCCTGGAGAGCGAGCATCATGAAGTACGCCGCCATCATGCCGAGCGTCACCACGAACGCGGCGCGGACGTGACTGAGATAGAGCGCGGAGATACCGGCCAGCGAGAACCCCAGCGAGGCGCCGCGCTTCCACCAGGCGATCGGCTCCAGGCAGAAGACGAGACCGAGGATGGTGGCGACCATCCCCGCCCCCGCCACCGCGCCAGCCGAATCGAACAGGCCCGGCGGCCGGACGATGCGGCGACCGCCAGGACCGATGAACGTGGAGGCGGCCAGCAAGTCGGCGCCGCCCGCCCCCGAGTACACGCTCGAGAGCTCACGCGGCATCCAGCGATCGGGGTCATACACCTGCAGGACGCCGACGCCGGAATTGATGCCGTTGCAGATCAGCAACACCACGAGCGCCCGCACCAGCTTGTGTCGATCGAACACGTACGCCGACGCCCAGAACACGGGACAGATGATCGCGAAGTACAAACAGAACTGCGCCACCCCGACGAGCATTGGGCTGGTCAGCGGGTTGAGCATCATCATCGCGAGCCACAGCAAGGTGAAGCCAATCCAGCGTGTGGCGGGATGTCTGCCGCGCCGCGCGCCGGCGCGGTTGAACCACCACCAGCCGAAGGCGACCAGGCTGACGGCGTACGCGCCCGTGCGGATCGGGAGCCGGAACGCCTGGCTGCCGGGAATGAACAGGAGCGCGGGCAGTAGCGTCTGGCCGATCGCGAACCACTCGACGAATCCGGTCGGCATCCAGCCGGGCTTAGGAGCGGCGTCGACGCTGGTTGGTTCACCGGGAGCGTCGGCCGAGTCGAAGAGCGCCGTGGCCTCGGGATCGACGGTGTCGTTCCAGTCGACCGCTTCAGGCGGGCTGCCGTACATCGCTCTTCACCACGCTTCCGATGATCGATCCGAGCTTCGCGGCGTACACCGGCACCGCCGCGCGCAGATTGATGTGTTGACGGGCGGCGTTTCCCATCCGGCGCCGCAGGACGACTGAATCGACGAGGGCGCCAATGGCGCGCACGAGCGCTTCACGATCCCCGGGACGGACGAGAAAGCCGGTCGCGCCGTCCTGGATGATTTCGGGAATTGCGTTGATGCTGCTGCCGATCGCCGGAATGCCGCTGGCGGCCGCCTCCTCGTACACGATGCCGAACGCCTCATGTCGGGCCGGCATGGCGAACAGATCGGCCCGCTTCCAGAGATCGAGCCATCGGTTCGTGTACGGCGCGACGCCGCTGACCACGTGCGCGGCGGGGGGAATGGTACTGGCGGCCAGGGGCCAGTCCGTGACGATGTCGAGGTCGGCGCGGTCGGCGAATCCTCCCTCGCGCCACGCGTCGAGGAGTTCGAGGCCACCTTTACGGGGAAAATCGCCGCCGACAAACAGCACGCGAGGGCGATAGCCCGGCCCCTCGTCTGCGCGCGCGGCGCGCTCGGCGATCCAGCCGCCGCCGAACGCGTCGACGTCGACCGGAAACGGCAGCACCCACACCTTCGACGCGCAGTCTGGATACACGTCAGCCAGATCCCGCGCCGCCCACTCGGAGGTGGCCACGATGGCCGCCGCCGCGCGAAACACATGACCGTCGTGAACGATGTTCGCCCGGTAGCTGGCGCGCCCGAGCCACGACGGCGCCTCGAGACTCGCCAGATGCTGCGTGCAGTCGATCGACACGATGGCCCGGGTCCGCTTCATGCGAGCCAGGCTCGCGTAGGCCGTGGCCTGAGTGTGAAAGTGCAGAAGGTCATAGGAGGCGTGACGTTCGGCCTCCGCGATGCGACGCGCCGCCAGCAGCCCGACGTTCAACTCCTGCCGCCACCGCCGCAAATCGAGATTGGCGGCCGGCCCGGCGCGCGGCGTCAATCGAACGCTGAACAACCGCCGGATGACACGGTCGCCGATCGTCAGGTCCCGGCTGAGATCGACGTGACACGCGTCGACGCCGGGCATGAGGGCGGTGATGTCGTGCATCAGACGGGCAAACGCGCCATGGCCGAGCATCCCGGAATTCACGAAGAGCGCGCGGGTCATCCTGAGGCGGTCGGCTTTCTGCCGATGATCATGAGGTTGTCCGACAGCGCACGGGGGAAGAAGCGAGCCAGCGCCGTCGGGTAGTGCCACGGCGTGAGCGGCACGCGGCCGTAGTGGCTGTACGAAATCTCCACCGACTCGAGACCACACTCCGCCGCCGCGCGTCGCAGATCGACCTCGAGAAGCGCCGTGCGATGCGCTGGATACTGACCATCCTGAAATGACGAAAAGCGCTGCTTGACGACCACCGTCGTCAGACTGAGCACGCTCAACTGATTGGGCGTCGTCACCACGACCCAGCCACCCGGTTTGGCGAGGTCGACGAGCGCGCGCATGAACCCCCACGGATTCTCGAGGTGCTCGATCGTTTCGACGGCCGTGACCACGTCGGCCTCGCGCGAGGCCAGCCCCCAGCTGCCCGCATCGAGATTGATCTGCTGAAATTCGGCGTCGATTGGGAACCCCTCGTACCGGACCGCGTCGAGGCCGCAATACGACCGGAAGCGGTCGCCGACGACGCGCCGGAGTCCCGCGCCGCCGCAGCCGACATCCACCAACCGCTCTCCGGCGATTTCCCGTGCCGCAAGCGCTCGCGCCACCATGCGATAGATCGTTTCATGGCTCGAGCCCAGGCTTTGCCGCGCCCGCGCCTCGATCGATCTCGCGATCGCGACGGGCGGCGCGGTCAAGCGCCGACCCCGACTGGCGACATCTCCGCCAATGCCTGCGCAAGGCGGCGGATCTGCCTGGCGGGATCAGACAACTGCCGTGCCCGCGGGGTTGCACACCGCGCCAGCTTCGCGCGGAACGCCCGATCGACGATCAGGCGCTCGAGCGCGAGCGCGAGCGCGTCGACGTCGCCGGGAGGCACGAGCAGGCCGCACGAGTCGTCGACGATCTCCATCGCCCCGCCCGCACGAGACGCGACGACCGGTAAGCCGGCGGCAAGGGCTTCGACGTACGCGATGCCGAACGGCTCGGGCGCGACATTGGCCTGGCAGTGCACGTCGGCGGCCGCCAGCAGGCGGCGGACGTCCTGGCGTTCGCCGAGAAATCGCAGGCGGTCGGCGATCCCCAGACGTTCGGCGGAGGCGGCGAGCGAGTCGGCGTACCTCGCTTCCTCAGGTCGCTGGGCGCCCCCGACAATCCACCACACCCAGTCGGCCTTCGATCGCAAGCGTCCCAGCGCTTCGACGACGACCGCGTGCCCCTTCCATGCCTCCATCCTGCTCACCTGGATGAGAACGGTGGCGCCCTCAGGCGTGTCGAACTCCCGGCGTAGCGCCGCCCGTTCCTCCACGGTCAGCCCGCACGAGCTGGTGTCGATCGGATAGGTCAGCACGATCGTTGGGGCATCCGGGTACAGCGTCGCCAGCGAGTCGGCCGTGTAGCGGCTGTTGCAGAGCACGAGGTCGGGATGAATATGTCGTGCCCATCGCTCCGTCCAGTGCTGTCCCGTGGCGCAATCGTGCGCCCAGAAGACGAGCGGTACGTGCGCACGTTTCACGACGCCGCCAAAGAGCGCCTGCGACCACGCGGCGTGACAGACGACGCGATCGAATGGTCTCTGCTCGAGGAGCGTCGCCAGCGCCCGTCGTGCACGCCGCACGGTCTGCGGGCGCCTCGCTCGCGCCTCCGGCAGACGATGCAGGGGCACGCCGGTCGCTTCGAGCTCGCCGCTCAGGCGGCCGTCGAAGCACAGGGCGACTTCCAGTTCGAGCCAAGGACACACGGCCCGCTCGCGCGCCAAGGTCAGCAGCATCGTCTCGATGCCACCGTAGAGATTGCCGCTGTAGACGTGGAGCACCCGCATGGTTCAGTCGAGGCGGTCGGCGGCCGCGCGATAGATGGGGACGAGCTCGGTCGCGAGCCGCGCGCGATCGAACGATCGCTCGGCGGTCACGCGGGCTGCGCGTCCCATCCGCGCGCGCAGTTCCGCGTCTTCCGCGAGCGTCACGATGTGCGCCGCGAGACTGCCGGCCTCGCCGGGCACATGAACGCAGGCGTCGACACCGGGCGTGACGAGCTCGGCGGCGCCCCCCGCATTGCTGACGATGACGGCACGACCGCAAGCCATCGCCTCAGCGATCACGAGCCCGAACGGTTCGGGCGCCGTGCTCGCGTGCACGACCACGTCGAGCGAGCGAAACACGGCTTCGGGCTGGTGGACGAAGCCGGTAAAGGCGACCCGATCGGCGATACCCAGCGAACGTGCGAGGTGACGGAGGTCCTCGAGCGAGTATTGGCTGCCGTCGGTCTGATACATCGGGCCACCGACAACATACGCGCGGAAGGGAAGATGCTCCGGCAAGCGTGAGATCGCTTCGAGGAAGGTCGCGTGGCCTTTCCAGCGCGCCAGCGTCGCCACGAGACCGACCCGTACCGTCCCCGGCGCCGGGGCAGGAAGGCCCGCCAGAGCGTCGAGGTCGGCGCGCGCGCCCGCGGTTGAAAAGCGGTCCAGATCCACGGCGTTCCTCACCGTCACGACACGGGTTCCGTTCCCGAGCGCGCGCGTTGCGTCGGCGGCGACACTCGCCGAATTGGCGACAACCGTCGCCACGCGCGAGTGATTCCACCGCAGCAGGGCCGTCGTCGTCGGACGCGGCCCGAGGTAGTCGTGAAGATGCCAGACGAGACGAGGCCGGCCCCGGGCCCACGCGCCGAGCACGTGCATCTTGAGCCCGTTCGTGTGAACGATGTCGGGGTGGAACGCGTCGATCGCGCGAGAGAGCGCCGCGCAATAACGGATCGCCGCCGGAGAGGCCAGCCCGATTCGCGCCGCGAACCACGCGGCGCCGCCGGCCGAGGCGGTCGCTGCATGCTCGCCAAGCCGGGCGATCGCGGAGGGAAAGGGCAGCACTTCAGTCGTCACCCCAAGCGCCTTCGCCCGCGCAATCAGCGGACCGACGGACGAGGCGAGCAGATGCAGCGGCCATGAAGGCTCGGCGCGTCGAAGGCTTGCGAGGACGTCCACCAGACTCGATTCCGCCCCGCCCATCTGGCCGGTGGGACTGAGGTACATCAGGCGCAACATTTCTCTGCGTGTCCGGGTTGTCTCGGTTGCGGGTTGTCTGTCTCAGAAGAAGCGGGCGGCGATCGTGATCGTATCGCCTGCCAGGACCTTGTCCTCCAGCTCGACGCTGACTTCGGTGAATTTGCTGTTCACGAGCCGGCTGATCTTGATCCGGCGATCGGATCCGCGATCGTTCAAGCCGCCGGCCAGCGCGATCGCCTGTTGCACGCTCATGCCCGGGTCGAGGACGAACGTACCCGGATTGCGTATCATGCCGGTGATGTAAAAATGCTGCGCGGATGGCACATTGATGATGTCGCCATCCTGCAGCAGCACGTCTTGACCGGCCTTGCCAAGCTCGAGGTCCTTGCGGTTGACCGTGATCCGGGTGCCCTCGATGTCGGCGCCGGGGGCGTTGACGACCGTGGTGGTTGGACGGCTCGGATGGACGACGATCACTTCGTTGCTGGCGTTGCTCGTCGGCGAGCCGGCCAACGCGAGCGCCTCGAGCAGCGTCATCGTCGAGCCTTTCATCGCGATCTTGCCCGGCGCGCGGACTTCGCCGATGACGAAGACGAACTGACTCTTGTATTCGTCGATCTCGATACGGACCTGCGGATTCCTGATGAAGCCGCCCGCCAGCATCGTCGTAATCCGCTGCTGCAGTTCGGACAGCGTCAGCCCGCTGGCCGATACCCGGCCGATTAACGGGAACGAGATGAAGCCGTCGGCGTCGACGCGGTACATCGTCGAGAGGTCCGGCTCGTCGAAGACCGTAATCTTGATCTGGTCCTGCAGTCCGATCCGGTAGCTGCTCGGATTCACTGACGCGGGCAGTGTCTGCGCCGCGGGGGCTTGCGTTTTCGGGCCGCTTTGCTGCGCGAAGAGAGGCCGTGGCGCGAAGGTCAAGGCCAGCAGGAGCACCACGATCGCTTTCTCATCCATGTTGACCGTCAACGCTACCCCGAGATCCTCGTCACGGGGATCCCGAGCTGACGTGCCTTTCGATACAGGTTTGGACGCTGAATTCCAAGGGTTTGGGCGGCATCAGCCATCCGCCAGTCGTGATGCTGCAGCACGGCGGAAATGTAGTCCCGCTCGAAGCGCAGCCGCGCCTCGCGGAGGTTGCCGGTCGGGACAAAGCGAGCGGGCGCGCGCTGGAGGTGGAGCGCGGGCAGCACCTGTTCCACCTGAATATCGTGGTCACCGAGCTCGCTCGCGACGCGCTCGATCGTCTGGCGAAGCTCGGCGACGTTGCCGGGCCAGCTGACCGCCGCGACCAGCGCCAGGGCCGCCTGCGTGAATGCGCGCTGGGGCAGGCCGTACCTCGCGCACGCCTCTTCGAGGAGGCGCGAGGCGAGCGCCGGCACGTCTTCCTGCCGGTCTCTGAGCGCAGGCAGATCAATTCGCACGCCGGCCAGCCGCCGGAACAGCTCGGACCGCAGCCGGTGTGTGTGGACATCGGCATCGACCGCCGGCGCCGCGCTGGCGACCAGACGAACCTCGGTCGGCAATGATTGGCCGTCGACCGACACTTCGCCGTCGCGGGCGATGCGCGCGAGGCGCGACTGCACCGCCGCGGGCAGCTCGGTCACATCCTGGAGGAACAGCGTGCCGCCGCGCGCCGCAGCAAGACGGCTGTCGGGAGTGATGGATTCGAGATCCGTTGGCGCGACCGGCAGCGCCGTCCCGAACAGTACCTGTCCGAGGCGCGACGCGTCAGCAGCGTCACATTCCACGGCCACATACGGCGCGGCCGCCCGACGGCTTCGTCCGTGGAGCTCGCGCGCGACTGAATCCACATCGACGCCGCGTTCGGCGGTGAGGAGGACCCCCACGTCAAGGGGCGCGGCTCGGCGCAGCAGTTCGTGGACCCTCGTGATCGCCGGCGAATGGCCGACGAGCTCCAGTGCGCCCCCGGTCGGCCTTGCCAAGCGGAGGGCACTGGCGTCAGTCAGCATGAGTGTGTCTGCCATGGCGACATCGGTGTTGGAGAAACAGGTTGAGAGAGCTCCGCCCCGTCAGTTACATAAACCGACGAGGCCGGATGGAACAAGCACCCAATAGGAGTTATTGAGCGACTTGATATGACTTAATATTCCATCAGTGTCGAAATCGATACTCGACGAAAGCGCATCGGATACATTCGGCCAAGCAGCAGGGGGGTGCTGGCGTTCGTCCGTGACAACTTGCTATGTATCAGTAAGTTACAGCTTTGACGTTACCGCGACCGTCAACCCTTCTATCGGCTTCGCGGAGCTGTATCGGTATGGATGGTTGGGCGTATCGCACGCGAAACGCTCAGGTCTATTGTTGAAAGCTCGAGACTACGTTTATATTGCTGAAGCCGGGCAAGACGTCGATTTTGCGAAAGTGGCGGAACTGGCAGACGCGCCGGACTTAGGATCCGGTAGCCGAAAGGCTATGGGGGTTCAACTCCCCCCTTTCGCACTCTCAATTCACCGAACCCTACAAGGTTCTCGATGAAAGCCGAGTTCGTGGACGTCAACCAGACGCGCAAGAACGTGCGCGTCGAGATTCCGAGCGACGTGGTCGACGCCGAGATCGATCGCGTGGCGCGCGGCTACTCCCGCACGGCGAAGGTGCCTGGATTCCGGCCGGGCAAGACGCCGCCGCGCGTCATCAAGCAGCGCTTCAAGGATCAGATTCTTCACGAGGTCGCGCACGAGCTCGTGCCGCGAGCCGTCGACGATGCGCTCCGCGAGCGGGGCATGGCGGCGGTCGATACGCCCGACGTCCGCGACGTCACGATCGAAGAAGGCCGGCCGTTGACCTTCACGGCGTCCTTCGACACGGTGCCCGCGTTCGAGCCAGGCGAGTACTCCACGATTGCGCTGCGGCGGCCCTCCAGTCGCGTGGAAGAGAAGGCCGTTGACGACGCGCTGGATCGGCTGCGCCAAGGGGCGGCACGCTTCGAGCCGGTGGAAGGCCGCGGGCTCGTCGAGTAGCAAGAGCCTCGGGTCTTGCGCGAGAGCGCGCGCGATGGCGACCCGACGCTGTTCGCCCCCGCTCAACGTCTCGACGGCGCGGTCCGCCAACCCGAGCAGATCGCACCGCTCGATGGCCTCGTCGATCGTCGCTCGATCCTTGGCGCCTTCGCGCATCCACGCGCCCTGGTGAGGCGAGCGGCCCATCGCCACGACATCGCGCACCGAAAAGCCCGGCGCCGCCGCCTCGCTCTGCGGGACGAACGCCACCTCGCGCGAGCGCTCGCGCTGGCTCACGCGGCGGGTGTCCCGCCCCCCCACGCGGACCTCCCCCT
>Ga0209415_10002305_pt1 | contig 35806 bp, 29 predicted proteins | sample PeaSoiSIISIP2007_FD_187696 | JGI IMG/M metagenome (GOLD analysis project Ga0209415, IMG submission 187696) | Peat soil microbial communities from Weissenstadt, Germany - SII-SIP-2007 (SPAdes) (version 2) | ecosystem: Environmental > Terrestrial > Soil > Wetlands > Peat | place: Germany... | reverse complement strand
ACATTGCTCGGCCGGCGCAGGCGCCCGACGCCCATGCCCATTGAAAATTGAACCCGCCCAGGTGGCCGGTCACATCGACTACCTCACCGATGAAAAATAAGCCATGCACTTTTCGGCTTTCCATTGTCTTCGCCGAAAGTTCGTCGGTGTCCACGCCGCCCGCAGTCACTTCAGCCTTGTCGTAACCCTCGGTGCCTGCTGGCGTCACCGGCCAGTCATGCGCGGCGCGCTCCAGTTCCGCAAGTGCAGTGTTCGTCCACGCGGTTGGTGAATGCATATCTAGCCATCGGTTGGCAAAGCGATGCGGCAAGAAATTGCGCAAGGCTGATCTCATCGCTGCGATGTCTCTTGGAGCCGTGGGTTCACGAAGAGACGCAGTCACATCGCCGCCGGGTGCCAAGTCGAGAGCAACCGCTTGTCCCGGTTTCCAGTAGGACGAAATTTGCAGAATCGCCGGTCCGCTGAGGCCTCGATGCGTAATCAGCATCTTCCCCCGGAATTGCTGATGGTTGCAGGAGACGGCAACATCGGCTGAGACTCCGGCAAGATCACAGTAGTGGCCGCGGTCTTTGGGGTCGAACACAAACGGTACCAGCGCAGGCCGAGGTTCGCGAATAGCGAGGCCGAATTGCCGCGCCAGATCGTAGCCAAGGCCGGTCGCCCCCATTTTCGGAATCGATAATCCTCCAGTAGCGACGACGAGAACCGGAGCGCGAAATTCCATTTCTCCAGCGCGAACCACAAACTCTGTCGTCCTCAACACTTCTTGAATTGGAGTTTTCACGAAAAGGCGAACTCCGGCCTCGCGACATTCGCTCTCGAGCATTTCCATAATGTCGTGGGCAGAGCGATCACAGAAAAGTTGGCCGAGCGTCTTCTCGTGGTAGGGGATGTGATGCTTCTCGACGAGTGCAATAAAATCCGAGGGCGTGTAGCGGGCCAGCGCCGATTTCCCAAAATGCGGATTCGCCGAGATGAAGTTTTCGGGTCGGCAGTGAACGTTGGTGAAGTTACAGCGTCCGCCGCCGGATATCAGGATTTTCTTTCCTGCGCGTTCAGCGCGCTCGATGATGGCCACGCGGCGTCCCCGCTTGCCCGCTTCCAGAGCGCACATCAAGCCGGCGGCACCTGCGCCGAGGACGACTGCGTCAAATTGCTGCGTCATTGGGTTTGCGGAGCCATCCGAGCGGGTGACGATTGAATTGTTTCAACGATGGAATCAAGATGCTAAACAGAATGCCACAATCGTTTGACCGCGCGCGCCCGTAGCTTTTTCCAGTTCCTCAACCAGTGTGGATTCCAAATCTTCAGGGTCTGCATTCATTTCGCACGCCGCAATTTCCTCGTCGGTGGCGCCCTGAAAACAAAGTTCACAAACGCCAATGCCATCTTCAGAACGAACTGGCGGCCCGAAGACGCGGCAGGTCATGGGGCGAGCTTCATAGAGCTCACAAAGTCCAGTTTCCGGATCGAGCGCCGGGCAAGGCTCATCATTGGCGAACTCAGCGAAGCGCCGTTCCGCCTCCTCGCCTTCGTGCAGCAAGCCTGTATTCGGATCACCAGGGAAATCCTTCGACAGGCGGGAAACCGCGTCCCGAGCGCGTTGCCGCACGCGAGTGGCGCGCTCCGGAGCAGACTCTTCCAGAATTCCAAGGCCTTGCCGGAGTCGTTCAGCGTCAAGTTGATTGATTGCAAACACTCCGACGCAGCATTGCGTGCACCCAGGACGACAGGCGAGCCACTTGCCACTTCGACGCGCAGCATCTGCGAGCGCCAAGTCCACGATCTGAACCAGCGCCTGATCTCGCTGCGGTGAAAAAGAATGCACTCTACGAGAATACCGCAGCACGAGGGTTTCTTTCTCAAGCGATATCAGAAGATTCGCGATGCCGGCAGATCGAAGGAGACAGCTCTTTCGGCAATCTGCTCAGCTACGTAAACCAGCCCCAGCCAGCCACTGGCGGCCAATTCAGCCGTTCGCGGATCATTAAACGGGTGTATGATCGCTCGATAGATAACGGGTTCGAAGACTCCGTGCCCGCTATGAATCCCCTTTTGCGAGAGGTCCCTCCGCCAATGGCCGCGGTCGCCACTCCCGGTACGAGCCAGCGATTTACTCTCGACCACCTCTCGTTTGAGAAATTCTTGGCAGCGGCCTGGGTTCTCCAGTGCCTGCATGACCAACTGCACGATCGCCCGGCTCCATCCGAATCGATTGCCGAACCCGTCAGAACGCAAGAGGAAATAGAGCCGGCTAGCTTGCGTCTGCCCGCGGCCATGGAACCTGCCGTTCAACCGTTGTTGGAAGTCGATCACAAGCAGGAAGTGCTCAGCAATCGGCTCGCGGATGATGAAACTCTGGCCGAACTGGTCGAGGCTCAACAGGCAATCGAGACTGGAGCCTTGGACTTGGACGCCGCGATGAGGCGGGTAGTCGATCTTTCGCTGAAGCTCACCCATGCCGACGGTTCCGCAGTCTGGTTGTTCGCAAGAAAGGAGTTTTCCTACCGAGCCGGCGCGGGTGCGGCCACCAACAATGAGAAATTGCGCCTGGCTGTCCTCTCTAGTTTGGCAGGCGCTTGGCCGGGCAAGAGCACGCCGGTTGACGGAGCCGCGGAAGCATCCGAGTTAAGGCAGTCCTCGGTTGCGGATCTCGACGCAGGCGCGACAGCCTTATTAATCGCGCCAATCTACCACGGGCTTGAAGTTGCAGGAGCTCTGGCCGCATTTACCAGACGTTCGGACACTTTTTCCGGATACGACACCACCAGACTGCGTTTCATGTCCGGACTGCTGTCACACGCTTTGAGGAAGGACGCCGAGGTCGAACTCAAAACCGTCGAATTTAAATCGGAGGCAGTCCAACAGGATCATCGTCCGGAAGCCGCAGCCAGGGTACAAATCGCTAAACCGATTCCCCACGTTTTACCGAAGCCCGCCGACACCGATCGGTCCGTGCGCCACGACGAGTCACGGTTCAACCTTCGCCCCATTTTCAAGGGCTTTGCAGCCGCGTTGGGCAATCTTAGGCCGGCACTCCGCGTCAATCTACCTCTGCGCGCACTCCGCGCTGTGGCGATTGCCACGCCGGTCTTGCTGCTTGCGGTCGTCGCCGCCTTGTTGATCTACGAATCGTGGCATCACGAGTCTCTTCGCAGCGCACAGGCGTTTACCACAGCAAACCCGCCAGTCGAGGAAGTAAGCAACCCCTCGAAAGCGCCTGACAAAGCACCTCGAGGTCTCTCCGCGGACACTAGATCCGGTAACACACGGAAGATCGACAACGAGACATGGCAGCCGGGACCTGCCACGCCGCGTGAAGTCAGTCACAAGCTTGTAACCGACCTGGCAACCTTGTCCGTAGTGCAGCAATTGAGCCGCTATGAAATGCGCGTATTGCGCCGCCAGGCGAAGTATGGAGACGGCTCTGCCGCTTTTACTTTAGGGATGGCTTACGAAATTGGACATTTTGTTCCTCAGAATTGTGTGGAAGCAGCGCGCTGGGTTACAACTGCGGCCGAATCAGGCAATGCGGCTGCTCAATACAATCTTGGGTTGCGCTACCGGGACGGGGATGGAGTGTCCGCCAATCGAACGGTGTCCGAAAGATGGCTGCGCAAAGCGGCTCAAAGAAATGGGAAAGCCAAAGTCGCTCTGAAAATGATGGCGTCGGCTCAGCTCCGCCCTTAGCTTTTACTCTTTCCGAAAAAACAAAGCGTCCCAGACTCTTTCGAGTCACGGGACGCTTCGTCCGAACAGCCCTCCCCAGAACTGCTCGCAGCAAGAGTAGATTGCATCGAACGCCGCGTAAATGGCCCTGCTGGGCCAGTCTGCCTACACGAGTGGGCTACTCGCGTTGTTGAAGTGTCTAGTCATGAAATCGGTCAATGTCGAAGAGATGCAGTCTCGGCTCGAGTCTGCGCTACTCGTGCGCAGCCCTCCGAAACAATTATTCAAAACGACACAAATTATCCGTCGGTGACACCAAAGGACAAATCGCGGCTCAACAAGAAGATTTGTCGTTTGAAGCGGTCGAAATTTCCTACTCGCGAGCCTGCGCGAGTCATGCAACTCCATAAAACACAAGGCTTTTGAGGAAGTGGCACGCTTCTTGCTTCAGTTCATAGTGCCACGCCGTTAGGGTTTCGTGGCATTGGTTTGCGAGAGGTCACCATGAAGCTCGAGACTGGCGCACCCTCAATGTTGGCATTCGCGGTCGCACTTTCGCCGACGGATTTCAGCCAACGACTCCCAAACCAATCAACCGGGTTCTTGCGTCGCGGCTGTACGTGAATCGCCGGCGATGGCGTGGTCCGAGATGCAAATGCCGAAGGCAAGGAGGTTACTGTGAAAAAAGCAATTCGAAGATTACATCCGGCACTGTGGGTTCTGTTTTTGCTTTCTACTTTACTTCTGATGCCCGCAATGTACGGTGAAAACCAGATTATGGGTGAGCTCCAATTTGAAGGAAAAACTCACGTCGAAAAGACTTCTGGTGTCTGGATAGACGGCGAGTACGTGGGCTATCTGAAAGAGCTCAAGGGATCGAAGAAGGTTTTGCTTTTGCCGGGCGAGCACCTAATCACCGTGCGCCAGGACGGCTACCAGGACTTCACCGAACACGTCGTTCTTCAACCGGGGCAGAAAGAGATTGTTCTGGTGACGATGGCGAAGGCCGCAACGGGACCGATTCCGAGAGTAACTGCCCAGGTCAAAATCGCCGTCAACCCGTCGCGCGCGGCGGTTTTCCTCGATGGCCTTTTCGTCGGCCACGTAGGCGAGTTTGAAGGCATGGGCCGAGGAATGCTGGTTGCTCCGGGGCAACATCAAATCAGGATCGCCCTGCCCGGTTACCAGACCTTTGAAACGGCGATTAATCCGATTGCCGATCAGAAGGTTGAGATTAAGACTGACTTGATCAAGAATGGCGCTCCTCTGGCAGAGCCACTTTCAAACACGGGAGCGAACGATGGCGCGTCGTCTGGCATACGTGATGGGGCCGCGGCCCCATCGCGTTAAGCACGTTTTAAACAACCGTTCGCCGCTGGCCACTACATCGCAAAGCTAGCGGCGAAGACTTTTGGGACTGAGCGCCAGTCCCGATTAACTCTGCATTTGCACTTGCAGGACTTCGCCCGGGAGCCGCACCATCCGGGCTCGGGGAGTTGATTCAACGCGATCCGATCGCTTGCGGTCGCTGCTGCCTCGCTGCTCGCCCGCGGAACTCATTCTCTCCATCCGAATTCCAAGCGTGCGCTCCAGTTGATACAGATCGGAACGCTGCTCTCTGCCAAAAAGAGTGGAAGCCACTCCGTGTTCACCTGCACGCCCGGTGCGGCCGACGCGATGGATAAAATTCTCTGCTATTTCAGGAAGGTCATAGTTGATGACGTGGGCGATGTCTTGCACGTGAATGCCCCGCGAAGCCAGGTCGGTTGCTACCAAAATGCGGTAGCGTCCCTGCTGGAATCCGGTAAGCGCGGCCGTGCGCTGGGACTGTGAGCGGTCGCCGTGAATCATGGCTGCGGCGAAGCCCTCACGATTCAGGTTCTTGGCGAGCCGCTCGGTTCCTCGCTTGGTGCGTGCGAAAACCAAACAGCGGCCAGTTTCTTTTGCTAACAAGCGATGCAGCATTTCCTGTTTGTGATCGGCATCGACCTCGAACGCCTGCACCCGCACATTTTCGGACGGCTTTAGCGTCGACCCAAGCGCAACGCGCACCGGGTTTCTCATGTAGTCGTTGACCAAGTGAACCACGGAGGCCTCGAGCGTCGCCGAAAAACACATGGTCTGGCGATCTTTGGGTACGACGGCCACAATCCTTCGAATCGCAGGAAGAAATCCCATGTCGAGCATGCGATCTGCCTCGTCGAGTACCAGCACCCGCAGTTCGCGGAAGTTCACCAGTTTGCGATCCAGGAAATCTTCTAACCGGCCCGGTGTAGCGACGACCACGCGAGCTCCTTTGCGGATGGCGCGGAGTTGCTGTCCTTCGGACAAGCCTCCGACGACCAGCGCGGCGGGCGGCAATTGCTTGCCTCGCAAAGCATCGTATTGATCGGCCACCTGCATTGCCAGTTCACGTGTGGGAACCAGCACCAGCGCCGCAATCCCTGCCGTGTTTTGCTTGAGCAGTTGCTCCATGATCGGAATCAGGAAGGCGAGCGTTTTGCCTGTGCCGGTCTGTGCGGTTGCGAGCACATCTTTGCCTGCAAGCGCCTGCGGGATGGCCGCAGCCTGAACTGGAGTGGGTACGGAAAAATGAGCCAACGACAAACGATCTTGGACGTACGGGGAAATCGGGAGTTCTGAAAAATTCTGCATTTTGCTTTCTCTGGCTTAAGCGGCGGCACACACACCAACTTCCGGGCGCGCACGCCAACTTATATTGCCAGTCTTTAGGTTTTGATTACGCTGAAGACGTACGGAGGGGAAACTGACGGCGGGAGTTCTCAGATCAAGTACTGCACCAGAGCAATCGCACCATACAACCGCGGTATTAAGCGTGACTACAGTATAGCACGTCCTTACCAGATTGCCAGGCGAAGTACCTGAAAGCTAAACGTTACGAAAGTTCCACAATGCAGGCGCGGGCATCAGCGCCCGTGCGGTCCCACATTGGTTACAATAAAGAATGTTCTACGATGCCGGCGCGTACGCGCACCGAACGCACCGGCATCGTCATCGCAGCCAATTTTCCGGCTGGCGAACTGCTTCAGCAACCTCATTCAGGAAAACCGCTGCCCGCGCGCCATCTACCACACGGTGATCGCACGAGAGGGTGAACGTCATCATCGGACGGATCGCTGGCCGCCCATCGATGGGCACGACCCGCTCGGTAATGCTTCCAACCGCGAGAATCGCCGCTTGTGGTGGACTGATAATCGCGCTGAAAGCATCGACGTGGTACATGCCGAGGTTGCTGATAGTGAAAGTCGCTCCTGCAATATCGGACGGACGTAAGCGGCCCGCGCGAGCCCGCTCCGTCAATTCACGGCGCTGAACAGCAATTTCGCCGAGATCCGCTTTGTTGGCGTTATGTATTACGGTGGCAACGACGCCGTCATCAACCGCCATGGCGACGCCGATGTTTACTTCCTGATTCAGACGAATTGCTGCGCCGCTCCAACTCGCATTCATGCGCGGATGCTTGACCAGAATGCGTGCCACCAGCGCCACCAGGAAATCTGTATGCGTGACTTTGATTCCTTGTGCCTGCTGAATCGCCGATCCCATGCGCTCGCGTACTTCGATCAGCGCGCCCGCGTCGATCTCGCGCACCACGAAGAAGTGGGGCACGGTGGTCCAGCTCTGGGTCGTTCGCTCGGCCATCAGCCGCCCGATCGAGCTGGGCGTTTCAACATCTTTGGGCGCAGGCGAAGGCAAACCTTTCGATTCACTTGCGGCCAAAACGTCAGATGCGAGGATCTCCCCGCCCGGCCCTGATCCCCGCAAACTGGCAATGTCAACTCCGTGCTCCTTCGCCAGCCGCCGAGCTTTGGGTGACATTTGTGCGCCTGGTCCCGCCGTCGGAGCAGGAATCACTGGGGCCACGGCGTGTATGGATTCATCCGCAGTCTGCATTCGAGCTGGCGACGCGACCTCTGACGGAGGGGTTTCACCGGGACGGACGATCCACGCAATGATTTTCCCTACGGCCACGACGGCGCCCGCCTGCGCTTTTACGTCCGCAAGGATCCCGTCCGCCGGAGATTCAACCTCGAGCACCGCTTTGTCAGTCTCTATTTCCAAGAGTGGCTCACCCTTAATCACACGATCGCCCTCAGCCTTCCGCCAAGCCACAAGCTTGCCAGTCTCCTGCGCCATTTCGAGAGCGGGCATAACAACGCTGAAAGCCATAATTTCCGTCGCATCCGACACCACGTCATCCTGAGCGCAGCCAGCGATTCGTTCGCGAATTGTTGGCGTAGTCGAAGGACCCCTGCAAAGCAATTCTGCTATCGCTGCTTCAGGGAATTCTCACCATGCCTTCCGGTCCCCCGCCGGACATCTCAATCCGAAACGCCAACCCGCTCCGACCGCGAACTCTCTTCGATCATCTCGACCACGCGCCGGCTTGGCGCAGACTCATTCTCGCGAGTGGTCGGCAACGGCCCGTTGACGGTCACATAGTGCGCCCCAGCCACCAGCAGTTCTTCCGCGGGGAAGCGCGTGATGACTTCGTGCCCGGTCGGCGTGACCACGATTTCCTCTTCGATGCGCGCCGCGCTCCAGCCGTCAGTCGAAGGCCAAAATGTTTCGAGTGCAAAAACCATTCCCGGCTTGATCTCATGCGGATGGTCGAAAGAAACCAACCGGCTGATCACCGGCTTTTCCCAGATAGCCAGGCCAATTCCGTGGCCGTATTGCAGCGCAAAGCAAGCTTCTTCGTTGGGAAAACCGAATTCCTTCGCCTTCGGCCACACCGCGGCAATCTCCGCCGTGGTCCGGCCCGGACGCACCAACTCGATCGCCGCATCCAGATATTCCCGGCAGCGTTTATACGCGTCCACCATGGCATGCGATCCGTAGCCGATGGTGAAGCACCGGTAATAGCATGTGCGGTATCCCATGAACGAATGCAGAATGTCGTAATAGACGGGATCGCCCGGTCGAAGCACGCGATCCGAAAACACGTGCGGATGCGGATTGCAGCGTTCCCCGGAAATCGCATTCACCGCCTCGACATATTCAGAACCCAGGTCGTAGAGAACTTTGCTGACCAAGCCAACCGCTTCGTTTTCGCGCATGCCCGGTTTCATCGCGCGATACAGCTCGTCGTACGCCGCATCGACCATCATCGCGGACGTGTTCAGCAGAGCAATTTCGTCTTGCGTCTTAATGACGCGCGCGTCCGACATCAACTGTTGTCCGTCGACGACCGTGATTCCCTCGCGCTGCAAAGCAAAAAGAACTGGCAACTCAATGATGTCAATGCCAACTGGCTCTTTGTGCAGGCCGCGCATCTCCAGTTCGATGCGAATCTTCTTTGCCACATCCTCGGCCCGCCCCATCTCCGGCGACATCGCGCCACGCAGCATCGAGATGCCCGGCCGCGAGCGCTCGCCCAACCACGGGCAGTGGAGTTGATGATGTTTGGCCGCCGATCCGAAATCCCACAAAATCGGCTCATCATTTTGCGGCAGCAAAGTAAAGCGATTGCATTTGTCCTGCGCCCAACTGCCAATATGCGTGGAGGTGAGATAGCGCACATTATTCATATCAAAGCACAGCAGCGAACCCATCTCCGATTTGGCGAGCAACTCCTTCGCGCGCGCCAGGCGCTCTTTGCGCAAGCGATCAAAATCCACCCGCTGTTCCCAATCAACCGCCATCGTTCCATGCGTCGGTAATGCCACGATGCACCTCCCGTCGATCTTTGTAGCGCCGCCGTCGCGGCGCTAACTTTTAGGTCCGTCCGCAAAGCTTGCGGGCCACTTCGAACACGGATTTCTCCGTGGGCACGGTCGCATCTTCGAGCGGTGGCGAAAATGGAATCGGTATATGCATCGCGCCCATCCGCTTGACCGGCGCGTCCAGGTTATAAAACGCGCCTTCCGCAATCACCGCTGCGATTTCCGCCGTCACCCCGTACCGTTCGTAGCCCTCGTCGATCACGATCACTCGCGATGTCTTTTTTGCCGAGTCGATCAGCGCCTTTTCGTCGAGCGGCCACATGGTTCGCGGATCGACTACTTCCGCGCTTACTCCGATTTCTTCGAGCAGACTCGCCGCGCCCAGCGCCACTTGCACCATGCTGCTTGTGCCCACCAGCGTAATGTCGCGGCCCACGCGCTTCACATCCGCCACGCCAAAGGGAATGGTGTACTCCTCCGCCGGTACCGGGCCTTTTAACTTCGTGTACATCATCTTGTCTTCGAAAAAAACGACAGGATTCTCATCCCGAATCGCAGTCTTCAGCAATCCCTTGGCGTCGTACGGAGTTGACGGCATCACCACTTTTAATCCCGGCACATGACTGAACCATGCGTGCAATGACTGCGAATGCTGCGCGCCCGACCGTCGAGTGGCTCCAAGCGTGGTTCGCATCACCATCGGAACTTTCCACGCGCCGCCCGACATGTAATGGACCTTGGCCGCCTGGTTCACCATCTGGTCCATCGTGAGCGTAATGAAATCGCCAAACATAATGTCGACGACGGGGCGCAAGCCCGTCATCGCTGCGCCGACCGCGATTCCCGTGAAGCCCGCTTCGGAAATTGGCGTGTCCAACACTCGCTCAGTTCCAAATTCCTCCACCAGTCCCGAAAGCACTTTGAACGGCGTGCCGGCCTCGGCGACGTCTTCACCGAAGATGCACACTCGCGAATCACGGCGCATTTCTTCCGCCAGCGCTTCTCGTACCGCCTGCCCGAAACTCAGTTCCCGAGTGATGGCATCAGGCATAAACGTCCTGCTCCACTTCCGCTACGCCGGGATACGGAGCGGCCACGGCAAATTCGACCGCCTTTTTCATCTCTGATTCAACTTCTGACTGAATCGTGCTGAACTGAGCGGAGTCCGCAAAGCCCTGTTCAACAAGCCAATCGGCCAGCAGTTTGATGGGATCGCGCTCCGTCTTCCAAAGCTTTTCTTCTTCCTTGGACCGGTAGTATTCGCGATTGATATCGCCCACGTGGTGCCCGGTGTAGCGATACGTATTGCATACCAAAAATGATGGGCCACCCCCGCGACGCGCACGGTCGACGAGCCGGCTTGCAGTTGCATAAACAGCCCGCACGTCCTGCCCGTCCGCGGCTTCCGCTTGCAATCCGAACGCAGCCGCCCGCGCCGGAATATCGCCCGCGGTGGTTTCCGTGTAATGCGTGTACTCGGTGTAGAGGTTGTTCTCGCAGACATAGATGACGGGCAGTTTCCACAGTGATGCCACATTCATCACTTCATACAAAACGCCCTGGCCAAGCGCACCTTCTCCGAAAAAACAAACTGCCACGCGATCGGTCCCCAGACGCTTAGCCGACAACGCCGCCCCTGTGGCGATTCCCACGCTGCCGGCAACAATCGCGTTCGCTCCCAGGTTGCCAGTCGCCGGATCGGCAATGTGCATGGAGCCGCCCTTGCCTTTGCAATAGCCAGCTTTTTTCCCCAGCAACTCGGCGAACATGCGATCGGGCGACGCCCCTTTTGCCAGACAGTGCCCGTGACCGCGATGCGTGCTGGTAATGTAATCGTCGGCTCGCAGCGTTTCGCAAATACCCACTGCGACGGCTTCTTCTCCGATGTAAAGGTGGGCCAGCCCCGGCATCAACGCGCGCGTGTAGAGTTCGTTGACTTGCTCCTCGAACATGCGGATCGATACCATCTGCCGGTACGCCCGCATCCACTGGCCAGCTTGGGTACCTGAACTCGCCGTCGATTTGTCAGTGGCAATCGTCATTTTGAAATGCCCGACATTTGCGCCAGTACATCAAACATTACGGCGAAATCGAGCTTCGCCATCCCCATGCCGCGCGCCGCCGTAAGAAATTCGTTGCTCACCGCGGTGGTCGGCAGCGGCACATCCAGTTGCCGGCCCAACTCGAGCGCCAGCAGCATGTCTTTTTGCATCATGTTCACATCGAACCAGGCTTCTTCGGGTTGTTGCAGAACGAATGGCCCGCGGTATTGAATCATCGGCGAAGCCACCGCGCTATGAGTGAGGACGTCCACCGCCGTCGCTCGCGCGATGCCGCTCTTCTCCGCCAGCAACACGCCTTCCGAGAAAGCCATCATCTGGACCGCCAGGCTCAGGTTGATCGCGATCTTCATCGCCAGCGCCAGCCCGTTGTCGCCAACGTAGGTCACCTTCGGCCCAATATCCAACAGCAGCGGCATAACTCGCTCGAAGGTTTCGCGCCGCCCGCCCACCATGACGGACAACCTGCCTTCCTGCAAAGTGATCACGCTCCCAGACACGGGCGAGTCCACCATGTCCGCACCTTTTTCTCGAACCTTCGCCGCCAGGGCGCGGCTCACGCTCGGACTCACCGTGCTGATGTCTACAAAGATTTTGCCTTTGCTCAACCCCGCCAATATTCCGTCAGGGCCTTCCGTGATCGATGCAATCGCGGCAGAGTTCGTGACCATGGCGAATGTCACGTCGGCAGCCGCAGAAACGGCGCAGGGCGAATCCGCCCACTTCATCCCTTTGTCGATCAGCCACTGCGCTTTCGATCGGGTCCGGTTGTATCCGGTGACGGTGTGCCCTTTACTCAGCAGACGGCTCACCATCTGACTGCCCATGACGCCGAGACCGACAAAACCAAGATTCGCCATTCCTCACAAGCTCCCAATTACGAGATAGGTTTCGACAGCGCCGGATGTGCCTCACTGGCTTTGGAATCCTCGCGCACCTGCAGCAAGTGAGCTCGCATTGCCTCACGCGCTTTTTCGGGGTTGCGCCGCTCCACCGCTTCCAGAATGCGTTTGTGGTGATACTGTCCCCGGCTCGGACCACCCTCAACCTGGAAAATTCGCATGCGCTGTTCGCGCAACAACCCCACAATTGAATCAAGCAGCGACAAGATCAGAGGATTTTCCGCCGCCTCGGCCAATGCCAAGTGAAAATCGAGGTCAGCCTCGATAAAGCCATCCGGATCATCCTGCGCAACGTCCATCAGCGCGACCGCTTCACGCATCAGGGCGAGATGCTGTTCCTGAATCCGCGTGGCCGCGAGCGCCGCAATCTCCGGCTCGAGAATCGCGCGAACCTCCGCCAGATGGAGCGATCCCGTAGGCTGACCAATCTTGACCATCAGCCCCAGCGATTGCCGAATTGCCTGCGAGGTTCCATCCGTGATGAAAGTTCCGCGACCCGAATACGCCTCCACCAGCCCTTTTTCGCGCAGTGCCTTCACCGCCTCGCGAACGGCTGTTCGGCTCACGCCAAATCGCTGCGCCAATTCCCGTTCCGCGGGCAACTGATCTCCGGCTTTGAGCGCGCCCTTCAGAATCGATTCCTCGATCTGCTGAACGATCTGCTCGTACAGTCGTGATGTGCGAACCGTCTTGTACATACGCTAGCAAAGTTCCGGCAAAGGCCCGATTGTCAGCTACGACCTTCCTGAATCCACACTGTCTTGGTATTCGTGAACTCCCGAATCCCATACGGCCCAAGCTCGCGCCCGTGGCCGGAAGACTTGACTCCACCAAACGGCAGCCGCGGATCCGACGCCACCATGCGATTGATGAACACCATCCCTGCGTCAATTTCGTTGATCAAGCGTTCGCGCTCGTTCTTGTCATTGGTCCACGCGCTCGCCCCCAGTCCGAACCGGCTGTCATTCGCGATCGCGATTGCATCGTCCAGGCTCTTGGCGCGGAAGATCGACGCCACCGGACCAAACAGCTCATCGCGATAGGCCGGCGACTCTTTGGGAATATCTGTCAGAACAGTCGGCGCATAAAAGTTGCCGGGACGATCTATCGGCTTGCCGCCAGTAAGAACCCGAGCCCCGGCCGCGACCGTTTTGCGGACATCCGCGTCCAGACTTGCCACTCCATCTGGCGACGCAAGCGGCCCCAACTCCGTGCTCTCATCGAATGGATCGCCCACCTTAAGCGCTTCCATCTTGCTCACAAACTTCCGTTCAAATTCGTCGGCAATCGATTCGGCAACAATAAAGCGCTTAGCCGCAATGCAAGACTGCCCATTGTTCACGATCCTGGCCTTGACCGCGGTTGCGACCGCCTCGTCCATGTCCGCGCTCGGCATGACAATAAAAGGATCGCTCCCACCCAACTCCAAAACCACTTTCTTGATTCTTTTCGCAGCCGCAGTTCCTACCTGTACTCCGGCTTCTTCGCTGCCGGTAAGCGTCGCAGCCACAACCCGCCGGTCGTTCAGAATTCCGTCCACCTTCTGCGCGCCGATCAGCAGCGTCTGAAACACTCCCTCAGGAAAGCCCGCGCGGTGAAACAAGTCTTCAATTTCCAGCGCACATTGCGGCACATTCGACGCGTGCTTGAGCAGCGCAACATTTCCCGCCATCAAAGCCGGGGCCGCAAAGCGTATGACCTGCCAAAAGGGAAAATTCCACGGCATCACCGCCAGAATCGGTCCCAGCGGCTGATAGCGAATGTAGCTCCGGCTGGCCGCCGTCTCAATCACTTCGTCCGCCAGAAGGCGCTCCGCATTCTCGGCGTAGTAGCGGCACGCCGAAATGCACTTGACCGCCTCATCAACCGCCGCCCGAAATGGCTTGCCCATTTCGGTGGTCATGGTCCGCGCGAACTTCTCTTTGTCGCTTTCGAGAATCTCCGCCGCTTTCACCATCATGCGCGCCCGTTCCGCAAACGTGGTGCGACGATACCTGGAGAAAGCCTCGGCCGCGCGCTTTAGCTTGTCCTCGATCTGCGAATCGGTCAGCGGTTCAAACGATTTAAGAAGCTGTCCTGTGGCCGGGTTGATGCTTGCAATCGCCATGAGTGTCCAAGAGCCAGACCGTTGGTCTGACCACTATACCACAAACCATCTATCTATTAGTTTTGGAAGTTTGTGCACTCTGCTGGGGCGGGTTCGGACGCTCAGGCGCGAGAGGCCGATGACGTTGCAAGCCACGCCTCTACAGTTCGGTGCAGACGTAGCTTGCTATGTCTCGGGGCACGTCAAGCCAGCGATTCGTTACGAGAAGTCATCGCCGCGTCAACGTTTCGCGTACGCCATTGACCGGCACGGGCTGATTTGTGACCAGCCAATACAGCCCCACCGTCTTAACCGTCTCCCGAAACTGGTCGAAGTCGACCGGCTTCTGGATAAAGCTGTTGGCCCCCAGGCTGTAACTGGACACTAGATCCCTCTCCTCTTTGGAGGAGGTCAGCATGACTACTGGGATGGTCTTGGTCCGCGGATCGCCCTTGAGCTGCTTGAGCACCTCCATCCCATCTACTTTAGGCAGCTTCAGATCCAGCAACACCAGTTTGGGAGGATGATCAAACGATCTGTCCGCGAACGTTCCCCGGCAGAAGAGAAAGTCCAGAGCTTCCTCGCCATCGCGGGCCACGAAAATGTGGTTTGCCAGCTTCTCCCGCCGCAGCGCGTGCAGGGCAAGATCCATATCGTCCTGATTGTCTTCCACCAGCAGTATGTCGAGTTCCTCTGAGTTCATAATCCTCCTCCAGCCGTAGCTCCGTTGTTTTTCGATTCCCCTTGTTTCGCCGTGCCGAGGGTGAAAGAGAAAGCTGCGCCCTTGCCCACCTCGGCCTCCGCCCACACTCGCCCTCCGTGCTTTTGCACGATGCGTTGCACCGTCGCCAGGCCGATGCCCGTGCCTTCGAAGTCCTCCGCGCGATGCAGGCGCTGGAAGACTCCGAACAATTTGTCGACATACTTCATGTCGAAGCCGATGCCATTGTCCCGAACCATGAACACCGGTTGCCCATCTTCTTTTGCACAACTGACTTCAATGACTGCCGGTGGAAGCGCGGGTTTCTCCCCCCGCACATTTTCGTGGCTGACTCCAACATCGGCGCGGGGACGGGTGAACTTGAGAGCGTTCGCCAACAAATTCTGAAATACCTGCCTGATCAAAATGGGATCACACTCCACTGCAGGCAGATCAGCCACAACCCATTCCACCTGCCGCCCTTCACTCTCCGGCTGAAGAATGGCGATCACCTCCGCGAGAATCGTGTTCAAGTTCGTGGCTTGCCGATTGAGCGCAGAGCGCCCAACCCGCGCCAGATTCAGCAACTCATCTACCAGCAGGCCCATTTTCTGTGTTCCCGATTGAATCCGATCGAGGTAGTGCTGCGCGGTAGGATCAAGGGTCGAACCGAATTCCTCCATCAACATCTTGGAAAAGCCCCCGATATGCCGCAAAGGCGCCCGCAGATCGTGCGACACCGAGTAACTGAAAGCTTCCAGCTCTTTGTTGGCCGTTTCCAATTGCGCCGTCCGTTCTATGACTCGCTGTTCGAGTTCGTCGTTCAGTTTGCGGATCTCCCGTTCATCGGCTCGTCGCTGCGTAGTGTCGCGGAAAGCTGCCACCCCACCACGCACTATCCCGTTCTTGTCTTTGAGGGGACCGGCGCTGACCTCGATCCAGTTGCCCTCGCCCAGCTGGGAATTACGCACAAACATCTCAGTCGTGCACACTTCTCCGCGAATAGCGCGAAGCACTGGGAGTTGCTCGGTCGGGAAAGGTGTCACCGTGTCGGCCAGAAACAGGCCATAATGCCCGGTCCATTCCGGGTTGGGCAGGTCCGTCGCACCCATGCCCAGGATTCTTTCCGCGGCAGCGTTCCAGATCACGAACTTTCCCTGCTCGTCAACTGCTGCCAACCCCTCGGTCATGCTGTCCAGCACCGACTGAAGCATGAGTGTCTGGGCTTCCAAGGCTTTCGATTTCTCATGCAAAGACTCCTCCGCCTGCTTGCGTTCCGTGATGTCACGCGCAATCTTAGAGAAACCGCTGAGCGTTCCAGAATCGTCGTACATGGGAGTGATTACGACGTTGGCCCAAAAAGCAGAGCCATCCTTCCGGACTCGCTGCGCCTGCACTTCGAAGCGCCCTTTGGAGAGAGCCTCCCGCAGTTCGCGCGAGGGCTTATCGGCTTCACGGTCCTCCAGAACGTAGAAACAAGAAAAATGCTTCCCCAGAATTTCTTCACTCTCATAGCCCTTGATGCGAGCCGCGCCCGCATTCCAACTGATCACGTGGCCCCCGGGATCTAGCATGTATATCGCGTAGTCCTTGACCCCATCCAGCAGCAGCCGAAACCGTTCCTGACTCTCGTGCAGCGCTCCTTCCGCTCGCTTGCGCTCGGTGATGTCGGCACGGATGGCCACGTACTGGCGCGGTTTACCTTCAGGGCTTATGGTCGGGACGACGGTCGTATCCACCCAGTAGATTGAGCCATCCTTGGCGCGGTTCCGGATCTCGCCGTGCCAAACTTGGCCATTCGCGATGGCATGGTACATCTGCTGGAAAAACTCCTTCGAATGGTGGCCGGAGTTGAGGATGCGGTGATTCTGGCCGATCAGTTCTTCTCTGGAATATTGACTGATGGCGCAGAACTTGTCGTTCACGTAAGTAATGGTGCCCTGGACGTCGGTCACCGCCACAATGCCATGTTGATCCAGAGCGAACTTTTGATCGGCCAGTTCCTTCAGTGCCGCCTCGCTGGCGGCGAGGCTTTCCTTCACCGCTTGCTCAGCCCGCTTGCGCTCGGTGATGTCGCGCGCGATATTTGAAGCCCCGACAATCGCGCCGCTGCTGTCCCGAACCGGCGAAATCGTCGCCGAAACGTCAATCTTCTTGCCATCCTTTCGGACCCGTACGGTATCGAAATGCTCAACGCTCTCACCCCGCCCGATTCGCGCCAGAATGTCGGATTCCTCATTCGCCCGCTCCGCCGGCAAGAGCATCCCCATCGGTTTGCCCATGGCCTCGGATGACGAATAGCCGAACAACCTCTCGGCGCCGGAATTCCAGGCAGTGATCGTCCCGTCCAGTGTTTTGCTGATAATGGCATCATCGGATGACTCGACCACGGCCGCTAGACGTTCGCGCGCTTCCTCCACCCGCTTGCGTTCGGTGATATCGGCACGGATGGCCACGTACTGGCGCGGTTTACCCTCCGCGCTCAAGGTCGGGACGATAGTTGTATCCACCCAGTAAATCGACCCGTCCTTGGCGCGGTTCTTGATATCGCCGTGCCAAACCTGGCCATTCGCGATGGTGTGGTACATCTGCTGGAAAAACTCCCTGCAGTGGTGGCCGGAGTTGAGGATGCGGTGATTCTGGCCGATCAGCTCATCCTTGGAATATTGACTGATGGCGCAGAACTTGTCGTTGACATAGGTGATTGTGCCCTGGATATTCGTCACTGCCACGATAGCGTGCTGATCCAGAGCGAACTTTTGATCGGCCAGTTCCTTAAGCGCTGCCGTTCTGGCGGCGAGGCTCTCTTTCGCCGCCTCCTCAGCTCGAGTCCGCTCCGTAATCTCGGATTGCAGAGCCGCCGTCCGCTGCTCTACCCGCTGCTCCAACTCCTCGTTCAGGGAGATGATTTGCGCTCGTCCCCTTGCGCTGACGTCGATCTCGCGGTTGACGGCGAGCCTGGCCAGCACCAACAAAGCTGCGCCGACGAAAATGCCGACGAAAATGATGAAACTCGTCAACCGCCTTCCCGTCGTGGTTCTCTGAGTGCGCTGGCTCAACAGCTGAATCTCTTCAGCCTTCATCTCTTGGGCCGTGGCGCCCGCTGCATTCATGAGTCTTTCCGTCTCTGAAATCTCGCCGGAGCCGGGAAACCGTTGCATCTGTCGATGTTTGGCGATCATGCTCTCGGCGAATTCGAGCGCGGCATGGATCTGCGGCTCAAGCACGTCCAGTCGTCGTTGCTGATCGGGATTGTCCGCTGTCAAGCGGCGCAGCGCATCCTCGTCCTTTGCGACGGCGCCCTTCGCAGTCTCGTAGTGCGCCAGCAGCACCTCTTGCCCGCTCAAGGAAAAAGCCCGCGCGCTGGTTTCCACCTCAATCACATCTTTGGTCGTAAGCTCTAGCGTCTCCATCACGGCGTGTGTGTGGACTACCCAGTCGGCATCGTCCGCCGCCTGGCGTGCGCCGCGCCAGGACGAAAAGCCGATGAAGACAGTCAGGAGCACAGCCACTATGAAACCGACCGTCACCGTGCGCCGAAGTTTGGTTTCGATCGGCGCATCGAATTGTTTGGAGAATTTCACAATCCCGGCATTGCCTTACTGGAGTCTTATCGGCAAGTCGGTTACCGTCACCAGCGAGGCGGATGGTTACGTAGGGTGCGGGAAACGCCGCCACTGCCCATGATTCCGAGAAGCGATTCAGAACCGGATCGATCTGATCGTGCAGCCGCGGGCGTCCCCGCCCGTGCTGCTGCGGGCACGAACTGATTTACTTTCTAGCGAACCCTGGTTTTCGTTCGCAAGCTTCTGAAGCCACGTCGACCGGCACGCAGCCCATTGCACAAAGCACGGGCGGCGACGCCCGCGCCCTCGTTCCCGCCATTTACGAGGGCATGGCCGTTCCCGGCCAGGCATTCGGCAGCGTCGCCCGAATCACATCCAGCAGTTCGTTATTGTCCGCTGGCTTCTGAAAAAAAGCGGTCGCCCCCGCTTGCAGGGTTTTCTGTTCGTTCGATTGCGGATCACGCGCGGTCAGCACAATGACGGGAATGCTTGACAGGGAGTCACTGTTTTGCAGCCGCTCCAGGACCACGTACCCGTCTCCGGCCGGCAGGCCGAGGTCGAGAATGATCAGGTTGGGGCTTTCCTTCTGCGCCACAGAGATGGCAGAGTAACCGTCGGAGGCCTGCACCGTGTCGTAATGGTTGGCCCGCAAACGAATTTTCAGCGCCCGCCGCAGGTCGGGGTCATCGTCGACGATCAGGATTTTTGGCTTCTCCATGGTTGAATCCTCCATTAGTTCGATTTAATTTCATTTCCCGCTTGATACTCCCCTGCACTTGCATGTCCGTTTGCATTTTCGGGAACCGGTTTTGACGCCAGTGCCAATGTGCCCATTTCGGTGATCCGCTCCGCCACCGCCTGCACCAGATCTTTCATTGGCGTGCCGTCCTGCGCAGAAGGCAACTGCACCGCACTCGCCGACACCTTCAAACTGCCGGTACTCTTGAAACCCGCGCCCGCCTCCAGTTGCTCGCGAATGCGCTTCATCATGATCTCGGCGCGTTCCATATCGGTCGATGCGGCCACCAAGAAAGTCTCACCGACTCCCGCGTTTCCGGTAATTGGAAGAACCACATCCTTGTCGAGATAAACGCAACGTCGCAACCTCTCCAGGCTTCGCTGGCAGACTTCCTTCCACACGCCCCGAGAAGCGCTGGGCAGCGGAGTCAATTCAACCTTGACCAGTACAATCGCATCCCGTAAATGGCCCTCATATACGATGACGGGAGAAAGAAGCTTTGCCAGCGAGTAGATCGGCAAGGTAAACGAAAATGTGCTGCCATTGCCGACTTCACTGGCCACCCAGATTCGTCCCCCGTGAAGTTCGACCAGTTCCTTGGCAATAAACAGTCCCAACCCTAGACCGGAACGGCTGTTATCAATGGAATTCGGGTCCTGATACAGGCGTTCAAAAATCAGCGCCTTGGCTTCCGGACCGATGCCGCGTCCAGTATCGGCCACCGAGAGGTAAACCATGTTCGGGTCGGCCTCGACTATGCAAGCTTTGACCATGATCGATCCGTCGGGCGGTGTGAACTTGATGCCATTGTCGATCAGATTGATGAGCACTTGCAGGATGCGATCGGGATCGGCGTACACGAGCTGAATTCTCGCGTCCAATCCCACTTCGAGGCCAACCCGCTTTTCCTTGGCGGTCTGCGACATCATGGAAATTGCCTGCTGCACGAGATCCCCAATCGTGATGCAGCGCGGCTCGATGCGTATTTTTCCCGACTCGGCCCGCGTGGCCTCAAGCAGGTCACGGATCATGGCCCGCAACTGGTGCACGCTGGTTAGCACGGTGTCCAGGTGATAACGCTGCTCGGGGTTGACCTCGCCCGCTAGGCCGTCCAACAGGATGGTCACGAATTGATGAATGCAGGTCAGGGGCGTACGCAGTTCGTGGGAAACGTGCGACAAGAATTGATTCTTGAATTCCAGTTGCTGTTTTCGGCTCATTTCCAGAGTGCGAATCAGCGCCTGCCGTTCAATGGCATAGCGCATAACGCGCTCCAGTTGATTGCTGGTGATGTCGCCCTTCACCAGATAGTCCTGCACGCCCTGGTGCAGCGCCTTCATGGCCAGCGCTTCGTCATCCTGGCCGGAGAGAATCACGACCGGCACGCCGGGCGCCCTATCCAGCACCCTGCGGAAGGTGTCTGCGCCGTGGCTGTCAGGAAGATTCAGATCCAGCAGCACCACCGAAGGCGGTTCCTTGGCCATGGACGCGAGCCCGTCCGAAAGCCGGTTCACGCAGTTCACGTTGACCGCGGAATCGCCCTCGACCAGTCGCAGGCGAACCAAGTCGGCGTCCCCGGGGTTGTCTTCAATCAATAAAACATGAGTGTGGCCGTTGTTCATCGTTCCTCCTCGCGCGGAAGGCGCACCAAACCAAACCAGAATTCTCCAATCGATGTCACCGCGGAAATGAAGTCGCGCAAGTTGCCGGGTTTGCTCACATAGCAATTCGCTCCCAGCTCGTAGCTGCGCACAATGTCCTGCCGCGCTTCGGAGGTGCTGAAGATGGCAATCGGAATCTTCATCAACACCGGATCGGCTTTCACATCAGACAGCACAGCGCGGCCGTCCTTGCGGGGAAGATTCAAATCCAGAATCACGAAGTCGGGAATAATCTCGTGAGCATACTTGCCTTCGCGGCGCAGGAATGCAATCGCCTCAACCCCATCGATCACCGCGTGGATGTGACTCGGACACCCGTTGCGCGCCAGCACCTCGCTGGTCAAGTCGCTGTCCGCCGGATTGTCGTCTACCAGTAAAACCTCAGTTGTCTTCATGCGTGTGCCGCCTGGACTGCCGCGGTGATGGGTTCCGCGGGCAAAGTGAACTTGAAACAGCTACCTGGCTGGGCTTGCGCTTCGATCCAGATCTTGCCCCCGTGGCGTTCGATGATCTTCTTGCAGATCGACAGGCCGATTCCGTTGCCGGCGTATTCTGCGCGCGTATGCAGCCGCCGAAAAATGACAAAAATGTCTTGCCAGTTCTCCGTTGGAATGCCGATTCCGTTGTCGGAAAATGTGAACACCCACTCCTGGTTTTTCTCTTCTGCGCCAATCTGAATCACCGGCGCTTCCGTTCCGTGAAACTTGATGGCGTTTGCAATCAGATTCTGAAACACCTGCGCCAACTGCGACGAATCGACCTTGAGCACGGGCAAGCCATTCCAATTCACCGCGGCCTTGCTCTCCTGCACCGCCGCCTGCAAGTTCTTGAGAGCTTGTTCCACGACCGCGCGGCAGTCGGTGGTCCGGCGCTCAATTTCCTGTCTGCCGACGCGCGAGAACTTCAGCAAGTCCTGAATCAGGGTTTGCATGCGCGTAGCGCCATCCACCGAGTAAGCGATGTATTTGTCGGCCTGCTCGTCGAGCTTGCCGCGATATCGTTCCGCCAACAGCTGGGTGTAGTTGGCAATCATGCGCAACGGTTCCTGCAAGTCGTGCGAGGCCACGTACGCAAACTGCTCAAGTTCCGCGTTGGAGCGGGCCAGTTCAGCAACTTTCTGAGCTAACTCTTCTTCTGCCCGGCGACGCTGATCCCGAAGCCGCTTTTCCTCCTGCGCTCGGCGTACCGCGGCCGGCAACCGGGCCAGATGGTCTTTCAGCACACAATCAGTTGCGCCCTGCTTGATGTAATCCACCGCCTTCTCCTCGCCCAGATAACCCGTCACCACGATTAACGGCACGTCCTGGTTTTCTCGGCAAAGGATTTCGAGCGCTTCAGTTCCTTTCCATTGCGGCAGGCTGTAGTCGGCCAGAATGACATCGTATTGAGTCGTCCGGATGCGCAAGGTAAACTCTTCGGCGGTTTGAGCGACATCGCCAGATACGTCAAACCCATCTTTCCGCAAGGTGAGTAATTCCAGTTCGACGTCGGCGGGATTGTCCTCGACCAGCAGGACACGCAGTTTGGTATCGGCTCTGGGCGAAGCGTCCGGCGCGGTAGAACGACGAGCCTCCGCCAGGGGATCGCGCAGCAGCATCGGAACAGCTTCGCGGGGCGCCGTTCCCGCTTGCATTGATCCAGCAATAGAGGGAAGGGAACGACGAACCGTGGATAAACTTTCAGTCGTGGAGACCTCCATAATCTTTCGCAACCGCTTGTGCAGCCGACTCCGGCCAGCCGTCAGAAGAGTATGGCCAGCAACGGCACTACGACCTTTTCGTCACTTAACATTGCAAATCGGCGGGGCAGGCAAAAGCTTGAGACCTGAAACCGTTCCGCTCTAGCCCAAACGACTGAGTGCCGGAGCAGCTTTCTCCTCCGGCGAGCAGGAGACTGGCCCTGTCCCTTCGAGATCGTTGTCGCGGAACGTGGGCGGAACGCTCTCACGCGTGTGATGGGTCAGCTTGCCTTATATTCTAAAGGGCGTCATCCCGAGCAAGCGTTCTTTGCGCAGCGAAGGATCTGGGCGAGCCGCGCGATGCGTCGCGTTCTTCGCGACGCAATAATCGCGCGGTTGGCTCGCTTCCTTATCAAACTGACCCGCTACCCACGCTCGACGTTGCTTGATTACCGCTGGATGCCACCATACAATCTCCCGATGACTGTGGAGCCGTTAACCATCGAGCGATTGAGCGCCGGGCAAGGGCCACGAGTGCTCTGCCTGAGCGGTCCGCTTACGGTGGAGAATTTGCCTTTGTTTCAGAATGCCATCAGGCGGGAAGAAAATATTCAAACCGTGATTCTTGATCTGACAGACGTTCCGTACATCGATTCTTCAGGGCTGGGATCGCTGGTCAGCGCCTATGTTACACGCCAGAAGGCAACGCGACGGATCGCGTTGAGCGGCGTCAACGAGCGAGTGCTGAAGTTGTTTGAAACCACCAAAGTGGAACCGCTCTTTCTGATTTTCCCCACATTGGACGATGCCATAACCGCCCTCACTACTGCCGCCGAAGCCTAAACGCGATAAGGGCGCCCGGTTCTGTTACGTAGATTCGCGGATCGAGAAAATCATTCTCGCTTAGCCGCCGATGGAACTCGATACGCTCGAAAACACGTTATTCGCGTTACCACCAATCAAGCGAACCGTTCCCACGACGATCACCAGAATCACTGCTAGCATTACTGCGTACTCGGCAATGTCCTGGCCCTCTTCTTCTGACCAGAGTCTGCGAAGCTTGTTAGTCACGTTGTTATCCTCCAACCCTTTCGGGACTTGTTGACGACTGGCACCAGATTGAGCCCTCGGGAGCCATCCGGCAATGGCCCGTTCGGGCGCATGCGGTTCACGACTGTAACCAGGGGGTGATTACTCGAGTCACCTGCCGTGCTGAAAGCGCCACCGGCCTGGGTTTGCCGCCATAGAACCTGCGACCGATGAATCCAACACCTTTGTGCTATGGCGCAAACCTCGAAAATGACTGATGATGCAAACAGTCAGCAACCGGCCCGCTCCCCTCTAGTTGCTCATCTGAAGATCGAATAAGGAAATGGCATTGAATTCTCCTGATAAGACTCTGGCAGCGATGGCGGCACATGCAGGATCTTCGGTGGGCAATCAACGGCGTATCGACCGGTCTCGAGCCGTGTTGCCCGTGAGAATTTCCGGCAACGACAGCTCCGGCGAAGCCTATTCTGAACTCGTCCACACGCTCGACGTCAGCCGAAGCGGAGTGCGCCTTGGCGCCGTGCGCCGTCACCTCGAAATCGGGAGCGCAGTCGTTCTTCAGTATCGACAGCACAAGGCGGAGTTTCGTGTCATTTGGGTCAAGCCGCTCGGTTCGGGCGCCGAACAACAGGTTGGGCTGGAAGCGGGAGCACAGAAAGATCTGTGGGGACTGGACTCGAACGCTCCCAGTCGATCACAGACCGCGACACCAGCGTCCACCAGCAGCGCACGCGCGGCAGTATAAGGTCAGAACTATTCGTACCGCAGCGCCAACATGGGATCAACCTTCATCGCGTTTCTCGCAGGAACGTAGCAAGCCAATAACGCCACCGCGATTAGAAGGCCGCCAACGCTGGCGAAGGTAGCCGGATCACTCGGACTGGTGCCAAATAACAGGCTGGTTAGAAGTCGCGTGGCCGCCAGCGCCGCCATCACACCGATGGCAACGCCGAATCCTGCGAGAACCAAACCCTGCCGCAGAACCATCCGCAGAACATCAGTACGTTGCGCACCGAGCGCCACTCGAATTCCGATTTCCCGGGTTCGTTCCGCAACGCCGTACGAAACTACGCCGTAGATTCCAGTGATGGCGAGCAACAGCGCCATGCCCGAAAACACTCCCAGCATCACCGTGCTGAACCGCGCCCGCGCCAGAGATACCCAGAGCAGATCCTCCATCGAACTGACGTCAACCAGCGGTTGATCTTTGTCCAGGCTCCAAACCGCTTGCCGGACCGCAGGCGCCAGCGCCAGTGGATCCCGATCAGTACGAATCACCAGCGTCATAAAGTTATAGGCAAGTTCGGGAAGCGGCCAGTACGCCGTGGCATGAGTCTCCGAATCGAGGCCGGTATGTTTTACATCACCGACCACGCCGATCACTTGACTGGGCACGTCCTGATCTTTCATGTGAATGGTGGCGCGCTTGCCGATAGGGTCTTCATTCGGCCACAGTTTCCTGGCCATGGATTGGCTGATGATGACGGTGTGGCTGACTTCCCGGGCTTCGCGATCCGTAAACGATCTTCCACTCAGCAATGGGATTCCAAGGGTCTCGAAGAAGTGCGGTTCGACGACGGCTACATCCACTTCGGTCTGTTCCGCAGCCGGAAGCGCCGGACGGCCTTCCACCTCTACGCCCGTACTCGCAATGATTCCAGTGAATGGTAGGTACGCATCGGCGCTGGCCGAACGCACCCCCGGCAGTTGTCGGATGCGCTCCAACAGTTGCGCGTAGAACTCCGAGACTTTCGCGTCATCGTTATACTTGGAACTCGGAAGTTCCACGCGTGCCGTCAAAATTCCTTTGGACTGGAATCCAGGATCGACCGCCAGCAAGCGGCTGAAGCTGCGTATCAGCAAGCCCGAACCGGCTAGCAGAACCAGCGCCAGCGCGATCTCCGCCACCACAAAACTGTTCCGTGCACGGCCGCCATGTACACTTTCGGAGCCGCCCCGGCCACCTTCTTTCAGTTCTTCAGTCGGGCGGGCCCGCGAGGCCTGAAACGCGGGAACGGCGCCGAACAAAAGACCAGTCAACACCGCAATGCCGGCAGTAAAGGCAAGCACACGCAGGTCAACTTGTGCGCCGTCGAGCGGAATCAAACCCTTCGGTGCAACTGCGAGCAGGGCCTTCGCACTCCAACGCGCCAACAGCAGGCCCGCAACTCCGCCCGCCGCTGCGAGCAGGAAACTCTCCGTGAGCACCTGGCGAATGACCTGCCAGGGCTTGGCCCCAAGCGCAACCTGGATGGCAAATTCATGGCTCCTCGATTTGGCGCGCGCAAGCAGGAGCGTGGCCAGGTTAGCGCATGCGATCAGCAGAACCAGTCCAACCGCTCCCAACAATACCCGCAGCGCAGGCCGGACTCCTCCAACCAACTGCGTGCGCAGTGGAACCAGGTTCACTGTCCAGTTCTTCATCGACTCTGGATCCTGCGCTTCCAGGCTCAGCGCCAGGCTGGTCATCGCGGATTGCGCCTGAGGCAAAGTCACTCCCGGACGCAATAAGCCAACCGCCTGTAAATACCGCCCGTGGAAACTGGGGTCTTTCTCGGAGAAAGTCAGCGGAAGCCACGCCTGGGGCTTTTCCTGTCCAAGCGATCCATGCTTCACAAAAAACTCGAACCCGCGCGGCATCACTCCCAATACGGTTTGCGGCTTGCCATTCAGCACAATGTTGCGACCGACAATTCGCGGATCGGAACCGAAACGGCGCTGCCACAGCTCAAAGCTGAGCACCACCACGTCATTGGCGCCGTCCACGCTGTCTTCGGAAGCCAGCAACGTGCGACCCAGGGCCGCGTTCACGCCCAGGACGGAAAACAAGTTGGGGCTCACCTCTTGCACGTTGAGCCGCTCTGGTGCCGCGCCTCCAGTCAGGATCTTGGTCCAGTTGAAGCACGCAGCGGTCTGCTCAAATACAGTCGCATGCTCACTCCAGTTCAGAAACGTAGCCGGCGAAGTGTTGTTCTGCTGCTCGCCATCAGGCAGGCGTCGTTCCCAGATCATCACTAAGCGGTTGGCATTGGGATACGGCAGAGGACGAATCAGCACCGCATTGACCACGCTGAAGATCGCAGTGTTTGCCCCGATCCCCAGGGCCAGCGTGATCACCGCCACGGCCGTGAAGCCTGGTTTGCTGCACAGCCGCCGCAGCGCGTGTCGAACCTCTTGCAGCAGACCGGTCATCTCAGGCCCTCCCACTCGTGTCTGGCAAAGCAAGACTCTGACCAATCTACTCCGCAAGTTAACCCCTTGCTTGCAAAGGAAAGAGGGAGCGCCGTTGCGTAAGGGAAGCAGATCATTCTGTCCGTCCACGGACAGTCGATGTTCGGAAGCGAACAGAGCAAACAGTCTTCGCTGGGACGTAATCTGACAGACGATCCCCACCCTTGCAAGCTGCAAAGGTGGAGTTCGCGCTCAAGGTTGAGCTAAGTGGAAAGGTTGACGTGTGCCCGTATCAGGCGGCTTCTTCGCGAATAGCAACTTCGGGCAATTGAGCACAAATAGTTTGACCGCCAACTTGAAAGCAATATTGGCGATAGCGGTGATACATGGGCTGATCGATTGATCGGGTCGCGGGGGCTTTGGTTTTGGCAGCAGTAGTTTCGTCTTCTCCCGTGCTCTCGGTTACGGTGATCCCCAAGTTGGCAAATTGTTTTTCCAGTTGCGCAAAGGAGAACGAGTATTCGGCTCCGCGGAGATACTGTGCCAGAGCTGCAATAGCTTCTGCGGCCACCGCTTCGGGGCTGGGATCGCCGCCGTGAATTGCTTTCCACAGAGCGATGATCCAGGCCGCGTCGAGTTCGTGAGCAAGAACAACCTTTGGTACTGACATAAGATTTACCTCCTATCTGTAATAGTGAAGCAACAGGGGAAAGCGTTTCGTGGCAAGATCAGCTGTGAGGCAGGCCTTTCCGTCGAAGCCCGATGAAGTCATCAAGGAACGTTGGCTTCTGCAACCATCAGCGCAGCCGGAGTTTCGATCAACTCACCTTCCCAGCGCGCAATGACCGCGCAGGCCAGGCAATTGCCGATCACGTTGACCGCGGTGCGCGCCATGTCCATGAGCGCGTCGATGCCCAGAATAATAAAGATCGGTTCCGTCGGCAGATGGAACGTAGCTGCAGTCGCGAGCAAAACCACCAGCACCGCGCGCGGCACGCCAGCCACGCCCTTGCTGGTCAGCATCAAGGTGAAGACCATCAACAGTTGCTCAGACCATCCCATGTGCATGCCGGCGGCTTGCGCCACGAAAATCGACGCCAGTGCTAAGTAAAGCGTCGAACCGTCCAGGTTGAAACTGTATCCTGCGGGAATGACAAAGGCGACGATGCGGCGAGGCACGCCGAAAGCCTCCATCGCTTCCATCGCGCGCGGCAGCGCCGCTTCAGAAGTGCTGGTGGCGAACGCGATCGTCGCCGGCTCGGCTACAGCTTTGACGAATCGGCCCAACGGGATTCGCGCCAAACGTGAGATGGGAAAAAGTATCAGCAACAGGAAGGCAATCAACGCGCAATATCCGGTGAGCAGCAGTTTCCCCAGCGGCAGCAACACGCTGATTCCCATGTGGCCGACCGTGAATGCCATCGCAGCTCCCACGCCGACGGGGGCGAAGTACATTACCAGATTGGTGAAGGCGAACATGGTCTCCGTCAGCGATTCGCAGAACTTCAACATGGCAGCGCGCTTGGCCTCGGACACTCGCGCCAAAGCGATTCCGAACAACACGGCGAACACGGCAACCTGCAAAATCTGATTTTCCGCAACTGACTTCGCAATATTCTCAGGGAAAATATGCAGCAGAAAATCATCCCACCGCAGCGGAGCATTCTGCGGAACGTTTGCGGTGGCAGTCTGTGAAATTGCCAGCCCCTCGCCCGCGCGGCTGAGATTGATTGCAGCTATGCCCAGGAACAGCGCAAGCGTAGTAACAACTTCAAAGTAAATCAGGCTCTTCAGTCCAATCCGTCCAACGCCGCGTAAATTGCCATGCCCGGCGATGCCCGTGACAAGCGTCCCGAAGATCAGGGGAGCAACAATAACCTTGATGAGCCGCAAGAAAATTTCACTGAACACTCGCAAGTGTTCCGCGAATTGTGGCCAGTCCAGGCCAATCTCTCCGCCCAGCAGCATGGCGAAGAAAATCCAGCGAGTAAGCGATTGCCGCCAAAGTCCGGTCGAAGCGATGAACAACAACCCGGCCCAGCGCAGGCCAGCAATCCAGGCATGCCCAGAGAGAAAAACCGGCAACACGGCCCCAGCCACGAACAACAAGAGTCCGAGAGCAGAGATTGCCCGCTGTTGTAACTGCGGCGATGGATTTGCAGTTGCGACGCTCATGGCGAGTTTAGCCAGAGCTATTGTGCGGTGAGATCCAGAATTAGTGAAGCTCTATTTAAATCCGAATGTAGGCGCGGGCCTCATCGCCCGTGCTTGCACACGATGCAGAATGCACGAGCGATGACACTGGCGCCTACATTGTTCGAGGTTCAATTCCCGCCTCGGCATCGAACTTACCTGCACTCAATACTCCGCGAAGCCGCCACAGCACCGCGGCAAGGCTCGCGATTCCGCCAATCCATACTCCGAAACAAACCTTCACCACCCACGCCGGAGCTTCTCCCACCCGACGCAGCAAAAACGGCAGAAAATTCCAGCAGGTGATGTGAACGTAGTCCCACGGATCCTCAGTCATGGCGTGATTGTTAAGCCCCCACGCATCCATTTTTCCCAACGCAAACGCCACAATGTTCTCAAAGCGCAGCCCGATCACGAACGTCGGATGCCCCAGCGTCTCCATCTGATAAATCTCGAGCGGGAGCCAGAAAGCCAGCGACGCCAATTGGATCAAAGCGCTGATCGCAATCAGCGCCACACCCATCGTCCAGATGAACTTCCCCAACTCCGCGCGATGCCGCAACAGCAGCGGCACCGAAATAAATGCCACGAATTCCGCAGCCGTCGAAACGTAGCGATCGCCCCACGCGAAGTCACCACTCCAAACCGTGTACTTCGCATAAAAACAGACATACGCCAAAAGCAAAAGGGACGCGGCAATCAGGTACGCCCTGATTTCCGGACTGAAGCGCCTCCATGCCAGCGCCGAAATAACAATCGTCAACACCAGCAAGGGATCAAAAAGAAAGACCGACTTCTCCGGCGCAAAGAGCGCCCCAAGAAAGCCCACATGAAACGGCGTCTCGAACGGATAATTCGCCGGCAAAGACAGATCCATCAGCCGGTGTTCCGCCGCGAAATAATGCACGTACGTGTCGAAGAACGATCCGAAGCGGTAGTACTGATAAAGGCGATCGACGAAAAGAAATCCCACATAGACCGGCAGGGCAGTCGTGGCATAAGACAAAAAACGCTCCCGCAAGTCCCGGCCGCGCACCCGCTCAAACCACAACACCAGCAATAAGAAGGATGCAGCGGCCAGCAGGTCCAGACCGCTGGTCAATCGTGTCAGCAGATTGAGTCCTAACGCGCCTGAGCCAATGACCAACGCCCGACGGCTGCCACTTCGCAGCCACTCGCATTGAAACGCGAATCCGGCCAGAGTCAGCAGCATGATGTAATTGTTCTCCATCATGTTCTGGGTGTAGTGCAGGTGGGTGGTGCAAAACAGCAGTGCCAGTACGCCGGCCACGGCCTGGTTGGCGCTAAACCGCAACTGCCGCAGGAAGCGAAAGCAGACCACCGCCGTCAAGACACTCAGCAGAATATTCGTGCTGTAGCTGACCACGATGTTGCGCACGCTCGGGTCGTTGCCGTTGTATTCCTCGAACACCCGCAGGCGCTCGATATAGGTTCCCACAATATCCGCCGGCAACATGAGCAGCGGCTGACCGATGCCATACCAGTCGAACAGTTTTCCGCCTCGGCCATGCACTCCAAAATCGGGATACTCCTGGGGAAGCACCGGCGGTTCCGAGGTCCAGAAGGAATGCGCGGTCTGCAGGCGGTGCATCGTGTCGGCCGAGCCAAGCTCCCCCGACTGGACCACGAACGCGGCGAGCCCCGCGGCCAGGGCGAGTAGGACTACAGGATCACGAAACCACGCCCGGGCAAGGGAGGTCATGGCTAGTTCTTCCGCGACCGCGCGACTGCTTCCCGGGCTTCCTTGTCGGCAGTTCTACGCCGCTCGGTTTCGCGCTTATCCCATAGTTGCTTACCTTTTGCCAGCGCAAGTTCAACTTTTACCTTACCGTTCTTGAAATACATCCGGGTAGGGATCAGCGTCAACCCCCGCTGCTGCGTTTTCCCAATCAGCTTGCGAATCTCTTCCTTGTGCGCCAGCAGCTTGCGCGTCCGCAAGGGCGCGTGGTTGAAGATGTTGCCGTGCTCATACGGACCGATGTGACAATTCAGCAGCCAGAGTTCGCCATCTTTGATCAGCCCGTAAGCGTCCTTGAGGTTGGTGCGCCCCGCCCGGACCGATTTGACCTCCGTTCCAGTCAACGCAACCCCCACCTCAAATTTTTCCAGCAAGAAGTAGTTATGTGACGCGATCCTATTAACAGAGGCATCGCGCTGCCCAGCGGCAGTCGGATCGCGTCGCGGATTTTTCTCCGGATTCGGCCGGGTTGGTTGCACAGGCTGGCGTGGCATGGTCCTTATTAGCTTATCTCATGGCAGCGGGGAAGAGACGTTGCTTGATACGTCTCAGCTATTCGGCGAAGAAAGACGAACAAAATTGAAAGGCGGACCACATAGCATCTTCGGTGCTAGAACCAAAGAGTATAACTGCCACCACAGCAATCACATCGGAAGGCTCTGAGGCGATGCTATAATCGCGCAGCTAACGCTATATTCGGCAAGAATTTAAAGTTGCATCCCGAGGTCCCTGGCCGGCCGGCGGGAGCAAACTGCGTATGAGGAATTTTTGATGAAACGCTCGATCCGCTCGGTGGCGATGCTCCTGCTGGTCTTGGTTGTAACCCTAGCCATCGCGGCTGACAAAGCCAAGACCTTGTACAAGAAGGGAAAGGACGCGGAGGATCGGCAGAACTACGAACAAGCCTACGATTATTACAAGCAGGCTTACGATCTCAAGCCCGGCGATCTTTCTTACCGCTCCGCATTTGAACGTCTGCGTTTCCTCGCAGGAGCTTCGCATGTCCATCGCGGACAGTTGCTTCGCGAAGCCGGCCAACTCGATACCGCGCTCGCTGAATTCCAGAAAGCGGTAGACCTCGATCCTTCCAGTGCCATCGCCCAGCAGGAACTGCTGCACACCAAGCAGATGATCGAGGCAGCCAAGAACGCCGTGCCCAAAGCTGTGGCTGCTCCTCCAAGTGGCGTGCAGAAGCGCCTCGATGAAGCCGCCGGGCCGGTTGAATTGACCGCCATTTCAAACGTTCCCATTAATCTGAAGATTACGGAAGATTCCAAGGTCATTTACGAGACGGTAGGCAAGCTGGCAGGAATCAATGCGCTGTTCGATCCCGACTACACTTCGCGCCGCATCAAGATTGAGCTGAACAACGTGTCCCTCGAGGAAGCGCTGCAGATTATCGCGCTCGAGTCCAAAACCTTCTGGCGTCCGGTCACCCCCAACACGATTTTCATCGCCGCCGACAATCCCGCCAAGCGCAAAGATCTCGAGCAAAGCGTCATCAAGACTTTCTACCTGGCCAACCTTTCCCAGCCGACCGAACTTCAGGATGTGGTCAACGCCATGCGGCAGATCCTCGAAATCTCCCGCATTCAGCCCCTGCCCACGCAGAGCGCAATCGTGGTGCGCGGCACTCCCGACCAGATCGCGCTGGCACAGAAATTGGTCGGCGATCTGGATAAGGCCAAAGCCGAAGTCATCGTCGATGTCGCCGTGCTCCAGATCAACCGCGATAAATCGAAAACCTTAGGCATCAATCCGCCCACCAGCGCAACCGTGGCTTTGCAGAACAACATCACAAATACGACTACCGCACCCGGCAGTACCACCAGCAACCTGACCACCGGTTCGACCTCGAGCACCTCAGGCACGCCCAATCAGCTCAACCTCAACCAAATTAACAATCTCAACGCCACCGATTTCACCATCACCATTCCGCAGGCAACCGCTACCGCGTTGTTCAGTGACACCAGCACCAAGCTGCTCCAAAAGCCCCAGATTCGCGCTGTGGATGGGCAGAAAGCTTCGCTCAAGATCGGCGACCGCGTACCGGTGGCGACCGGCTCCTTCCAGCCTGGCATCGGCGGCGTCGGCATCAATCCACTGGTGAACACCCAGTTTCAATATCTTGATGTTGGCGTGAACATCGACATCACGCCCAAGGTCCACGCCAACGGCGAAGTGACGCTGAAGATAACGATGGATATTTCTTCCGTGACCGGCACCTCCAACATCGGCGGCATCAGTCAGCCTGTAATCGGGCAGCGCAAGATCGAGCACGAAGTTCGTCTGAAAGAAGGCGAAGTCAATCTGCTCGGCGGCATGCTCGAGGATTCGCAGACCAAATCGATGACCGGCATTCCCGGATTGTCCCAGATTCCGATCTTGAAATATCTCTTCGGACAAAGCACCACCGACCACTCCGAAACTGAAACCGTCTTCGTCCTTATTCCTCACATTGTTCGCGCCCACGAATACAACGACATGAATCAATCGGCGTTGGACGTAGGCACAGCCAATGCAATTGAATTGCGCCGCGTGAGCCATCCCAGTGCGCCGGTGACGCCCGCGCAAGCTCCAGCGCCGCAGCCGCAAGGCATGACGCCGTCGGCGACCGCGCCTCCGAATCAGGCGTCGACGGCCGCGGCTCCCTCCGGACCCGCAAGCTTCAGCTTCGATCCCGCAACCATTACTCAGACGGCTGGCTCAACCTTTGCGGTAAACGTATTGCTCAACGGAGCCCAGAATGCCTATTCCGTGCCGCTGCAAATTAGCTACGATCCCAAGATGCTGCAGGTGGTGAACGTGTCGAATGGCAGCTTCCTTTCGCACGACGGACAGGCAGTCGCTCTGGTGCATCGCGACGATGACACCACCGGTACCCTGCAGATTACCGCGACGCGGCCCCCGGGATCCGGCGGAGTTTCTGGAGGCGGCACGGTCGTGACTTTGACGCTCGCGGCAAAGGCCGCCGGGCAGTCCACGCTAACCATTGCCAGGGGAGGTGTACGCGATCCCGGCATGCAAGCCGCGCCTGCGGCCGGCGCCGCGGTGACGGTGACGGTTCAATAGGGAATGGTAGGAGTTCAATGGAGGACGGGCGTCCTCGCCGTCTCCACGAACGCGGTGGAACAAGGACACTCTATAGCCACGCAGTGGCGTAAGAAATCCAGCCCACGGCGCAAGCCGTGGGGAAAAGTGAAAAACAGCCAAAGCCCCAGCGGGGCGAAAGAGCGGTTCTCACGTGCGCCGCACCGTCCCACCGGCGCCAATGCTTCGAATATGCAGCTAACCGTTACAAGAAAAAATCTCGTGCGCAAGCCGCGTGGGTTCACGCTCATCGAGTTGATCGTGGCCACGGCCATCCTGGTCATCCTTACCAGCCTCGCCATTCCGCTGGCCCGCGTCAGCATCAAGCGCGAAAAGGAACGCGAGTTGCGCCGCGATCTGTGGGCGCTGCGCGACGCCATCGACCGCTACAAAGACGCTGCCGACACGGGCAAGTTCCAGACCAAGGTCGGCTCGGAAAATTACCCTCCCGATCTGGACACGCTGGTCAAGGGCGTCGACATGCAAGGAAAGAAATTAAAGTTTTTGCGCAAAATTCCGATTGATCCGATGACGAACACTACGGAGTGGGGCATGCGCTCCATGCAGGACGATCCCGACTCCGACTCCTGGGGCGAGCAGAACGTTTTCGACGTCTACACCAAATCGCAGGATACGGGCCTCGACGGCACCAAGTATAAGGACTGGTAGATGGCAAGAGTTCGTAAAAAGCGCAGCCGCGGCTTCACCCTGATCGAGCTGATGATCGTGATCAGCGTCATTCTGATCCTCGTGTCGGTCGCGCTCCCGGCTTACAACCAGTCGATCTGGCGCGCCCGCGAGTCCGTCTTGAAGCAGAATCTTTTCGCCCTCCGCTCCGTCATCTCGCAGTACACCCTGGATAAACAGAAAGCTCCTCAGTCGCTCGACGATCTGGTGACCGGAGGTTATTTCAAGGCAATCCCCAACGATCCCATGACCATGCGCAACGATACCTGGACCGTTGAAGAAGAAACCGACACCATCATGAGCGCCGATCAGCAGGAACCCGGAATCTACGATGTGCACAGCGGCTCAACCGCCGTCGGCAGCGACGGCACCGCCTACAACACCTGGTAAAGCCCGTAAAGACGCAGCTGGCAAAGTCCAACCGCATAAATCACATGACGCGGGTGCCCCACCCTTCCGCGTATTTTGCGAAAGGGTGGGACGCGATGCCGCCTGCCGCAACCGAACCAAGAGAACCAGTACACTGTCATCGTGAGCCAGCGCAGTCCATGGCAAAGCCAAGGACTCCCAACGAAGGATCTCAGCACTCCCACGCCAAAGCGCGCCCAAAACTCAACCCTCGCCTAGGGCACGTAGCGTGCGGGGTGGTCGGTATGGTCCAGGGACTTGTCAACGCGGCGCGAGAAACGCGGCAGGTTTATCTTTGGATGAGAGAGCACGAGCAGGACCAAGCCCAAGAATAGGTGATACCAGGAGCCGAAGGCCCCTCTGACGCAAAGGATGCCTCCAACGACGAGGAGCGACCTCTTCAGTTGCTTTTGGTCAGGGTCCAAACCGAGCGCGGAGATGAAGGCCACGGCCAGTAGGACAATCGCGGCTAGGACAACCACAGCTAGCAAGAAGATCTCGGGAGTTGGCACCGGTGCCTCTCACAGCAAAATGATATCAGGGCAGCTCGACAATTGGCGCAAAATCGCCATTACAGTTATTGGCCCGCGACTAGCCCCGCAACGCAAAGTCTCAAACCACAAATTCCCATTTTGGAACTCCGCCCCCAACTTTTCTCACTATTCCCTTGACTTTACTTTAAGATATATGTAACACTACA
>Ga0209415_10002304_pt1 | contig 35812 bp, 36 predicted proteins | sample PeaSoiSIISIP2007_FD_187696 | JGI IMG/M metagenome (GOLD analysis project Ga0209415, IMG submission 187696) | Peat soil microbial communities from Weissenstadt, Germany - SII-SIP-2007 (SPAdes) (version 2) | ecosystem: Environmental > Terrestrial > Soil > Wetlands > Peat | place: Germany... | reverse complement strand
CCGCTTCACCACCATCCAAGCCGGACGGCTTCGCCTAGGGGCGCTCCGCGCCCGGCCGGCTATGGATGGAGCACTGCCGCGCGTTTCGGTAGCCAGCCCTCGCCTGCTCGGACCTCAACCTTCTCCAATCATGACATCAGCGGCAACGGAGCCGAGATTTCAGTACGGGATACAAACAAATCGCTCCAGCCAAGGCACTTCTGGCAGTTCTCGTTTACATCCTTCATATATTCCCAAGCGTACTTTCTACGCAATTAACATTTCGGTCCGCCTAGACTGCAAGCGCCATTAAACGTGAACCTCGCCGTGTCGGATTTAACAACGTCGACCCGTTGGAGAACATTCAACTGCGTCGGCTGCAACCCGGAGATAGCATCGAGCAACTCGCCGATCTGCTGCGCCGCGCTTTTGCCAGACTCGGAGAAATGGGTGTTCCCTGCTCCTGCGTTTACCAGTCTCCTAAGGCGACCCGTCGCCGCACATCAACCGTGGTAACTGTTTCGTCGCGCTACGTGGCGCTCAGATCGTGGGGACAATCACCGTAAATGGGCCAGACGCCAGGTCCGAGTCCAGAAACTACCGCGACGCTGGTGCGGCCAGTGCCGGCCAATTTGGTGCCGATCCGCAATTTCAGGGTCAGGGCATCGGGTCAGCACTGCCGCGTCTGGCAGAGCGCTGGGCACGCAGCAACCGCTACGCCCAGTTGGCCCTGGATACGCCGGAGCCAGCACGCCACTTGATCATTTATTACCACCGTCAGGGATTCCGGGTCATGGAAACGCTGCAGTTCGCAGGCCGTCCTTATGCTAGCGTTATTTTCGCCAAGGCTCTGTTCGCGAATCCCACCATTGAGCACCAATCATGTTTCCGACAAGCCGAATTCCCGCCGCTCGGATCGGGTTCAGCCAGCAATCGGTATGTCAAATCGCAAGCGCATAATTCGTGCCGAAACAACATGCATGCGAAAACGCTCAGGGGTGCTGTCACTCGCAATGACTGCAAAACTGCTTAGGACATAATGATGAATCGTGTTGCCTCGATCCTCTCCCCGGAAAGGATTCGGATCGACCTCGCCGTAAGCGCTAAGAATCAGGTGTTTGATGACGCGGCGCGGCTCTTCGTCCCAAATGACGGAATGGAACCGACGCGCGTTGTTGCAAGTCTGGCGGCGCGAGAAAGCCTCGGGTCTACCGGGCTCGGCCAAGGTGTTGCTATACCCCATGCGCGCGTCAAGGGCTTGCGGCAAGCTATAGCCGCATTCATTCGTCTGTGCCCGCCCATTTCTTTCGATGCACCAGACGGCAAGCCGGTGTCCGAGATGCTCATCGTGCTGGTGCCGGAGCAAGCCACAGAAGATCACCTTCAGATGTTGGCAGAGGCCGCGGAGATGTTCAACGACCGGCGATTTCGCGATCACTTGCGCGATCAGAACGACGCGGCGGGTGTGTACCGAGCCTTTGCCGACTGGCCTATGATCGCCGCATAGGAATATCCCATGTCAGCCCACCTTGTTTCACTAGAACAAAAAACTCGGATCCTTGCCGACGCGCTACCCTACATCCGCGGCTTCCACGGCAAGACCTTTGTTATCAAGTACGGGGGCAACGCCATGACGGAGCCAGCTCTCAAGGCCGCGTTCGGCGGGGACGTTGCGATGTTGCGCCTTGTCGGAATGAATCCCATCGTGGTGCACGGCGGTGGCCCCCAAATTAACGAGTTACTTGAAACGATGGGTGTGAAGGCCGTCTTTCGACGTGGCATGCGTGTCACTGACGAGAAGACAATGAACGTGGTCGAAATGGTGCTGGGCGAGTTGAATCAAGAGATTGTTGGTTTGATAAACCAGTATGGTGGAAAGGCAGTGGGATTGAACGGCCAAGACGCGCACTTCATTCATGCACGCAAGATGCTGCTTCCTCCGGTAGAGGGGGAAATGGAGCCATTGGACCTTGGACTTGTAGGTGATATCGAGCAAATTGATGCCGACCTTATAAACATCCTAACCGCTAAAGGCTATATTCCCGTCGTTATGCCCATTGGCGTTGGCCCCAATGGGGAAGCCTATAACATCAACGCCGATCTGGTGGCCGGTAAGCTGGCCGAAACCCTTAGCGCTGAAAAGCTCTTGATGCTAACCAACACGCCCGGCGTACTCGATCGCAATGGCCGACTCCTGAACAGCATCTCTGCCGCTGACATCGAGCGACTATCCCAGGACGGTACCGTGCAGGGCGGCATGCTACCGAAGATGGATGCTGCTCTTCACGCCGTGCGGCACGGCGTTCGATCCGTCCACGTGGTGGATGGGCGGGTGCCTAATGCCTTGCTTCTGGAGGTTCTGACGAGTGAAGGCGTGGGGACCACCATTCTGCCAGACGACGCACCTCAGTTTCTCGCCGACAGTCGCCGCTATCTCGAACCGGTCGGTGGGGATACGCGGTAGCTGCGCTGCCGCCCTCCGCTTTCCTGCGCCGCGTTACCCTACCCCCGGCTCCCGCTCCCAAAGCGCGCAGTCGGTCATCGACGCGCCGATTACCTGGATGGCGCTGCGGTGTTTGCAGACCACGCGTCCCCTTTGAATAGCGATCACCGATCGCCCGCAAATGGCCCACTGCCTCAGCTCGGGATCCGCCCCAGTCGGCCCGAGCGCCTTGACGTGACGGCTCAGCATGGTGCGCCAGCGCGTTTCATCTCGTTAAATGGCCCGCAGCAGCTCGGCGATCGGACCGACGCAGGCACCGCGCAGGCGCTCGAGCGTCATGCGAGCACCGGCACGCTCGGCCTCGAGCAATTCGTTACGGCAAGCGATTAATTCGCCCTTGCCGGCATAATCCATATCGCCGTTGCTTGCTTCATGCGTCGAGGACGCGGGCGAACTAATTTCGATGGCAGCGCCATTATCCGATCCTGGCACGTTCGGCGACACCGGTGCGGCACCAAACCAGTCGGACATTGTCTTTCGTCATAACAAGTGCAACTGCAGTTTGACTGCTTCCGGCAGATTATCGGCATTCCACGGCGGGTCCCACACCAGTTCGACGCGCACCTCGGTGACGCCCGGTGCCTCATAGAGGCGGGACTCGACCGTGTTAGGAAACGTACCCGCGACGGGGCAAGCCGGAGCGGTGAGAGTCATGCGAACCCCGACCCTGCCGTCCTGATCGATATCGAGGTTGTAGATCAACCCCAGGTCGTAGATGTTGACCGGGATCTCGGGGTCGAAGATCGTGCGCAATGCGGCGATCACGTTTTCGCGCAACTGCTCCACAGACACTGGTGGACCTGCCGCGTCGCGCAGGAATTGCGGTCCGTCGATCATCCTTGCTTACTCCGTCGACACCGGTGCCTGCCGCTCTTGCAGCGCGGCATGAAACGTGTGCCACGCCAGCGTGGCGCACTTTACTCGGGCGGGAAACTCGCGCACCCCGGCAAATACCTCGAGCTTGCCGAGTTCCGGATGCGGCGAAGTCCCTTCGTCCGTGATCATGTGATGAAAATCTTCAAAGAGGCGCTCCACTTCGGACACGTTCTTGCCCTTTAGCGCCTCGGTCATGAGCGAGGCGGACGCAGTGGCAATGGCGCAGCCAGCGCCCTCGAACGTCGCGTCCTTGATGACGCCGTCTTCAACGTTCAGGTAGACGGTGACCCGGTCGCCGCACAACGGGTTGTAGCCCTCGGCACTATGATTGGCGTCAGCAAGCGCGTGGCAGTTCCGCGGCCTCTTGTAGTGGTCGAAGATGAGTTCTTGATAGAGCTCGCGCAGGTCACTCGTCATCGAAACATCCTTCGCACCTGATGGATCCCCGCCACAAGCTTGTCTACCTCCTCGCGCGTGTTGTAGAAGGCGAACGATGCTCGAGCGGTGCCGGTTATGCCAAATTTCTGCATCACTGGCATGGCGCAGTGGTGACCGGCACGGATCGCAATGCCCTCGCGATCGAGGATCGTGCCGATGTCGTGGGGGTGCACACCGTCCAGCGTGAAAGAAAGAATGCTCGCTTTCTCCTGCGCGGTGCCGATGATCCGCAGGCCGGGAATGCAAGAAACCTCGCGCGTTGCATACGCCAGCAAATCGCGCTCGTGGTTGCCGATCGCGTCGAGGCCGATTGCCGAAACGCAATCCAGGGCGACACCAAAGCCGATGGCACCGGCAATGTTCGGTGTTCCCGCCTCGAACTTGTACGGGATCTCGTTGTATTCGGTCTTCTCGAAGGTGACCGCTCGGATCATGTCTCCGCCGCCCTGATACGGCGGCATAGCCTTCAGCCGCGCGGCCTTGCCGTAGAGCGCGCCGATTCCGGTCGGCCCGAAGATCTTATGGCTGGAAAATGCGTAGAAGTCGCAGTCGAGCGCGCGCACATCGACGGCCAAATGCGAGACCGCCTGGGCGCCGTCGATTAAGGTCGGTACGTTCTTCGCCCGCGCCAGATCAATGACGCGTTTGACCGGAACGATGCTACCGAGCGCGTTGGAAAGATGCGTCACCGCAACGAGTCTTGTGTGCGGGCCAAGCAGTTTTTCGTACGCATCCAGCTCGAACTCACCGGCGTCACTGATGGGTACGACCCTGAGCACGGCGCCTGCCTGTTGGCACACGATTTGCCAAGGAACGATGTTCGAGTGGTGCTCCATCGCGCTGATCACGATCTCGTCACCTCGGGCGAGCATCGGCCGTGCGAAACTTTGCGCCACCAGGTTGATGGCGTCGGTCGTGCCGCGAACGAAAATGATCTCTTCTACGGCTTCGGCATTGACGAAGTGCTGCACCTTAGCCCGCGCTGATTCGAAGGCATCGGTCGCGCGCTGGCTTAGCGTATGTACACCCCGGTGCACGTTGGCGTTGTCATGGGCGTAATAGCGAGCCTCCGCGTCGAGAACGGCCTGTGGTTTGTGGGTGGTGGCGGCGTTGTCGAAATAGACGAGTGCCTTGCCATGCACGCGCTCCCGCAAGATAGGGAAATCATCGCGCCAGCGCGCCACGTCGTACGACGTGCCGGGAGGACCGCCGAACACTTCGTGCTCCGTCTTCATGCAAGCTCCCTGATCCGGTGGCCCTGGGGAAGCCGGGAGAGAAGCAGTTGTTCGAGGCGGGACCGCACCGGGATAACGCGAATGCGCTCGATCACATCGTACGCGAACGCGTATGTGAGTAGCGTCCTGGCTATCGGCTCATCAAAACCACGCGAGCGCAGATAGAAAATTTGCGCATCGTCGAGCCGGCCGACGGTAGCGCCGTGCGTACACTTCACGTCGTCCGCGTAGATCTCCAGTTGGGGCTTGGTGTCCACTTCTGCGTCCCTGGACAGCAGCAGGTTGTGGTTTGCCTGCTGCGCATCCGTGCCCTGTGCGCCCGGATGCACAACAACCTTGCCATTGAATACTCCGCGCGACGCCCCGTCGAGTACGCCGCGGTAGTATTCGCGGCTCTTGCCGCTGGGCTTGGCGTGGTCGATGCGAGTGTGATGGTCCACGTGCTGCCTGCCGCCGACCAGATACAGACCGTTCAGCGTGGCCGTGCAGCCTTGGGCGTCGAAGGCTGTAGTAATGTCGTTGCGTGCGAGCAACGCCCCGAGCGCCATCGAGTGCGAAATGAAGCTGCTATCTTTGCTCTGCGCAGCGTGGATGCCACCGATGTGAAAGGCTTGTAGTGCCTCCTGCTGCAGCTTGCAATGCTCGATCTTCGCGTTGCTGGCAGCAAAGATCTGAGTCACGGCGTTGGTAAAGTAGACGAGACCATCCCGGCCCGCGTAATGCTCGATGACCGTTGCACTTGCACCCGCATCAGCCACGATCAGGTTGCGCGGGTAAAGCGCCGCCCCTTGGGCGGTCGCGAGGAATAGCGCGTGGATGGGCTCCTCAACAGCCACGCCAGGCGGCACGTGCAGGTAGACGCCGTCGGCCATGAACGCCAGGTTGAGCGCGCCAAAGACGGTCTGATGGCGCTCCTCGGACAGCAGCGGCTCCAATGCGTCCGGGGTGCGCTCGAGCGCATCGGCAAGGCTGCCCAAGGTCACGCCTTCGGGTAGCCGACCTATTGCCGACAGCGCCGGCGCATGGCGGCCGTTGACGAACACGAGCAGGTGGCCGGAAAAGCCCCCGAAGGCATGGATGTTGGCCTCGGCCACGGTGACGCTTTCGGCGCTGACTCCGTTTGGCAGGGCGACGAAGGGCTGCTTCTCAATGGCTGCGACGCTGGTATATTTCCATTCTTCGTCGCGCCTCGACGGAAAACCGGTTTGCCCGAAGCGTTCCAGCGCGACCTGGCGAGCGCGTACCACCCACGGCGCACCGGCCCCCGGCAGCGTCGGCGCAACCCGGACGAAATCGGCGAGAAAACGATCCCGGGCTTCGATATTCATTTGGCCGCCATGCTGGGTGATCGCACCGGGCCGCCATTCGCCTGCGCTTCGAGCCAGCCGTAACCGCGCTGTTCGAGCTCAAGGGCCAATTCCTTGCCGCCGGACTTGACGATGCAACCTTGGGAAAGCACATGCACATAATCCGGAACGACATAGTCCAGCAGACGCTGGTAGTGTGTGACCAGGATCAGCGCCCGGTCGGGAGCGCGAAGTGCGTTGATGCCGTTGGCTACGACCTGTAGCGCATCGATATCGAGCCCGGAATCCGTCTCGTCGAGAATTGCCAGCTTCGGCTCCAGCAGGGCCATCTGCAGGATTTCATTGCGCTTCTTCTCGCCGCCGGAAAATCCTTCATTGACCGATCGATAGAGCAGGTCATCGGCCATCTCCATCAGCTTCATCTTCTGCCGCACGAGGCTCAGGAATTCAATAGCGTCCAGCTCCGGCAGGCTCCGGTGTTTGCGCACGCTGTTCAGCGCCGCCTTGAGCAGGTAGACATTGCTCACGCCGGGGATCTCGACGGGGTACTGGAACGCCAGGAAGACGCCCTCGCGGGCGCGCTCCTCGGGCGCCATTGCAAGCAGGTCGCGCCCTAGATAGCGGACCTCGCCACCGGTAACGACGAAGCTCTCTCGCCCCGCCAGCACCTGCGCGAGCGTGCTTTTTCCCGAGCCGTTCGGCCCCATGATGGCGTGGACCTCGCCGGCGTTGACCTCGAGATCGACTCCGAGCAGGATGGGCTTGTCCTCGACACGGACTTGCAGGTTTCTGATTTGCAGCATGGTTCGCATCACTTCACAATTTTTTTCCTAGCCGATACTTCCCTCGAGGCTCACCCCCAGGAGTTTTTGCGCCTCGACCGCGAATTCCATCGGCAATTCTTTGAACACTTCCTTGCAAAAGCCGCTCACGATCATCGAGACCGCATCCTCCGCCGAAAGGCCACGCTGCATGCAATAGAAGAGCTGGTCCTCGCCGATACGAGAAGTGGACGCTTCGTGCTCGACCTTCGCAGTCGGATTTTTCACCTCTACGTACGGGAACGTGTGGGCGCCACAGCGGTCACCCAAGAGCAGGGAGTCGCACTGGGTATAGTTGCGAGCGCCCTCTGCCGATTTGAGGACTTTCACCAGACCTCGGTACGAATTTTGCCCACCGCCAGCGGAAATGCCCTTGGAGAGGATCGTGCTACGGGTATTGCGGCCAATGTGAATCATCTTGCTACCGGTATCCGCCTGTTGATAGTGGTTCGTTAGCGCGACCGAATAGAACTCGCCCACTGAATTGTCGCCGCGCAGGATGCAACTCGGGTATTTCCACGTAATAGCCGATCCGGTCTCCACCTGCGTCCAGGAGATATGAGAATTGGCGCCGCGGCAGTCGCCACGTTTGGTGACGAAATTGTAGATGCCGCCCTTGCCTTCCTTGTCGCCCGGATACCAATTCTGCACCGTGGAGTACTTGATGCGTGCGTCATCTAGCGCGATTAGCTCGACGACGGCGGCGTGCAGTTGGTTCTCGTCTCGCATCGGCGCGGTGCAACCCTCAAGATAGCTCACGTAGGAGCCTTCGTCGGCGACGATGAGCGTGCGTTCGAACTGGCCAGTATCCTTCGCGTTGATGCGGAAATATGTCGAAAGTTCCATCGGACACCGCACGCCGCGTGGGATATAGCAGAACGAGCCGTCCGTGAACACGGCCGCGTTGAGCGCGGCAAAGAAGTTGTCCGTGTAAGGAACGACCGAGCCCAAGTATTTCTGCACCAGGTCCGGGTGTTCCTGCACCGCTTCGGAAAAGGAGCCGAAAATGATGCCGAGTTCGGCGAGCTTTGCCTTGAATGTCGTGCCTACGGAGACGCTGTCGAACACGGCGTCCACGGCAACCCCGGCGAGCATCTCCCGCTCCTTGAGTGGCACGCCCAGTTTCTCGTACACCTCCAACAACTGTGGGTCGACCTCGTCCAGGCTCTTTGGTCCGGCCTTCTGCGACTTCGGCGCCGAGTAGTAACTAATGCCCTGATAGTCGATCGGTGGATGGCGCACGTTGGCCCAGCCGGGCTCGGTCATCGTCAACCAGTGGCGGAACGCCCTGAGGCGCCATTCGAGCAGAAACGTCGGTTCGTTCTTCTTCGCCGAGATTCGGCGGATCACGTCTTCGTTCAACCCGCGGGGCAGCGTGTCCGCCTCCAGATTCGTGACGAAGCCGTGCTGGTACTCGTGGCTGATCAGTTCATCGAGTTTTGTCGTTGCCAGTGTCATGTTTGTCCTCGGTCTACCCGTCCAAGGTCACGTCGGAACGGGCTCATGCGATCCCTCGCGCCGGCCGGTGCGCCTCATTGCGCTGACGTTGATCGCCTCAGGGATCGCTCCGGTCATCTGTTCCAGCGTTATCCGTTCCAGGGCGTGAAGGAGAATCTGATTGATCTTCTGCCAGTTGGCCCGAACCCCGCAGCCGGATTCCTGTGAACACATGCCGGGCATCGTGCTGCACTCGGTCACGCCGATAGGCCCGTCCATGGCATCGATGATCTGCGCGACGGAGATCTTCGCCGGGGGACAAGATAACCGATATCCCCCTTGCGCTCCTCGAAGCGACACCAATAGCCCTTTGCGCGCTAGTGTCTTGAGGACCTTGCTGACCGTAGGCGCGCCCACAGCAATATGGGCGGCCACTTCGGCTGCGCTATGGACGCGATGGGGGTCTCGCGCCATGAACGTCATGACGACGGTCCCGTAATCCGCCAATTTGCTCATTCGCAACATCATTTATTTCCGGTATCGAGTAATAGGACTATTTTAGTCCTATTTCGTTCCTTGATACAACAATTTGTTTCGATGCATCGGCGTGGCCGCGAGAAAAAACAATGCGCTTGGCTCGAATGATCTGCCTAGTTTTTCCGCCCGCGAGTGGCTGACGACACTTCCCGTCTGGCATATCGGTCTCGATTGGGTGGGCGAAGTCCATCCGATTTCTTTGCGATCGCGGCCCACGGCAGAAAATCGAAGATTTACCAGATCGTTTTTAGGTGCGCACAGGCTCTGATTCTTGCGTCCTTTGTCACAAGCGGGACCGCAAGCTCGCGCGCGGTCGCCATGTTCACTCGGTCTGCCAGATCTTTGTGGAAATCGCCGGCCAGATCGACCGATTTGGTCGCGATTTCTGCGTCGACCGCGACGAAGCGCACATCCTCAATTTGCGCGAGCGCCGCAGGCCAGCTGTTCACATTCATTGATAGCACGAGCCTCTTTCGCCGGGCCAGCGTGGCAATCGCCCACGCGGAAATGGACGAAGCGATGATTTCGTTGCCCGCCGTTTCGTGCTCGACTATGGTTTTTGAATAGATATCGCCATAATTTGGCTCCTTCTGGGAAAATCCGGCTGCGTTTGCCAAATCGTTTCTCAACATAAAAACCAGTCAATGACTCATTCCATACAAGTCCTGGTTCTGCTGTTGATCGTAATTGCCGCCGTCGGGGTCGTCGCTAAACGGGTAGGAGTACCTCCAGCAATTTTTCTGGTGCTTACCGGGGTCCTGCTGGCACTCGTTCCCGGGCTTCCCACCGTGCGACTCGCGCCAGATGTGGTGCTACTTCTTGTGCTGCCACCGGTAATCTACTCGTCCGCCGTCGCAATGAGCTGGCGGGAGTTTCGCTTTAATCTGCGCTCCATCTCCTTGCTCGCCATCGGTTGCGTCGGCTTCACAACCATCGCGGCGGCTGCGGCCGCGCACTGGCTACTGGGCCTATCGTGGCCGGTGGGATTCGTTTTGGGCGCAATCGTTTCGCCACCTGACGCGGTGGCGCCCCTCTCGATCGCACGCAGAATGCAACTTCCCAGGAGGATTCTCGTCATTCTCGAGGGCGAAGGTCTTGCCAACGACGCCACCGCGCTGATCCTCTATCGCTTCGCCGTCGTGGCGGTCAGCACCGGCACGTTTTCCGTCGACCGCGCGGCAGGAACCTTCGCGGCCATCATCGCCGGGGAAATCGCGTGGGGAGTCGGCGTGGGCTGGCTTATGCTACGGCTGCGGCGCTGGGTCGACGATCCGCAAATCGAGATCGTGCTCTCAATCTTGACGCCGTTCCTAGCATATTGGCCTCCAGCCAATCTAGGCGGCTCTGGCGTGCTTGCCACAGTGGCCGCCGGCCTTTACGTCAGCTGGAATGGCTTGAACATCATCAGCGCCGCCACGCGCCTTCAGGGCATCTTCTTCTGGGACGTCCTCGTATATTTGACCGAAGGGCTGGTATTCCTTGTCACCGGTCTGCAGGCTCGCGCCCTGACCTCGGGCATCAATAGCCATTCCATGTCCGAGCTGTCCGTTGCCGCTGTGGTCATCAGCGCGGTCGTGATCCTGGCCCGGTTCATTTGGACGTTTCCAGCGACGTATCTACCACGTCGACTGATCCCCGCGATAGCGCGCAAGGACCCGTCACCGCCCTGGCAGTGGCCGTTCGCAATCGCGTTCACCGGCGTTCGAGGTATTGTTTCACTCGCTGCGGCGCTTGCCATACCGCTAGCCATGGATAACGGGCAACCGTTCCCCAACCGCGATCTCATACTCTTCCTCACGTTTTCGGTAATCGTCGTTACGCTCGTCGGCCAAGGCCTGTTGTTGCCGACGGTAATTCGCGCGCTTGGGCTGGCGAATGCTGGGAAGCGTGAACACCGGGCGGATAAAATCGAGGAGCTGGAGGCGCGCCGGCAGGCGATCTCATCGGCACACCAGCGTCTCGACGAGCTCGCGAGGGAGCGCAAACTGCCGGACGACATTGTTCATGCGTTTCGCTCCCAGTTTAAGGACCGCGTCCGGCATTTCGAACCCTCACACGACCAGGAGGACGCGCACCGAGGACCAAACAGGCTTCGCGACGAGATCGAATTGCTGCTGCTTGAAGCAGAACGGCAGCGGATCAATGAGCTCTACCGTCGCGGCGACCTGAAGGACGAGTCGCGGCGCCGGCTCGAGCGGGAATTGGATCTACGTGATGCGCATCTTGCCAACCACCAACACGAGGACTAGGGGAGTCAGCACCTACGGCTTACTTGGGGGCCGGCATTGCCGCCATTAGGCCGCGCTCTCCACGTTCGCCGCCCGCCACCGCCTAAAATTCTTGCCGTCACGCTGCCGCCGCTGCATCTCCTAAATCGCGTCAAGACCCATGGCAGACGACCAGTGCGCTACAGCCAACCCCCTTTTGTCATTTCAAATTCACAAACAAGAAACATGGCCTGCGAGGACGCCCAACAAGCCAAATCCTTGCAAACAATATAGGCCAGGAGGAGCCGGTCAAGCGATTGCCTCAAACCGGTCACTGGAACGCCGTGGGCGTTTGTCGTTGCGTATTCACCCGGAGTTGAAATATGTCAGGCCTGGCATAGTGCCCAACTACGTCGAGGCTTCGCCGAGCTACCCCGACGCGCTCGATATCAAACTCGGCGTACAAGATTCCGACCTCCTTTCGCATTGGCCCGACGGCAATCTTGCCCCCGGGCGCAATGACCACCGAGTCACCCGGATTAATCCATTCTTCCGGCTCGGGAAATAGGGCCGCTAGATCGAGAAGGTCGTGAGGGAGATCAGCACCTCTGAGCACACAGCCACTGCCCACCACCCAGCAGCAGCCTTCCCGCGCAATGTGCTGCAGAGTGCCAACCCAGCCGTCGCCGCTGTCGTACGTGGGGGCGATGTAGATATCGATCCCCTGGGAGTACAACGCGTAACGCGCCAATGGCATGAAACTCTCCCAGCAGGTCAATGTCCCAATGCGTCCACACGGGGTATCAACGACTTTGAGACCGGACCCGTCGCCGTAACCCCAAACCATTCGCTCCGGATTCGTCGGCATCAGCTTCCGGTGCCGATTGAGGATGCTTCCGTCGGGGCCGAAGACCATAACGGTGTTGTAAATCGTGCCTCCGCCGAAGTCGTCATCTCGTTCATTCATACCACAGACGACCGTGACACCGTATTGCCGGGCGGCGCCCGCAAGTGGCGACAAGTCGCCTCTCTTGAGGCTCACGGCATTTTCCAGCAGCGTGCTGTGGAGTCGCGTGCTGACGCCGATGTCCGTCCCAGGCCGCAAACGCCAGATCCACGCTGGGTAGCCGGGAATGAATGCCTCAGGAAACACGATCAGTTTGGCACCGCCAGCGGCGGCCTTCGCAGTCCCGGCAACCGCATCAGCTATGGTCTTTTCCCGATCCAGGAAGCTTGGCGGCTGCTGAACGATTGCAAGTTTCGGCATGATTCAGCTCCAGATAACAAAGCCGTGTATCTCAAAATATTGCGATACAGCTAAAGACAGCAAGTTCTTCGACGTATGGGCCGCCTCATGGCGGTCGTCGGTACCGGACAGCAGTTGGCGGCAAACCGCGGCAAGTGTCATCACTTGCCGCGATCGCCACTCGAATGGTCCGCTGCGCACTTGTTTGCGGTGCATCCAAGACGATGCCGTCGCTCCGCTAGGGGCGCGGACTGCCTTCCTTGATAGCACCCTTGAGCTCTTGACGGAATTCCGGCGTGTCTTTCGCGCCGTGAACCGCCACCGCATGCTGCACGGCAATCTCGAGCAGTTCTTTCTCGTTGTCTGCGGACATTGCAACCGTACATTTCGAAACGCTCGGAAAATCTCGGCAATCGACATATTTTCTTGCCATGACGACCTCCTTGTGACTGACTGAGTCGGATAACAATCCGATCGGCAATTTCATCGGACGAAGTCAAAATACATTGGGTCAAGATGACCATCAAGTTTGCTTGGCGTAGTTACTTGCGCCGAACCAGTCGACCACGACAGCGTCCTCGTCGCCGACGACCCACGCATCATGGCCCTTCGGTAGTGATGTAATGTCCCCTGGACCAGCGACGAATTCGGTGCCATCATCCATCCGGATAGCAAGCTTTCCGGAGACGTGATACTGGAAGTGGGGCGCCTCGCAGCTCGCGGTCTTGGCGATCGGCTGCACATCGTTGGACCAGCGCCAGCCAGGCTTAAAAACCAAACGACCAATCTCGGCGCCTCCGATGCTGAGAATCTCTGCCTTCCCATTTGGAAAACTCCGGACCTCTTCGGGCCTCGTGAATGACTTGTGCTCGGTTACCTGATCTTGATTGCGCATCGCATACTCCTTGCTTGTTTTGATCCTATCGGTCCAGTGACAAGGCCGAGCTTTGACCTTCGAGGCTGCGTGCGTGAGTGATTGCGCCCCCGCGCACATCCCCACTTGCATTCTACTTACTAGTAGGTTAATATCAATACCAAATGAGAGTATCGTCAAAAAAGAATCCGCGGCCGTCTCCTCGAGTTGCCCTCACGGCGGCCGCCAGTACGATTCTTGACGTTGCCGAGCGACTCGCGCAGACCAGGGGCTATAACGGCTTTAGCTATGCGGATATCGCCGCAGACTTGGGTGTCACCAAGGCCAGCCTGCATTACCACTTTCCCTCCAAGGCGGAGCTTGGAAGTGCCATGATTGCACGCTACCAGGAAGCCTTTGCTTCGGCGCTGGAGACGATAGACCAGGCGTCCACGGAGCCGTCAAGGAGGCTGCGGCGCTATGTGGCGCTCTTCGATGCTGTTATGCGCAATAACCGGATGTGCTTGTGTGGAATGCTTGCGGCCGAATACATGACGCTTCCGGCGCCGATGCAAGAGGGACTAAAAAAGTTCTTCGACATGAACGAACGCTGGCTGACGGCTGTGCTTCAGGAAGGTCGTCGGTCTGGGTGCTTTCTGTTCAACGAGTCGGCGAATGAGCGCGCGAGGGTCATTCTTGGAGCGCTGGAAGGCGCTATGCTCGTCGCGCGGTCGTATGGCGATGCAAGACGCTTTAAAGCTGCAGCCGAACACCTGCTTGCAGACTGCGGTGTTGGCAAACAGTTGCAGCAGGCAGAGCCGGTCTAGTTCGTTCTGCGTGAGGAGGTTGTCATGTCAGGACTCTATGGCGAAAGTCACCGTCGTCTTCAACGCGAGTTCGATACCGAACGACTGGCCGACCGCATCGAAGAGCGCTTGTTGCATGACCACCTCACGAGCGACGATCGCGCGTTCATCGAGCGAATGGACATGTTTTTTCTGGCGACCGTGGACGCAACGGGTCGCCCGAACTGTTCCTACAAGGGTGGCGACCCAGGCTTCGTGCGCGTAATCGATCCGCGCACGGTCGTGTTTCCCAACTACGACGGCAATGGCATGTACATCTCGATGGGCAATGCCATGCAGAACGGTCATGTTGGCCTGCTTTTCATTGATTTCGAGAACCAAAAACGCCTGCGTGTCAATGGTGTCGCAAGAGTCCTTCCGACCGCATCGATCGAACCACGATACCCAGAGGCGCAATTCATCGTGGAGGTCACGGTGCGAGAGGTGTTTCCGAACTGTCCGCGATATATCCACAAGATGCAGTCCGTCGAGCGCTCAAAGTTCGTTCCACGCTCCTCGGTGACTACACCGGTGCCAAGCTGGAAGCGCATGGAGTGGGCTTGCGACGTACTGCCCGCTGGTGATCCCGCACGTCTGCCCGAGAGTCTGGAGGCCACTCATATTGAGCACGGCCAACGTGAGGCGGATTCGACGTGAGGTTGGGACATCGCTGAACTAATTACGTTCCAGCGTCACTCGCTCGCCGATTCGAGGACTGCATTCGCATCGGACAAAAGTTCGGGGGAGCAGCATTTTCGAGTCTTTCAACAGTTTCGGCCGGGTCCAGCGTTCCGCACTTGCATCCCGATCGAATCGCCTCCGACCGCAATGCGGCACACTCCGGTCCATCGACGTGCCAACGACCGCTCAACATCGCCTTGCGTACCGCGGGCCACAATGCTGCCCCTACTTCTCGGCGGCATTCGAGTGGACAATCGGAGCGGAGGGCAGCACGGTCGCCGGCGCGTTGCCCGAGTTCTCATTAGTCGTCCAGCGGTGCACGTTGCCCGCCCACTCGCTTAGATATATGGCCAGTTCATGCTCGCTGGGAAAAGCCTGCGCCGAGATGGCACCGACGCGGTCGTCGCGCGATAGCAGTTGAATGGGCACCTTCAGGTCCGGCAGGTAGACCATGCGCATGGTCACCTGGATCTTGTAAAGCTCCGCCTGCGCCTCCTCGAACGCCGCGAGCGTCTCAGCGCTGAACTTGTAGTTGTGGACCATCACGCGGTCGGTGGAATTGACGTATCCCGGCAAGGGTTCGCCGCGCTTGGGCGCATGAACGCGGCTTTGCCAGCCAAAATCGGTTGTGTAGTTGTCGCCGATGCACGGCAGCGCCAGCAAAAGCTCGCCATCGCTTCCCGCGCGCGAGACACAAAGCTCGCCGGCGAACATGCTGTTGTCATCCGCGGGACGGCGGCGTGGCGCATCGATCTTCCTGTCCTGGTCCGCCGGCCCGGGTGGGGCGGATCCGAACATTTGGAACGGCCTGGTCGTTTCACTCAGGTCCTGCTTCAATTCATGGTGCTCGGCATCGTCCAGGGCCTTCTGCTTCATATCCCCCTCAAGCTGCGCCCATTGGCGCTTGAACTCCTCGATCTCACGTTGCGACATCGCGGGAGGCTCTTCGGGCTCGGTGTTCTTCGGCTCTTCCGGCGTCCGGACGGGAAAGGACGGGGGTACCCAGGGCCGATCCATGTCGATCGACTCACTTTTCGGCTCGCGGCGTGCCATTTCTTTGGCGGGCGCCGGCGTGGGCGTCGTCTTGCGCGCGTTCGGATGGATCGTCCCACGCCCCGGCGTTCCGGCCGACGACCACAGCCGCATCTCGACAACACCGCGGGCGCCAGAGCGCCCCCGAGGCGCATCGACGTGCGTCTCCTTCACCCAAATGATTATAAAGGCCAGTTGCACCAGGACCGCGAGCACCGCGCTGACGCCGCGCTCGCGCTTTCTCAGTGGCGCTAACCCCCCCTGTGCCTGGCGCGCGACGGAATTCCACCAGGCATCTTCAGCCATGCGCGCTCGGCATTTCCGACTTCGTCGATGAAAAACGGGATGGCTTTCTGAGCGCGCGCCCCAAGCCGGGCGAAGCAGATGCATGATATTCGCCCCGGGGTCCCGGGGTTCCCGAGGATCCGGAGGCGCCCAGGCCCGGCATTCCTGCCCGCGAGCCGGACGGGTGCGAATCGTCGCTCAGGCGCACGGGGAATACCTAGGTGGTCGAATGGTGCGCAGGCTTGACGGCATTATGGGGTTATTTGCCCTGGTCATCAGGCAAGGTTAGCGCCCGCGAACGAACGCTTCGAAGATAGTCAATGGCCGTGCGCGGCGGCGGCCAAAGACAGGAAAACAGCAGCTAATGCAAGCGCGAAGGTCTAACCGCGAGTCCGCCGTGTTTGGGCAATGATAGACGTGGTCGGACGCGGCGATAAGCCTGACCGACGATCACTTTGGGCGGAGGGATTCAGAGAGACTTAGCAGATTTTGCGGAGCAACGTGAATGAAGCCGCCGCGCGGGCTATCAATGTCCGCGATGAGCATGAAAGCGATGGACAACACAAGCGGCAGTACCAACATCAGGACTGGGTGGGTTTTAGGGGTTCGCGCCCCGTAGCCGAACAGCAGGTTGCAGCACACCGCCATCGCGGCCATCAGCCCCCATGCGGCGTGCGGAATCCGGTTCCACCAAGCCGCTTGCGTGTACCCCTGTGAATTCAACACATCGTTCATCCCCGCAACGGCCAAGGCGACAACGGGAGTGGGCTGCACAGTGGCGGGCGTCGCGACGGCGGACCACAGCTCTTTCTGCAGCTCCGCAGTCTGGTCATTGACTTGTCGGAGTTCTTTCACGTCACGCGTCGTGTAGAACAATATCCGCTTGTCGAGGTATTTCATGATTAACGTCCGCACGCTAGTCGCATCGGCTGGAGGCAGCAGATCCGCCCGGACAATTTCGGTGCCAATTGCATTGGCCTCTGCCTCCTCGTAGTTCTTGCGCTGGTCGTAACGGCCTATAGCCATTGAAAAGCTGAATCCGATGATGAGGCCAAGCAGCGTCAGCGTCGCCGCAAGTATCACGCCAAAGTCTTCCATCATGCCTTTTTCCAGGCTTCGATTTCGTCTACGAATAAAGAACCCGACCCACGCCGAGAACCACAGCACCAAAACGGATGTAGCAAACACGACGAGCGGGTGATTCAATTCGATGTTCATTCGCGATACCTCCTGTGATCAATTGGCCAATTCTTCGCAGGCTGCAATGCCGAACGGCGGTAAATGCTTCAATTGGAGGCTCAGAACTTTGCAGGTTGCTGTGGCCAATTCATGGAAGATATCGGCTAGGACCGCCGGGTGACCCACAGCAATGGCAATAACGTGGCGGTCACGTGGTTCTTGTTTGTACTCGTCGTGCTGATGCTCATGCGGTCGCCCCCTGTCGCCAGATCTGGCGAATGCTTGTTGTCCGGTCCTCGTTTCCACTCCGAACTTGTCAAGGGCGGTAGTCAACTCGTCGTCATGCCTACTTTGAACTCCCATGAAAGCCAAGTGGTCATTATAGAGACGCGGTCAAAATTGGGCCGTTGACCCGCACGACTGAACCCCCAATACTTGGACTCGTGCTATTGAACAACCAATCTGGCTTGCGGCTGACCGCGCTGCTCCGTCTTCGATATCCATGCAGACTAGAAACAACATGCCAAACGAGCCACCGACCGGCAACCCCGCCGAGTGGATCCGCGCGGTCGAAATCGATCGACTGCATCCATCGCGCCCAATAGCGGTGAAACTTCCAGGCAAGCAGGTTGCGCTGTTCCTGCAGGAAGGCAAGGTTTTTGCCTGCAACAACCGCTGCCCGCACGAGGGGTACCCCCTGGCAGAGGGCCTGCTCGACGCCGATTGCGTGCTGACGTGCAACTGGCACAACTGGAAATTTGACCTTAAGAGCGGCGCCACCATTTACGGCGGCGACAACCTGCGCATCTATCCGGTGAAGGTGGAAGATGGTGCCGTGTGGCTGGACACCCGCGATCCGCCGTCCGCAGAACGCATTGATCAGGCGCTCCAGCACCTCGACAAAGCGATGGCCGAGTACGACACCGACCGCATCGCCCGTGAGCTTGCTCGCCTGGGTGCTGCGGGTGCCAATCCCGAGCTGGCTCTGGTCCGCGCCATTCAGAGCACGCATACGCGCCTTCGCGACGGCATGACCCACGCCTATGCCGCGGCCGACGTTTGGTTGCGCCTGCGTGATTCGCTCTCGAGCGAATCACCACGTCTCGCCTGCGCCACCGAAGCGCTTGCATATATTGCATTAGACACACTGCGCGAAGGAACCTATCCATTCAACGCAGGCCGTGTGCCCTGGAACGCTGAGGCTTTCGCTGGCGCGATCGAGGCACGGGATGAACAGACTGCTGCCAGATTGCTCAACGGGGCACTTGCGGGAGGTTTGCATTTTGCAGACCTCGAAGCCACGCTAGCGGAAGCCGCTCTTGCGCATTACAACGATTTTGGCCATTCCTTGATTTACCTGATGCATGTGCGCCGTCTGATCGAGCGGTTGGGAGCAGCAGTAGAGGCACCGCTCCTGTTGGCTTGGATGCGGTCGCTGATACTCGCCACCCGCGAGGACCTGCTGCCCGACTTTCGTCGATATACCGATGCAATTGCCGCCTGGCCGTCCAATGCGCAGCAAGGCGGCAACGTGCCTGGCCCCGATTCGTTTGAAGAACAATCGGTGCGCCACGTGCTGAACGCAACGGTCGCTGCGGCCGGCAACGCGCCACTCGATATCTATTTCGCACTGATGGAGGCATCCGCGCGACACTTGCTTCGTTTCGACGAACGGCACGCACTGCGCACAGAAAACAGTGTCGCCGACAATGTCGGGTGGCTAGATTTCAGCCATGCTCTAACGTTCGGTCATGCATTGCGCGAGCAATGCGTGCGCCAGCCTCATTTGTGGCCAAATGGTCTGCTGCAACTTGCATTGTTTGTCGGCCGCAACAGCGGCTATCTGGACTCGAGCAAGACGGCTCGGATGGCGCTTCTGGAGTGGGCTGTCACTGACGATGCGGCGTTCCACAAACGTGCTATCGCCACGATTGTCGATCATGGGATCGGACTGCCCATCTTCCCCGCCCACTGGCTGAAAACCTGGAGCGCCGTACACGACGAAGTGGCGAACGGCTTGCCGACCAATGCGCGGACCGCAATGCTGGCCGCCGTGAACCGGCTGCTCGGCGTGCGCTTCAAGCAACGCCACACGCTGCGCACCGCGCATCAGGCCCTGGGGTTGGTCGGGAAGGAAGATTAGATTTTTCGTCTCCCCCGAATCCCTGCACATGATCCTCTGTATTTTCGCGGGTGCAACCGCCCTACGACCCTAACCTGACCGTCGCACATGCCAAAACCGAAACTCCAAACGTGGCAAAACAGCCGTTCTCCGATCCAACCACGTTGGACGTTTTCTGTTGGAATTCGTTACGCGCAATGCAATGCGGTTGGCATCCGAGTCACCCCTGAAAGATCAAAAGGAGATAGGCCGCAAAAAGAATGAGGTGCACCCCCTCCCTTGCAGCACGTTGGTGCGCCCGCTGGCGAATGTGACAACGCTTACGGCGAGCGTTAGCAACAGCATGACAAAGTCGGTGTTTTGCAAGAATCGCCCGCTAGTTATGCACAACGCACGGCCGAACGTTTCGATCAGCCGCAATGTTTGGTTTCCGAAAAATCGGGAACCAAAGCCAACCAGCCGCGCGTGGTCGCATGGAGCCGGTCGCGATCTGGCGCTGCCGATCCCATTCCACATTTCAACGCTGCAGTAAACGGACGCCAAGCTGTGCAAGCGGACGTAACGACCGAGTCTGAGCATGCCTGCGCGGATCCGCCCACGAGACGCCTGTCCCAAATGATCGGTTTGGGAATCGCACGTTCGGTGGGTGCCAATTCACCGCATGTCTGCGTCCTTTTGATCTTTGGCCGGCGAAACCGCAGTACATTGATTTTCTCGGCAGCTTGCCTGAACGTGCGGCAACTCGCATTCAACTAGGCTGCAATGGCGCTGGACTTCAGGCGGCGTGAGCTTTTGTCGCAGCGCCCTTTGTTTCTTGTTAACGGCATCCTGATATTTTTTGCCTATAGACATCTTCTGGCAGCAATGCACAAAGCTGTCGATCAGCACGCAGTCGCTGTCAACTTTACAGGCTCTTAACGCCTGCCAGCTGGCGCCCAAAATAGCCTGCACCTCGTCTGTCGACTGTGGCGGGTCTGCCCATGCCGAAAACGCCACGCACGCCACGGCAACAAGAGTTCCGCTCACCAACCGGCGCAGCCTGCGCCTGGTGAGCTGCGTGCTCGGAATTTGGTCAGCAAACAAGGAGCGAGCAATCAGGGGATCTTACTGTTCGATTTTCACGGATTTTGAGCATAGTGCAATCATGTCCGCAAGAACATTGATGACCGTTTACGGTTACTTGAAAATCAACGTTGACGGACTGCAGATGACCGGACCGCCACGGTCGCCATCGACTGCTTTGTGGCCGCTGAATCGTACGGCCGCAAAATCAGCGGTAAATCCGCCTCGGAACACCCATTTTCGCCGAATGTCCGGTTACCGCCGAATGGAACGCGATGCGCCACTCACCGTTATTGACCGGTCTGTGCCAGTCGGCAAGGGGCTTGCTGCCAACCCCCGACGTCGGCTTCAGGTACGAAAGCCGACCGCTGACGGAAACGTCTTTGAACCTCGCCCTTACGCGGCGAGCCAGGTGGAAAGATCGCGCTTGAGCTTCATCATGTCTGCCTCTCGCGTGTACATCATGTGACCAGCGTCGTAGTAACGGTGCTCGACTCGCGCGAGCACGTCGGACGGCACGTCGAGCTGCGCGAGCGACCAATCGGAAGCGCTGTATGGGGTCCCGAGATCGTAATGGCCGCTCGCGACGAGCACGCGCAAGTGCGGATTCCGACGCAGGGCGCGCGAAAGATCGGGGCTGGTGCATGCGAAGCTGTTGCCCTTATCCTCGCCGCGGTTCCAGTTCCATTGCTTATGCGTGTCCATCGACAGCACCTCGTAGCGCGCCTGCGTGTCGAGACCGAGGCTCTCGCTCATGTACGCATGTGCGGCCATCGTGTACGGTGCGACGATCGCCTCGACCCCGGGGTCGAACTCCCAGTTGTGCGAGCGACTCGCGGCCATCGGGCCGGAGACCCGCGCCTCGAGCCGGCCAACTATCCGGCCGCGGTCGCGCAGTAGCTCAACAAAGAATATTTGATCGCTGATGCGAAGGTTTTTATCATCGACTAGCGACGACGCCAGGCCAGTCAGTTCGGCAACGCGGTGCGCGACGCGGCGCCGCGCCGCTTTCGACAGCCGAGAGCCTGCATGGAGCGCGGCCAGATATTCTTCGGCGGCGTACTGCTCCGCTGCGGCCCGCGCCACTGCGGGAGATTCGGCGAGCGATCCCTTGAGTTTTCCGTGGTACTGCGCCACGCAGGCGAAAGCCGGCAGGAAAAGCGAATATGGCAGGTCGTTGCGCGGCGCGAAGACGAGGCTTTGCAGGTCCATTGCGCACGAGACCAGCACGAGCCCCGACAGCGCCACGCCGATGTCCTGCAGTTTGTCCGCGAGCGCTGCCCCACGAGTTGTGCCGTAGCTTTCACCGGCGACAAACAACCGCGAGCTCCAGCGCCGATGCCGCCCGAGCCAGGCGCGGATGCACTCGGCGAGCGCTTCGACGTCGCCATCGACTGACAGCATCTTCTTGCGCGTGTCGTCGCTGGCCGTTATTGAGTAGCCGGTGTGCGGCGGATCGACGAACACGAGGTCAAAGTGCTCGAACCATGACTCCTGGTTGTCGGTCACGGTGTACGGAGGCGGCGGCATCGTTCCGTCCTCGAGGATGACCACCCGCTTCGGCCCCAGCGCACCGAGATGTAGCCAGATGGATGACGATCCCGGGCCGCCGTTGAAGACAAAGCAGACCGGTCGCGTCACCGGGTCGGCCTCAATGAGGAAATACGAGGTTGTGAATACTGCCGCCTCCGGCTCGCCACGCTTGTCGTCAAGCCCGCCGGCGACGACCGGAACGAATTCAGCAATTGCGCGGTACTTCAGCGAGCGGCCGTTCAGCACGATACTCGCCTCAGTCGCGCACGGTGGCTGGGCGAGCACTTTTTCGACCTTCTCTCGCATTCGTTTCTTCGCGCCTTTTGGCGGCGAGGTTTGCGTCGTTTCGCTCATGTGGTGCCTTGTCAGCGGGTGGCAGATTGAGCCGGCGTGCGCAGGTGCCGGCAGGTCCATTTCGCGGCTTCGTTGCGCTTCGGCGACCCGGGAGGATCGAACGCGACGGCGCGGGGGAGAGTATTTAGGGAATGGGGCAAGCGGTCAACCGGGCGGTGCGTCGGCTGCCAGGACGACTCCGCAATTGTTCCGTGCTGGCGAGCTCCAGGCCATCGGGCTGGGCTGGCGGGGGATCGGCCTGACACCCGTTTTCGACCCGTATAGCGGTCCTTGCAATTGCAGCAACGCCGATTACCACCAAAACACTGGGCGACACATTCCGCTAATCGGGTGGTGAGCAGCAATAGCTGGGAATCAAGGGGGGATTCCATTACCGGCTATTGCTGAGCAGAAGAACTGACGCTGACGCCGTACCGACGGTGGGGCGACTCGATCGAAACCTGGCGTCCAATTTCCACGACCTGCTCGCAGGGCAGTCGCAGTAACTCGGTCATATGGGCTGCATTGCGCTGCATGGCCGCGAAGAGCACTTCTTGCCAGCGCGGCAGATCTTGCCCTCTGCCCTCCGGAACCACCGTTTCAAGTCCAGCGTCGCACGTCACGTCGTCCAGATCGTTCAGGCCATCGCGTTCCTGTAGTGTTCTTAGCAGGCTTGGAATATCGGGCCGTTCCATGAAACCGTAGTGCGCCTGTACCCTCCATCGAAAACCAACCCCGGTTAACGATGTTGACGCACGTCAACATTGAAACCGGCTCAACAACTACCGCAATGCAAAAGCCGATTCAAGAATGACATGGCTCGACTACTGCTGACCGAGTTGTCCCGCTTGCAGTCGACCGTCTCGTCCACCCGGAGTTTCCAACTCGAAAACCGATTTTTTCGGACAACCTACACCGATGATAAGTGATACGCGAGCATTGACATGGCAACCGACACTCGAGTGTCGGTTGCCCAAATAAAGGATTGGCAAAAAGCGGTGGCGCTCTTTACGCTTCGTCTGGCCCGGAATGCCGATCCCAAGGCACAGCCGTTCCTCGGCGTCCCGATAACCTGCCCATCACCCCGCTGTTCCCACGCCCAGATGTCCCCGTCGTACCGGCCGTGGAACTGTGTACAGGTGGAGTTCTCTCGCTATGCCAGATGAGGCTCCGGTCAGCCGCAGCAGTGCAAACGTCGGGACCGATCCGCTTTAGTCTTCAGCGACTAGCCCGTCGCACGTCCGCCTTTTTGGCGTACCTGCTCGCCATACTCGACCGGCAGGACGCCGCGGGCCACGGCCTTGATTAGAGCCTGATGGTCCGCTTCGGTCTGGTCCGCGTAAGCACGAGCGAAGCGGCACAGGGACTTATCCAGCGTGTCCGATGCGCCGACATATCCGGCGATCATCGAAGCTCCGCTTGTACGGGCATGCCCCTTGCCGAGCAGCCGGCCGACGATCCCGGCGTAATCGGTCAGTGCCGCAGCTTCAATCGCATCCAACGGGATGGTGCCCTTCATGTTGCGGAACTGGCGGACGTAGTACTGCAGTCCGTCGACCGTGGCCCAGCCCAGCAGCGGATCGCTGACCGTTTGCAAGGCTTGCTGGTACTCCACGACCCGCTGTCCCTGATGGGCATGCCAGGCCGAGTCGCCATGGACGAACCGGGCCAGCACCGACCGACGAGCTTGTTTGAGCTGCAGGAATACCACATCGTCCGCGCTGCTGCCCTCGAGCAGCGCGACATAGGCGCGCAGACCAACGCTGCCGACCCCGACGACCTTATGAGCGATATCGATCAAGGTGTAGCCACCCAGCGCCCGAGACCAATGCGGCGCAAGGGTGGTCAGGTATCCGTCTAGCCCGACGGCGATGCGTTGTGCCTCGGCCTCTGGGACTCTGGTGATCAGCGGCGGTTTGTCCACGATCTGCCGCCGCCCGCCGCGCCGCGTAGTGAAGCGCGGCAGCGCACGATCGCTAGTGCGGGATCGCGCGCGTTCTGCGGCGCGCACGATCACGCTCCGCAAAGATTTCTCCCTAGCCGTCTCGTGCAGTCGGTCAACGTCGAGCCGCTCGTAGGACCTCGACAGCAAAGGCTCGTTAGCGAGGAAACGCACTTCGTTGCGGTAGGCGGCGACGCAAGATGCCACCGAGTCATGACATTGCGTCTCGCTGAAGCCGTTGTGTCGCCCAGCGACCCAAATGCTGGCTACGAGCCGACGCAGATCCCACTCCCAAGCGCCAGGATGCGCCTCGTCGAAGTCGTTCAAGTCGATGACCAGGTCCCGTTCCGGGGAGGCGTAAAAGCCGAAGTTGCCGAGGTGGGCATCACCGCAAATTACGGGGCAGATGCCAGTTGCGGGGAGATGCGCGATGTCCTCGGCCATCACGCCGGCGGTACCGCGCAGGAACCCATAGGGGGAGGCCACCATGCGGCCGACCCGGATTGGAATCAACCAGTCCAGTCTGCCTTCATGCGAATGCATAATCTGCTCAACCGGATCCGGCCGGTTTGCCGGTGCCTTCCAGTCACCAAGTGAGTTCCGGGGAACTTGCTGGCGCAGGTTCTGGCCAAGCTTGAATCGCTCTGCGCGTGGCATGGGCCGGCGGCACAACGAACGATAACTGTCGCTATCCGCGCTGGCCAGGACCACGTGCCCCACGGGTGGCTGAACCTTCGTCATACCTTCTGCCTTGTCGGCCAGCTGTGCCAGTCGCCCGGCGGGCGCGCTTGTCTGCGCCTTGTGTAATTTAGAACGAATGAATTGGCGAGTCATTTGCGAATCGGAATTACCGCCATCAGGCCAAGAGCCGTCGAAGAAGGATAGAAAATTCGACCACGGCAGGCAAGTCCGTCACCCTCCTCGATAGCAACGTGAGGTCGAACGGCTGCATAAACGGCCACAGCAAGAAAGGAGAAGAATGCATCCGGGTCAATCTGCAACGTCGGCCTCGTGATGCAATGGCTCAAGGACCAGGGACTCGATCAAAATACGATCGTCATCTTCACCACCGACAACGGCGCCGAAGTCTTTACGTGGCCCGATGGCGGCAACACGCCGTTCGCGCGCTCCAAGGGCATGCTCATGGATGGGGGGTATCGGGTTCCAGCAATCGTCAAGTGGCCGGGGCATGTGCCGGCCGGCTCGGTGTCGAAGGGCATCATTTCGGGCCTCGACTGGCTCCCGACGTTGACATCAATAGCTGGCAACCCCAATGTCAAAGACCAATTGCTCAAGGGCTTGACGCTCGATGGGAAGAATTACCGGGTCCATCTGGACGGTTATGACCAGACCCCGATGCTAACCGGGAAAGGACCGTCAAATCGTCACGAGATCTTTTATTTCGCCCAGACCCGGCTCGGTGCGGTGCGGGTGGATGATTGGAAATACTCATTCATCAGTCAGCCGCAGGGCTGGTTTAGCGTGGTGGAGCTTCCCAACATCCCCGCGATCACCAACCTTCGCCAGGACCCCTACGAGCGGATGAATTGGTCGTCTTATGGCACGGCGAACGATATCAGCCCCAGGATCGTCCCCACAGTCGGAATCCGCGAAGTTAAACAACCGTCCGGACCCCGCAACGGCAGCTTCCCAAGCTGCAAACGTAGCTCATGTACCCATAAGCCGTGCAAATTTCCTGTTGACGTCGGGCAACATCGGCCAATGAGCAGCTGATTTACGCTGGGGCAATTTTTGATACCGCAAAGCTGCCGCTCGCCAAGGTCTCGCTTGGGTCGATCACGGAATTTCGACACGCCCGAGAGCGGAAATGATGCATTTCGATTGAAATGTAACGGATGACGCCGGTGTTGGCCCAGAAGCGGGCCCCCCACTCGGCTGCGAATATTGCCGGCAGGCGGTCGTTGGCCGCGTTCATTTGCGCAAGTTAGGAACTGCAGCCGGCGCCTACAGGAGCCGACCGCAGCCCAATTGCCCTAGATCGCCGCGGGGACCCAGGGATGACTTCGCACCGATAACCCGAATTGGCATATTGGGAGGCGTGTAATCGTTTCCAAGTGACCACCGCAAGAAAGGGAGAATCTGCGGTCGGGCAAATGGCGGCGAGCGTTGATCGAGTGACCAAGGACATCGCATGGAGCTAAGGCATGAACGACACCTGCCCAGCGGCGTCTTGCTGGTCGCTGCCATCATCGCCCTTGCTTCATGGATTCAGGCTGCCCTCTCCACCGATGGGACTCGCGCCGCCCTGCTCGACAACATCCACTGGACCGTAGTCGACCTCGCCATAACCTGGCTGACCTGGCACGCTTCACGCGAGGTGGGGATCACCGCGCTGCAGCGAACCACCCGGCGACGCTTCGCCTGGGCGCTGACGGTCCAGACAATTGGGCAGCTGCTTTTTGACATCAGGGGCTATTTCGATTGGTGGCCACTCTTTGGGGGCCCGGACGATGTAGTTCTCCTTCTAGTCGGTCCGATTTTCGCTTTCGGCTTCGCCGGGATCCTGCACCATAACCTGCAGGCGTCCCACCTCCGACTTGTATTTATCGACGTCATCGGTTTTGCGCTTGCCATCTTGGCGTTGACTTTGACGCTGTACCTGCCCTACGGCAAGTCAAGCACCTTACTGCAGATGGTCGACCTCACCGCCTATCCAGTGACCATGCTGACCGCGGGCGCCATGGCCCTCGTTATGCAACTGCACCTTCGCCAGCGCTGGAACGCCCAGTGGATCGCCCTGTTCTGCGGACTGTGTGGCTATGGCGCCTTGGGAATGATCTGGTACCTGCAGGCGCTCAACAACACTCTGCGATCGGGTTCCTTTCTCAATTTCGGCTTCTCCGTGTTTGATCTGCTCATGGGCTGGGGCGCCGCCGGCTGGCGCCCCCAAACAGATCCCTCGGCAAGTTTTGACCGGCTTTGCGAGGGCATCCTGCGCCAGTTGCCCCTGGCCATGGTGGCCCTGGCCTCCTCAGCGTTCGGCCTTCTCCTGCTGGACGCGAGCCGCTCCGACTCGTCCCACATACCCCTGCTCGTGCTGGACCTGAGCGTGCTGCTACTGGCGGTGATTCGTCAAACGCAGCAGCTGGGCGAGCGCGACCGTCTGCTCGTGGCCGAACGTGTGGTAGCCGAAAGTCAGGCCAAACTCCAGCATCTGGCCCACCACGATCCGTTGACGGGCCTCCCCAACCTTACACTGCTGCGCGATCGCGTGCAGCAGGCCCTAATCAGCGCCGAGCGGCGGGAGACAAAGGTTGCCCTGCTCTTTCTCGATTTAGACCAGTTCAAGGAGGTTAACGACACCCTGGGTCATGCGACGGGAGACGCCCTGCTCAAGCACGTCGCCAACTTGCTCCAGAGCGTCGTGCGGGCCTCGGACACTGTGAGCCGTCAGGGCGGCGACGAGTTCACCATCGTCCTGCCCGACGTCGATGACATCGATACTGTTGCCCGTGTCGCCGAGAAGGTCATGGAGATCGCTTCCGCGTCGGCGCGGCTTAACGGCTACGAATTGCCCCTGTCAGTGTCAGTGGGCGTGGCGCTCTACCCGGACGATGCCGGCGATTTTGCCAGCCTGTTGCAGTGCGCCGACACGGCCATGTACCGGGCCAAGGCGGCCGGACGCAACACCTACCGTTTCTACGACTCCCGCATGAATGCGGAGGCCGCCGAGCGCATCCGGCTGCACATGCATCTGGCGCGCGCGATCGAGCGTGAGGAGTTGTACCTGCACTATCAACCCCTGATAGACCTGCCGAGCGGAAAAGTCTGCGGTGCCGAGGCGCTGCTGCGCTGGCACTCGGCAGAGTTGGGGAACGTGTCCCCGGCCAGCTTCATTCCGGTCGCCGAGGATTTCGGGCTGATTGTGGAGATCGGCGGCTGGGTACTCCTGCAGGCGTGCCTCCAGGCCGTCGAGTGGCGCAACCAGGGGTTGCCGGCCCTGCGCGTGGGGGTGAACGTCTCCGTCCTGCAGTTTCGGCGCGGCAACTTAGAGATGCAGGTCGTCGAGGCGCTACGCAAGTCCGGCCTAGCCCCACAGTCGCTGGAACTGGAGGTTACTGAGTCGGTGCTGATGCAGGACCAAGATCGCGTTATCGGCACGCTCGAGCGGCTCGCCGAGATGGGCGTTAGCGTTGCAATCGATGACTTTGGCACCGGCTATTCCAGCCTGTCCTACGTGCGGCGCATGCGCGTGAGCAAGCTCAAGATCGATAAGTCCTTCGTGCACGACGCGCTCAAGAATGCAGGCACCGCTGCCATCGTGCACGCAATGATCGAAATGGCGCGTGCGCTGAACGTGGCAACCGTGGCCGAAGGCGTGGAAACCAAGGAGCAACTCGCCTTCCTGCGCTCTGCGCGGTGCAGCGTTGGGCAGGGCTATTTGTTCGCCCGTCCTCTGCCTGCGGAAGCCTTCGCGCAGTACTTAGTCGCTGGCGCATCACAATCGGCCGCCGGTGTGGCAGCGGCGTGCCTGGCGCTTCCTCAAGACGGTCCGCTATAAGGATCGACTTCCCATTGGTAAACAAAGAAGATCATCTCAAGGCGACGACGGGCCCTTGAGAGCTCGCACCAGCGCACGCGCCAAAGTCTCCAACGACATGAGCTCTGCTCAAACGGCCATAGCAGCTCGCCGCCGCTGACCAGGTCGGCACTGCCCGCGGTTTCCTTCCTCGAGGCTTGCACGACGCCCGGCATCTGCTCGACGGCCTCTGGGACTTGCGGTGCCATTCGTAAGCATCCTTGACGTTCTTACCCGGTTGGCGCACGGCCCGCTGCAGAACGCCATCTCTGCAGTGCGGTTCCCTGACCGACGTTGGCGGCACCGGGGGCATTTCAACCGGCGCGGCATGTTTGTGGGAGTATGAACATGCCACCAATGTTAGGTACCGAACATACCACTTTGACCGGCAGCCTTATAAAACACGTCAGCGTCGATGCGTGGCGCAACAGGGCGCGCAAACGTCTCATTGCTCAATGCGATACAAGCACATTGTCCTCCGTCCACGTCTTCGAGATCATGGGCTGCGGGATGTTGCGCATGCCAGGCAGCGTCAGGTATCGCTGGTAAGAGGACGGTAAATCATGGTCGAATGCAAATCCCGAACCACAGCACCTGCGCTGTTCAGAACGCTAGCGATCCTCATCGTGACGGCGAGCTGCGTGACGCTGGTCGACGCCCAGCAGCAGTCCCAGGTCCAGCGTGGCGAATATCTGGCTCGCGTCGGCGATTGCCTTTCCTGCCATACGGCCAACGGCGGCGACCCATTTTCCGGCGGCAACCGGCTCAACACGCCGTTCGGTTACATGCTGGCGTCGAACGTCACCCCTGATCCCGATACGGGGATCGGACGCTGGACAGCCGACGATTTCTATCGCGCGCTGCATGACGGCGTCAATAAACGCGGTCAGGACATGTATCCAACGATGCCGTACGATTTCTATACAAAGGTCACGCGCGAGGACATCGACGCAATCTACGCGTATCTAAAAACCGTAAAGCCCGTGAAAAACGCGGTAGACGTCAACCACCTGAGCTTTCCGTTCAAACGACGCTGGTCGATGGCGGTGTGGCGCGAGCTGTACTTCAGCGAAGGCGCATACAAGCCGAACGCGGCAAAGTCGGCTTCATGGAATCGCGGCGCCTATCTGGTCGAGGGGCTGGGTCATTGCAGCGACTGCCACTCGCCCCGCAGTTTTCTGGGCGGCATCGAGAAGAGCAAGGAATTCACCGGTGCACTGAACGATGGCTGGTTCGGTCTCGATCTGACTTCCGATATCGCGACCGGTCTTGGTAGCTGGAGCGCCGACAGTATTGCTGCCTATCTTAAGACGGGCACATACGAAGGAAAGACCACTGCGTTTGGGCCGATGGCCGATTACGTGCAAAGTAGCACGAGTCATTTGAGTGATCTCGATCTCAAGGCTATGGCCGAATATCTCAAGTCGGTTCCAGCCGATTCTCGCCTGCGCACCGGTCTTAAGGCGACCAATCCCACGGCGCAGCAGGGCGCAACGCTCTATATCGACAACTGCGGCGGCTGTCACCAGGCAAAGGGACGTGGCATCCCCGGCGTGGTCCCGCCGCTTGCGGGCAACGGCTCCGTGGTTGCCCCCAATCCTGCTGACGTCATCAACGTGGTGCTTGTAGGCATGCAGCCGCACGGCAGCGATCACGGTCCGATGCCGTCGTTCGCGCTGCAACTCACTGACGTGCAGATCGCCGAGATCACGAATTACCTGCGCACGAGTTGGGGCAATTTGGCTCCGGCAAACGCCACGCCCGAGGGTGTCGCGTCGCTGCGAGTTTCGGCCAAGTAGCGCGCGCTAGGTTGAGCTGTGCCGCGCTGAAAGATATTCAACAATGCCGCACGCGCCGACACGCCCGTGCTCGAGGTAGACCATCTCGCATGCGACGCCTGCCGCTCTCGCAGCCACCGAGACGGCGTCAAGGGTTTTGTCGATATGCTTCCGCACGTGCGCTTTGTACCGTGCCGCCGTGTCCTCGATCATTTCCGAGGCGGCCGTGACCTTTTGGAAAGGCGGCGATACCGTGAGTGCAGTAAATTTGGCGCTGATCCATCTGACCAAGGCAAATGCCATGGCCGACTTTCTTCCCGGTGAACTCCGAATCGTCCGTCGGACTCACGATGTTGGTATGCATCGTCGCCTCCTTGGTCAAAACCGTCTTGCGCCGTCGCGCTCAAGATCGCATTTTCCGAGGCGCTTGCGGCTTAACTGCAATTGCTAGCAGCGCCTTGCACTGTACGTTAGCGCACAGAAATGCGCATGGTAGGGAACTACCGTAAACAAAAGGTCCTTCGGACTTTTGTGGGGGTGTTTTTCGCAATATTTAGGGCTTTAGGACGACATCCTTTGCTTGCCAAATGCCGAAGATCCTTGCCACGCCTTGTTTTCCAGACCATCGGCTAGCACGTCAGGGCTCCGCAACGCAGGCAAGCTGGCGCTCACGGCCTGACTTTCTCCCCCCTTTACCCCCACAAAACCCGGAAGGACCAAACAAAATAGTGTGCAAAACACGAAATCGTAATTGTTCGGCAGCGGATGCCTGGACGCGTTCCGCAGCAACGAGCTAGATCGCCGAATCACCACTACGATCCGGCGTCGCAGCGATAGGAACTGTGTTGCCACCCTTGACTGGAACCTACAATGAATATCAACCTGAGTCTCGCCCCGATCGTCTCGCTGCTCGCCGGCATATTGATTCTCGTCGTGCCGCGGATGCTGAACTACATTGTCGCGATCTATCTGATCCTCATCGGGCTGATCGGGCTCTTCGGCGCCGGAGGTCTTCATTTGCGGTAGCGGACCGCCTGGCACGCAGCAGGATCGCGGAAACTAGAGTTGGGCCGGCTGCATCCGGACCACGTGCTGCCTTTGCGTGACGACGGTGCAGGGTCAACCTAGAAAAGGATCCGTCACAACATCTCGCCCTCTCCTGTCTATCCCTTTGCGCGCGACGAGCCCGGCGACAATTGCAAGAATGCTCCACGCTTAAGGGGCGAAATGATTTGCTATTTTTCACGCATTTGTGCTGCTGCCACGTCCAGAGAGCTTCACGGCATCGCGACCCAGCCCGACAAAAAACACGACATCTTGAGCCGCAGGGTAACTGCGTTCCAAGGTGCAGGCGGGACGGTGGCATACACAAGATGACACGCCGTAATGGCTTTAGCGGGGGGACTTCAACAGACTCGCGCTACGCGTAACGCAGCAAAAAGGCGCCTAGCGCCGGTCAACGTTGCCCTATGTGCGTCAACGCACAGACGGCCCATTTTGGCTATCTGTAATGTCACGTCGTCTCACATCGGCCGCAAATCAGGCCGAGATGGTTTTCTTTTGGTGGTCTTTTAGTGTCGGCGCGGGGGGCGAAGATCGGATGAGGACACAAATCAGAAATGGCATGGCACATGCCGCCGTTGCGGAGCAGCCGCTTGTACTGGAATCACATCAAAGCGCGCAGGACTTCGCCGCCGCCTGTCTGGATCAATGGCGGCTTCCCTGGCTTCAATCGTCTTCCGCTACGCCACAGCTTTACGACCTGCTTGTAACCCGCCAGCAACTACTCGACAAAGCGCTGCTTCAGATTGATGGGTTTCAGCGACAAGAGTCGATTCTTAAGCGAAAGATCGCTCGGCTAAGCAAAGAGGTGACTCAGGCGCGCCAATTCGCATACCACGACGAGCTAACTGGCCTTCCGAATCGGCGTTTGCTCTTGGACCGCTTCAACCAGGCAGTTGCTCGCGCAGCTCGGCAACAAAGGCAAGTAGCCCTGCTTTTTCTGGACCTAGATCGCTTCAAGATCATCAACGACACGCTGGGACATGCAGCAGGGGACAACTTGCTGCAGCAAGTCGCGGCGCGCCTCGTCGCTTGCGTCCGCACTTCTGACACCGCCTGCCGCGTTGGGGGGGACGAATTTATCGTTCTACTTCCAGAACTCGAAGGCCCGGAACATGCGATCGCGGCAGAGAGAAAAATCCGTGCGTGCCTCTCAAAACCCTATCTTGTCGGCGGCACCAGAATCGAAGTAACAACCAGCATCGGCATGGCCGTCTACCCGGCCGATGGAATGGGGTATGTTGATTTGACCCGTCAGTCCGACGTCGCCATGTACGGCGAAAAGGCACGCAACCACGCTACATCAAGCCCGCCTCAGCCCGCATGCATCACTCGTTAACATCGGATGGCTAGCAGCGCGAAAGCCGGACATGACGGGCGTTAAATTCTCAAGTGGTATTTGTCGACGGAGATAATCGGCCTAAGCCTCGAAAAGGGGACGACCCGTCACACGCGTCCCGTCAAAGGGAGCACAACCACCAAACCAAATCCCCCGTAGGGAAAATACCCTCAGATTCGGCTGTGCGGCCAAGTCGGGACGGCGCCGATCAGCAACAAAATCAAAAAAGGGTCCGGCCGGATTTTGTGACGGTCCAGTGGAATAAAAGTCAGGCCGTCAACGCCAAGTGTGTACCTTGCGAAGCTTTGCCGCGCAGGAGGAAGGCCCGGAAAGCAACTCCTGTCGCGATTCCCCAGTCAATAGGGGTCAAACGAGGGCATTCAATAGCGTCGAAGGTGGCGCCCCACAAAGGTCCGAAGGCCCAAAAAATCAAAAGGACGGCTCCCAACACGAGTTTCTCTTCGAAAACGTGAGTGAGTGGATTTGCTTCGCTGGCGCGGAAGTCAGCTGGAGGGCCAGGAATACCGCGGAGCCCAGTAAAGCGTTCTACGGTGGTCTTGCGCTGATGTAGATGTGCGCGATGTACGCTATTCTTGTGCCGGACTAGGGTGTGTGCGCTGTCGCACCGATACCCGCGCTATCGCATCGGGCTCGGGGCCTGTGCGCAACATAGTAACGCAAGACCAGTTCTGCGGCAATGCACAATGCTCGTGGCGCATGGGAGAGACTTCATGTCCCCTTCCGACCCAAAGACGAACCACTTGCTCGCTTCGCTGCCGAGTGCTGAGTGGCGGCGCTTGGAACCGCACCTCGAACGGGTCGAATTGCCGCTGGGCAAGGTGCTGTACGAGTCAGGCGACACTATGCGGCACGTTTATTTTCCGACCGACACCATCGTTTCGTTGCTGTACGTGATGGAAAGCGGCGCGTCCGCTGAAATCGGTGTCGTCGGCAATGAAGGCATCGTCGGTATTGCGCTGTTCATGGGCGGCGGATCCACACCCAGCCGTGCGGTGGTGCAAAGCGCCGGGGAGGGGCTTCGACTGAAAGCACAAATAATCAAAGACGAATTCGATCGATCAGGGCCGGTGATGCATCTGCTATTGCGTTACACGCAGGCGCTTATCACGCAGATGTCGCAAACGGCGGTTTGCAACCGACACCATTCGTTGGACCAGCAACTGTGCCGCTGGCTGCTACTGAGCCTAGATCGTCTGCAGGGCACCACGCTCACGATGACGCAAGAGCTGATTGCGAACATGCTCGGAGTTCGTCGCGAAGGCGTCACGGAGAGCGCGCTCAAACTACAGCGCGCGGGGCTGATTAATTATGCGCGCGGCCATATTGCGGTGCTGGACCGACCGGGTCTGGAAAAACGCTGCTGCGAGTGCTACGCAGTGGTCAAGAGGGAGTACGAGCGTCTGCTTCCCAGGAGGATAGCGACCTAACCTAATCTGTGGCGGCGTCGGCCAAAGTCGGATTTGCAGCTTACGCTCCCCAGGATCCGAACGGCTTTTACACTATCAATCTCAAAGTCGTCGGAACCGCCGTACATGCGCAAATGCGCGCCCGCATCCACGTTTGCGGAAGGCACATGGCACGAGTGGCCGAATACATTGACAGGGGGATCACACCCGTGACGTCAAAATCGTGCAAGGCGATGCTTTTTCGATCGTAGTTGACCGAAGAACACGCGTTCAACCAGCGGGAGACGACGAACTGCGACAGCGCCGACGTCGTACGGTTTATTCGAATGTGGCAAGCACGTCTGCTCGGATCGACGGACGCCGATCGGCGACCCGCAAGGGCCTGCAAGCCCCTGACATCGAGGTGGATTAGTTGCACTTAAACGCAACGGTACGGTTGCGTTTTATTAATTAACGACGTATGCTAATTCACCTGTCCCGCTGCGTAGACAGGACGATTTTCGGGGGTCGAGACCATGTTGAAACTCAGAACTGCGTTGATCGTGGCAATACCTCTCGTTGGACTGAGCCTTGCTCCGATGGATGCCGCACTGGCCTACGGGCACGGATATTCACATGGGCACGGATCTGGACGGGGCGCCGGCCCGGTTGGCGCAGTCGCCGCGGTGATCGGCGTGGCCGCGGCGATCGTTGCGGCGCCATTTTTAATCATTGCAGCGGCCGTCCAGTCCGCGCCGCCCCCGCAGGCCTACTATCCACCGCAAAATTATTACTACCCCCCACAAAGCTATAACTACCCGCCCTCCAGCGCAGGCTATCCCCCCGCGGCCTATTACCCCCCCGCGTACCCGCGCGGCTACGCGCCGCCTGCGCCCGCCTACAACTACGGTCCGCCGCCGGGCTACTATCCACCTCCGCCGGCGTACTACCCTGCGCCGCAGGGATACTACCCACAGCAGTAAGGGAGCCCATTAGGGTGCGTGACGTCACGCACTCCGAAAGCGAGGAGGGATATGACCCGCGCTCAAGGCTGCGTCCCGGAAGGCCGACCCGTGACACGGCCAAGGAGCTGCGTGGGCGCATCTTGGAGTTGCAAGCGAGCTACTGCTGAGCCACGGTTACGGCACGACGGGCATCTGCGAGCGCCGACCTGAAAGTGCCGCGATCTGGCCGGTTTGAAACGACGTAGTCTTCTTCGTCGATCTTCTTCCGA
>Ga0209415_10002303_pt1 | contig 35820 bp, 35 predicted proteins | sample PeaSoiSIISIP2007_FD_187696 | JGI IMG/M metagenome (GOLD analysis project Ga0209415, IMG submission 187696) | Peat soil microbial communities from Weissenstadt, Germany - SII-SIP-2007 (SPAdes) (version 2) | ecosystem: Environmental > Terrestrial > Soil > Wetlands > Peat | place: Germany... | reverse complement strand
CCACCACGACGACGACCTTGCCGCCGACGACCACGACGGCCGCGCCGACCACGACCACATCGAGCACCACGACGACGACCTTGCCGCCGACGACCACGACGGCCGCGCCGACCACGACCACATCGAGCACCACGACGACGTCCACCACCACGACGACGTCCACCACCACGACGACGTCCACCACCACGACGACGACCTTGCCGCCGACCACCACGACGATTGCGACCACGCCGCCCAAGTTCGACTTCGAGGACGGCACCACCCAGGGATGGACGGTGGACTACGGGCCGGCGACGGTCGCCAACACGACATCGTTCGCCTATTCCGGCACGCACTCCTTGGCGATCACGCTGACCGGGGCCGGAAACCCCGGCATCATCTCCCCCTCATCCGTCACCGGCATCAGCTCAGGGACCAAGGTGACCTATCACGTCTATGAGCCGGCGGGGGTCTCCGTCCAGGTCAACCCGTACGTCGTGGATACGAACGACAACTACTACTTCACCGGCAACGTCGCGCTGAAGGCGGCCGCCTGGACGACCATCACCTGGACCGTGCCCACCCTGAGCGCCAACGTCGACTGGATCGGTATGGAGGTCGAGAACGGCGGCGGGGCGAAGGGCGTCCTCGATCTCGACGCGGTGAGCTGGTGAGCTGACGCCCGAACGGGGCAGGCCGGCGAGAGGCATGGCCGATGGCGCGTCGACAAGAAGGGCCGGGAATCAGCGCTCCCACGGCCAGCTCTCGAGCGGTGATGCCCGGCGCTCGTCATCCACTCCCGCGGTCTCCCCTGCAGGCGACTAGCGGATAGCGGGCCGCAGCGCCTGGGCGATCTTGGCGAGCGCGCTCCTGGCGATCATCGTGAACTCGCTGGAGCTCACCGAGACGTCAGCGAGCGACAGGTCCATCACCACCGAGCCGTCGTGCGCGACGACGACGTCCTCCGAGGAGGTGATCCCGTTGATGGTGATCGACACGGCGAACGCCGCGCTCTGCACGCCGATTCGGGGCAGCGAGAGCCTGCCGACGGCACCGTGGACGACCGCTGATCCCGCCGAGCCCGTGAAGTGCTTGCAGCCGTTGAGGCCGGTGACGATCCGCCCGTAGGCGCTGCCCGGTGAGGCGAAGCTCGCGACCTGCTCGATGAGCACGGGGAGATCGCCCGCGCGCGTGATGAAGGTCGCCGAGGCGAGGCCGGTCCGCCGCACACCGGTCGGTGACAGCGTCCGGCCGAGGCAGCCGCCCGAGACGGGGACCGTCGAGCTCCCGCGCGCCCAGCCCTTCGGCAGCTGGCGGGCGCCGAGCAGCATCGCCCGCAGGTTCGGCTGCGCGGCGGCGCTGCCCGTGCCGGCGAGCGCGAGCAACGCGCCACAGGCCACCGCTTGGAGCAGCCGGCGCCAATGGCCATGGATGCGTCGAGCCACAGGATCCTCCAGTGAACCGTCCCGGACGCGTCGTCCGGGAGGCCACCGACCATCCTGCCATCCGGCACCCCGATCGCCCTCGCGCTCTCGACCACCAAGGCGGGCGCCCCAGGCCGATACCGGCCGGCGGCGCCCGCCTCGGTGGCGCCCCGTGCCCCGGCCGAGTCGGCGGTACTCGGCCGGGGCGGAGGTCAGCCGGCGATCGCGAGGTGGTCGGCGTCGTCGGTCAGCGACTGGCAGCTCTCGATCTGCCTGTGCACGTCGTCCTGCCTGTGCACGTCGTCGATCCACCGGCCCGCGGATGCCGCGCCGTCGGGCTCGACCTTGCTATCCCCTGGCAAGCGGCCACGAGCCTGCTCCAGAAGAGCGAGCTCACCATCCATCGTCGTGTACTCGCTGTCCCGGTTCTCGAGCATCTGGCTCTCCTGTCCCCCAACACGGGGCCGTCCCCGGCCGTCGCCCGAGAAGGTCACCGTACGCAAGGGGACTGAACGCTCCGCGTCAGCAGTGTCGCGGCCGGCTGAACTCTTCGCGGACTCGCTGTCGATAGGCGCGCGCCGGATGCGGTCGTCGCGGATCGAACCCGCACGGACGCGCCCCGCCCCGGTCCCCACGAGGGACCGGGCCGAGCGCGTGCCGAGGTGCGGAGCTAGGGAGCGCTCGTCACGACGTTCGTCCCCACGCCGATGAACTTGTTGCTGGCAAGCCCCGTGACCGTCACGTTGTTCGTGAGCCAGACCCCCGTGGTGTCGGCGATGATCCGGTTGCCACCGATGGTGATGGCCACCGGCGAGAACGCTGAGTACACGAGGATCCCGGTGGTGGCGGTGTCGCCGGCCGCCGTCGGACCGTTCGGGAAGTCGCCCGAGCCGGTGTTGTTCGTGTAGATGGCGTTGTGGACCACGACGTTGCCGTTGATGTCGTCCGACGCCACATTGTTGCCGTTCACGACGGTTGCCGGGCTGTGCGAGTGCACCGTCACGCCGGACAGCTCGTTCCCGGCCAGCTTGTTGCCCGAGACGAGGTTGTCATAGGTCGCGGTTCCCGGTCCGCTCGCGGCGAGGAGCACGCCGGCCCCCTCGCCCTTCGAGCCGTTGCCGATCAAGACGTTGCCGAGCACCTTGTTGTTGTACAGACCGGCCACCGTCGGGTTCGTCTGGCCGGTCGCGATGTCGTACGCGTTCGGGTTGTGCGCGCCGAAGGTGATGCCGCAATCGAAGAGGTTGTCGATCACGAGATTGCCCTCGATGACGTTGTCGTGCGTCGGGCCCGCCTCGTCGGACAACAAGACGCCGCCCGAGTTGCCAGTGACGTAGTTGTGGGCGACCGTCGAGTCGAAGGCACCGTCGAGGTGGATGCCCTCGCCGCAGTCGCCCGGGATCCCGCCTGCGGCCATGCACTCGGGATAGGTCGGGGACGCTTGCGCGCCACCGAGGTCGTTGTCCTTGACGACGTCATGGACGATCGTCACGTTGCTCACGCTGATCACCGCGCTCGCCGTCGCGACCGGTGGAAGGACCGTGCCAACCAGGATCCCCTCGCCGGTGGCGTTCTCGACCGTGAAACCCTCGATTGTGGAGTTGGACGCCGTGACCTGGATCCCGACGTTCTGACCGGTCGCGTCCACCGTCGCGTTCTCGCCCTCGAGCGTGAGCGACTTCGCGATGCTCACGGCCTCGGCGTAGGTGCCGGGGCACACGATGATCGTGTCACCGGGCGACGCGGCGGTCACCGCGGCTCCGATCGTCGAGAAGGCGGCCGTATTGCAGGGGTTCGTGGCCGGCACGGTCGTCACCGCAGCAACCGACGTGGTCGGCGTCGCCGGCGGGGCGACGTACAACGTGGCACCGGAGGAGCTGCCGGCGCCCCCGGCGCCGTGGTGATGGTGGGACCGCCCGTGATGGCCGCCCTTCGAGCCACCGTGATGGTGGCCGGCAGAGGCCGATGCCGCACCGGAACCGACCGCCAACGCCCCGCCAGCGAGCAACAGTGACGCAAGTGCGGAGGTGACGAGACGTGACGCTTTGAGAGATCTCAACGCTGTTCCTCCCCTGTGCAGGCTGCCCGGGTCAGCAGCACTTGCATGGCGCCCGCGAGCATATTGAGCCGCACGGGTCCCGGGGCAGCCTAAGAGTTACAGGGAATCGCGTCAATCGCTATTCGATTACAGTTCTTGCTGCAATCCGAGTGCGATCTGCCTGTGCGCGCGGCGATGCCGCGGCCTCGCGGTGGGGCGTCGTCCCCCGTCAGCCCGAGATGAACGGCATCGGCAGGACCGGGGCGACGGGGCCGCTCACGGCCGGGAGCGCGATCGGCGCCCCGGCGGAGCTTGTCGCGAGCTCCTCGGCTCGCCGTGCCGGCAGCAGCGGCGTCGTCGGCCAGGACTCGATGACCTGGACGTGCCGGTACAGGCCGACGACGTTCTCGTCGATCTGGCGGATGCCGACATAGCGGAACCGGTGGTCGACCGGGAAGCCGAACTGGTCCTGGACCACGATCTCGCGCGGCGGGGGCGCGTCACGCGGGACGAGCTCGACGATCTTCTCGCCGCGGGGGTCTCCTTCGAGCAGGATCTTCATGCGTAAGTCCTTCTCCCGGGGCCTGCCACGTTCGAGCGGGCCCTGTGCGAGACGGCGGGTACCGGGCCTCTCCGCACACGCATCTTGTGGCGCGGGAGCCTGGCGAGATAGGCCCGGTCGCGGTACGAGGCATCGTGCAGATGGTTGAGACGGCCGGTGCCGGACTGGTCGCGATGCCCGCACGCGGCCAAACTCGCCGGATGCAGCGACTCATCCTCTGGGACATCGACGGGACATTGGTCAGCGTCGGGGAGATCGGCGCTCAGGTGTTCGATCGGGCCATCGAGCGGGCACTCGGGGTGCGCCCCCCGGACCGGGTGCGGATGAGCGGCAAGACGGACCCGCAGATCGTCCGGGAGTACCTCCAGATGCTCGCCATCGCCCACCCGGAGGTCCACGTCCCGGCCGTCCTGCAGCACCTGCAGGCGGAGCTGCTGGCTGCGGAGGAGCTCGTTCGCGCGCACGGCCGGGTGCTCCCGGGCGTGGAGGACCTGCTGCTGCTGCTCGGCGCCGAGGAGAGCGTGATCCAGACCGTGCTCACCGGCAACATCGCCCCGAACGCACTTGTGAAGCTGGCTTCTTTCGACCTCGATCGGCTCCTCGACCTCGAGGTCGGCGCGTTCGGCAGCGATCACGCCGACCGCAACGAACTGGTGCCGATCGCGCGCGAGCGCGTCGCGCGCCTTCGCGGCAAGCGCTTCGCGTCCTTCGAAGTCTGGGTCGTCGGCGACTCGGAGAACGATCTCGCCTGCGCGAGGGCCGGCGGGGTGCGGTGCCTGCTGGTCGGGACCGGCCGGGCCGGGCTGGACGAGCTCCGCACGCTCGGCGCGGACGCGGTCCTCGCCGACCTCGGCGACACCGACTCGGTGATCGAGATCCTGCGCTCCTGATCGCGGGCACGGCACCTCCGTCCGCATCGGCGACGCGCCAAGGCCCGTCGCGCGCCATGATTGAGTGGCGGACGGTCGCGAGCCGGGGAGGAACAGCCATGCGGATAGCTGCGCTGCTCGAGGCGAAGGGCACGGCGGTTGCCACGATCGGTGCCGATGCCACGGTCGCCGACGCCGTCGTGGCACTGTGCCGGCAGCGCATCGGCGCGCTGGTCGTGTCGTCGGATGGCCGGCACATCGAGGGCATCGTGTCCGAGCGCGACGTCATCCGGGGACTCAACGATCTCGGCGGCGCCATCATGGAGCAATCCGTGAGCTCGGTGATGTCCACCACCGTGCACACCTGTTCGCCGGACGACGACACGGACTCGCTGATGTCGACGATGACCGAGCAGCGCGTGCGCCACGTGCCGGTCGTGTCCGACGGCGAGCTGGCAGGCATCGTGAGCATCGGCGACGTCGTGAAGAGCCGGATCGACGAGCTGCAGACCGATCGGGACAAGCTCGTCGAGTACATCAACGCCCGCTAAGGCTCGGGCAAGCGACGGAGGACCACCGCTCCACTGATCCTTCGCCGGCCGGCGGAGCGAGTCGGAGACCGCCGTGGCCGTCGCGGCCCCGGCAGGGCGCGGGTAGAAGATGGCAGCCGGCGCAGGCTCGTGTGCAGGAATCGGCTCCGAAGGAGGCTCGTGGATGCGCGCTGCGCTGCTGCCCGGCTACGGTTCGCCGCTCGAGATCACGGAGGTCCCGGCGCCCGACCCCGGCCCCGGCGAGGTGCTGGTGCGGGTGGCGGCGGCGGGTGTGTGCCACTCCGATGTCCACCTCCGCCGGCACGAGGCGAACGAGCTGCCGTACTTCCCGTGGATCCTCGGCCACGAGGTCGCCGGTCACGTGGAGCGCCTCGGGCCGGGCCCGGCGGCCGTCCAGCCCGGCGACGCCGTCGCGGTGTTCGGCGGCTTCGGCTGCGGCGCATGCGAGGTCTGCCTGGGCGGCGACGAGCAGCTCTGCCCCTCGGGCCGCTGGCTCGGCATCGGCCGTCCTGGCGGCTATGCGGAGTACGTCCTCGTCCCCTCGGCGCGCCACCTGGTCCCCCTCGGCGATCTCGACCCGGTGGACGCCGCGCCGCTGACCGACGCCGCGCTGACCCCCTACCGCGCCATCCGGAAGGTCCTCCCCGCGCTCCGGCCCGGGTCGAGCACCGTCGTCATCGGGGCCGGCGGGCTCGGCCAGTGCGCGGTGCAGCTCCTGCGGGTCCTCAGCCCGACCGAGATCGTGGTGCTCGAGACCGCGCCGGACAAGCGGGAGACGGCCGTCTCGCTCGGGGCGCACCATGCGCTCGACCCCGCCGAGCCCGGCATCGTCGACCGCGTGCGGTCGCTCACCGGCGGCGGCGCGACCGCCGTGCTCGACATCGTCGGCGCCGAGGAGACCACGGCGCTGGCCGCTCAGCTCGCGCGGCGCCGGGGCCACGTGGTGCTCGTCGGCCTGGCGGGTGGCACGGTGCAGGTCGGCTTCGCGGCGATCGCCCCGGAGGTCAACGTCACCACGAGCTTCTGGGGGAACCGGACCGACCTCGCCGAGGTCGTGCGGCTCGCGCAACGGGGCGCGCTTCGCGTCGACGTCTCCCGCTACCCGCTCGGGTCCCTCGAGGATGCGTTCGCCGACCTGGTGGGCGGGCGAATCCGCGGACGCGCGGTCGTCACGCCCTGAGCCCGGCCGGTCGCGCCCCTGGCCCGGCGCCCCCGAAGCGGTTGCGCCGGGCTCAGCGGGCCGGCTGGTCGTCCGCCGCGGGCGGCGCGACGAGCTGGGCGAGCTTCACGCGCGAGGAGACGCCCAGACGCCGGTAGATGTTCGTCAGGTGGTACTCGACCGCCTTCACGCTGATCACGAGCTGCTCGGCGATCTCGCGGTTGGACAGGCCGGCGCTGACGAGGCGGGCCACCATCGCCTCGGCCGCGCTGAGCACGACGGGGGGCCGTCCCGCCTCGACTGGCTCCAGGCCGGCGAGGTGGGCACGGGCGGCGGCGGCGTAGGGCCGCGCGCCGATGCGCTCGTATGCGCTGCACGCGGCCTGCAGGGCGGCACTGGCCTCACCCTTGCGGCCGGCGAGCGCGAGCGCGCGGCCGCGCGCCTCTTCCAGCCGGGCGCGCTCGAGCGGGAGGTCGAGCCCCCCAGCCAGCTCGGTTCCGGCCCGGAACGCGGCAGCGGCCGCGGCGTGCTCCCCGAGCGCGGCACGGAGGCTGGCGCGCACGCGGACGGCGCCGAGCAGCGCCGAGCGCCGTCCCACGGCTCGTGCGCGCTGCTCGTAGCGGGCGAGGGCCCGGTCCGCCTCGTCGAGGCGACCCGACTCGACGAGCGCCTCGGCGAGCACCGGGCCGAGGGTGACCGTGCCCGGGTCGGCGAGCTGGTAGGTGGCCTCCAGCTCCGGCCCGGCCTCGAGGAGGGTGGCGAGGTCGCGTTGGGCGAGCGCGAGCGCCGCGCGTCCGGCGGCCGCGTAGCAGCGGAACGCCGCGATCGGCGCGAGGGCCACCCAGTCGGCCGCCTGCCGGACGTGCGAGGCGGCGACTTCGAAATCGCCGCGCGCCGCGCTCGGGTACGCGGCGAGCGAGTGCAGCAGGGGCAGGTCCCAGACGCGTCCCGCCTCGGCGGCCCCTTCGACCGCCAGCTCGGCGTGGACCGCGGCCTCGTCGAAGCGGCCGAGGCGGTACTCCGCCTCGGCCAGGAAGCCGAGTGCCTGGCTGACGCGCATCGGCTCGCCGGCGCGCGAGCGCGCGAACGCCAACGCGAGGTGGGTGCGAGCGGCCCCGGCGTCGTCGGTCCACAGCTCGAGGAGGCCCCGGGCGGCGAACACGTCGGCCGTCGCGGGGACGACTGGCGCGTCGAGCTCCACGAGCGCCTCCGCGCCGCGCCCGAGGGTCCCCATCGACAGGGCCCAGCAGAACAAGCCGAACGAGACCGTCCGCGCGTCGCCGACGGCGAACCGGCGGGCCGCCTCTCCCCAGACGAGCACCTCGTCGACGTTCAGGTCGACGACGGCGAGGCTCGCCATGCCGACGGCGATCCGGCCGGCGAGGTCGGCGGGCGCGCCGGCCGCCTCGGCGGAACCGGCGCGCTCGATCTCCGCCCACGACCGCCGGAACGCAGACTCGGCGTCAGGGAGGCGCCCCCCCACGAGTGCCAGGTAGCCGATGACGTGATCGCGGTGCGCGCCACGGTCCATGGCGCGGACCCGATCCTCCAGCGCCAGGGCGCGCGACGCCTCGCCGGCGACGAGCCAGGTCTCCACGGCCTCCAGCATCCGCCGGTCGGCGGCGGCTCCACGGGGGCTCACCTCGGCGGCCTGGCGCAGGTGCTCGCCCGCCGCGACGAGCGACCCCGCGGCGCGCTCCCCGGCGGCCACCGCTTCCAACTCTCCGGCGAGGCGCTCGTCAGCGCCGGTCGCCGCGGCGAGCCGGTGGTGGAGGTGGATCGTGCCGGTGGTGACCCCGGCGGCGCGCTCGTGCAGGCGAACCTGGCCCGACGTCCCGAGGTGCTGGTAGACCGCGGCGCGGACGAGCGCGTGCGGGAAGCGGAGCTCGCGACCCGGCGGCACGGGCTCGAGGAGGAGCCCGGCCGAGACGGCCTCGTCGAGCGCTCCGGGCAGGTCGTCCACCCCGCCGACGGCCGCGGCGGCCGTGAGCGGGCACCACCTCCCCAACACCGCTGCAGCGGTGACGAGGTCCCGGGTGCTGGGCGAGCATCGCTCCAACCGGGCGACGACGAGAGCGGCGAGCGCCGGCGGCGGCGGCAGGGCGGAGACTCCCGGCGGATCAGCCCGGGCGAGCGAGGGGTCCGACTCGAGGAGCGTGAGCACGTACAGCGGGTGGCCGTCCGTCTGACCGTGGAGCCAGCGCGCCTCGCGCTCGCTGAGGGCGACGTCCAGCTGCGCAGCAAGCTCGCGGACGCCGTCGGGCGCGAGCCCGGCGAGCACGAGGCGCCGTCCCGCTCCGGTCGCGAGCAGGCGCGCCCAGCCGGCGTCGAGGGCACCGGGGCGAGCCGTGAGCACGAGCAGCACGCGATCGGCGAGCAGACGGCGAGCGGCGAAGACGAGCGCTGCGGTGGAGGAGCTGTCGGCCAGATGGACGTCGTCTATCGCCACCACGACGGTCGCGGCGTCGCCCTGCAGCTCGCCGAGGGTGGCGAGCAGCTGCGCACCGGCGGCGAGCGGGTCGAGGTCGCGCGGGAACGGCACGGGAGGCACCCGAGCGCGCGCCCCTGGGGGCACGTTGCTCGCCAGGAGCTGCGTCGCCACGCCGAAGGCGAGATGCGACTCCAGCTCGTCGGCGCGTGCGCGCAGGACGACGACGTCGTGGCGAGCCGTGCCGAGGAACCGGTCGACGAGGGCTGTCTTGCCGATGCCGGCATCGCCCTCGACGAGGACGAGCTGCGGCTGCCCCCCGCGCGCCAGCGCGAGCGCGCCGTCGAGCACGTCGAGCTCGGCGCGCCGCCCGACCAGCAACGGGCGCGTGAAGCGACCTGGATCGTGGCCGCGAGCCGTCGTCATGCTGCACCCCGGATGACAGGAGCGTAATCGACATGCTGCGGGAAGGCCGCTCTTCCTGCTCCTCGCTGCACGATCCGCGAGAACTAGGGTTTTCCCTAGGGACAGCCGGGACGCGGGCCGCCTATAACTCTGCAAGTCATTGGGGCCGTGCGCCCCGGGCCGCACCGTGACCCGCCCACGGACCCCGGTGCTGGCGCGGTCGCCCACGTTCCCCGTCCCACGCGCAGGGAGGGGCTCGCCATGAGCGACGGAGAGGAGCAGCCGCGCGCGAACGGGCGGACCGCAGCGACCGGCGGCCCGAGCCATGCGGGTTCGGCGTGGACGCGGGTCCGTGCATTCCTCAGAGCCTGCGCCGCCCGGCTCGCGGCGGTCGATCCGACGAGCCCGCGCGAGCCGACGTTCCTGGCCAGGCCGGCCACCCGCGAGGAGGAGGACAGCGACGACTGAGCGTGGCGCACTCGTCTCCGCCTACCGTCGCGGGGCGTGTGCCTCCTCGTCGTCCTCTCGCGGGTCGTGCGAGGAGCGCCGCTCGTCGTCGCGGCCAACCGCGACGAGCGCTACTCGCGGCCCTCGCAGAGCATCGCCGTGCTGCGCGCGGCGGCTCCCCGGATCCTCGGCGGCCGGGACGGGCTCGCCGGCGGGACGTGGCTGGCCGTCAACGAGCACGGCGTCGTCGCCGGGCTGACCAACCGGCCCTCCCCGGCCGGTCGGGACCCGTCCAAGCGGTCGCGCGGCGAGCTGCCCCTGGCGCTCGCCGCGCACCGCGACGCCCGGGCAGCCGTGGAGGACGTCGCGTCACGGCTCCGTCCGGGCGACTACAACCCGTGCTGGCTGCTCGTCGGCGACCGCGCCTCGCTGTACTCGATGGACATGACCGCGACGGCGGCGCCGCTCGTCACGGAGCTCCCCGCGGGCATCCACGTGCTCGAGAACCGCCCGCTCGGCGCGCCCTCGGCCAAGGTGACCCACGTGCGACAGCTGGCCGGTGGCGCCGCGGGGATGGACGGCGCCGAGCTCGCCTCCTTGCTCCGCGCCCTGCTCGCCGACCACACCGTCCCGGCGCCTGACGCGCCTGCGGAAGCGCGCGGGCCGGACGCGCCGATCCAGCTCGGGCCGCCCGAGCTCGCCGCCTGCTGTGTCCACACCCCGCAGTACGGCACGAGGTCGGCGGAGCTCGTCACCGTGCCGAGCGACCCGCGCGCGCTCCCGGTCGTGGAGGTCGCCGACGGGCCACCGTGCACCGCGCCGTTCCGCGACGCGTCCGGTCTCTGGACGGGCTGAGCGGGGACGCAGCCGGCGGCGGTCGGTCCACCGAGCCGGTCACGGCCTGGCCCGGGCTCGCGGCGTCGGAGAGCCACCGACGCGGTCCTCACCTATCATGCCGGGCGGGCGAACGGCACCCTCTCGCTACGGTCCGGCGCGGACCAGACACGGAGGAGCGGCGATGGCTTCCCTGCTGCTGGCGATCGGCACCCGCAAGGGCCTGTGGTTTGCGCGCAGCGACGACGACCGCCGCACGTGGTCGCTCGAGGGCCCCCACTTCCTGATGCGGGAGGTCCCGGCGATCGCCATCGACACGCGCCGGGCGCAGCCCCGCCTCCTCGTCGGGGTGCGCAGCGAGCACTGGGGCCCGACGGTGATGTGGTCCGACGACCTCGGCGACTCGTGGCACGAGCGCGACGAGGGTGCGATCCGCTTCCCCGCCGACACCGGCGCCGCCCTGGCCCGGGTCTGGCAGCTGCAGCCGGACGCCGCCAGGCGTCCCGACGTCGTCTGGGCCGGGTGCGAGCCGACGTCGCTGTGGCGCAGCGAGGACGGCGGCGAGTCCTTCTCGCTCGTGCGCGGCCTGTGGGACCACCCGCACCGGAGCGAGTGGGCGCCGGGCTACGGCGGCGCGGCGGTGCACTCGGTGCTGGCCGACCCGGACTCCGAGCGCCTCCGGGTCGCCATGAGCACCGGGGGCGTCTACGCGAGCGACGACGGCGGAACGTCGTGGCGCGCCTCCAACCACGGCATCTCGGCCTACTTCTTGCCGAACCCCCATCCCGAGTTCGGCCAGTGCGTCCACAAGATCGCCGCCGACGCCACCGGCATCGGGTGCCTGTACGCGCAGAACCACCATGGCGTCTACCGCTCGGACGACGCCGGCAGGACCTGGATGCCGATCGAGGACGGGCTGCCGAGCAACTTCGGCTTCACCGTGATGGCGCACCCGAGCACCCCGGGCATCGCCTGGGTGGTGCCGCTCACCGCGGACAGCGAGCGCGTGCCGCCGGGCGGCCGGCTCCGGTGCTACCGGACGAACGACGCCGGCGGCAGCTGGAACGAGGTCGGGTCGGGGCTGCCCGACCGGTGCTGGGTCTCGGTGCTGCGCGACGCCGCGACCGTCGACGACGCCGAGCCCACCGGCGTCTACCTCGGCACACGCGACGGCTGCGTCTACGTGAGCCGCGACGAGGGCGACTCCTTCGCGCTGGTCGCCGCCCACCTTCCCGATGTGCTCACGGTCCGCGCCGCCGAGCTCGGGTGACCCGGGCGAGCTGCTCGTGGTCGCCGTCCTCCTCCCCGGCGCGCTCCAACAGCTCGCCGGCGGCGCGCGCCGTGTCGACGTGGACGTGCCGTCGGACGGGACCGTCGGCGACGTGCTCTTCCGGCTGGGCGCCGCGCACCCGGCACTGCAGCGGCGGCTCTTGGACGAGACTGGCACGGTGCGCCGGTACGTGAACGTCTACGTCGACGGCTCGGACATCCGCCACGCCAGCGGCCTCGCGACGCCGGTGGCGGACGGTGCCGTCGTCCACATCCTGGCCTCGGTCGCCGGTGGCTGACGGCCCGTCGGTGGGGGGCACCCACCGGCCGACACTGATGGCGGTGCACGCGCACCCCGACGACGAGGCCTCCTCGACCGGTGGCATCCTCGCCCGCTACGCCGACGAGGGCATGCGGACCGTCGTCGTCACCTGCACGAACGGCGAGCTCGGGGACGCCCCCGAAGGCGAGAAGCCGGACGAGCCCGACCACGACGAGGAGCACGTCGTGGCGACACGCCTTCGCGAGCTGCGGGAGAGCTGCGCCATCCTCGGCGTGAGCGACCTCGAGCTCCTCGGGTACCACGACTCGGGGATGATGGGCTGGAGGCACAACGACGCCCCCGAGGCCTTCTGGCAGATCCCGGTCGCCGAGGCGGCGCGCCCGCTGATCGCGCTGATGGAGCGCTACCGCCCCGAGGTGGTCGTCACGTACGACGCGAACGGCTTCTACGGCCACCCCGACCACATCCAGGCGCACCGCATCACCATCGCCGCCGCCGCGGCGACCGGCATCGCGCAGAAGCTCTACTTCCCCGCGATCCCGAAGTCCGCCATCCCCGCCTTCACCGCGATGCTGCGCGCCGGCGGCATCGATCCCCCCGGGGAGACCGACGAGGTGGAGTTCGGGGTCGCCGACGAGCTGATCGGCGCCGCGATCGACTGCTCGGCGGTGGTCGAGCGCAAGTACGAGGCCCTGGCGGCCCACCGCAGCCAGACGACGGACACCTTCTTCCTGAAGCTCGGCCGCGAGCTGTTCGCCCAGTTCTTCGCGCGCGAGTACTTCGTCCGGCATCTCGACCGGACCGGCGCCCCGACGCCCGAGGACGACCTGTTCGCCGGTCTGCGCTGACCCGGGCAGGGCTCCCGCCGGGCGGCGGGCCGGACCTCGGGCCGCCGGCCGGGCCGTGCTAGGAAGGGACGCCGTGCAGCCCGGAGTGATCTTCCCCCAGACCGAGATCGGCGACGACCCCGGCGCCGTCAGGGCCTACGCCCAGGCGAGCTGGGAGCTCGGCTACGTCCACCTCCTCGCCTACGACCACGTCGTGGGCGCCGATCCCGTCGTCCACCAGGACTGGTCCGGGGCGTACGACGTCCACACGACCTTCCACGAGCCGTTGGTGCTCTTCGGCTACCTCGCCGGCATCACGTCGCTCGAGCTCGTCACTGGGATCGTCATCCTGCCGCAGCGCCAGACCGTGCTCGTCGCAAAGCAGGCGGCCGAGGTCGACCTGCTCACCGGGGGACGCTTCCGCCTCGGTGTCGGGATCGGCTGGAACGCGGTCGAGTACGAGGCGCTCGGGAAGGACTTCTCGAACCGGGGCGTCCGCCTCGTCGAGCAGGTCGAGCTGCTCCGCAGGCTGTGGAGCGAGGAGAGTGTGACCTACCACGGCGACTTCGAGCACGTCACCGGCGCCGGCATCGCGCCACTGCCCGTCCAGCGACCGATCCCGGTGTGGTTCGGCGGCCGATCGGCGCCCGCCTACCGCCGCATCGGGAGGCTGGCGGACGGGTGGTTCCCGCTGATGACGCCCGGCTCCGACCTCGACGCGGCCCTCGCGATCATCGGCGAGGCCGCCGCCGGGGCGGGCCGCGACCCCCGCGCGATCGGCATGCAAGGCCGGATCGCCTACGGCGCCGGCGACCTCGACGCCATCGGCCAGGAGAACGCGGCGTGGCAGACCCTCGGCGCGAGCCACGTGAGCATCAACACGATGGGCTCGGGCTTCGAGAGCGTCGACGACCACATCGCCGCGATCGCCAGGGCCGCGACGGTGCTGGTCGACGTCAGGTAGCGCCCGAGCCGCGATGATCCGGCTCGCACCCCCAGGATCGCCTGCTGAGTCGAAGGAGCCATGATGAGCGAGCCTCGGACCATAATCGAAGCGGTTCGCCGCTCCCACGACCGGCTCTGGGCGGTCGTCGACCGCCTCGACCCCGCGGCGATCTCGGGACCCTCCTACTGCTCGGAGTGGAGCGTCGCCCAAGTGCTCTCCCACCTCGGCAGCGGTGCCGAGATCTTCTCGCTCTTCCTCGACGCCGCCACGAGCGGCGGGGAGCCGCCGGGCAGGGAGGCGTTCCCGCCGATCTGGGACTCGTGGAACGCGAAGTCCCCAGACGAGCAGGCAACCGACGCCAAGCGGGCCGATCGCGCCCTCGTCGAGCTGCTCGAGGGCCTCGACGACGGGCAGCTCGCCGGCCTGCGCTTCGCGATGTTCGGCATGGACCTCGACATCGCTTCGCTCAGTCGCATGCGGCTCTTCGAGCACACCATGCACAGCTGGGACGTCGCCGTCACCCGCGACCCCGCGGCCGAGCTCGCGCCCGACGCCGTGGACCTGCTCGCCGGTGCCGTCGACCAAGTCGTCCCGCGGCTCGGAAAGCCGTTCGGCGGCGAGCTCCGGGTGCGGGTCCGGACAACGCGACCCGGGCGCGACCTGCTCCTCGCCGTCGGTGACGCCGTGTCCCTCACCGACGTCTCGGGCACCGAGGCGGCGGCCGACGGCGAGCTCGAGATCACCTCGGCGGCGTTGCTTCGCCTCGTCTACGGCCGGCTCGACCCGGGCCACACCCCGGCAGGGACGAGCGCGCGCGGCGTGGACCTCGACACGCTCCGGCGCGTCTTTCCCGGCTTCTGAGCCGCGCGGGCGGCACTCCCGCCGCGGCGGAGAGGCCCCCCCGGCGACGAGGTGGCCAGCGGACCCCGGTCGCTAGGGCACCGTGGCGTCGGCGCGGCGGAAGGCCTCGACGATCCCCTCGTGGCGGCGCTCCACCCGCTCGAGCATGTCGGGGTGGGTCATCACGTACAGGTCGCCGCGCGTGATCGCCTCGACGACGAGCGTGCCGACCTGCTCCGGCTCCATCCACGTCGAGCGCACGTCCCGGACCTGGAGGTCGACGTCGGCGAGCCCGCCGCCGGCGAGCGCCACCGGCCGGTTGCGCGTGCTGCGGTTGATGCTCGTCCGGATGAACCCCGGGCACAACACGGTCGCGCCCACCCTGGCGCCGTCGGCGGCGAGCTCGGCGGCGAGGGTCTCGGTGAGCGCCACGACGCCGAACTTCGTGACGCAGTAGGCGCCGAGCTCCGGCACGCTGACGAGGCCGGCGGCCGAGGCGGTGTTCACGATGTGACCGCCCTCGGCGTTGTCGAGCAGGAGCGGCAGGAAGACGTGCACGCCGTGGACGACGCCCCAGAGGTTCACGCCGAGCATCCACTGCCAGTCGTCCATCGTGAGGTCGGCGATCTTGGCGAACGGGCCGACGCCGGCATTGTTACAGACCACATGCACTTTTCCGAACCGCGCCAGCGTGGCGTCGGCCAGCGCCTGGACGCTCGAGAGGTCGCTCACGTCGGTGCGGATCCCGACGGCGCCGAGCTCGGACGCGCTCGCCTGGAGGGCATGCTCCTCCACGTCGGCCAGCACGACGTGCGCGCCCGCCTCGACGAGGCGGGTGGCGATCCCCTTGCCGATCCCCGACGCCCCGCCGGTCACGACGGCCACCTTGCCCGCCAGGTCCCTGAACGCGCTCATCGCCCCTCCTCTCCCCGGCCCGCGCCGCGGGCGAGCCCGCCCGGGGACGTTACCGGGAGGGTGCGGTCGGAGTCCCGTCCGGGACGCGCGGAGCGAGGTCGGGCGCCTCGCGCACGCCGAAGACGTCCCGCAGCGCGCTCAGCGCGGCGAGTTCCCCGCAGCGACCGTGCACGCCTGGTCCCGGCGGCGTGGAGGACGAGCAGAGGTAGACGCCGGCGAGCGGCGTCCGGTAAGGGTTCCAGCGCGCCGCGGGGCGCAGGAACGTCTGGCGCAGGTCCTGGGCCCCGGCGCTGATGTCGCCGCCGGGGTAGTTGGGGTTGTACGCCGCCATCTGGGCCGCCGTGCGCGACGAGCGGGCGAGCACCGTGTCCCGGAAGCCGGGGGCGAAGCGCTCGATCTGGGCCGCGATGGCCTCGGTCATGTCGACGTCGGAGCCGGCGGGGACGTGGCAGTAGGTCCATAACGTCTGGCGCCCCGCCGGCGCCCGGCTGGGGTCGACCACGCCCGGCTGCACGACCAGCACGTAGGGCGCCTCGGCGTGCCGCCCGGCGGCCACGTCGGCCTCGGAGCGGGCGATCTCCTCGAACGTCCCCCCGAGGTGGACCGTCGCCGCCCTCCGGCACGGCTCGGCGCGCCAGGGCACGGGGGCCTCGAGCGCCCAGTCGACCTTGCAGACGCCGGCGCCGTAGCGGAAGCGGCCGAGCGACCGGCGGTAGGCGGCGGGCAGCCGGTCGCCCGCCAGCTCGAGCAGGGCGCGCGGCGTGACGTCGAGGAGGACGGCCCGCGCGGGCGCCAGCTCGGCGAGCGAGCGCACCCGGTGGCCCGTGACGACCTCGCCCCCGGCGGAGGTGACCGCCTCGACCATCGCGTCGGTGACGGCGGCGCTCCCGCCCTCGACGACCGGCCAGCCCACGGCGTGGGCGAGCGAGCCGAGGAACAGCCCGATCCCGGCGGTGACCGGCTGGTCGAGGCGGAGCATCGAGTGGGCCGCGACGCCCGCGAACAGGGCGCGCGCCTCCTCGGTCTCGAAGCGCCGCGCGACCGAGGTCGCCGAGCGCAGCGCCAGCGCCCCGAACGCCGCCATCCGCAGCGGGTGGGGCGGCACGGAGCGCATCGACGACAGGACCGTGCCCGCGACGTCGTCGAGGTGACGGGCCGGCGGACCGAAGAGGCGGCGGTACGCGGCACCGTCGAGCCCGAGATCGGCGGCGGTGTCGCACACCGAGCCGTGGGCCGCGGCCGCGTGCCGTCCGTCGAGCGGGTGCGCGTAGGCGACCTCGGGCTCGATCAGCCGGACTCCGCGCCGGGCGAGTCCGAAGCGGCAGAAGAAGCCGGAGGCCGCGACGAGCGGGTGCACCGCGGAGCAGACGTCGTGGCGGAAGCCCGGGAGCGTCAGCTCGTCGGTGCGACAGCCCCCGCCGGGGGACTCGGCGCCCTCGTACACCTTGACCCTGAGCCCGGCCGCCGCCAGCACGACCGCGGCGGCGAGGCCGTTCGGGCCGGAGCCGACGACGGCGGCGTCCGCCTCGCTCACCGGCGGGCCGCCCGCCGGCGGCTGCCGCCGATTGGCGACGACAGCGTCTGGCCGAGGCTGCGCGCCGCCGCGTTGTACCAGAGGTTCCGCCAGTTGCGCCACTGGCGGTGCGCGTCGACGCAGACGACGCGACGCTCGACCTCCGGGCGCTCGACGCCGAGATGCCTGCCGAGCGCCGTGAGCGTCTGCTGCCAGAACTTGTCGCTCGCCTTGCTGCGCATGTTTCGCCTCCTACCCTGGTCGTCTGGTCGTCTGGTCGTCCAGGGGTCGATCTGGCGATGATGCTACGGACGGGCCGTTCCGGGAACGTTACGGTTACCTCCGGTGAGCAACTTTTCTTCTCGCACGCGCGTTACGGCTTCCTGATGGCCCAACTCCGCCTCGCGCTGCTCGGCGCACCGGTCATCGAGCGAGGGGGCACGCGGGCGACCTTCGACACCCGCAAGGCGATCGCGTTGCTGGCGCTGCTCGCGGTGAGCCGGCGGGAGCACAGCCGCGAGCACCTCACTGCGCTCTTCTGGCCGGAGTCCGGCGAGGCGCGCGCACGGTCCTCGCTCCGCAGGACCCTCTCGGTCACCCACGCCGCGGTCGGCGACGCGCTGGTCGTCACGCGCGAGGGTGCCTCGCTCGACCTCGCCAGCACGGCCTGCGACGTGTGGGACTTCGAGCGGCTCGCCGCCGCGGCCGACCCGAGCTCGCTCGAAGGCGCCGCCTCGCTCTACCGCGACGACTTCCTCGCCGGCTTCTCGCTCCGGGACAGCCCGGAGTTCGACGACTGGCAGCGCTCGATGGCCGAGCATCTCCGGGCGCGGCTCGGCGCGGTGCTGGGCCGGCTCGTCGAGGAGCGGGCGAACGCCGCCGCCTTCGAGGAGGCGCTCGGCGCGGCGCGGCGCTGGCTGACGCTCGATCCTCTCAACGAACCGGCCCACCAGGCGCTCGTCCGCTGCTACGCCTGGACGGGACAGCGGTCCGCGGCGCTCGCGCAGTACCGGTCGTGCGTGCGCGTGCTCGAGCGCGAGCTCGGCGTCGCGCCCCTCGCCACGACGACGGCCCTCTACGAGGACGTGCGCGCCGACCGGCTCGGGGCGCCCCCCGAGCAGCCGGCGCGCCGTCCCGAGCGACGCAGCGGGCTGCCCGTCGTCGAGCGTCCGCCGCTGCTCGGCCAGGAGCCCGTCCTCGCCCTGTTGCTGGACGCCTGGCGCCAGGTGGGCCGCGGCGGCCGGTTGGTGGGCGTGGCCGGCGATGCCGGCGCGGGGAAGAGCCGGGTCGTCGAGGAGCTGGCGCGCCGGCTGGCCGAGGACGGTGCGCCGGTCATCGCGGTGCGGTGCCATTAGGGCGAGGCGGGCCTCGCGCTCGGGCTCGTCACCGAGCTGCTGCGCAGCGCGGCGGCCCTCCGCCCCGATCTCGCCGAGCGGGTCGCGCCGCACGACCTCGTCGAGCTGTCGCGCCTCGTGCCGGTGCTCGCGGCCGGCCGCCCCGATCTGCCCGCGCCCCAACCGCTCGACACGCCGGGCGCGCAGGCCCGCCTCTACCACGCGGTCGGCGACGCCCTCGCCAGCGCGCTCAGCGCTCCCGGCACCACCGGCGCCGTCGTGGTCGACGACGTCCACTGGGCCGACGACGCCTCGGCGCAGCTGTTGGCCTTCCTCGTCCGGCGGCTCGCCGAGCTGCCGCTCCTGGCGGTGCTCACCTGGGAACGCGACTCTGGGCCGCCGGAGGGGCTGCGCGCCGCGCTGGACGCCGCCCAGCGGAGCGGGGACGCCCAGCTCGCCCGCCCGCGCCCCCTCGGCGCCGAGGAGGCGGCGACGCTGCTCGACGCGGCGGGCCTGGCGGGCTCGGGGATCGACGTCGGGCGGCTGGTCGACGAGACCCGGGGCCTGCCGCTCCTGCTCACGGCCTACGTCGACGCGCTCCGGTCGGCAGATGCCGGGGCGGGCGACGGGGTCTGGCCGCTGCCGGCGAGCGTGCGCGAGCTGCTCCGCACCCGGGTCGCCGGCGTCTCGGAGACCGCCGCGCAGGCGCTCGCCGCAGCCTCGGTCCTCGGCGGAAGGTTCGACGCCGACCTGCTGCGGACGACGAGCGGGCGCGATGAGGACGAGGCCACCGACGCGCTCGACGAGGCGCTGCGCCGCGGGCTGCTGGAGGAGCACGCGGCCGCCTCGGCCGGCGACGACCCGACCTACGCCTTCCCCTACGACGCCCTCCGCCGGGTCGTCTACGAGGACACGAGCCGGGCACGCCGGCGCCTCCTCCACGGCCGCGCCGCCGAGGCGCTCGCCCGCCGGTACGACCGGGACCCTTCCGCGGCACCGCCGAGCGTGGTCGCCGGCCACTTCGCGGCGGCCGGCCGCGCGGACGAGGCCGCGGCGTGGTCGTGGCGCGCCGCCGTGCGGGCGCGAGGGCTGTTCGCCCACGCCGAGGCCCTGACCCACCTCCGCTCGGCGCTCGAGCTCGGCCACCCGCCGTCCGAGGCACGCGCCGCGATCGGCGACGTCCTCATCGCGCTCGGGCGCTACGAGGAGGCCCGGGTCGAGCTCGAGCATGCCGCCGCGGCGCGCGATCCCGCCGACCCCGAGCTCGCGGCGATCGAGCACCGGCTCGCCGAGATCCACCACTGGCTCGGCGACTGGGCGCTGGCCGACGCGCACCTGCTGTCGGCGCTGGAGCTCGCCGGCCCGGACCCCGTCCTGCGGGCCCGGATCCAGGCGGACCGCGCCCTCGTCGCGTACCGCCGGGGAGGGAGCGAGGCCGACGCCCTGGCGGCCCGCGCCCTCGACGAGGCGACGGGTTGCGGCGACCCGGCGGCGCTCGCGCAGGCGCTCGACGTCGCGGGCATGCTCGCCGCGGCCGCGGGCGACCTGGCCTCGGGAGAGGAGCATCTGCGCGCCAGCCTGGGCGAGGCGCGCCTGCTCACCGACCCCGCCGCCGCCGTCGCCGCGCTGAACAACCTGTCGCGCGTCCTCGCCGAGGCCGGCCGCACCGGCGGGGCGCTCGACGCCTCACGCGAGGCCCTCGCCCTCGGCACCTCGCACGGCGACCGGCACCGGATGGCCGCCCTCCACACGAACCTCGCCGACCTGCTGCATGCGACTGGCGACGAGGACGGCGCCATGGACCACCTGAAGTCGGCCGCCAGCCTCTTCGCCGCGGTGGACGCCGGCGCCGAACCACGGCCGGAGGTGTGGACGCTCGTCGAGTGGTGAACGCGAGCGCCGGCGCCCTTCCTCGCGAGAAACTTGCGCCGTGGCCGACGTGCGCTGCCCGGTGCTGGTCGGGAGGGACGCGGAGCTCGCCACGCTCACCTCGGCGCTCGAGGCGGCGCCCGGCGGCCGGGGAGGCGGGCGTACGGCCACTGCTGAGTCGAGGGCCGCGAGCGACGAGGACAGACGAGCGCGGGTCGCGTAGCCTCGGATCCATCGCCGGGGCCGCGAAGCACATCGGGATCCTGCTGTTCCCCGACGTCGAGGAGCTCGACGCCGTCGGTCCGTGGGAGGTGCTGTCCTACTGGACCCGCGCCGCTCCCGACGACGGCTATGCCGTCACCACGCTGTCACGTGACGGCGGCCTGGTCCGCTGCGCGAAGGGGCTCGGGTGCAGGCCGAGCACTCCTACGCCGACGCCCCGCCGCTTGAGGTGCTGGTGCACCCGGGCGGGAACGGCACCCGCCCGCAGCTCAGCGACGGCGAGCAGCTGGACTGGGTGCGCCGGCGGCGCGCCGAGGTCCCGCTCATGACGAGCGTCTGCACCGGGTCGCTCGTCTACGCGGCCGCGGGCCTGCTCTCCGGGCGCCCCGCCACCACGTACTGGGGCGCGCTCGACCTGCTGGCGGAGCTGGACCCGACCATCGAGGTGCGGCCGGACGATCGCTTCGTCGACGACGGTGACGTCATCACCTCGGCCGGCATCTCCGCCGGGATCGACATGGCGCTCCACCTCGTCGTCCGGCTTGCCGGCGCCGATCGCGCCCGGGAGGTGCGGCGGGGCATCCAGTACGACCCGGCGCCGCCCGTCTGACGCCCAGCCCGCGCGGGTGAAGGCCGGCCCGGAGCGCCCCCCGTGGGGTTCCGGGCCGGCCTCCGCCGCCGCGTCAGGGAGAGACGAGCTGGAAGGTGCCGCCCGCGGCATCCTTCGAGCCGTTGCCGTTTCCGGTCGCGGCGAAGCCCGTCGGGCCCTGTGCGATGCCCTCCTGCGAGTACAGGTAGAGGGGCCTTCCCTTGTAGGTGAGCTGCGCCGTGCTGTCGGCGCGCTTCAGCGTGCCGAAGTCGGAGGCGGTGAGCTTGCCGAGCACGCCCGGCGTCCCCGTCGTGAGCAGCGGCGGCCAGGCGACGGCACACGACCCCGTGCACGCGCTCGCGTCCGCGCTGTCCTTGCTGTAGGTGTAGACGGGGAAGATCTCCCAGCCCGCCTGGGTGAACATGAGCGCCCCGACCACCGGCTTGCCCTTGAGTGTGGTCGTCGTCAGCATCTCCGACGGCGCCACCGGGGCGCCGGCGGGCGAGACCACGTACCACACGCCGTGCCACGGCGGCAGGCTCGGCTCGTCCCAGCCCTCACCGAAGGTCTGCCCGGGCCCCTGGTCGAACAGGTAGAGCGGGTGACCGGCGTAGGTGATCTGGAGGCCGATGCCGGGACGGCTCACGGTGCCGAGCAGCTTCTGGGTCACGCCGGTGCCGGCGACCGGCGCCGCGGTCGTGGTGATCGCCGGCCACTCGGCCTTCTTGTCGTTGGACAGCCCGGTGCACGCGCCATTCTGCCCGAGCAGGTTGATCATCTTCGTCGTGCAGCCGAACGTGGGCGGCTGGTCGCTCGTGATCATGTAGAGCGTGTAGCCGGCGTACTTGCCCGACCCGACGACGAGCATCGGACCGAAGGGTCCGGTCGCGGTGGCGATCACCGTGCCCTTGGCAGCCGCCGTTGCCGCGGTCGCGGCGCCGGGGAGGAAGGGCGTCCCGGCCGCTGCGAGGCCGAGCGCCGCGATCGCGAACATCGCCCCGGTCTTCGGGCGCCGACGGCGGCCGGATGCCGCGTACGGCACGTGCGTCGCGGTGACCGGTGACGGGGCATTTCGGGACCTGTCCAACATGTTGGGCCTCCTCGGGGATGATCGGTGAGCTCGACGCGCCACGAGGTGGCGTCAGATCGCACGGTACGCATCGGCCGTTCGGAGAGCGTTACGGTCGGGAGACCCAGCGACCGGGTCCGAACGATGGGCTCGCGTCCGGCTCCGTAACGTTCCCGGAACGTCGCCCGGACATGCGGTCGTCCGAGCCCGTGCCCGGCCGTGGTCCGGCACGATCTCGTCGGGATCGTGCACCGGGCGTTCGAACCCGCGCCCACGTCTCGGTGTGACTGACTCGGTGTGACTGACTCGGTGTGACTGTCTCGGTGTGGATCAGGAAGCGCCGGCCGGCCGGGGAGCGCGGACCGGTCGGCTCCGAGACCGTTCCGGCCGGTGCGCGGTGCCGTGGATGGCCGCCACCGGGCGCACGTCGTACGCCTCGCGGCGGCCTGCAGCCTGATCCCGGGCGTATTTTGCCTGCTAGGCTGCAGTGGCTATCCCGGTGTGCTCACGCGACCGGGTAGTGCTGCGGCCAGGGCGTCATGCTCGTCTGCGGAGATGACGCGTGAAGAGACGAGACACCCAATGGCTACCGGCACGGTTAAGTGGTTCAACGCGGACAAGGGGTTCGGCTTCATCACGCCCGACGACGGCACGGCGGACGCGTTTGTCCACCACAGCGCCATCGAGGGCACCGGCTACCGCCAGCTGAGCGAGGGCCAGCACGTGGAGTACGAGGTCACCGCTGGTCCGAAGGGCCCCCAGGCAACTGCGGTGCGCCCTGCCCAGTGATGGCGGGGACCGAGCTGACTCACGCGACCGGCGCCCCCGTAGCGGCTCGGTAGCGGCGCGCCCAACTCCACGACGCAACCTCGACCAGGAGGTCCTCGGCCTGCGTGAGGAGGGTCGCTCCTTCTCCGCGATCGCGGGTCGACTCGGCCTGAGTCGCTCGCGCGACGCGTACGCCGCGTTCCACCGGGCGCTGCGCGGCCGCGAGGAGATCGAGCGCCGCCACCTCGTGCGGCGCGAGATGGAACGGCTCGCCATCTTGGAAGCACGCATCCGGTCGCGCGACGAGGCTGACGCGGAAAAGATGCAACGTCGTCTCGAGGCGCTGGAGCAGATGCGCCAGGACCTCAGGTAGTCATCACCGGGCGTTCGCCCGGGCGGCGCCGAGTCCCGTCGTCGGTATGCGACGTGCGGGCTCGGCTCCGCCTGCCGCCGGGAACGGCACCGGCCACTCCCGCCGGGCGGGCGAGTTGACCGCCGGCTCCGCGCGGGGCCGCACCGTGGACACCTTCGCCGCTGCGCCGTCCGGCGCGCTCCACCGGTAGCGTCCACGCGATGTGCTTCTCACCGCAGGCCGATCTCGTCGGCGGCGCGGTGATCGCCGCGATCGGCGTCGACGCCGTCCGGCACGTGCCACGGCGCCACGGCCATCTCGCCCTGGCCGTGCTGCCGCTGCTCCTCGGTGCCCACCAGATGATCGAGTCGATCGTGTGGCTGTCCCTCCAGGGCCACGTGCCCCACGGAATCGGGAGGGTGGCGCTCTGGGCCTATCTGCTCATCGCCTTGGTGGTGCTGCCGATCTTCGTGCCCCTCGCCGTGGTGCTGAGCGAGCCGACCAGGCGCCAGCGCTGGCTGATGGCGCCGTTCGTGGTGATCGGGACCTGCGTCGCCGGCGTGCTCCTCGCGGCGATGGTCCGCGGGTCCGTCAGCGTGCAGCTCCGCCCGTACCACCTGAGCTACGGCATCAAGCTGCACGACAGCCTGCCGGTCATCGTGTGCTACGTCGTCGCGGTCTGCGGGGCGCTGCTGCTCTCGCGCAACCGTCACATGGTCGTCTTCGGCATTGTCAACGTCGTCGCCATCGGGGTGATCGCCTGGCTGACGATCGACGGGTTCGCGTCGGTCTGGTGTGCCTGGGCCGCCATCACGAGCGGTGCGATCGCGGCGAAGATGCGCCTGACGCACTGGAACCCGGCTGCGACCTACGCGGTCAGCTGACCGCCCCGGAGGAGATCCCCCCGACCCATCGAGGCACCGTCACCGTCGTGTGCGGCGGCGAGTCGACGAGGACGTCGACCGCGGCGACGTACTCCGCGTACCACGGGGTCTCGGTGAGGCGGGCGAAGCTGGTCGAGTCGCTCCAGTACTCGACGAGGAACGACGCGTCGCGTTCTGTGGCCGAGTCGCACCACATCATCACGTCGCGGCCGAAGGTCCGGCGGTGCGCGAGCAGCCGCTCGAAGAGCCGGAACAGCTCGTCACGCTTGCCAGGCCTGGTGCGGTACTCGGTCACCAGCACCATCTGGCTCACGGCTACGGGACCGTGACGGAACCACGCGCCCGATCGTCGAACGACCGTGCACGCGGCGGCCGAACGCTCGGCAGGCGGCGGGCGTCCACCTCCGCGCGCGTCGGCCAGCGGACCTTGGAGATGACGCCGATCCTCTCGAGGAGACGGATCAGGAGCGCCGTCGAGTCGAGCTGCCAGCGGTCCACGCCGTGGCGCGCGAGGCGCGGGTTCGAGTGGTGCAGGTTGTGCCAGTTCTCGCCCATCGACAAGAGCGCGAGCGGCGCGAAGTTCGTCGCCCGGTCGTGCGTCCGGGTCTTGAAGGGCCTCGATCCCCAGATGTGGCAGGCCGAGTTCACCGCGAAGGTGGCGTGCTGGAGGATGAAGACCCTGACGAGGCCGCCCCAGATGAAGGCGCCGAGCGCGCCCGCAGCGGTACCGGTGACCGCCCAGCCGATGAGGGCGGGCATCCCGAGCGACACGATGCAGAGCAGCGGGAAGAGGCGGCTGATCATCACGAGGTCGCGGTCGGCGGCGAGGTCGGGGGCCCAGCGACCGACGTCGGTCGGCTGCACCTTGAGCATCCAGCCGACGTGGGCGTGAAGAGCGCCGCGGGTGCGCGACCACGGCACGTCACCGACCAGGTGGGGAGAGTGCGGATCTCCGGCCCGGTCGGTGAAGGCGTGGTGCCGGCGGTGGTTGGCCACCCAGGCGATCACCGCGCCCTCGAAGGCGAGCGATCCGGCGAGGCAGAGCGCGATCTTCGCGCCCCGCGTCGCGGTGAATCCCCGGTGCGCGAACAGGCGGTGGTACCCGGCGGTCACGCCGTGGCCGGCAACCGCGTAGAACCCCACGGCGAGAAGGATGTCGAGGGTGTCGATGCCGCGGCCGAACAACGCGACGATGGCCGCGATCACCCCGGCCAGGGGCCCGAAGAGGATGACCGCCGTGATCGTGCGATGGACGCGTCCCATGCGCGGCGGCGCCGTCGCCGGGAGCTCCAGGTCGTCGTCGGCGAGGGCCTCGAGGCACTCCGGCCCGGGGTCGTCCGCCAGGGCCGGGCCCACAGCGGCCAGCTCGTCGCAGGGCACGAGGCCGATGTCGTCAGGAAGGCAGGGCAGATCGCCGAGCGCGCTCACTGGCGCTGGGCCGGTGGCTACCAGCCGGTTCGAGGGAATCATTGGAGGGGCCGACTTTCAGGCTCGGTGACGTTATCCCACCGGATGCGGCCTCTCACTATTGAAGGCGCAGGCCACCCTACCAAGCCGGAGATGGCGGCGGGGGTCAGCGGATGGCTAATTTCCGCCTAAATTCCGGCCCCGCCCGTGTCGTATGTCCCCCAGGCAGTCAATTGCCGGCAGCAACCGTGTCATTTCTGTGAAGATGCCATCAGGGCCGAGCCCCCGACGGGGAATCCGGAGCCCTCCCCGCTACGATGTTCGTGGGCAAGCGACCTTCTCCCGACGTCGCATCCCTCGATGGAAGGTCGCTCTGGTGCCCTGGAACGCAAGGTCGCAACGACCTGCCGCGGATGTGGCCGCGCATCCGCTCCCGATGGTCACGGTGTCGGAGTCGGGCGACGACGGTTCGGTCCTGCAGCTGCCTGCGCCGCGCGCCGCGTTGCTCCACTCCATCCCGACGGTGCTTGAGGGCGTGGTCGCACCCGCCGCCGTGTTCTACGTCGTCCTCCTCCTCGGCGGCTTTCGCGCCGCGCTCGTCGCGGCGTTCATCTGCTCGATGGCGGCGCTGACCCGGCGCGTCGTACGGCGAGACCGCGTCTCGACGGTGCTCGCGGTGGGCGCCGTCCTGCTGGCGCTACGGACGGGGTTCTCGCTCATCACCGAGAGCCCGACCCTCTACTTCGTCCCACCGATGGCCTCGAGCGTCGTCGCCTCGATCGTCCTCGTCGGCTCGGCCATCGTACGCCGCCCCCTGACGCAACGCTTCGCCGAGGACTTCTGCCCGTGGGATCCCCGGCTGCTGAGGCGGCCGCGGGTCCAGCAGTTCTTCGTGCGGATATCGGTGATGTGGGCGGCGGTCATGCTCGTCAACACGGGACTGGTCCTCTGGCTGCTCCTGTCGACCTCGCTCAAGTCCTTCGTGCTCGAGCGCACGGCGATCACGTGGGGCTCGACGATCGGCGCGATCGCCTGCTCGATCTTCGGCTTCACCTACACGATGCGCCGGGACGGGATCGCCGTGCGGTGGGGCGGACGGCGGGTCGAGGAGCAGCTGGCCGAAGCGGCCTGACGCCTCAAGAGCCCTCGACGCCGGCTCTCCCGGACCCGAGGCGCACCACGTCCACCGCGACCTCGAGGGTGTGCGACGCACCCCCGCCCTCCACCGTGCCCCGCAGCGGCGACACGTCCCAGTAGTCCCGTCCCCAAGCCGTCGTCACGTGCGAGTCGGAGACGAGCTGGTCGTTCGTGGGATCGACGTCGAGCCAGCCCCATCCCGGCAGGTACGCCGACGCCCATGCGTGCGACGCGTCCGCCCCGGTCATCCGCTCGCCCCCCGGCGGCGGGATGGTCTCGATGTAGCCGCTCACGTAGCGTGCCGCGAGCCCGACGGCGCGAAGCGACGCCACCGCGAGATGGGCGAAGTCCTGGCACACCCCGCGCCGCGCCTCGAACACTTCGAGCAGCGGCGTCGTGACGGAGGTGAAGCCCGGCTCGTACTTGAAGTCGCGGTTGATGCGCGTCGACAGCTCCACCACGGCCTCGACGAACGGCCGCCCCGGGGCGAACGACTCCTGCGCGTACTCCGAGAGCACCGAGGAGGTCGGGACGAGCCGCGACGCCGCCCGGTAGCGGCGGGCGTCACGGGTCTCGGGCTGGCGGTCCCGCTCGAGCAGCGTGCGGACCGACTCCCACGGCGGCCCCTCGGGTGGCTCGGGAGCCGGGGCGACGGCGACCTCGCTCGTCGAGGTGACGGAGAGGACGTCGAAGTGGCCGCGGACGATGAGCTTGGTGACGCGGTTGCCGAACAGGTCGGCCTGCTCCGACCAGGTCGACGGCTCCGGCTCGACGTCGAGCTCGTGGCTCAGGCACTGCTGGCGCGCCATGTCGCGAGGACGCAGGTGCGCCTCGACGTGGGACAGCTCGGCCGGGGCCTGGTAGCGGTAGGTCGTGCGGTGAGTCACCTCGTACCGGCGACCGGACAGGGCGACGTCAGCGGCATCGGGCCGCACGGCAGCCAGCGAGCGCCGGCGCACCTGTGGCGCCGACCGCTGCTCCTGTCCGGCCGCCCGCTCCATCGGTGCACCATGAAAGTACGTGGACGCGAGCCGATCGTGGATGGTCGCCAGCATGGGCTGCAGCTCGACGACGAACCGCCGCAGCTGCAGCGCCGAGAGCTGGCCGACCGGCGTGCCGGCGAGGCGCACCGCGGCGTCGGTGCACGCCTCGAGCGGCTCCTCGTTGCAGGGGAGCTCCTTCAGGTAGCCGCGCAGCTCGCTGAGGCACGAGGCCGCCGCCCTCGGGAACGCCTCGTCGCGCAGCAGGAACTCGAGCGTCGACCCCTCGCCCGGCCGGGTCGGCATCGCGCGGCGGAAGGGCTGGTAGGCGGCGAGGGAGCGCAGCACCCCCATGGAGCGGATCTCGTCGTAGGGGTCGTCCCGCCCCTCCACCACCGCGTCGTCGGCTCGGACCGCGAGCAGCCGGCAGGTCAGGTCGACACGCTCCAGGTACTGCCCGATGCGCATGAACGCCATCGCCGCGTCGCGGCGCATGACGCCCCACAGCGCTCCGTTCACCCGCTGGCAGTCGGCGATGACGCGGCGCAGCAGCCGCACCCGGGCGTCGCGCGTCCGCAGCTCGGCGCGCTGCTCCCCGAGCGCCAGCCACAGGTCGTTGCACAGCTCCCACGCCTCGCGCGGCACCGCAGGCCGGGCCAGCCGCAATGCCTCGCGCGCCCCCGACACCGAGGCGAGCACGGCGGACGGATTGTCGTCCTCGAAGAGGAGGAACTCGACCACCTCGGCCTCGCGGGCCGGGATGTCGCCCCGCTGGCCCTCGGCGGTGAGGCGCGAGCCCCAGTGGCGCTGCGCGTAGGCGTGCTCGACGCCGGCGATCTCCAGCAGGGGCGCCCAACCGATGTCCTCCCCGACGGGGAGGTCGACATGGGTGTCGCCGTGGACGAGCACGATCCGGGCCATGTCCTCGGCGCGCTCCAGGTAGCGCCCGGCCCAGTAGACCGACTCCGCCGTCCGGGCGAGCAGCATGTTCGTCATCTCCTGTCCCGCTGCGCGTGTCCGTGCCAGCTCGCGTCCCACGTCCCGTCCCACATCGCGTCCCTCACTGCTGCGCCGGCTCGGCCCGGCGCGCCTCCTGCGCGCCCCCGCCGTCCGGTCCCGGGTCCGAAACCCTGTTCGCCGGCTCGGCCGGCGACACCCGCCCGAGGACGGCGCCCGTGGCGGGAGCGACGTCGGGGAAGACCGGATCGGTCACGGCGCCGCTCACCACCCACGTGTCCTTGCTGCCGCCACCCTGGGAGGAGTTCACGATGAGCGAGCCCTCCTGGCGCGCCACCCGGGTGAGCCCGCCGGGGGTGACGTAGGCGCCTTCCGGGCCGAGCAGCGTGAACGGCCGCAGGTCGACGTGGCGCGACACCACCTTGCCGTCGGCGAGGGTCGGCATCGTCGAGAGGTTCAGGCAGGGCTGCGCGACCCAGCCCGGCGGGTACCGCTCGATGCGCCGGGCCACGTGGAGCAGGGCCTCGTCGCCGGCCTTCGGCCCGATCACGATGCCGTAGCCGCCCGACTCGTTCGAGGGCTTCACCACGAGTTCATCGAGGTGCGCGAGCACGTAGGTCCGGTGGTCGGAGTCGGCGCAGCGCCAGGTGGTGACGGTCGGCAGGATCGGCTCCTGGTCGAGGTAGAAGCGGATCATGTCCGCCACGAAGGGGTAGACGGCCTTGTCGTCGGCGACGCCGGTCCCCGGGGCGTTCACGAGCGCCACGTTCCCCGACCGCCACGCCCGCATCAGCCCCGGCACGCCGATCATGGAGTCGCCCCGGAAGACCTCCGGGTCGAGGAAGAGGTCGTCGACGCGCCGGTAGATGACGTCGACGCGCTCGAGCCCGTCGATGGTGCGCACGTAGAGCGTGTCGTCGTCGAGGACCGTCAGGTCGCGTCCTTCAACCAGGTCGACGCCGAGCTGCTGGGCGAGGAAGGTGTGCTCGTAGTAGGCGGCGTTGAACGGGCCGGGCGTGAGCACGACGATGCGCGGGTCCCGGTCGACCGGCGCGACCGACGCGAGGAGCGCGGCGAGGCGACCCACGTACTGGTCGACGGGCTCGACGCTGTAGGAGCGGAACAGCTCGGGGAAGATGCGCTTCGCGATCAGGCGGTTCTCGAGCACGTACGAGACGCCGGAGGGGACGCGCAGGTTGTCCTCCAGCACGTAGAGGGTGCCGTCCTCGTTGCGGATCAGGTCGCTCCCGCAGATGTGCGCCCACACGCCGCCGGGTGGGTCCGCCCCCATGCATTCGGGGCGGAAGTTCGGCGAGCCCACCACGAGGTCGGAGGGCACGACGCCGGACTTCACGATGCGCTGGTCGTGGTAGACGTCGTCGACGAAGCGGTTGAGCGCCTGCAGCCGCTGGACCAGGCCGTCGGCGATGCGTGCCCACTCCTCCGAGCCGATCACCCTCGGGATGACGTCGAAGGGCCACGGCCGGTCCGCGGAGGAATCGTCGCCGCCGGTGCGGAAGGTCACCCCGACCGAGCGGATCTCGCGCTCGGCCGCGCGCTGGCGGTCCGTCATCGCGTCGGGCCCGAGCCGCATGAGGTGCCCCCACATCGGCCCGGCCACCTTGCGCGGCCGGCCGTCGGCCTCGACCAGCTCGTCGTAGCCGCGCGCAGGCACGTACGGTGCGTCCACACTCACCCCCACGGATATAGGCGAACGCTGAGTCGGTCGGGTTTCCGCTGTGTTTCGGCCCCGTGAACTCGCGCCGGTCGCCGTGGGCCGGCGCGTGGCGCCTCGCCCGCGGTCGCCGACGACCCCGACGGGGAAGGGCGTCGATCGGCACGCCCGAGGCTTCCGGCCCCGTGGCCCGACGAATTGCCCAGCTTAAGCGGCTCAGGGCCCGACTGGATCGCGAAGCTGAAACGACTGATGCAGTGACTGGCGCCGCAGTGTGCTCACGTCGTGACTGAAACGAGTGTGTCAGTCAGCCAGCGGGAGACCCGGCGGTGATCGGGAAGCTCTCGATCCGGCCATTGGGCCGTCCCGGGGACCTCGGCTGGGTGGTCATGGCGCACGGGGAGGTCTACGCCGAGGAGTTCGGCTGGGACACCGATTTCGAGGCGCTCGTGGCACGGGTCGTGGCCGACTACGCCGCCGGCCACGACCCGTCGCGGGAGGCCGCACGGATCGCCGAAGGCGACGGCCGGCGCGTCGGCTGCGCGTTCGTGATGGCGAAGGACGCGGAGACGGCGCAGCTGCGGATCCTGCTCATGCATCCCTCGGCGCGCGGCCACCACCTCGGCCAACGGCTGGTGGGCAGCTGCGTCGAGCTCGCCCGGAGCGCCGGCTACCGGCGGATGCTGCGGTGGACGAACCACTCGCTGACGGCGGCTCGACGTATCTACCTCGATGCGGGGTTCCGGCTGACCGCCGAGGAGCCCCTTCACAGCTTCGGGGTGGACCTCGTCGGCCAGAACTACGAGCTGGAGCTCAGTGCCGAGCTCGCACCTCCGGGCGCGAACGCCGCGCCTCTCCCCGGGCGCACCGCCCACGCGACGGGCACCATGTCGCCGTGACGGCGCGCCCCGCCGAGCCGGCGACACCAGCAGCGCCGGAGCGGCGACCGTGTGACGATCCCGGCGCCGCCCGCCCGGGATCGCCGAGGCGAGAGGAGCTGCTCGAGCTGGCCTGGCGCCACGTCCTCGCCCACGGTCTGGCCGACATGTCCCTCCGTCCGCTGGCGAAGGCGGTCAACTCCAGTCCGAGGGTCCTGCTGTTCATCTTCGGCTCGAAGGACGGCCTCGTCCGGGCCCTCCTCGAGCGGGCGCGGGCAGAGGAGCTGGCCGCGGTGGAGGCCATCCGCCGCGATCCCGCCGCCGGCGACCTCCTCGCGACCGCGGCGCGGGTGTGGTCGTGGCTGTCGGCTCCGGAGCAGCGCGATCTGCTCAAGCTGTGGGTCGAGGCATACGCCCGATCCCTGATCGACCCGACCGGCCCATGGGGCGGCTTCGCCGCCGAGACGGTGCACGTCTGGCTCGACCTCCTGGCGTCGTGCCATCCGTCCCGGCGCCGGCCGGCTGCCCACGAGATCGCCGACTGCACGGCCGTCCTCGCCCTGCTGCGCGGCGCGTTGCTCGACCTGCTCGCCACGGGCGACGTCGACCGCACCACGCGGGCGGTCGGCTCCACCCTCCGCAGCTGGGCGGAGGTCGGTGGGGCGACGGGCTGATACCCGGCGGGCGCACCGGCGGTGCCGGCACCGGACACCGGCCGTCACGTCGTGCCGAGCCGAGGGACGGGGAGCTCGAGGAGGTAGGAGTCACGGCCCGCGAGCGAGGTGAGCCGGCTGCTCAGCCGTGGCAGCTCGTCACGGCCGGCCGCGGCCTCCATCACGGCTGCGAGCCGGGCCGCGTCCTCGCCGTCGAGCACGCCGACACGCTCGGCGCCGAGGTGGACGACCAGGCGCGCGCCGTCGCTCGCCGGATCGCGCGCCCAGTCCAGCCACGCATCGACCATCACCGTGCCGCCGGCACGCCGGGACCCGGCGGCGTGGGCCCGCGACAACAGCGGAGCCGCGGCGGCGTCGAGCCGGACGGCGACCCACGCGCCGGAGCGCGCGAGAACCGGGAACCCTGCACGATCGGGAGGCTCGAGCCATGCGGGTGTCGGAGGGTCGGGCTCGGCGCTGAGCCCCTTGCGGAGGCGCCTCAAGGAGTCCGCCGCGCCCTTGGACGCCTGGAGGTAGCCACGGACCCGACCGCCCGGTCCCCCCGTGGCCTCCAGCGCGTCGAGCGTCCGCTCGAACCAGAGCGGCGACTCGAACAGTCCACGCTCCGCCACCTCCGCCTCGAGCAGGCGCCGTCGCTCGGCCCGGTCGAAGTGACCGGCGCGGCGCACCGCCTCGATCGCCTCGTGGCGCCGGCGCGTCTCGAGCCTGATCTCGGCGAACCCGCGAGGCTCGGCCATCGAGCGGCCCGCCATCGGGTCCGGCGGCGCCTCGGTCAAGTCACCGCCGGAATCGGCCAGCCGAGTGAGCTGGCGGACGAACCGGCGGCGCTCCCGGTCCCCCGCGGACGCCTCCCCGCTGGCGACACAGCCACCGAGGGCCTCGCGCGCCTCGTCGAACCGGCCGGCGGCGGCCAGCGTCGCCGACACGAGCTCGGCCCTCTCGGCCTCGTCACCGGAACGGAAGGACGCGACGAGGGCGTCCACGGTGCCATGCGCCTCGATGAACGGGACCGCCCACCTTTCGATCAGCTCGGCCAAGCTCGCCGCGACGCGATCCAGGTCCTCGGCACGCCCGAGCAGCCCGGTGGCGTCCCGGGGCGGCTCGATCAGCTCGCCGAGCTCCCGCAGCAGGCCGGCTGCCTGCCCCGAGGCCGTGAGCTCCAGCACCTTCGCGAGCGCCGGGTACCAGACGCCGGCGACGACCCCGACGCGGACCGGGAGCGGGCCCTTCGCGATCCGGCCATCGGAGGTGAGCTGGTGGACAACTGCGCCTGCGGCACCGCCGGCCGCGAGGGCGACGCCGCGCTCCTCGAACTGCACGGTCGCCACCAGCTCGTCTCGCAGCGGCCGCTCGAAGCGCGCGAACAGCGGACCCGACGCGCGCTCCGTCGCGGCCACGAGCGTCCAGCCCGACGGCGACAAGTGACTGGCCGCGACGGCCGGGAAGCGCCGGCGCAACGCCCTCAGCTGATCCGCGGACAGTCGCGCCACGCCGGTGATTATGCGCTCGGCCGGGCGTCGGCCGGGCACGCCTATCAGCCGGGGCTCGCCGCCGTTCAGGTCGGCGCTCAGGCGGGCGGGCGACGACCAGGTCATGCTCCACCTCGACCTCCCGGCCGGGCGCCGGGTGCGCCTCCGTCGCTTCGTCAAGTACGCCTCCGTGTCGGCGGTCTCCACGGCGACGAGCCTCAGCCTCCTCGGGATCCTCGTCGGCGCGCTCGGCTACTCCCCGACGTTGTCGAACGTCATCGCCACGGCCGTCGGGACCGTCCCCTCCTTCGAGCTCAACCGGCGCTGGGTGTGGGGACGCCGCGGGCCGGGCGCGCTCATGCGCCAGGCCGTCCCGTACTGCGCGCTCTCCCTCGCCGGCCTAGTCGTCTCGACGATCGCCGTACGGCTGGCCGGTGCGGCGACCCTCGGCTCGGGTCGGCTCGTGCACACCGCCGCCGTCGAGGTCGCCAACTTCGGCTCCTACGGGATCCTCTGGCTATTCCAGTTCGTGCTCTGCGACAGGCTCCTGTTCAGGACGGCACCGCCCGACCGTGCGGCGGGTCACCCGTGCCCCTCGTCGCCGAGCAGGCGATCGGGACCGGCCTGGCCGAGGATCGGCCGTGACCGCGGTCACCCAGCTGGTCCGGCCGCCCCCTCGCCCTCGACCAGCCCGGCGCGGCCCGAACGCTCGAGGGACGCCAGCAGGCGGTCGAGGAACGCGGCCTGACTCTGGAGCATCCACCGGCGGGCGCCGGCCACCGTCACCCAGGCTGCCCGGTCGATCTCGGGGAAGGCAACGACGCGCTTCGAGCCCGGAGGCCACTCCATCTCGAACGTGTTGCTCTCGGCGGTCGTGACGTCGAGGTCGCCCTCGACCGCGAAGACGCGCACGCGCTTGCCGCCCCGCTGCGTCAGCTCGCCGAGGTCGAGGCGGGGTCCGGCCGGCGGTGGGCTGCCGAGCTCCTCGGCGAACTCGCGATCGGCGGCGACGGCCGGGTCCTCCCCCTCCTCGTACTCCCCCTTCGGGACGGACCACACGCCCAGATCCTTCTTGGCCCAGAACGGGCCGCCCGGATGCACGATGAGGACCTCGACGATGTCGCCGGGCGCGATCCGGTACAGCAGCACCCCTGCGCTCGTCCTGGCCATGGGCTCTCCCGTCACGCGCCGGCGCGCGGGCGCGCCGCGGGCCCGAGACTACGTGGCTGGTCGCGATCGGCCGGGTCCTCGGGCAGTGACCGGGAGTAGCACCGTTAGCCTCCCCAAGGGCGGCGCCTCGACGGCCCGGGAGGAGCGGGGCGGGCGGGCCGTCGCGCACGTACCGACGAGGCTTGCAGCTGGCCGCTCGACGTCCACCGTGGTGGTCGAGCGGCACCGTACGGACTGGAGGACCCATGGGTGATGCGCCGGGGGGTGCCGCGGGGACCGGCGCGCCGGCGCTGTCGCCGATGTGGAGCACCCGCGACCACGGCCCGCTCCCCTGGATGCTGCTGCTCCTGACGATCGTCGCCGGCACCGTGGACGCGGTCAGCATCCTCGCTCTCGGCCGTGTGTTCGTGGCCAACATGACCGGGAACGTCGTGTTCGTGGTCTTCGCCGCCGCGGGCGCCCCGGGCTTCTCCTTGAGCGCCTCGCTGTTCGCGCTGGCGGGATTCCTCCTCGGCGCCGGGATCGCCGGGGTGCTCATCGGCCGGTGCGGCGACCGGGCGCTGCTGCTGCGCGCCGGAGCCGCGCTCGAGGTCGTGCTCGCCGCGGGTGCCCTTGCCGCGGTTGCCGTCGCCGGCAACCACCTGGACCGCACCGACCAGGACCTCGTCGCCGCGCTGCTCGCGCTGGCGATGGGGATCCAGAACGCCGTGGCGCGCCGGCTCGCGGTCCCCGACCTCACGACGACGGTCCTCACGATGACCCTGACCGGCATCGCGGCCGACCTGCGCTCGCGCAACCGTGGTCCGGCGCTCGCACGGCGATTCCTGGCAGTGTCGACGATGCTCGTCGGCGCGGCGGCCGGCGCCGAGCTCGTCCTGCACGGCCGCATCGCCGCCGCGCTCGCGATCCCGGTCGCGCTCCTCGCGATCGTCGCCGTCGCCGCGACGGGGGCGGAGCGCGGTCCAGGGGCCTGGAAGGCGGGACCGCAGAAATAGCGGCGACCTAGAACCGTCGCATCGTGCCGGCGGCGCGGCGACAACGCCCGCCGCACCGGGACTGCCGCGCCGCCGCGTCCCGCCCCCCCCCCCCCCCCCCCC
>Ga0209415_10002302_pt1 | contig 35830 bp, 33 predicted proteins | sample PeaSoiSIISIP2007_FD_187696 | JGI IMG/M metagenome (GOLD analysis project Ga0209415, IMG submission 187696) | Peat soil microbial communities from Weissenstadt, Germany - SII-SIP-2007 (SPAdes) (version 2) | ecosystem: Environmental > Terrestrial > Soil > Wetlands > Peat | place: Germany... | reverse complement strand
GCCCAGGCGGCCTCCTCGAGCTTGTCCTGCTTGTCCTGGGCCCTGTACGCGCGCTGCGCGTGCTTGATCCCCTGCCACACGGATCCCGCCAAGCCCAGTGTGAACAGCCAGCCGAGCACGTCGGTCGCCTGGAACGCTGCGGCTAGGAGTGGAGCGGGGGGGTGGAGGTCCATGGTGTTAGACATGTCTATTTATGAGTCTTAATCAAGCTATTTTTCACCGACCCCGCGCCCCTCCACCCGAATCCGCGGCCACGCGGTTTCCCCGGATCCATGCGCTTGGACGCGTTGCCGAGCGCCCGCAGGATCCGGGGCCGGCCGCGGCAAGCATTGAAAAGTCCTCTCCGCGCGGCTATCAGACGCCGAGCATCACGGTGAGCAACGAACGCGAGATCGTCCTAGGTGTCGGGGGTTTCCTTGGTCACGACGCCAATGCCGCCCTGCTTGTCGACGGAAGCCTTGTCGCGGCCAACCAGGAGGAACGCTTCACGCGCCTAAAACACGACGGAAGCTTTCCGGTCCATGCCATCCGCGAATGCCTGGGCATCGCCGGTTTGGCGCCGGGCGACGTCACGGTATGCGTTTTCGCGGAGAAGCCGCTGCAGAGCATCCTCTTCGACCGGGCGAAGCGGCCCGGGAGCGCCGCCACCAGGGCGTTGGGACGGATACTGCCGGAGGACGCGGGGGGACCCTATAACCACAAGGCCCGGTCGCTGCTCCCGCGCGCCCGCTTCCTCTACGCCTGGCATCACCTCTCCCATGTCGCGGGAGCGTTCTACACGGCTCCGTTCTCGCGGGCGGCGTTCCTGTGCATCGACGGCAAGGGCGAGGACTACAGCGCCAGCGCAGGGGTCATTGACGACGCCGGGGCAAGGATCCTTTGGGAGCAGCCGTATGAGAACGGTCTGGGGCTATTCTACACGCTGATCACTCGGCACCTCGGTTTCTCGTCATACGGATCTGAATACAAGGTGATGGGGCTCGCCCCCTATGGGAAGCCCCGCTTCACCAAGGCCCTCTCGAGGCTTTTTTCGACCGACGACCACGGCGGCTTTCGCCTCCACGCCTCGGTGACATTCAGCCCCGCCGTGATGGCCGATTCGATCCAGCTGGTCACGGACGCCTCGGGGGTGCCGACCCGCAATGGCGGGGACCCTTTGGGTCCGGAGCATGTTGATCTCGCCGCCTCGCTTCAGAGGATCTTCGAGGACGAGGTCATCAAGATGGCGCGATTTGTCCGGGCGCAGACGGGCGAACGAAACCTGATCCTTTGCGGAGGATGCGCGCAAAACTGCGTCGTCGCCGGGCGGCTGCGCGCCGAGCGGATATTCGACCAGCTGTCTAATTCGCCCGTCGGAGGCGACATGGGCAGCGGTTTCGGGGCTGCCCTGCTCTACCTGCGGACGGCGCACCCGGGACGCAGGATCGGGATTGACGCCAGGGGATTCTACCTTGGATCGGAGCCCGGCGACGCCCCGGCCGGTGCAGCTCGGTGGCGCATCCCCTACACGGGCGGAGTGCATGAATTCATTGCGGGGCAGCTTGCCGAAGGCCGGACCGTGGGCTGGGTCCGGGGCCGGATGGAGCTCGGGGCCCGCGCGTTGGGCGCCCGGTCGATCCTTGCCGACCCCCGCCAGCCCGGCATGCAGTCGCGCCTCAATCTTGCCATCAAATTCAGGGAATCATTCCGGCCATTCGCCCCGGCAATACTGGCAGAGGACGTGGGGCAGTGGTTCGACTCCTCCGAGGAATCGCACTACATGAACTACACCGCACACCTCCTTCCGATGCGGCGCCGCTCGACTCCCACCTCATTCACCACCCTCAGGGAGCAGCTGGAATACCCGCGAAGTGAGATTCAAAGCGTGGTCCATGTCGATTTCTCGGCCCGGCTGCAGACAGTCGACCCCAAGGTGCACCCTGATTTCCACCGCCTGCTCCTCGCGTTCAAGGCTTTGACTGGCGTGCCGATCCTGATCAATACGAGCTTCAACGTGCGGGGCCAACCGATCGTGCGGACGGCCGCAGAGGCATGGGAATGCTTCCTCAACACGGACCTCGACCTGCTAGTCGTGAACGACGAAGTCTACAGCAATCCGCGCGAACGCAGCCGCGGGAAGAAGATCGCCTGGCTCGCACAGTTTTCGCAGACGGCCTGACCCAGGGCCGCCGCAAATCGATGAGTAAGTATCTTCGCCATCTTGCATTGCGCGCGATCGCGGGAATTCTTCGCATTGCAAGGGCTCCTGCGAGAGGCGGTTGGAAGCGGAGCCGGCGACGGGCGGATGACTTGCGCGGCATGTAGCCACCACACGCTTGCTGAGCCTCCCGAAACGGCGCCTCTGAGCCAGAGTCGGCCGTCATCTTCAGGCGCTGAGGGCTTGACCGTCCCGGGCGCGCGCCTAGAAGGAACGTTCGCAAAACGCGGGTGTAGTATAACGGCTATCACGTGAGCTTCCCAAGCTTGAAATCGGGGTTCGATTCCCCGCACCCGCACCAGATACATAAACTCATTCGGCGGCAATGATTCGCGGTTGATTGAAGTCGGTGACCTATCGCGCTCACACTCCGCGGCCCTGCAGATAACGACGAATTCCGTCATGGTCCCCAACCATCTGCACCTCCAGAACGTCGGCCGAACGCACAAAGACCGCTCGCACCGCGAGCCCAATTCGCACCTCGTACAGACCGGCTCGCAGCTGTCGAACCCCGATTCCCGCGTGGGCGTGCGGCCGCCCGAACACCTTCGGTAGCTCGCGCAAAGCCTCCAAGCAAGCCGCCTGAACGTCAGGAGGGAGCTTTTGGATCGCGGCGCAGGCGCGTCTTGTGAGAGCGACTCGAAGCATGGGGCAAAAAGTCCTCCAGCGAGATGAGCCGCCCATCGCGTCGCTCCCGTTCGGCCTCGGAGGAAATGCGGGCCGCATCCGCGTCCGCCTCGCTCTTCGTCAATCGGTATTCGGTCTCCATGTAATCGGCCGCCGTCACAGCTACAGGGCGGAGGGCGATAATGTCAGCCCCATCTACGATACCGATCTCTTCTCCTCTTTTTGCCCTGCGAAGCCACATGGAGAGGTTCTTCCGGGCTTCGGTCACAGTCAGCGTCTGCATCGGGTATTTATCGCGTCTCGTTGGCGACCTGTCAAGACCGCCATCGACGCTGAAGCCTCTCGGAATTGCGTCCCAGGCATTTGATCTCGCCAAGGGTGCCTTTGCGTTATCCATTCCACATTGCGCAGTGCCGCAAATGGAAACGCACCGTTTCACGGCGTTGTCTGCCAGAAGTCAGGGTAACAATTCCCGCAGGTTGAAGCTACATCGGGGTTCGATTCCCCGCACCCGCACCAATGCTGCTTTCGCCAATTCGCCGTCCGTTCTGATCTGATCCAGAATCCATTACCGGATCGCCCGCGCCGAAACGGAATCGGGCACCGCTGCCGCGCCTAACCGCGCTAACCCAATCCGGCCTCCAAAATGCGTAACAACGCCGTTACCGTTTGCCGTTCGCCTCGCGAGGCCGCTCCCATTGGCTGATCCCACCGGCACTCGCCGGGTGCAAAGGGGAAACGCGCAATGAAAACAACCAACGTGAAAACGCATCGCTTGAGCCGACAAGTCCTCGCGCCGCTAATGGGAATCGTAGCGCTCGGTTGTGGATCGAAGGGAACGTGTCAACAGTTCGACTTCGTACAAACCAACCTCGTGTCCGACATACCACACTTGGCGGCCGTCACCGACCCCGATTTGGTGAACCCATGGGGGATCGTGCATTCACCGACGAGCCCGTTCTGGATCGCCGACAACGGATCAGGACTGTCCACATTGTATACCGGAAGCGGCGCCAAGGTGCCTCTGACCGTGACCGTGCCGCCCCCAGGGGGCGCCCCGGGTCCGTCGGCACCGACCGGAATTGTGTTCAATCCCACGTCCGATTTCCAGGTCGCGGCTTCGAAGCCGGCGCACTTCATCTTCGATACCGAGGATGGGACGATCGCCGCGTGGGCCTCCGGCACCTCAGCCATCCTGGAGGTGGACAATTCGGGGAGCAGCGCGGTCTACAAGGGACTCGCACTGGCCAACAACGGGTCGGGGAATTTCCTGTATGCCTCCAACTTCCACGCCGGAACTGTGGACGTGTTCAACAGCAGTTTCACAAAGACGTCGCTTTCGGGCTCGTTTACCGATCCGTCGATGCCAGCCGGATACGCTCCGTTTGACATACAGAACCTGGGCGGGGACCTCTACGTCACGTACGCGAAGCAGAATGCGGCGAAGCACGACGATGTCGCGGGCCCCGGAAACGGGTACATCGACGTGTTCGACCTGAACGGAGACCTGCTGCGGCGCCTTGTCTCCAACGGGCCGCTCGACTCGCCCTGGGGCCTGACGATAGCTCCCACGGGATTCGGCACCTATGGCGGCGACCTGCTGGTGGGCAACTTTGGCGACGGAACCATCGACGTGTTCAATCCCCTGAACGGACATTTCATAAACACGCTGGACGGCCCGGGAAACGTGCCCGTGGTCATCCAAGGCCTGTGGGGTCTCGAATTTGGCAACGGAGCCTCGGGCGGCAGCGCTGATACGCTTTATTTCACTGCCGGCATTCCTGGTGGCGGCGCAGTCGAGGATCACGGCCTGTTTGGAAGCCTGGCAGCGGTGCAAGTGCCCGACCCCGCCGACACCGCAATGCTCCTCGGTCTCGCATTGGCCGGCTTGGGCGCACTCGCGTGGCGGCGCCGGATAGCCGGTTGCGCCGCCTAGCTGGCTGAGGCTCCGCCGGGAGAGCTGGCCAAGTGCGACCGGGCCGAGGTTGGCCGTTATCCTAAACCCGACGCCGGCGCGGTCCGCGTCCACGTTTAGCCACCGATTCTTCGCGGGAGCCGGTGATCGGGCTTCGATCCCCCGCTCCCGCACTACTCTTCAATAGGTGTGCCTCTGGCCCCACGCAACAAGGGGGCCTTCAAACCATTTCCATGAAATGGCGGCGGCGGCCCAGGTGGCGCCCAGAGCCAGTGCAACAAGGCCGAGCCCTCCGAGGGAATTCAGAGTAAAGCCGGGACCGCCAATCCACCGGATCAAGGCGCCGCCCAGCAGGCCGTGCCACAGGTATATGAAATAGGAATGCCGGCCGAGATGGACGATGGGCCGGAACTCGAGGCACCGCATGAGGCCCGGCGGCCGAAGCTTCGCCACTATTAGCACGATCAGGGTGAACACGCCTGCGATCAAGGGGTACCCGAAGAGTGCAAGAGCCGGCGAGCCCTGGGGAGGCTGGAGAAGGTCGAGGCCTCCGAGCAGCGATATGGCCAGCGCGAGCCATGTGCCCCAGTGGGCTGCAAGCCGGTTGAAGAACGGTCCCGCCGCCTCGCTGCGCACCGCCCATGCCGCCAGGACGCCGAGCGCGAGCGCGTCCATCCGAAAGGGGGTCAGCACGTGCAGGGAGAAATGCCCGGCCGGATACACGAGCAGCATCGCTGCGCGCGCCAGCTCCGCAGCCAGGACAAGCCCGGCGGCGAGCCAAGGGATCAAGGGCCGCGGAATCGCCCGCACCACCCACGGCGCCGTGAGGTAGAACTGCTCCTCCACGGCGAGGGTCCAAAGGACAGAGAGCGGAAGCCAGTCCCAGGCCTTCGCGAGCGCGAAAGCGAAGTTCGTGAGAAAGAGGGCGTAGACCCAGCCGGGAAAGAGATGAAAGGACCCGGGCAGGCGCCCGAGAATTGCCAAGGCGATCACCAGGAGCGTCGCGTAGTAGATCGGCAGGATGCGTACGGCCCGGCGCAGGTAGAACACGCCGATCAGCCGCGGCGACTTCCGATGGTCGATGAGAATGCCTCCGATAAAGAATCCCGAGAGAGTGAAGAAGAGGTCCACGCCGGCCCACGACATGCCGGTGCCGGCGCGCAGCCAGCCAAGCCACGAGCCGCGGCCGGGAGGGAGGTTCTGCTGCACGAAGTGGAGCCAGAGCACCCCGGCGATGGCGATGCCGCGAAGGCCGTCAAGCGCGTCGTTGCGCCCCGACGGGGCGCGCGGGTGCCGGGTCGATGGGACCTGCGGGTTCACCATGTCGGGGCCGTTCCTCTTGCGAGACGCAAGCGCTGCCCCTGCTTGGCCGCGGCCCCACATTCGGTGGGCGTGCGAGCGCCGGCGAGGCGCCTCGGGCCGCCGCGGCTAACTGTTTCTGGCAATGCAGGGCACCGCATCGGGCTCGAACCTAGGGCTCCTTCCTGTAGATCCGGCCCGCGACGCCCACACGGCGCTTCCTCTCCACGTAGTCCGGGGAGAACAGGCTGAGACGCGGGTCGCACATCGGGTGCGCCAGGCGGGCCAGCTCCAACAGGCTTTGGTAGAGTGCCAATGTCTGGTACCTCCGGTCCCTTGCCGCCGCGACCGCCCGCACGAATTCCGGATTTCCCCGCCTGTACTCCGGGGAAAACCATACCAGGAACGGCACCTCGTACATCGCATTGGTGGCGATCGCCTCGCTGCGGAACAGGTATATGTCCGGCGTGGAGTCATACACGTCCTCGGCGTGGTCGCTCACGTAGAGTAGGCAGCTCGCCTCGTGGCGCTGGCCGATCAGGTCAATTATCTCGGCGAGCACGTGGTCGGTGTAGCGAATCGAATTGTCATAGGTTGCAATCAGCCGCTCCTTCTGGCTGTCGCCGCGGAACACCGCGTACCTTGCGGGGTAGCGATCCTCGTAGCGAACATGGCTGCCGAAGAGATTCACGAATATGGCGTGGCTGCCAGGCGCAGACGCCGCCTGCCCGATCAATGGAAGCAGGCCCTCGTCGTAGGCTCCGTTCAGGAAGATGCGCTGGTCGGTTGACTGCACAAGGGCCGCGACCTCGACGTCGTTCGCGCCCTGGTTGTATTGCGCGGAAAGCCAGTGGGTCTTGTAGCCCGCGGCGGAAAAGAGCGGGAATACCGGGATTGAGAGGAAGTCCGTGTCGAACATCGCCCGCAGCACGGTCTGGGTCCCCACGCTTGGGGAGATGACATCCGAGAACAGAAGCACCTGGTCGCCCAATTTCCTGAGCTCAGGGTTTGTTTCGCGGGAATAGCCGTACAGGGACCAATGCCGCCGGCTAGCCGATTCTCCTATGACGACCACCACGAGTCTCGGGCTCAAGGCGCCCGGGACCGGCGCCGCGCCCCTGAATTTGTCGATGTGGTCCGCGATATTGCGGTAGGACTCCAGGTAGTAGGCGTGGGTGACGCGGTAGTTGTAATGGGTCGCGAGCAGAATCGTCACCGGATGGAACTTGTTGATGCCGACATCCGTGATCATCAGGGATGCCCCCGTCGACACTCGGACCCGGTGAAAGATTTGGCGCCCGTATTTGACTGCGTTGTGAATGCCGTACGCGCTAGCGAGAAGCCCCAGTAGGATCGCGGCCAGGGCGGCCCGGCGCCTCGGAAGTGCGGACCGGAAGTTTACCGCGATGCAGGCGGCAAATCCCGCAGCAAGGAACACGACCATGGCGATTGTGCCCGCGGAGAGGAACGCCTTTAGGAACCCCCATGCCTCGCGCGGGCTGGTCTGCATAAGCGCCGCGTGGGCGGTCATGTCCCATCGCGCCCCAATCGTCGCGGCCTGAAACCCGACGATCAACGTGGCCACGGCCATGACGCTGCCAACTGTCAGCACCCACGCACGCGACCAGGGCCGGTTCATCAGCAGGGCCGGGGCCAGCAGAAGAAAGGAGACGATCCCCTCGTAATAGGCAATGGGCGCAAAAAGCTTTACGTCCTCGTGGTTGCGAAAGAACAGGCACTGCTCGGGGACAAGCGCCAGGAGCCCGATCCCCGCCAACGAAAGAAGATAAGTAAGAGAGCCTGTCTCTGCCAATCGACGTGGCGGCATGGGGTGGCTCTCAGGTCATGGTAATTACCCGCGAAGGAGGTAAAAGAGCTCGCCAAATTGGGCGCCATCGTCAACACGCTTCCGGATGCGTGCACCACCGCATCCCGAGCGCTAGCGCTCCCGCAATAAGGCGCCATTGCCCGTGAGCGTCCTCGCCTATTGACTCAATGACCGCGCCCGCTGCGACCGTAGCCACTGTCGTCATTGCCTCCCACAATCCGCATCTCGGGCGCCTTCGGAAAACGCTTCAGGGGTTGAGGATGCAATCGGCGGCGGCGAGCACGTGGGAAACGCTTCTCGTTGACAACGCCTCGTCCGCGTTTCCCGCGGACGCCGACTACGCCGACTCCGCCCCAGCAAACCTCCGGGTGATTGGCGAGCCCAGGCTCGGGCTCACGTCGGCCAGGCTTGCAGGCATCCGGGCTGCCCAAGGCGCCCTCATCGTCCTTGTCGACGACGACAACGTCCTCGCTCCCGGCTATCTGGCGGAGGCCATGCGCCTATTCGCACGCGATCCGCGGCTCGGTGCCGCCGGAGGAAAATCGCTGCCGGAGTTCGAGGCGCCGCCCGCCCCCTGGCAGCGCGAATTTCTCCCTCTGCTCGCCGTGCGCGACCTCGGCGAAACCGAATTGGTTGCCCCATCGTTTCGGCCGGCTGGAGCGGCGCGCAATCAATACCCCCTGTGCGCCCCGATCGGCGCCGGCATGGTGGTGCGGCGGGAGGCCGCGCGGGCGTGGGCCGAGGGAGTCGAACGGGATCCGGACCGGCTGCGTCTTGATCGCGCGGGACTCGATCTCGCCTCGGGTGGCGACAACGACATCGTGATGACCGTCCTGGAGCATGGTTGGTCCGTGGGTTATTTTCCCAGCCTGGGCCTCGTTCATATCATTCCTTCCGCGCGCCTCGACCCGCGCTATCTGGCGCGGCTCAACCGCGCAATCCAGCGCTCCTGGGTTCAGGTCCTCGCCTCGCACGATGCCAATCCTTGGACGCCGATCGCCCCATGGACGGTGGCGCCGCGCAAGCTCAAGGCCTGGTGCGCCCATCGCGCCTGGAGGGGCCCGGCGTCCCGCATTCGCTGGCAGGGCGCCTGCGGGCATTTTGAGGGACGCGCGGCCATCCTCAAATGCTGAGAAAGGGCAAGACGGCTGCCCGGCTGCTCGCCCGGGGCGACCTGGCCGGACTTGCCCGGCAATTCCGCCTGAGTCTCCGGCTTCTGTGGGTCGCGCTGCATCGCGGCCGGCCGTTCGTTCACCGGCGCCTGGGGTTCGGCTTCCTGTGTTTTCCCGACGTGCATGATTCCGTCGAGATCTACCTGAAGGGAAGCCCTGATGCCATCGAGCTGTCCTTGTTGCGCGCATGGCTTGAGCCGGGCGACGCAGCGGTTGATGTCGGCGCCAACCTCGGCATCTACGCCGTCGCTGCCGCAAACTCGGTCCGCAGCCAAGGACGCGTGCTGGCCATTGAGCCCTCGCCGGATCTTAGTGAGCGGATGAGGCACGCCGTCAAACGCCTGGGGCTCGATTCCATGCGCATTTGCGAGGTTTGTGCCGGCGAAACGTCGGGCCGGACCGAGTTCTTCCTGGCGGACGGCCGGGACACGACAGCAGAGCAGTCCCGCCGCATAGATCCCGGGCACCTGGCCCGCTACCGAAGGATAACCGTGGAAATGGACACTCTAGACCACCTTGTCGCGGCACACGACTGCAGCGACTCCGCTTGCCTTCTTAAGCTTGATGTCGAGGGTGCGGAGGTGTTCGCGCTGCGTGGCGCGGGCGGCCTGCTCAGCGCGCCGGGGGCCGCCTTCTGGCTGGTCGAGATAAACCCCGCCGCTCTTCGACGGTTCGGCTCCGCCACCGCCGAGTTGCTCGCCCACTTTCCCCGGGAGAGGTTTGAGAACTGGCTGATACCCCAGTTTCCGCGCGTCCCGGGCCGCCCGGCTCCCCCGCGCCCGCTGGCCGATGATGAGCAATTCGAGGACGCGGTGTTCTACAACCTGGCCGCCCTGCCCCGCGCAGGCAGGTGGTCCGGCCGTGCCCGCCGGGTCCGGGAGCTGCTCATATCCAAGTGACCGCGCCCGGCCCAATGCTTTCCGTCGTGATCCCCGCCTACAACAGGCCGGATCCCCTCAAGTACACCCTGTGCAGCGTCGCGCGCGCGGCGTCCGTTCTTGGAGCGGGAGTGGACGTTCTGCTCGTCGACGATGGATCCAATCCCCCCCTGCAGGATCAACTGGGGAAGTTTGAAGCAGGCCTGGCGATCACCCATATTCGGCAGGCGAACCAGGGATCGATTGTGGCCCGCCTGACGGGCCTGTCCGCCTCGCGCGGCGCCTTTGTTCACTTTCTCGATTCGGACGACCTGGTGCACCCGGAGAAGTACGCGCGCCAGCTGGGCCTGATGCAGGAAGAGCAGGCGGATGTGAGCTACGCCGACCTAGGCACCGCGACCCTAGGTCCGGGTTACACTGTTGCCCATTACGAGCTGGCGGAGATCCTCGCCGTGGCAAGCGACGCCCCGCATTTCTTCACCTGCGTGCAAACGGCCCCCCACAGCCCTATCTACCGCCGCAGCTATCTGCAGCGAGCGCTTGAAGCCCCGTTGGTTCCCGCGATGCGCGCCATGGACCCCTCGGGCGACGTATGGCTCTACTACAACCTCGCCGTCTTTCCCGCAAGAATCGTCAAAGCCGATGGGCCGTTGAGCGCACCGGGCCCGCACGGCGAGGATCGCTACAGCCGGCATTGGGAGAACCTCGGCGTGGCCTCGCTCCTGATCATGGAGGCCTTCATGCGCGCCTGTCCGCGCACGGGCGCGACGGCCGCGGCGCGACAGGTTGTTGGCGAGGCGGCTTTCCGCGCCTGGCGCCGCCTGCCGCGCGGCTTTCACGATGGCTTCGCGCGCCGGATGTTGAACATCTTTCGGGAGGCGCCGCGGGGCGAGCCGGCCAAGCTGGGCACGCCTGCCTTTGCGCGCCTGGCGCGCTTAGTCGGCCCGATGTCCGCGGCGCGCCTCCTTCGCGCGTGGCGCGCCCAGCCCTACTCCCGGGTGCGGACGCTGTCCGTCGAGGCCTACAACCGGCTGTTTGCCGATTTCGAGCCACTCAGATGAAGATGCCCCTGCGCGCCCATCTAGGCCCCGCTCTCTATCACATTTGGCACCGGCCGACCGGCCTGCTGCGGCGCTGCCTGAGAGAAGGGGGGCCGCTTGAGCAGCGCCGCACGGCCCAGGGGCGCAGGGAAATGGAGGCCGCGGCAGCCCAGCTTCCCGGATTGCCCGCATCCGCAGCGACTCCCGTCGCGCTCCACGTGGTCACCGGCCAGGGATTCTGGTATCAGACGGCATTTTGCCTCTGGAGCTTCGCCCGCCACTCGAAGCGACCCATCGCGCCCGTCATCTATGACGACGGCACTCTAGGCGACAAGGTGCGCGAGCCCCTCTCGCGCACATTTCCCCTCGCCCAGTTTGTCGAACAGGGCGACACCATTGCTCGCCTCGACGCGCACCTGCCCGCAAGTCGCTTTCCGTCGCTGCGCGAGCGCTGGCTGAATTATCCCCACATCCGCAAGATCATCGATCCCCACATCGGCCGCGGAGGCTGGAAACTCGTGATCGATTCCGACCTGCTATTCTTCCGGCGGCCCGACTTCCTGCTGGACTGGCTTGACGGCCCCGCATGCCCGCTGCACGCGGTGGACTGTCAAACCTCGTATGGCTACCCGCGATCCGTCCTGGAGGGGCTCGCCGGCCGTCCGGTCGGTGACCTTGTCAATGTCGGGCTCACCGGCCTCGACGGCGGCGATATCGAATGGGATCTCCTCGAGCGCTGGTGCCGGGGGCTCAGGGCGCAGGCGGGAGACAGCTATTACCTTGAACAGGCTCTTGTCGCCATGCTCGTGGCGGGGCGAAGCTGCGCCGTCGCCCCTCCCGCGGACTATGTCACCTTCCCGCGGCCGCCGGAGGCCAACGCCTGCCGAGCAGTGATGCACCATTACGTCGCGGAGTCGAAGCGGTGGTATTTTCAGGCCAACTGGCGCCGAGCGCTCGCCTCGCCCGCATGAATGAGCCATGAATCCCGTGATCAGCGTCATCGTTCCCTGCTTCAACGCGCAATCCTGGGTTGGCGCTGCGATAGAGTCGGCGCTAGCGCAGGACGGGCCGGAGCTTGAGGTCATTGCAATCAACGACGGCTCGACGGATGGCAGCCTCTCGGTGCTGGAGCGCTACACCGGGCCCAGGGTGCGCGTGATTGACCAGCCCAATCGCGGAAGCGCAGCCGCGCGAAACGCGGGGCTGGGCGCCGCCAGGGGCAAGTACATCCAGTTCCTGGACGCCGACGACTTGCTCGCGCCCGCGAAGATCGCCAACCAGGTCTCGCTCCTGGCCGGGCGCGGACCCGACACCGTCGCCACCTCGCGCTGGGCGCGCTTCAAGGGCAATCCCTCGGAGGCAGTTGCAGCCGAGTCGCCGTTGTATCGCGACATCTCGCCAATTGACTTTCTTCTGCTTCACACCGGGGAGGGACACATGATGCATCCCGGCGCCTGGCTGGTGCCGTCGGCCGTGGCGAGACGCGCCGGTCCGTGGAACGAGTCGCTTTCCCTCAATGACGACGGGGAATATTTCGCCAGGGTCGCCCTCGCCTCGAGCACGATCGTCCATTCGGCCAACTCACTGGTGCTGTATCGGTCGGGACTCTCCGGCAGCCTGAGCGGACGGAGTGATCGCAGGTCGCTTGAATCGATGTACCGATCCTGCGAGCAGGTGGCAGACCATCTTAGGGGCGCGGAAGATTCCCCGCGCGTGCGCCGTGCGCTTGCGGACTATTTCCAGCGGCTTGCCTACGAGGTCTACCCCGCCGCGCCGGACCTTTTCAGGCGCGCCGAGGCTCGGGCGCGCGCGCTAGGCGGCTCCGCCGTGCTCCCCCCCATGGGCCGGCGCCAAGCCTGGTTGGCGCGTCTTGTCGGGTGGCGTCTCGCCCGGCGCGCCGCGTCCTATTTTCCATGGTGAGCGCCTTTCCATGCCAACTTGCCGCGCCGCGCCTCTTTGACTGGCCCGTCCTCCTGCAGGCCTTCGACGCGCTGCATTCGAACGGAGCAATGGTCTTCCGCAAGCCCGGCCGCGCCCAGGCCGCCGTTCCGGCAAGCACGCCCTTCGCGATAATTGAGCCGGTGCGCGAGCGGGCGCTCTCGGGCCGCCTCCTGCTCGTGCTGCAGGTCCTAGCAGATTTAGCGCAGACCCGGCGCTCCGCCCCGGCCGGCCTGGCACAACGATGATCCGTTCGGTGCGAGGGTTGCCTGACGCCATTGGATTACGGAAGCTTCCGAAGCTGCGGATCTTCCTGAAACACGCGCACTCTCTAGCGATCGATCCGTTTGATCGGGGGCGGCGGGTGCCGCTCAACATCGGGATCGCCCTGCATATGCCGACGTACTTCGCGACCGCGGCCTGGTCCAATTACGAGGAGGGCGCGATGAGCGCCTGTTTGCAGTGGCTTCGGCGCCATCCCGACGCGGTGCTGGCGGACGTCGGGTGTTCGATCGCAATCTACAGTCTGATGGCCCTCCAGGTGTCGCCCCGGGCGCGGGTCTTTGCCTTTGACGCCGACAAGATTTCTCTCAAGGCGACCGCTGAATTCTGCCGCTTTGCCGACACGAGCCGCCTGGCTCTGGTTCACGGGTTCGTCACCGACCGCGAGGCCCCCGGTGTGACCCTTGCGATGGCGCTCGCCGCAACCCGCGAAATGCTGGCCACTCCGGGGCTTCAATCGGAGCCGACCGCAGCGCGATACCTTTGCCTGGACCGCCCCGAACCCGACGAGGCCATCCCGCGAAACTCGATAGACGGCCTGCTGCAGGGCGAATTTCCCGCCGGGGTCCCGATGATGATCAAGATCGACGTCGAGGGAGCCGAATTAATTGTGCTTCGCGGAGCCGCCAAGCTCCTGAGCAAACACCGGCCGGCGATCCTGCTCAGCGTTCACCCCCAGTTCCTGGCGTCATTCCAGCAAACCGTCGGCGACATCGCAGCCTTCCTGAGCGACCATGGCTACCGTTGGACCAACCTGACTACCGACCACGAGGAGCATTGGTGGTGCGAGGCGATCGGAACGGCAGAATCCGGGCCGAAGACCTCTTCAGCATGAGTGTCGTCATTTCACACCCCAGCGTCGCCCCCTTCGTGCAGCAGGCGGCGCGCGCGATCTTCGAGCAGGGCCAGCTCGATCGCTTCCTGACGACGGTGCGCGACGACCCGGGCAGCTTCGCGCAGCGACTGACATGCGGGCTCGGGCGCATGGCGGGCCGCGACCTGCGCGCGCAATTCCACCGGCGGGCCGTGACCGAGGTGCCGGTGGACAAGGTCGAATCGCATCCGTGGGGTGAGCTGCTGCGCCTCGCTGCCGGGGCGATGGACCGCGACGGCAGGCTGACGGATTACGTGTGGCAGCGCACGGAGAACGCCTTCGACCGCCTCGTGGCGGGCAGGCTTCATCGCGGGCTGACGGGAGTCTACGGCTTCGAGCACAGTTCGCGCCTCACATTCGAGAGGGCCCGCGGCCTCGGTCTCAGGATCGCCTACGACACGCCCGCGCCTGAGCCGCGCTTTGTGCGGCAAATCCTCGAGGCCGAGGCCGACCGCTTTCCCGAGCTGCGCACCCCTTATCACCGCTACACCGCCAAATTGGAAGAGCAGCGCATCGCGCACCGCCATGCGGAATGGCGTTGCGCCGATGTTGTCATCGCCGCCTCTGATTACACCAAGCAGAGCTTTGCCAGATCCGGATTCGATTCAGGCAAGGTGCGCATTGTTCCCTACGGCGCGCCAGAAATCAGTGAGCGCGATCATTCGCTTCTCGGCGGCTCCGCCCCCGGCGGGCCGCTCGCCTTCCTCTGGGCCGGCACTTTCAGTATCCGCAAGGGGGCCCACTACCTGATCGAGGCGTGGAGGGCCGGCGATTTCGGGCGCCACGCCCGCCTCAGGGTATTCGGGGCGGTTGCGATTCCGGACCGCGTGCTCAGGCCGCTGCCCGAAGGCGTCGAGTTGGAGGGATCGATCGCCCGCTCCGACCTGATGCAGAGGTACCGCGAATGCGATGTTCTCATGTTTCCGACCTTGTGCGACGGCTTCGGCATGGTCGTGACCGAGGCATGGTCGTCCGGGCTGCCGGTCATCACCACTTCATGCGCAGGCGCGGCCGAACTCCTGAAGCCGGGCCAGAATGGAATCATTATCCGCGCCGGCGACGCGGGCGCCATCGCGGAGTCGATAGGCTGGTGCCTCTCCCACCGGACGGAGCTTCGCGCAATGCGTGAATCCGCCCTCTCCACCGCCGCGAACTGGCAGTGGGCCGACTACCGGCGCGCGCTTGCCGGCGCATTGCGCAGCGCCAATCTCTTCGGCCCCGCCTCATGAGCAACGCCGCACCGCTAATCTGCCTCATCACGCCGGGCCATGTGGCCTCGACGCCGCGCCTCGTGAAGGAGGCCGACGCGTTGATCGAGGCCGGGTACCGGGTCCATGTGGTCGCCGGACGGCATTTTGCGCCCGTTGAGCCGCTCGACGCCGATATCGTCAGCTCGGCGCGATGGCCGTGCACCCGGCTCGAATACGGCTCCGGCGCCGGGGCGCTCGCCCGCAAGATCCTGCGCCGCTTCGCGCGCCGGCTGGTCGTCCATCCGCCCTTTGCCACCGTAAGGGTCGCCGCCAGGGCAAGCCATGCCGAGGCCCTGCGGCTGGGCGCGGTCGGGGCCAGCCTTCACGCCCAGCTTTATATCGGGCACTGCCTGCCCGCGTTGCCGGCGGCGGCGCTGGCGGCCCAAGTCCGCGGCGCCGCATACGGCTTCGACGCCGAGGATTTCCACGACACCGAGACCGACTCGGTCATGAACGACGCCGCAGCACGCGCCACGGCGCGCACGCTCCAGGCCAAGCTGCTTGCCGGCTGCGCCCACCTCACCGCCGCATCCCCGCTCATAAGCCGCCAATACGCGGAGGCTTACCACGTGGAGCCGCGCACCGTGCTCAATGTCTTTCCACGCTCGCAGGCGCCATCGGCGGCCGTCGATCCCGGCCCCGTCTCCGACCGCAGGCCCGCCAAGATCTACTGGTTCTCACAGACCATTGGCCCCGGTCGCGGCTTGGAGGCCGTGCTGGGCGTTCTCGGCCGGATGCAAACCCCGGCTGAACTGCACCTGCGCGGCTTCCCCGCGGCCGGTTACCCCGCGCTCTTGCAGGCAATCGCGACCCGTGCCGGCGTGACGCGCCCGGTCCGCTTCATGGAGCCCGGGCGACCCTCCGAGATGGCCCGGCTCGCCGCAGGGGCCGACCTTGGACTCTCCGTGGAGCTGGCGCTGCCGCCAAACCGCAACCTGTGCCTAACAAACAAGGTATTCGTCTACCTGCTCGCCGGTATCCCGCAGCTTCTCTCGGACACGGCGGCACAAAGCGCGCTCGCGCCTGAACTCGGAGTGGCCGCGATCCTCGCCGACCTCGCCCAGCCGGACGCCGCCGCCCGCCAGCTCGATCGGTTCTTTGCCGATCCCGCGCGCGTCGCAGCCGCGCGGCGCACGGCCTGGAATCTTGCCGTACGGCGATACTGCTGGGACGTGGAGAAATCGCAGTTTCTCGAATCGGTCCAAGCTGTCTTGCCGCTTGCCTGAGGACGCCTCGGCCGCCGAATTCCTGAGTATGTTGACCCCACGTTCGGCACGCGCGTCGTTGCGGAGGACCTGTTGCCTGCTCGCGGAACAAGGCATGCCGCGGATCACTGTCTCTTGCGCCGGGCAAGAGTCCACCAGGTGAGCAGCAACCTTCCATTCAGTTTCGCCGTTGGACGGATGCTCATGCGGGTGCGCCCGGCCCCGCTCGCGTCCCTTGTCAAGCGGCTGCTCCGGATCCGCCGCTGCGAAATCGCGACGAGGGAGGGAAAGTTCTGGGTCGACCCTGCGAGCTATGCCGGCCTTGAGCTGGCCGACAGCGGCGTCTACGACCCGGCCACCCTTGCCGTGATCCACCGGCTGGTCCGGCCGGGCGACACGTTCATCGACGTCGGGGCGAACGAGGGTTACTTCACGGTCGTCGCCAGCCGGCTCGTCGGCCGCGCGGGCCGGGTGATTGCCGTCGAGCCCCAGCTGCGGCTGGAGCCCGTGCTCGCGAAGAACCTGGCCCTGAACCTCTGCACCAACGTGGCCGTCATCCAGGCGGCAATCTCGGACCGCTCCGGAACCTCCGTGCTCCACCTGACCCCGGACATGAACAACGCAGCCACCGGCCTCGCTGCGCCGACCCGCTACCGCCTCGCGACCCAGCCCACACCGCTCATGACCCTCGCTGACCTGTTGGCGAGGGCCCCCGGGGAGCCCCCGGTGGTTAAGATGGACATCGAGAGTTTCGAGCACGAGGCCATCCACGGCAGCGAAGCCCTGTTTCGTGCGGGCGCCGTTCGCGCCCTCATCCTGGAGCTGCATTACGACATGTTGCGCAAGCGAGGTCTCGATGTTGAGGCTGTGCCGCGGTTGCTTCGAGCGAGCGGGTACGAGCAGGAGGCCCACTGCAGCGGCATCGTCTGGGCCCGTCCCGGCACCCTTCCTTAGCAGGAATCCGTCCCTCCGCGGGCCCATGATTGCCGGTCACCTCAACGGCGCCGGCGGCGGCTCCGTTGTTGTGTCCGCCCCCGTTGCCAGCTTGCCTTCCCAGGCGTGATCGCGAAGCCAAGCCTCGTGGATCGGTTTTTTCGAGCCTATGCAAGGACGGGTTGGCGCGGCTTCATCCGCCTATGGGAGCTGAGCGGACGCGACCTTGACACGACCCTGCGCGCCATGACGTCGAAGGGAACGGTCTTTGAGCTTTCGCCATTCTCCTACATTGACGCCATTGTCCTTCGGGAGGGCTACTACGAGTCCGAAGTCGTTGACGCCATCGTGTCCAGCCTAGGCGACGGCGTTCTGTGGGACATCGGGGCGAATTTCGGCCTGCATGGCCTCACTGCGAAGTTCCTCCGGCCCGCGGCCCGTGTCGTCTGCTTCGAGCCTTCAGCTGAAATGCTCGGCCGACTCCGGCGCAACCGCGCGCTCAACGACCTCGACGTTGAAATCTTCAACGTGGCCCTTTCAAACCGCACGGGATTCCAAGAGCTCTTTCTGGGGCCCCCGGGCAATCCCGGGATGTCGACGCTGTCTCCCTGGTCGGGGGCGGCCTACGCTGGCACCTCACTCGTTCCCGTTTCGCGCGGCGACGATCTGGTTAAACAAGGGCTCGCGCCGTCGCCTACCGTGATGAAGCTCGACGTCGAGGGCCACGAGCTTTCCGCGCTGGAGGGATTAGCGACGGTGCTTCACTTGCCCTCGTTGAGGGTCGTTGTGTTCGAGGACTCGCGCGACGGGGACACGGCCGTGAGGGCGTTTTTGAGGGAGGCCGGGTTCACCTGTGAATCTCTGGACCGTCGGGAGAGCTCCAAACATGCGCTGGAGAACTTCGTCGCGCGCAGGGCGACGGACCCCTAGCTTCTTCCCAAGCGCCGAAAAAGGTCCATTGATTCGGCAAGCCGACGGCTTTCGCGCCTGCCGCGGCCGCAGCCTATAGGCCAGATTCCGGCGCGGCTGCGCAACGGCGAACCATTGCCATCCGCGCCCCGTCCCTGATATCTGGAGTGGACCCAATTCCCGTGCGGCGCCCGGGACTATATTGAAACCGGCAGCCGAACCAAATACGGTACCCCATGCGCGCCAGCTTGCTGTTCAACCCCTTTTACGTCGTGGAGAGGCTTGGCGCGGCATCGAGGCAGCGCCGCCGCCGCCGCCGCCTGCGGGGCACGCCCGCGGCAAAGCTCTCCCCGGGGCACATCGACAGTCTGGAACTGCTGGAAATGCTCCGCGTGCGCCCGCCGCGCGTGATTCACGACATCGGGGCGAACGTCGGCACGTGGACCTGTCTCGCAAAGTCGATCTTCCCGGGCGCGGCAGTCGAGGCCTTTGAACCGCTCGAGGAGCACGTGGCGCGATTCCGGCAATGGACGGCGCCGTGGCCGGACGTCCGCCTGCACCTGGTCGCCCTTGGGCCACGGAATGGCGTGGTCGCACTCGAGGTCACGGACTTCTCCGATGCCTCGAGCGTCCTGCCACTCGCGGAGGAAGGCCGGAAGACCTTCAACATCGCCCCGGCTGGGCGTCGGCAGGTGCCTATGGCGAACCTGGACGGCATGGTCGCCGCCGGGACGGTGCGCGCGCCCGATCTGCTGAAGCTCGACATCCAAGGTTACGAACTCGAGGCCCTGAGGGGCGCGGAGCGGAGCCTGCAGGCCGCGCAGGCCGTCATTTGCGAGGTAAGCTTCCGCCGCTTCTATGAGGGCCAGGCCCTTTTCCCGGAGGTCCTGGCCCATCTGTGCGATCGGGGGTTCCGGCTCCATGCCTTTGGGTCCGGCCTCAATCCCGGTGAGCCGCTGGCCCAGGTGGACGCGATGTTTCTCAAGCCGTGAGCCGCTTGCGGAACCAATGAGTCGCCCGCTTAGCAGCCTTCGAGGAACCCGGCTTTGGGGCCGCCTGCGGGACCTTCGCTATCTTCACCGAAACCGCGCCAAACGCAGGTTCCTGTCCGGGTTCATCGGGAGGAGGGACCTGGTTTTCGACATCGGGGCCAACGTTGGACACTATACCCTTTTGGCAAGGAGCCTGGGAGCCGAAGTCGTGGCGGTCGAGCCCCAGGCAGCCATCGCGGCCGAGCTGCGGCGCCGCTTTGGAGGGTCGCCTAAGGTGCACGTGATTCAGTGCGCCCTGGGTTCATCGCCTGGAACCGCCACCCTCCACAAGACGGCTGACCTGTCGGAGGTCGCCTCGCTGCGCCGCGACGTCGGGGAACTGAGCCGCTTTGCCGAGCGCCATTCATTCTCGCTGACCGAATCGGTCGAGGTGAGGACGCTCGAGGAACTGATGGCGCATTATGGCAGACCGAGTTTCTGCAAGATCGACGTCGAGGGCCACGAGAGCTCGGTGCTGGCCGGGCTCAGGAGCACAATCGCCAAGCTGAGCTTTGAGTTCAATCGCGAGTACCGGGATGACGCCGGCCGCTGCCTGGCTCTGCTGTCGGCACTCGGACCCTATCGCTTCAATTACGCGCTGGGCGAAGACAGCTGCCTCGCCGAAGCGGGCTGGCTGGGCCCCGAACAGCTCGAGAGCGCCCTCTGGGCCCGCCCAGATCCCCTCCTATGGGGCGACATCTATGCGCGAATCGACCCCTAGGCAGAACGCCCTGAAGGGGATTCGTCCCTGCGGCCGGGCAAGACCATGACCAGGCCTCTCCGGATCTTTCTCTGCTGCCAGCAGGACCTGAAGCCGCATCCTGTCCCCGAATACAGGTTCTGGGCGATGTCGTTTCGCGCCGCCTTCGCGGAGGCGGGCCATGCCTGCCTCGAGGCGCCCGGATGCGACTGGGCGGAGGGCCTTGCACCCCAGCCGCCCGAAATGCTCGCGGCGTGGCGCGAGGCCACCTGGCAGCGCGCGGTTGAATGGATCCGCCGCGAGCACGCCCAGCGGCCGGTCGACCTTTTTCTCTCGTACCTGTATCCGGGCCAGGTGCAGGCCGGGGGCTTGGCCGAACTGCGCTCCCTGGGAATCCCGTGCGTCAACTATTTCTGCGACAACGTGCGCTTGTTCCGTCGGGTGCCCGCGGACTACCGCGGATTTGATCTTAACTGGGTTCCCGAGGCCGCCGGGCTGGAGCTCTACCGCCTCGCGGGACTGCCCTTTCTCCACGCTCCCATGGCGTGCTGGGTGGCGCCGCAATGGCGCACGCAGCCCGCGGCCGAGACCCTCCCCCCGACATTTGTCGGCACGCGCGACGAGCAGCGCGAGCGCCTATTCGCGCGCGCCTATGAACTTGGACTGGAGATGGATTTGCGCGGCATGGGCTGGGCTGGAGAAGCGGCGCCGTGGACTAGCCCGCCGCCGGGCCGAGGATTCAAGCTCGTGGCCAACCAGTGGGAATTCGCCTCCCAAAAGGGAGTGTCGGCGCTCGCGCGCAAGCTCGCACGAAGGCTCTTTCCGCCCGAGCCGATCGCCTGCGACTTCGCCTCCAGAACCAAGGCGCCGTGCCTCGGAGACGAGTATTGGCGCGTGCTCCGGGAATGCCGGGTGTGCGTCGGTGTGAACCGGTATCCGAGCCCGCGCAGGCCCCTCGACCGGCCCGATTGCTACTCCAGGCTCCGCGATCTCGAGGCCCCCATGGCCGGGGCCGCGTACCTGACGGAATTCGCTCCCGGGCTGGACGAGCTCTACGAGATCGGACGGGAGATTGAGGTGTACCGGGACGCCGGCGAATTGACTGACAAAGTGGCGTCGCTGGAGCGCGACGAGCCGCGCCGCCGCTTGCTGCGCGCCAAGGGCCAGCGCCGTGCGCTCGGCGAGCACGGCATCGCGCAGACAATCTCGAGGATCGCCCGGCAGCTGGGAATCGCGTGACGGGACCCGCCGGCGCCAATGGCGTCAGCGGAAAGCCCGGCGGCCCTCCAGGGCGCTCTTCAGGGTCACCGAGTCGGCAAAGAGCACGCCGCCGCCGCTCGGGATCCCGAAGCCGATCCGCGTCACGCGCACATTGTGCCCCGGCGGAAGGTGATCCAGAAGATAGTGACATGTCGCCTCGCCCTCCACGTCATTTGGCAATGCCAGCACGATCTCGTCGACCTCGCCGGACTCGATGCGCGCAAGAAGGCTCGAGATGTTGAGGTCGTCCGGCCCGACCCCGTGCAGCGGGGAAAGCTTGCCGTGAAGGACATGGTAGCCGGCCTTCCACGATCCGCTCCTCTCGATGGCGACAAGGTCGGGCACGTTTTCCACCAGGCAGACAGAGCGGTGGTCGCGCTTGGCGTCGGAGCACACGGCGCACAGGGCCTCCTCGCTCATGTTGCCGCACCGGCTGCAGCGCTGGATCGAGCGCGACGCCTCCCCGAGCGCATCGACGAGCGCCTTTAGCTGTTCAGGCTTGCCGATGAGCAGATGAAGCGCGATCCGCTCCGAGGATCGGTAGCCGATCCCTGGAAGCTTCCGAAGGGCCTGTTGAAGCTTGTCGAAGGCGGCCGTCACGCCAGTCAGAAGATCCCCGGCATCTGAAACGCCGATGTCACCTTTTGCATTTCGCTGTCATTCAACTCCTTGGCCTGCTTCGCAGCGTCCTGAATGGCGGCGAGCACCGTGTCGGATACAAGCTTTGCATCCTCCTTGAGGAACTCCGGGTCGAGCGAAAGCGCGAGGAACTTGCCCGAAGCGCTTACCTTGACCTTAACGGCGCCCCCTCCCGCCGCCACCTCGATCTCGCGGGCCTCCAGCTGGGCTTGAAGCGCCTCGATGGAGCGCTGCATCTTCTGCGCCTGTTTGAGGAGTTTTCCCACGCCTGCCATTGGAGCGAAGCTTGCGCGTTGCGAAGGAAATAACGAGGCGTTTTTGCGAAATTTTCCGTGAGGTCGCCCGTTCGACTGTGTTAGATGGCCGCATGCCCGCGCCCACCGTGCTCGTGATTCTCGCCGACGGCTTCGAGGAGGTCGAGGCGGTGACTCCCATTGACATTCTCCGGCGAGCGGGGGCCGAGGTCACGGTCGCGGCTCTGGGCGACGGGATCCACGTGACCGGCCGCAGCGGATTGACCCTCCACGCCGACACGACGCTGGCGGCGACCGAAGGCTCGCCCTTCGACTGCGTCGTCCTTCCCGGGGGGCCCGGCACGGCCCGGCTCCGCGCGGATCCGCGCGTCGCCGGCTGCGTCAGGCTGCAGCGCGATCGCGGCGGATGGATTGCGGCGATCTGCGCCGCCCCGGTCGTGCTCAGGGACGCCGGAGTGCTCGAGGGCCGCCGGCACACGGCCCATTTCTCCGTCGCAGCCGAGTTGCCGGAGGCCCTTCTCGGCGAACGCGTCGTGGCCGACGGCCGGCTGGTCACCTCGCGCGGCGCCGGGACGGCCGTCGACTTTGGGCTTATGCTCGTGGAGAAGCTTTTCACGCGCGAGAGGGCATCGGACATCGCGCGATCGGTCTGTGCGTGAAAATACGCTCCCCTGAAGGGTTGCGCACGGGGAAACGCGTAGTTGTTATCTTGATTCGGTAGGGTGCCACCCGACCGACCCCATGGGCGACCCAATCCGGTCCACTGTCGTCGCTGCCAGCGGAAGCGACGGGGCGAAGCATTTTCCAAAGCCATGTGCGGCATCGCCGGATTTGTAGACCCCGCAACCGCCTCCGGCGCCCGCGAGGAGGCCGTCCTGCGGATGTGCTCGGCGATGGTTCACCGGGGCCCTGACGACTCCGGCATCGCGTCCCGAGGCCCGGCGACTATCGGAATGCGCCGCCTTTCCATTTTCGACCCGGCCAATGGCCACCAGCCGATGGCGACGCCGGACGGACGGCACACCCTCGTCTTCAACGGCGCCATCTACAATTTCCGCTCCCTCCAGGGGGAGCTCGAGTCCGCCGGCTGGGCGTTCCGCACAAGGTGCGACACGGAGGTGCTGCTTGCCGCCCTCGCCCAGTGGGGCGAAGGCGCCCTCGGGAGGCTGCGCGGCATGTACGCCTTCGCCCTGTGGGACTCTGCCGACGAGTCGCTCTTCGCCGCGCGCGATCCGTTTGGAATAAAGCCCCTCTACTTCAGCCGCGAGGGCGGGCGCCTCGTCTTCGCCTCCGAGGTGGCTGCGCTCCTAGCATCGGGCGCCGTCGCTGCGGAAATCGACCCCGTGTCGGTGGCCGATTACCTCGCGTGGTTCGCGGTGCCGGCGCCGCGCACGATCTACCGCGGTGTCCTGAGTCTCCAGCCCGGCGAGTGCCTTCGGTTCCGCCGCGGGCGGCTCGAGACCCGCGAGGCTTGGACGTTCAGGTCCATTCCGGCCGACCTCGCGCCGTGCGCGTCTCGGGGCGAATTTGTGCGCGGCCTGCGCGCGCGGCTGGACGACGCCATCCGGGCCCACATGATCGCGGACGTGCCCGTGGGGGCGTTCCTGTCGGGCGGGCTCGATTCGGCCGCGATCGCCGGGCTCATGTCGCGGGCGACGGGCGGCGCGCTCAGGACCTTCTCGATCGGATTCCAGGAGCGCGATTTCTCGGAGGCCGAGGAAGCGGAGGCGAGCGCGCGGCATTTCGGCGCGGTCCACCACACGCGGATTGTCACGGGGGCCGAGGTGGCACGCGATCTGGGCAAGTTCATTTCCTCCTGCGACCAGCCCACGGGCGACGGCGTAAACACGTATTACGCGAGCCAGGCGGCCCAGGCGGGGGGGGTCAAGGTCGCCCTCTCCGGGCTTGGAGGCGACGAGCTCTTCGGGGGCTATCCGTCGTTTCGCACCCTCCCGATGCTGGCGCGCCGGCTGCCGATCTGGAGGCGCCTGCCGGCTCCCCTGCGCTCGATCCTCGCAGGCTGCCTCGGCATCGGCGGGACGCGGGCCCGGAAGCTGTCGGACATCCTGCGCAGTGCGCGGGACCCCCACGAGATTGCGGCGCTTCAGCGCCGCGTGTTCCCTGAGGGCAGGCGCCGCTCGATGCTGGCGCCCGACGTCCTCGCCCAGGTTCAGGGACCCGCGCCGTTTCACCCCCGCCTTGCTGACCTCCGCGCGGACGTCGGCGCGCAGGATCTATTCTCCCTGGCGAGCGCCTGGGAAATGCGCACATACATGGCCGATGTTCTCCTGCGCGACAGCGACGTCATGAGCATGCGTCATTCCCTGGAGCTGCGGGTCCCGTTCATCGACCGACCCCTGGTCGAGTGGATCTGGCGCCAGCCGGCCCGCTTCCGGGACGATCGCCTCAGCCCAAAAGCCGCGCTCGCCGAGGCGGTCGCAGACGTCCTGCCGCCGGGTCTCGCCAGTCGCAGGAAGCGGGGGTTCACGCTCCCATTTCCGGTCTGGATGCGCAAGGAGCTCCGCCCTTTCCTGGAGGAAACGTTCGCATCCGCCAGCATCGCCCGAAGCGGGCTGTTCTCGGCCGGCCCCATCCAGGCGCTCTGGAGGGGTTTTGTATCGGGCGGAGACGACCGGGAATGGTCGCGCGTCTGGAGTCTCGCCGTTTTGATCGCGTTCGTGAATAAGAAGCGGGCGGACGGCCCGTCCCAGGGACCCTCGACGCCCTGAACCGACGTGGACTACCTTCTGCTCACGCCAGACCTGTTCACCGGCGACGGCGGCATCAGCCGCATGCTCCGGCTTTATCTGAAGGCCCTGTGCGAGCTCTCGGGCCAGGACGACGCCGTGCGCCTCCTGTCGCTCAACGACCAGCTTCTTGATTCGACCGACCTGCGCCGCTACTCCAACCGCGAGCTTGTCGAATGGGAGGTCTGCAGCCGCAACAAGGTCAGGTTCTGCGAGGCGGCGCTTCGCATGGGCGTGCGTTCGACAAAGATCGTCTGCGGGCACGTCGCCCAGCTGCCTCTCGCGTGGGCGGCTTGCAGGTTCTCTCAGCGCAAGTCCTATTACCTGGTCGCTCACGGAATCGAGGTATGGCGCCCCTTCACCTTCCTCGAGCGGCGCGCCCTCCTCGGGGCCCGTCTTGTCCTCTGCGTGAGCGAGTTCACACGGCGCCAGCTGCTCGAGAACTGCCCCGTCCCGGCTGAGCGGACGGCCATCCTTCCCAATGCGCTTGACCCCCGCCTCGACCCGCCGGAGTCCGTCTCCGCGGCCGGGGGCCCCCCGGTGATCCTCGCCCTGTCCCGACTCACGATCGCGGACAGCTACAAGGGCATCGACCACCTGATCGCGGCGATGCCGGCCGTGCGGGCCGCGATCCCGGACGCGCGGCTTCGCGTCGTGGGGCGGGGAGACGGCCTTCCGGGGCTGCAGGCGCTCGCTCGCCGGTTAAGCCTGGGTGACGCCGTCGAATTCGCCGGATTTGTCGGCGATTCGGAGCTCCAAGGGGAATTCGCGCGGTGCCGGATGTTTGCGATGCCCAGCCAGAAGGAGGGCTTCGGCCTCGTCTACCTCGAGGCCATGGCGAACGGCCGGCCCTGCCTGGGCGCGCGTTCCGGCGGCGTCCCGGAGGTCATCACGGCCGACACCGGCATGCTTGTCGAATACGGCGACGTGCCGGGCATCGCCGCGGCGACCATCGCGGCTCTCCGGCGGGAGTGGCCGGTCGGGCCCCTCCTTGAGCGGGCCAGGATGTTTTCCTATTTGCGGTTCAGGGAGCGCTTCGCCTCATTGCTTTCCTCATGAGCGGTCCCCCCGAGAGTCCCGCAGCCTCGGCGCCCCAAGACGACCTGATCATCGAGGCGGGCCGCGCGAGCACCCATTACTGGAGCGACCTCTGGCGTTACCGGGACCTCTTTCGCTTCCTGACTCTGCGGGACATCAAGGTGCGCTACAAGCAGACGGCCCTCGGCGTCGGCTGGGCGCTGATCCAGCCGGTTGTCACCACAATCATCTTCACGTTTGTCTTCGGCAAGCTGGCCGGAATGTCGGCCGGCGGCGTCCCGTATCCCCTGCTGGTCCTGGCCGGCCTGCTCCCGTGGCAGCTTTTCTCCGCCGCGCTCTCGGGATCGAGCGCAAGCCTGATCTCCAACGCAAACTTGATTTCAAAGGTGTATTTCCCGCGGCTCATCATCCCGCTATCCGCCCTTGGCGTGGCAGCGATAGACTTTCTGGTGGTGCTGGCCCTCTATGTCTGCGCGTCGGTCTGGTTGGGAAGGCCTCCATCGTGGCACTGGGCCCTGCTTCCCCTGTTCATATTCGCCGCGCTTACGCTCGCCTTTGGCGCCGGCCTCTGGTTCACGGCCCTGACCGTCAAGTATCGGGATTTTAAGTACATCGTGCCCTTCCTCGTGCAGGTCGGCGTGTTCATCTCGCCGATCGGGTTCAGCACGGGCGTCGTCCCGCGCTGGCGGAACCTGCTCGACCTCAATCCCATGACCGGCGTCATCGACGCGTTTCGCTGGTGCCTCCTGAGCGACGGCCAACCCTTCGACCTCCGCGGGATCGGCTTTTCCCTCGCCATTTCCATCATGCTGACGCTTCTCGGCCTGCAGTACTTCCGGAGGATGGAGCGGACGTTTGCGGACGTAATCTGAGCCCAAGCCATGCCAGGCGATCCCATCATCACGGTCGAAAGGCTTTCAAAGCGCTACCTGCTGGGGCACCAGCTCGACGACACCCTCCGGGACCGCATGGCGCGCGGTGTGCGCTCGGCGGCGGAATGGCTGCGCCCGGGGGCCCGGCGAGCCGGGCGCTCGGTGGAGGAATTCTGGGCGCTTAGGGACGTATCGTTCGAGCTCCGACGCGGGCAGGTCCTCGGCATAGTGGGCCGAAACGGCGCCGGGAAGTCCACGCTGCTCAAGATCCTCTCGAGGATCACCGAACCGACCGCCGGGCGCGTCCGGATGCGCGGCCGGGTGGCGAGCCTCCTCGAGGTCGGCACGGGATTCCACCCTGAGCTGACCGGCCGCGAGAATGTCTACCTAAACGGCGCCATCCTCGGCATGAGCCGGGCGGAGATAACCCGAAAGTTCGACGAGATCGTCGCCTTCTCCGAGATCGAGCGGTTCCTCGACACGCCTGTGAAGCATTATTCGAGCGGGATGTACGTCCGGCTCGCCTTCGCGATCGCCGCGCATCTCGAGCCTGAAATCCTGATCGTGGACGAGGTGCTTGCGGTCGGCGACGCTCAGTTCCAGAAGAAATGCCTGAGCAAGGTGAGCGAGGTCGCGCAGAGCGACGGGCGCACCATCCTGTTCGTCAGCCACAACAGCGCCGCGCTCCAGAGCATCTGCAGCGCCGGCATCTGGCTCAGCCAAGGACGGCTCGCCGGCCAAGGCACGATCAACGAGTGCCTCGCGGCGTATCTTAGCACGGGCAGCCATCAGGCCGATTTCCTTGCCCCGGCGGCGGACAGGCCGCACATCACCTCGGTGCGCATCGACCGCGGCGCACTCGCCGAGGGCCGCATCCAGGTTGAGGTCGGATTCAAGTCGCCCTTTCCGCTTTCGCCCCCCGTCGTCGGGATCATCCTTTCCACAAGGTTAGGCCACCCGATCTCAGGCAGCAACGGACGCATGGCCGGCGAAACCTGGCAGCCGCCGCCAGCGCGGGCAGGCGTTGTGACCGCGCACCTCGATCACGTGCCGCTGCACAGCGACACCTACCTCATCTCTGTCTTTCTTGGCGATGCCGGCATGGACTACGACCAGAAGCTTGACGTCGTCGAGTTCGACTTTGTCTCTCCCCGCTTCCACCCGCAGATGCCTCCGCTCCAGGTCATCGGGCCGGGAGATTTCGGATGGCGCTGGACCCTGAGGGCCGAATGACGGGTTGTCCGCGCGCGCTCCGGCGCCCGCAATCTTGGTTGAAGGCGAACCGCTGCGGGGTGCAGGCAGCCGGATGGCCGATCGAGCGGCTCCGGGCGCGTCCGCCGACACGCTCGTGGACGCCGATCACCCTGTACCGCCCCTTGCGCGCTGATTGGCTGGGCGCAACCCATTGAAGATCCTCCTGACCGCCGACCCCACCCTGCCGGTGCCGCCCGCCGGCTACGGCGGCATCGAGCGCATCGTCGACGCGCTTGCGCGGCATTTCCGGAGCCGGGGGCACACCGTGGGCCTTGTCGCGCATCGCGATTCCACGTGCGCCGCCGATGCGCTCTTCGCCTGGCCCGCGGGCGGGCGGAGCGCCGGCGCGCTGCGCAATGCGGTCGCGCTCCTGCGCGCCGCAAGGCGGTTCCGGCCTGACGTGCTGCACAGCTTCTCGCGCCTGGGGTACCTCCTCCCTCTCCTCGCCAGCGCCCTTCCCAAGGTCATGTCCTACCAGCGCCACACCGGCGGCCGCCAGATCGCCTGGGCCTCGCGGCTTGCCGGGCGGTCCCTTCGATTCACCGGATGCAGCGAATTCATCTGCGCGATGGGGCGGCTGTCCGGCGGCCAATGGCGCGCGGTGCCAAATTTCGTGGAGATCGACAAGTTCACCTTCGTGCCGCGCGTGCCGGATGACGCCCCGCTTGTCTTCCTGAGCCGCATTGAGTCAATCAAGGGCCCCGACATCGCCATCGACATCGCGCGCGCGAGCGGCCGGAGGCTCATTCTGGCCGGCAACCGCGCCGAGGCGGGCCCCGAGCGCGAATTCTGGGAGAGGCGAATTGCGCGGCGAATCGGGCGCGACGGCGTCGAATGGGCAGGCGAGGTCGACGATGAAAAGAAGAACGACCTGCTGGGGCGCGCCGCGGCGCTGGTCGTCCCCATCCAGTGGGACGAGCCCTTTGGCATCGTTTTCGCCGAGGCACTGGCCGCCGGCACGCCGGTGATAACGTGCGCCAGGGGGGCGGCCCCGGAGATCGTCGAGGCTGGACGGACGGGATTCTTCGTGAGCGACGCGGCCGGGGGCGCCGAGGCGGTGAGCCGCCTGGGCCAGATCGACCGCCTCGCGTGCCGGCGATCGGCCGAGATCCGGTTCAGTCGCGATGTCTGCGCGGAGAAGTACCTGGAGCTTTACGGCGAGATGAAGGCATGACAACCAGGCCCAGTCCGAAGGCGCTCGACCGCTACACCGACATTGGCGAGCTCAGCGAGAAGGTGCGGGTCGCGGTCAAGCGGCTGGTGGCCCCGTTGGCCGGCGTGCTGGCAATCGGGGCGATCTACCTTGGTTATTCGGGCCGGCCCGGCGCCACGGCCTTCGCGTTGATGGCCGCGGGCACCTGCATCGCCCTGATCGTCTGGGGCCAGCGGGCGATCGGCCTGCCTCTGCTGCCGATGACGATCATCCAAAGCCTGATCATCTATGCCGTGCCCATCGCGGCCGGTCACGAGATCATAGGCACCTATCCGCCCGATTTCGTGTACAGCGCCGGGTTGGAGGTGCTGGTGTTCGATCTAGCCATGGTGCTGGCATGGAGGCTGGGAATGCAGCTATTTCGCCCCTCCCCTCCGGTGAGCCACGCCTTGCAGGAGTTCAATCGGTCGGGCGCCAAGGGCTGGGCGCGCCTAGGATACGCCATGATCACGGGAGCCACCGCGTTCGAGTTCCTGCAGGGCTCGGATCTGCTGGGCGGACTCTATTCTTCACTGCCCAGCGGTTCAGACGCGATACTGCACGCGCTGGTGGCCGTGGTGAGCGCCTGCGGGTTCTTCCTTGTCGCGCTGATCATCGGTGGGGGCGAGGCGTCGTTCCTTGAAAGGGCCGTCTTCTGGCTCCTGCTGGTCGCCAACGCGATGATGTCGGCGTCGGACTTCATCCTGAGCTCGGCGGCGGCGAATCTCATCACGGTTGCCATCGGCTTCTTCTGGAGCAGCGAGCGCGTGCCCTGGCGCTACCTGGCGGTCGCCATGCTGGCGCTTTCGTTCCTGAACACGGGCAAGTCCACGATGAGAGCTCGCTACTGGGGGACCGAGGACGAGCCGGCGATCCATAGGAGCTTCGGGCAACTGCCGGAATACTACGAGGAATGGGCCCGGGTGAGCTACAACGCGATCCTGGAGAACGACACGGAACAGACGCAGGCGACGAACGGCAGCAAGCCCCTGGCCAACAAGAACCAGACCCTCCTTGACCGGATCGACAATCTGCAGAACCTGCTCTTCGTCATCGACGCGATCGAGACGAACCACATCAAGCCCCTTGAGGGGAAGACCTATTCCCTGATACCGCCGCTGCTTGTGCCGAGGGTCCTTTGGCCGGATAAGCCCCGCAGCCATGAGGGCCAGATCCTCCTGAATGTGCACTTCGGCCGGCAGAGCCTGGAATCGACGTTTACGACCTACATCGCCTGGGGCCTGTTGCCGGAGGCATACGGGAATTTCGGGCCGTTCGCCGGCTCGATCTGCCTCGGAATTGCCCTGGGCGTCTTCTTCGCCTGGGTCGAGAATTTCACCGCCCGGAAGCTGCTGGTATCGATGGAGGGTTTCCTGTCCCTGAGTCTCCTGATGAACCTCATGAATTCATTTGAAATGGTCGCGAGCGTGCTGGTGACCTCGACCTTTCAATCACTTGTGATCGTCATCGCGGCGAGTCTCCCATTCGTGCGCCGGACCTCGGGCCGGCGGCCCGAGCCCGATGAGAGCTGAACGAAGCGCGCCGGCCTTTGAAGTCCAGGCCAAACGCCGCCTGCGGGGTGGCCCGCGCCCTGGCAGCCGGGCAGTCCGGCGCGCAGGGTGGCTGCCCGCTCCCCCTGCGCGCGGCGGGGACAGCTACCGCGAATGAAGGACCCGATGCCACCGCGGCCCGACCGCAAAGTCCTCATCGTTTCCCCCCATTTTCCGCCGATAAACGCCCCGGACATGCAGCGCACCCGCCTGGCGCTGCCGTACCTGAGGGCCTTCGGATGGGAGCCCGTTGTTCTTGCCACCGCGCCCGACCTGATCGAAGGCGGCGTGCTCGAACCGCTGCTCGAGGAGACTTATCCCGCCGACATCCGCGTCATCCGGGCGCGGGGAATCCCCGCGCGGGCCACCCGCTGGGCCGGCATGGGCAGCCTCTGGCTGCGCTGCGGCCGGGCGCTGCGCGCCGCCGGCGAGAGGCTGCTGCGCGCCGAGCGATTCGACCTTGCCCTCTTCAGCACGACGCAGTTCGACGCTTTCATGCTGGGGCCGCGCTGGAAGACCATGTTCGGCCTTCCCTACGTGCTCGACTACCAGGACCCATGGGTAAACGACTACTACCGCGCTGCACGCACGGCCCCGCCGGGCGGAAGGCTGAAATTCGGCCTCTCCCAGTGGCGCGCCCGCCGCCGGGAGCCGGTCGCTCTTCGCGGCGCGTCCGGCGTCATCGCCGTGTCGGAATCCTACGGGGCGGCGCTCGCCAGGGCCTATCCCTGGTTCGACGAGGGGAGCGTGACGGTGCTCCCATTCGGGGCCGCGGAGCAGGACGTGGAGAAGGCCCGCGGGCACAGGCCCGCCGTCCCGCTCGTGCCATTCGGCGACGGCTGCTTCCACCACGTCTACGCGGGGCGCTGCGGGCCCGACATGTCGACCTCGCTCGCGATAGTGTTTCGCGCCTTCAAGAAGTTCCTCGCCGCCCGGCCGGCCGACGCCGAGCGTGTCCGCTTCCACTTCATCGGGACCGGCTACGCGCCTCGGCCCCACGGCCGGGATTGGGCCATGCCCGTCGCCCGCGCCGAGGGAGTGGACCGTTACGTGGCCGAGCATTGCTATCGCGTGCCCTATTTTGATGCGCTCTACTACCTGACCCACGCCGATGCACTTGTCGCCGTCGGCTCCAACGACCCCACCTACAGCGCCTCGAAGATATTCCCGTATGTGCTTGCCAGACGCCCCATGCTCGTCCTCTTCAGCGCCCACAGCCCGGTCCTGCGCATCGCCGACGCCGTCAAATGCGGCGTGCGCTACGCCTTCGGCGACTCGGCCGACATCGAGGCGCTTTCGAGCGAGGTCGCGAGCGGGTGGTTCATGAGCGGCAGGATGCGCGAGCTCGTGGATGTTGATGCCGCCGCGTTCCTTCCCTACACAGCCCCGAGCATGACCCGAGCGCTCGCCGGCTGCCTCGACGCCGCGGTCGGGCGCCGCCCGTTGAATCCGTGAACAGCCCTTCCGAGACCGGCAGGCGCCTCGCGGTGGTGCTCGCGCACCCCACGCAGTACTACAGTCCGTGGTTCCGGTGGCTGCGCAGCCGCACATCGCTCGAATTCCGCGTGTTCTACCTCTGGGACTTTGGCGTCGCGCAGCGCCGGGACCCGAGTTTTGGGACGAGCTTCCGGTGGGACGTGGACCTCCTGTCGGGCTACAATTACGAGTTCGTGCCCAACGCCTCGGCCAGGCCCGGCGCGGAACATTTCCTCGGCTTCAGCAATCCGGAGCTGCCGGGGCGCTTGGGCGCATGGCGGCCCGACTCCATGCTCCTCTTCGGCTACAAGTGGGCGAGCCACCTGCGCGCGGCCGCATGGGCGTGGCGCCGCGGCATCCCCATCCTGTTTCGCGGCGACTCGCACCTGCTGGGCCGCGGCTCCCCGCGGCTTCACGTGCGCCTGGCCCTGCGCGCACTGTTCTCTCAGTTCGCCTCGTTCCTCCATGTGGGCGCGGCCAACCGCGAGTATTTCGAGGCCTTCGGCGTGCCCGGGCGAAAGCTCTTCTTTGCGCCGCACTCCGTCGACTCCGAGCTTTTTCACCGCGACAACCCCGAGCACTGCGCAGGCGCGCTGCGGATGCGCGCGCAGCTCGGCCTCAAACCCGATGCCAGGATCGTGCTCTTTGCGGGCAAGCTCGTCGCGGCCAAGCAGCCCGAGGAGCTGCTGGCCGCCTTCCTCGATTTGCGCCTGGAAGAGACGGCCTTGGTCTTTGTGGGGGAAGGCCCGGAGAAGGGCAGGCTCCAGGCGCTGGCCGCCGGGCGCTCCGGGATCCCGGGCGCCCCGGCCGTCCGATTCCTGCCGTTCGCGAACCAGAGCGAGATGCCCTCCCGCTATCTGCTGGCGGATCTCTTCGTCCTGCCTTCGCGGGGAGACTATGAGACGTGGGGCCTGGCCGTGAACGAGGCCATGCAAATGGGCGTCCCGTGCCTGGTGAGCGACCGGGTCGGCTGCCAGAGGGACCTCGTGACCCACGGCGAGACCGGCTGGGTCTTCAGTTGCGCCGACCCGCGCGCGCTGGGCCGGTCGCTGTCCGAGGCGCTCGCGGACCTGCGTTCGGCAAAGCGCCGGGAGGAGATTCGCCGGGGAATTGACCGCCGGATGGCCGGATACACCTACGCGAAGACGACGGACGGGCTCCTTGCCGCGCTTGCGGCGCTGCGCCTCTGAGCCCCCGACGGCCGGCTTGGCACCCATCCCGTGAGAATCACCATCGTGACCGGCTTCTTCCTCCCGGTCCCCGCGCTTAGCGGCGGCTCCACCGAGAAGACATGGCACGGCCTCGCCGGGATTTTCGCCTCGGCCGGACATTCCGTCACCTTCATTTCGCGGCGCTGGCCCGATCTGGCACCCGAGGAGACCGTTTCCGGGGTGAGGCACATCCGCCTGCCCGGGTTCAATCACACGCGGCTTCTCCCGCTCAATCTAGCCCTCGACCTCGTCTGGGGCGTGCGGGTGGCGCGAGCGCTCCCTCCGGGCGACGTCGTCATTTGCAACACCGTGACCCTTCCTGCCTGGCTGCATCGCGTGAGGCCCGCGGCCGGCAGGGTGTCAGTCATGATCGGGAGGGCGCCCAAGGGACAGGTCCGATTCTACGGGGCCGTGGACAGGATCTACGCACCCAGCTCCTTTGTCGCAGGGCAGATCACACCCAAGGGCGCGTCGGCGCGCACGCGGGTCATCGGCTACCCGATAGACTGGCCCCTTCATGCGCGCTCGGCCAGCCAGTCGGGCCCGCCTGTCACGGTCGGCTACGTGGGCCGCCTGCATCCCGAGAAGGGACTCGCGCTGCTGCTGCGTGCGGCCCGACGGCTCGCGGGCCGCACGAACCTTCCCCAATGGCGGCTCAGGATCGCCGGGCCCTCCGGCGTCGGCGGGGGAGGAGGAGGCGAGGCCTGGGTCGGTGGCCTGCGGGAGGAGGCAGAGTCGGCGCTCGGCGGGCGCGTCGAGTGGCTTCCGCCGGAATACGATTCGCAGCGCCTGGCGCGCCTGTACGGAAGCATGGACGTCTTCTGCTATCCAAGCCTCGCGGAAAAGGGCGAGACATTCGGCGTGGCCGTGGCCGAGGCGATGGCGGCCCGCTGCGCGGCCGTCGTGTCGAAGCTCGGGTGCTTCAGCGACCTCGTGACGGACGGCGAGACAGGCCTCGTCTTTGACCACGCGGCGGCCGACGCCGACCGGCTCCTCGCCGACTGCCTCGGCCGCCTGGTGGCGGACGCCGGCATGCGCAGGGACCTGGCCCTGCGCGGGCAGAATCACGTGAGGCTTTTCGACTACCCGGAGGTCTCGCGAGTCATTCTGGCCGACCTCTCGCTTTTGACGGGCACCGGGGCCCAAAACCAGCCATAATCCGAACATGCCTGAGGAAGCTCCCTATCTGGGCCAGGGCTGCACGACCCCCTATTCCGGCACGGAGGTCGCGCTGCGCCTGTGCTGGGCGGCAGTGCAATCGACGCTGTTCCGCTGGAGCCCGCGCCCGTGGCACGGGTTCCGCGCCCGGCTCCTAAGGCTCTTCGGCGCCGACATACCCGATCCGGGCAGGGTCGTGGTGTTCCCGACGGCGTCGATACTGTTTCCGCGGAAACTCTCCCTCGCCCCGAGGTCCATGATCGGCCCGAGGGTCGCCGTCTACAACCTGGCCCCGATTTCACTGCGGCGGGGGGCAAATGTCAGCCAGAATTGCCACCTCTGCTCGGGAACGCACGACTACGGCACGTGGGCGATGCCGCTAGTCGCCAGGCCGATCGTCATCGGGGAGAACGCGTGGCTGGGCGCCGACGTGTTTGTCGGGCCAGGCGTCTCGATCGGGGAGCTCTGCGTCGTGGGCGCCCGCTCGGTGGTCGTCAGGGACCTGCCCGCGCGTACCGTGTGCGCCGGAAACCCCTGCCGCGTCCTCAAGGACCGGACGCCCCCCTCCGCGTGAAGTCCTGCCACGTCGTCCCCAGCCTAGAGGTCCGCCACGGGGGACCAAGCAAGTCGGTCCTCAGCCTGGCGGCCGCGCTTGCGCGGGGCGGCGACGAGGTGGAGCTTCTCTCCACCGATCCCGGCGCGGGCTGGCACCGGTCGGATGGGCGCCTCGAGATCCGCGCTTTTCACCGCGACTGGCCCGGATCGGTCTGCGCCTCGTCCGGCATGCGTTCGTACCTGCGCTCGGCCAGGGCCGACATCGTCCACCACCACTCCATCTGGCTCCGCACGCTGCACTACGCCCACCAGGCGGCACGCCGCACCGGGGCCGCGCTGGTGGTGTCGCCCCGGGGAATGATGAGCCCCTGGGCATGGGACCACCATTCCCGGAGAAAGGCCATCGCCAGGGCACTCATCCATCCGGGTGCCTTCGAGGCGGTTGACGGATGGCACGCGACCAGCAGCGACGAGGCGGACTCGCTGCGGGCGCTGGGTTTCCGGCAGCCCGTGTGCGTGGCCCCGAACGGCGTGGCCGCTCCCTCC
>Ga0209415_10002301_pt1 | contig 35831 bp, 30 predicted proteins | sample PeaSoiSIISIP2007_FD_187696 | JGI IMG/M metagenome (GOLD analysis project Ga0209415, IMG submission 187696) | Peat soil microbial communities from Weissenstadt, Germany - SII-SIP-2007 (SPAdes) (version 2) | ecosystem: Environmental > Terrestrial > Soil > Wetlands > Peat | place: Germany... | reverse complement strand
AACTACCTCGGCCTTCTTCACCTCGTCTGCGCCATCATCACGTTCCGTCATGTTGAGGTTGTCGGATAAGCTCTTAGTCTTCCTCGCAGCGCCCAGATTGCTCGAATTGACCGGAACCGCGGCGTTGCTGTCTTATGTGCTCGCCGCGGTTCACCTGGGGCTGACTTTGCTGACGGACTTCCCGATGGGCGTCGTGAAGGTGATTCCGCTGCCTCTCCACGGCTGGATCGAGCTCGCCGTGGGCCCGGCGCTCCTCGCGGCGCCCTGGATACTGGGGTTTACAGCACAGGCGCGCATCTTCTACATGGCGGCTGGCGCCACGATTTTTATCACTTGGTGCGCGACGGATTACGGTTCGATCTCTCGACCTACTTCATGGAGAGAAAGGAAATATGAGTAACGATGAGACCGCTGTTGGGGGCCAAAACCGGACATCGCTTAGGAGGCTAAAAGGACTTTCAATTTTCTTGGGGATCTTTATGTTCCTGTTCGGACTTCTTAAGTTTTTCCCTCCGATTTCAGGCTGGTTCCATACTCAGATCACGAATAGCGGTCTTCCCCTAATTTCGATTCCATTCGGGAAGTTCACTGAAATGCTGGTTGGTCTGATGTTCTTGATGCCTTGGGTGAGCGACGGCTTTTCATTTCAAAGAAGACGCCAAATTAACATAGTCGCGAGCCTCATACTTATTTCGCAGATGCTGGTTGCGACCTACGTTCATCTTCAGCCCAATGTGCCGGCCGCGGTATTGCCCTTGGGAATCAAGCCGCCTTTCATTCCTTATGGCCGTCTTAGTGCTCGCGGCACTGAACGGCTTTTTCTCTTTCAAGTTGCCCAGTGAGGGATAAGAGTTCGCGGCCCCTGGGAAGCTCGCCTACGACCAGTGGTCGGTGGACGAGCTTCTGGCCCTCGCAAAGACGAACCCGCGCTGAGCGGGGTCTTTCTAGAGGCCCGCTCCTTCTCGGAAATCGGGAGAGGCCGTGATCGGCAGGCGCCCTCGCGCCTTGCGCGAGCCGCTGACGACCTCGGCGGCGCCGGCCTGCGCGTCCGGATCGTCCTCGTAGGCGACGAGGACCGCGGTCTGCGGGCCGGCGAGCGCGAGGCTGTACGGATTTCCGAAGACGACGAGGGCGACGGGCTTGCCCGAGGCGCGCAGGCCCGCGAGGAGAGCCAGGCCCTCGGGCGTCAGACCGTAGTTCTCCGCGGCCTTGCGCGTCATGCCGACGAGGGACACGACGACGGCGTCGTAGCGAGACAAGCCTTCGAGCAGCCGGCGCGTTTCCTCCGCCGCAGGACGCGCGGAAACGTAGAAGGCTCGGAACGCGAGACGCTGCGCGAGAGCGCGCGCGAACGGAGAATATGCGGAGCGGCGAAAGAGCCACGGAAAACGGTTGCGCAGAGAGCGCAGGCGCGGAGGCGCTCCGAGCTGCACGTAGGCGATCCTGCGTCCCGCCTTCAGCGGAAGCAAGCCGCCGTTGTTGCGCAGGAGAGTCAGCGCGTCCCGGTAGAGCCGCGACTTCAGCGTCAGCGCCTCCGTGGTGACAAGGCGCGCGCGGAGGTCGACGTCGGGAACGTCGCGATCCCTGTCCAAACCGAGTGCTTCCTTCGCTCGCAGAATCCTGAGGACCCGGCGATCCAGATCCGCCTCGGACAATCGACCGGAGCGGACGGCATCGACGATCCTCTTGAAGCCGTCGGGCAGGTCCCGGGTCAGCATGGGCAGTATGCTCCCGGTGTCGCTTCCGAGGAGGAGCATGTCGGTCCCAGCGAAGGCCGCCTCGGCGATGGCCTGTCCCTCGGGATAGACCTTGGTGATCGCTTTCATCCCGAGGGCGTCCGAGACGACCAAGCCGTCGAAGGCGAGCTCGCGCCGCAGCAGGCCCGTGACGACGTTCGACGACAGCGAGACCGGCCGGGCGGCGTCGGGCTCGAGGCTGGGGACCGAGAGATGCGCGATCATCACCGCCGAGACGCCGTCGCGGATCATACGCCGGAACGGAACGAGTTCCACGCGGTCGAACCGCTCCCGCGAGTGCGCGAGACGCGGCAGGTCGAGGTGCGAGTCGACGTCGGTGTCGCCGTGGCCGGGAAAGTGCTTCGCGCAAGCCAGGACGCCCGCGCTCTGCAGGCCGAGCATGAAAGCCGAGCCCTTAGCCGCCACCCGCTCGGGGTTCTCGCCGAAGGAGCGGTCGTTGATCACGGGATTCTTGGGATTGCTGTTGACGTCGACGACGGGCGCGAGGTCCATCTGGACGCCGACGACGCGCAGCTCGCGGCCGATCTCGGCCCCGAGCGCGCGGATCGGGCCGTCGTCCGTCAGCGCGCCCAAGGTCATGTTCTTCGGGAAGCGCACCGTGCCCGAGAGGCGCATGCTGAGCCCCCACTCCGCGTCGAGCGCGACGAGGAGCGGCAGGCGGCTCGCGTCCTGCATCTCGTGGACCAGTCGGACGTGCGTCTTGGTGTCGGCGCCGTAGAAGATGAGGCTGCCGGGACGGTAGTTCCGGATCGCCGCCTTCGTCGCGTCGAGCTCGGCGCGGCTCCAGCCCGCGTAGACGGAGAGCATGAAGAGCTGGCCGACCTTGTCTTCGAGCGTCATGCCGCGCAGCGTCCGCTCGGCCCAGGGCTCCGCCCCCGACCTCGCCGCCGACGCGGCCAGCAGAAGGGTTCCGAGGAGCGAAGCCGTCAGGAGCCGGCGGAGCATGTTGTTCCCACGAAAAAGGCCGGCGCCGATTCTCTCGACGCCGGCCTTCCTTCGGATCTCGGGGCTAGGCCGCGACGGCGACTCCGCCCATGTTCTTGACGATGGCCTGTCCGAACTCGGAGCACTTGAGCTTCTTGGCGCCTTCCATCTGGCGCTCGAAGTCGTAGGTTACGGTCTTCGCGGCGATCGTCGCCTCGAGCCCCCTGACGACGAGGTCCGCGGCCTCCTGCCAGCCCATGTGCTCGAGCATCATGACGCCGGAGAGGATCAGCGAGCCGGGGTTGACCTGGTCCTTGTTCGTGTACTTCGGGGCGGTGCCGTGCGTGGCCTCGAAGATCGCGACGCCGTCGCCGATGTTGGCGCCCGGCCCGATGCCGAGGCCGCCGACCTGCGCCACCGCCGCGTCGGACAGATAGTCGCCGTTGAGGTTCGGCGTGGCGATGACCGAGTATTCGTCGGGGCGGAGCAGGAGCTGCTGGAAGGTCTGGTCGGCGATGCGGTCCTTGAGCAGGATCTTGCCGGCGGGCATCTTGCCGTTGAGGTTGTCCCAGAGCTCGGCCTCGGTGACGATCGCGTCGCGGAACTCGGCCTTCGCCACCTCGTAGCCCCAATCGCGGAACGCGCCCTCGGTGAACTTCTGGATGTTGCCCTTGTGGACCATCGTGACCGAGGGCTTCTTGTGCGCGATCGCGTACTTGATGGCCATGCGGATGAGGCGCTGGGAGCCGGTCTTCGAGATCGGCTTGATGCCGATGCCGGAGTCGGGGAACGGGATCTTCTTGCCCATCTTCTTGGTGATGAAGTCGTAGACTTCCTGGCACTCCTTCGTGCCCTGCTCGAACTCGATGCCGGCGTAGATGTCCTCGGTGTTCTCGCGGAAGATCACGATGTCGAGCTTCTCCGGGCTCTTGACCGGGCACGGGACGCCCTTGTACCAGCGCACCGGGCGCACGCACGCGTACAGGTCGAGCTTCTGGCGCAGGCCGACGTTGACGGAGCGGAAGCGCGGCGTGATCCACTCGCTCGAGCACTTCGGGCACTTCGCCGGGCGGTCCATCAGCTCGGCCGCGCAGACGAGGCAGACGAACTTGAAGGAGCCGGCGGGCGTGGTCAGCGGCCCCTTGAGGCCGACGCGGAACTCCTTGAAGGCCGCGACCGTCTCGTCGGGGAGGACGGTGTCCTTGTCGTAGTTCTGCAGCGCCGTCAGGCCCGCGAAGACCTCCATCCAGGCGATCTTCTTCTTGCCTTTGTACGCCTTCTCCACCGCGGCGTCGAGGACGATCTTCGTCGCGCGCCACAGGTCGGGGCCGGTGCCGTCGCCGGGGAAGAAAGGGATGATGGGATTGTCGGGCACGTTCAGCTTGCCGTTCTGATAGCCGATCTTCGCGCCGTCTTTCGGGACCTGGTATTTCGCCATGTGATTTATTCCTCCGAGGAGATCTGCGGGCACTCTACTTGTTTTGGCCCGGGCTCGTCCAGGGAAGCAGTGCGACGAACGTGCCATGCGGGTCTTTGGGCCCAGCACGAGGTGCCAAAAGGCCCAAAAGTGTGCTAGGATTGTCGGGTCGCGCCGAGATCCCGAAGGAGGAGCCGATGAAGAGCCTTGCCGCCGCGATGTGCCTGGTGTTCGCCGCCGGCGCCGCCCGCGCCCAGTCCGAGGGTCTTCCGACCTTCAGCTTTTCCGGCTTCGCCCAGCTCCGCGCTCTCAAGTCCTCGCTCGCGACGCCGCGCGCGTCGGCCAGCGACGTCCTGACCGCGAACCACATGCTCGTCCAGGCCGGCAAGGACGTGATCTTCGGCTACGCCGACAACGACGCGCAGTACCGCGAGGCCGTGACGTACTGGACGGCCGCGCTCGAGTCCGCGGGCGTCTCGGTCGGCTCGCCCAGCTTCGCCGACGGCATGTACCAGATCCCCTACGCGACGAGCGACGGCGCCGTCATCCGGACCTTTCTCGCCGACCCGCGCCAGTTCCCGCCGAAGGACGACGCCGGCCTGCGCGCGAACATGGCGCTCGCCCAGTCCGCGCTCTCGCGCGACAAGCTGACGCTGATCGCCTCGCGCGTCGTCAACGTCGACGTGATCCTCCCGACCTACCTCATGCTCTACCGCACGAAGCCCGACGCGAACCCCGACCACGAGACCCAGCTGCGCGTGCTCGCGCCCGGCGACGACATCGACTTCGACGTGTTCCGCGCGGCCGGCCTCGACGTGATCCAGACTCCGACGACGTGGATGATGGTCTACGTCGGTCCGGAGGCCGGCTACGTGAGCCTCTTCGCGAAGAGCGCCGACGATCTCGCCGACAAGCTGCAGAAGCGCGAGGACTTTCTGACGCAGAACGGCAAGAAGATCCTCGCCACGCGCGACTTCGCGATCGACGACCCGGACTATAAGTTCGGCGTCGGCGTTTACTTCCTCCAGTAAAATCGCTAGGATCGTTGCCGCGGAGCAACCTTTCTTCCACGGAGGAGTCATGGCGAACGTCGGCGGCTGGTGGCGGGACGTCGAGGCGATCATCGAGGAGCGCTCGCTCCTCAAGCATCCGTTTTATCAGGCCTGGCAGAAGGGCGCGCTGACCCTCGAGGACCTGGCCGAGTACGCGAGGCAGTACTACCCGCACGTCGCCGCCTTCCCCCGCTACGTGAGCGCCGTCCACTCGAACTGCGCCGACGCCGCCGCGCGCGGCGTGCTCCTCGACAACCTGATCGAGGAGGAGCGCGGCTCCGGCGGCCACCCCGAGCTGTGGCTGCGCTTCGCCGAGGCCGTCGGCGCCCCGCGCGCCGAGGTCCTCGCGGCCGAGCCCGTTCCCGCGGCCGCGGCTTGCGTTTCTTCCTTTATAAAGCTGACGCGCGACGAGAATCCCCTCGTCGGCCTCGCCGCCCTCTACGCCTACGAGTCCCAGATTCCCGCCGTCGCCGCGACCAAGCGCTCGGGCCTGAACGACTTCTACGGCCTGACCGGCGACGACGCCCACGCCTTCTTCCGCGTCCACCAGGACGCCGACGTCTGGCACTCGCAGGTCGAGCGCGAGACGATTCAGCGCCTCGCCGTCACGGACGAGGACCGCGAGCTCGTGAAGTCCTCCGTCGCCGCCGCCTGCGACGCGGTCAACCGCCTCCTCGACGGCGTCGTCGAGTCGCGTGGCATCTGCGCGGCCTGCTGACGTCTTCGTCGTGAACAAGCGAAGCCCCCGGCGACGGGGGCTTTTCTTTTTCGTCGACTGACGCTGGCGTCACCCTTTGGAGAAATCCTGACCAGGTGGTCAAACTTACTCCAGAGCAAGTTCATCTTTCGCTCGCGATCGCGCCATTCGACCCAACGAAGAAAGTGCCGCTGAATGGCACACGGCGGGACGCCGTCCTTTATCGGCCTGATGAGTTTCTCCCATAGTACAGGCCAAAAGACGCGTCGTATTCGGTCGTTCGGTTGCTCTGATGGGAGAAACGCATCGGGCCGATCGAGGGGCAGCGGGCGGGAAGCGGCGCGCGCGAACTCAGGCGCCGCGGCGCTCGCCGACGAGGGTCAGCTCCTCGCGGTCGTGATACAGATGACGCGCGCGCAGGAGCGAGCAGAGCGGACGCAGGTCCGAGTCGACGAGGCGCAGGAGCCCGAGCGGGTCCTGGCGCGCGAACTTCAGGTTCACGACGAAGCGGCGGCAGCGGGCCTCCTTCAGCCAGCGCGCGACGAGGGCGACGATGCGCTCGGGGTCCTCGACCATGTCGCAGAAGAGCCAGTCGACAGTTGAGGCCGGCGTGTATTTGAAAGCGTCCTCGGCCAGGTGCGTCACGTTGGGATCGATCGCGCCGGCCTTGAGCGGGCCGTTGTCGACGGCGGCGACGCGCGCGCCGCGCTTGGCGGCGCTGAAGCTCCAGCCGCCGGGCGCGGCGCCGAGGTCGGCGACGGTCTCCCCCGCCGCGGGCTCGCGGCCGAGCACGGCGTAGGCTTCCTCGGCCTTCAGGTACGAGCGCGAGGGGGCGCGCGGGTCGTCGGCCATGCGGCGCTGGCCGCCGAAGACGGCCTCGCGCGACAAGTAGACGCGCTCGAAGTCCGGGAAATACAGGAAGAAGCCGCGCGCGGGCCCGGGGCCGGGCCGGCCGGGGACGGCGAGCTTGGCGACGCGCGACACGCGCGCGCGCAGGAAGGCGAGCGTCTCCTCGCCGACGACGCGCGCGCGGCGCGGCAGGCCGGCGGCGCCGGCGGACTCGACGACGAAGGGCCACGGGTTCTCGAAGCGCTCGTCGCGCGCGGACTCGAGGAAGAAATCGGAGGCCGACTTGGCGAGGGCCTTCACGGACGCGCCCGCGCGCTCGACGGGATCGAAGAAGGCGAAATGGGCGAAGCAGAGTTCCTTCGAGGTCTCGGGGCCGATCGCCCAGCCGGTCGCGTTCTTGCCGGCGCCGCCGATCTCCTTCGCGAGAAACGTCTCGAAGCCGGCCTGACAGCCGTACAGCGCGCTCAATCGTCCCCGCTCGGCCGGCGGCGGTTGGCCTTGACCGAGGAACGGCGGCGCTTGTGCTCGAGAATGCGCAGCTTGAGCCCGTGCGGGCGCGGACGCTTGCGCCGCCGCTCGAGCTCGAGCTCGTGGCGCAGGCGCGCCTCGCGCTCGCGCGCGAGGCCCTCGAGCTTCTCGGCCAGCCGCACGCGCGCGAGGCGGCGGTTCTGCTCCTGCGAGCGCGCCTCCGAGCAGCGCACGACGACGCCGCTCGGCCGGTGGACGAGCAGGACGGCGGTCTCCACCTTGTTCACGTTCTGTCCGCCGGGGCCGCCCGAGCGCGTGAAGCTCTCGTCGAGGTCCTCGGGACGCACGCCGAGCTTCGCGAGCCGCGCCTCGACGTCGCGATGCGCGCCGTTCACGAGCCCCTCCGCGAGAAGAGCAGCAGGCGGTCCTCGGCCGAGAACGGCGGCGCCGCGCGCGGGGCGGCGGGCTCGAAGACCGGAAGCGCCGGCGCGCCGCTCACGCGCACTCCGCCCGCGTAGTCGTAGCGCGCGCGCAGGAAGGCCATCATCGCGTCGTGGTACAGGATGCCGGGACGCGAGGAGATCATCGTCGACAGCGGCTGTCCCGACCAGACCACGAATCGGGGCGGCGACGCCTCCAGCTCCGCCATCTCCGCGCGCCACTGCAGGGCGTCCTGGGGGAAGAGCGTGAGCGCGTAGCTCAGCGTGTGGCGCGTCGCGGGGCGCAGGCCCGAGTAGACGAAGAGCGCGCCCTCGGAGCCGAAGACGTGCAGGCGGTCGTCGGGCGCGGCGCGGCGCGCGATCTCCTCGCCCAACAGCTTCGTCTCGAAAATGGGATTCGGGTACAGGAGCGCCAGCGCGCGCGCGCGCGCGTCGGCCGCGAAGAGCAGGCGCGGGGCGAGCAGGGCCGGCCAGAGCGCGAGGACGGCGAGCGCCGCCGCGCGGCCGCGGGCGCTCTTGAGGCGCTCGACGCCGCAGGCCGCGCCGAGGGCGAGGCCGGGGGCGAGCGTCAGGAAGTAGTGCGGAAAAAGGAAAAGACCGGTCAGCGCGCCGGCCAGCGCCGCGCCGGACCAGACCACGGCGGCGGTCTCGACCGGGCGCTCCGGCCCGGCCCGCCGGCCGCGCAGGGCCCAGAGCATGAGGGCGAGCGCCGGCGCGCCGAAGCCGAGGAGCCGCGGCAGGAGGGTCGTCGTAAACCAGCTCAGCTGGCCCGGGAGAGCCCCGCTCATGAGGAGCACGGCCGCGTAGCGCGCGTTGCCGACCCAGACGCAGGACCAGTAGTCGGCGAAGCCTCCGCGCGCGGCGAAATAGACGGCGAAGGCCGCGGGGACGACGAGGACCCCGTGCGCGAAGCGGTGCGCGCGCGGCAGCTTCCAGCCCGCGGGAGTCCAGCCCGCGAGCGCGGCGAAGCCGAGCACGGTCCAGAGCGCGGTCTGCTTCGACGACAGCGCCGCGCCGGCCGCGAGGCCGGCCAGCAGCGGCGCGCCGCGCAGGAGGCACAGGACGGAGAGCGCGGAGAAGAGATTCACGAAGACCTCGGTGTTCGCCGTGAAGCCGAGGTCCCCGATCGGCGCGGCCGCGAGGGCCGCGAACGCGGCCGGGACCGCGAGCCGGCCCGCGGCGCTCCACGATCTCGGCGCGCAGAAGAAGAGCGCGGCCAGCGTCGCGAGCGCGGCGAGCGCGCCGAGCGCGCGCGGGGCGGCCGGCGCGGAGGAGAGGGCCCGCGCCGCGCGGTACGCCGCGAGGGCCAGCGGCGGCTTCTGGCTGAACGCGTCGCGGTAGGGGAGTCCTCCCTCGGACCAGGCGCGCGCGGCGACCGCGTACTCGCCCTCGTCGGTGATCAGCGGGATCCCGCGGCCGTGGGCGCGCAGGGCGAGGTGCCACGCCCCGAGCAGGGCGACGGCGGTCGCGAGGAGGCCCGCGCGGGCGCCGCGCCTCAACGCGCCCTCCAGCGCTCGGGCGCCTCGAGGAAAGCCTGCGCGTCCTCGACGCCCTGCGCCAGCATCGCGCGCACGCCCTGGGCGCGGAAGTTCAGCATCGGAGTCGGCAGGCGCCGCGACGGCGCCAGGCGGTAGACGCGCGGCGGGCGCTCGGAGTGGAGGAGCCCCGCGACGCCCTCGTCGACGAGAAGGCGGCCGGCCTGGCGTCCGCCCAGGTCGAGCGCGCCCCAGGGCGTGAACGAGCGCCGCGACAGCTCCTCGGCGCGCACCATCTCGAGCACGATCACGTCCGCGCACGCGGCCAGCGGAGAGAGATCGAGCGGGCGCGGCATCGGCACGCCGCCGTCGACGAGGCGCAGGCGCCGCCCGCGGTAGTCGACGTCGACGGGCGGGAAGACGAGCGGGATCGCGCAGCTCGCGACCGCGTGCGGGAGGAAGGGCCCGTCCCACTCGCCGCGCCCCGGCGGCGTGAAGCGCGCGTTGATCGGCGCGCCCTCCGCGGGGCAGGCGGTCACGATCGTGAGCTCCGCGCGCAGGGTGGCGCGCGCGGCATCCTCGTCGCGCGCGAGCGCGAAGAAGCCGTAGAGCGGGTCCGACGAGCAGAACGAGAGCGGCCGCAGGCGCGGGCGCAGGCGCAGGACGCCGCCGTCGAGCCCGCGCCAGTGCGCGAGCGCCTCGTCGAGGCGGCCGAAGGCGAGCGCGGAGCCGTTGACGACGCCGATGCTGTAGCCCATGACCGCCTCGAAGCTCAGGCCCGCGCGCGTCAGGACCTCGAGTGCGCCGGCCTGCCACGCGCCGAGCGAGCCGCCGCCCTGCAGGAACGCGCCGAGCGGCCGGCGGAAGGGCTCAGCCACGCCGCCCCGCGAGGAGCCGCTCGTAGAGCTCCTCCTGCGCGCGCACCATGCCGTCGATGTCGAACTCGGGGCCGATCGACGCGCGCGCCGCCGCGCCGAGGCGCCGGCGCAGGGCCTCGTCGCCGAGGAGGAGAGCCAGACGCTCGGCCAGCGCGTCGACGCCGCCCGGCGGGACGAGGAAGCCGTTCTCGCCGTCCTTGAGGACGTCGACGACGCCGTCGGTCGCGTAGCAGACGCACGGGAGGCCGGTGAGCATGGCCTCGACGAGCGCGCGCGGCAGCCCTTCCCACAGCGAGGTCAGCGCGAAGACGTCGGCCGCCGCGAGCCACGACGCGGCGTCGCGGCGCCAGCCGAGGAACGTCAGGCGCCCCTCGAGCCCGAGCGCGAAGGCCTTGGCCTCGAGCGCGCGGCGCTGGGGGCCGTCGCCGATGAAGACGAAGCGCGCCTCGGGGACCTTCGCCGCGATCCTCGCCGCGGCCGCGACGAAGTCGCCCGCGTTCTTCTGCGGCTTGAGATTCCCGATCGAGACCACGAGGAGCTTGTGCATCCCGATCCCGGCCGAGGTCTTGAGCGCCGTCCTGTCGACGGCCGCGGGAAAGTCGGCGCGGCGCACGCCGGAGCGGATGATCGTCGCGCCCTCGGCGCGCCCGAGGCCGTTCTTCTCCGCGTACTCGGCGTTCGCGCGCGAGACGAAGACCAGCCGCGTCGTGAAGAGCGCGCAGAGGCGCTCAAGGCCGAGGTACAGGGCCTTGACCGTCCGCGGCTGTCCGTCGTGGAAGCCGAAGCCGTGGTAGGTGTGCACGACGACGGGCACGCCCGCGAGCGCGGCAGCGAGGCGGCCGAGGATCCCCGCCTTCGAGCTGTGCGTGTGGACCACGTCGGGCCTCTCGGCGCGCAGGAGGTTCGCGAGCTCGAGCAGGGCGAGGAGGTCGCGCGCGGGAGAGACCTCGCGCACGAGCGAGGACAGGAACACCGCGCGCACGCGCGGGTCGCGGCGGACCTCGGCGTCGAGCTCTCCCCCCTCGCCGCAGACGAGCAGGGGCGCGAAGCGCGCGCGGTCGAGCGCGCGCACCGTGTGCAGGGTGTTCTGCTGGGCCCCGCCGAGGTCGAGGCGGGTGATCAGGTGAGCGACCTTGATCGGCACGACGCGATTCTACTTCTTTGGCGCGTCCTGCGCGCCGGAGAGCTCGGCGCGCGGGAAGTAATGGAGGACGATCGCGCGCCAGTCGGCGCCCGACTTAGCCTGGCCGACGGCGCCCGCGCGGGAGAAGCCGGCGCCGGGGCCCGTGCCCGCGCCCCACACCACGAGCTCGCGCAGCCAGCGGCCGTCGTCGATCGGCTGGAGGCTCAGGTACGCGGAGCGCAGGCTCCCCGGCGAGAGGAAGGACTCGATCCCCTCGAAGCCGGTGTAGACCAGGGTGCCCTTCTCGCCGACGACCTCGAGCTCGGAGGCCCGGCCGCCGGGCGTGCGCGCGCTGACCCGGACGGACTTGAGACGGCCGACGTCGCGGCGCCGGGCGGCGCGCTCGCGCAGGTCGCGCGCGTCGAGCGCGAGCATCCAGCGCGACGGCGCGGCCGTCGCGCCCGGCGCCGCGGCGCTGTAGAGCCCGCTCGGCGGATCGCGCAGGAATTTCTCGAGCGCGAGCCCGGAGCGCGGCGGCTCGCCGGAGAAGGCGCCGTCGGCGACGCCGTCCTCGGTCCAGCCTCCGCTGTCCTCGGACTGCGGCGCGGCGATCGCGGCGCCGCTCGAGGTCAGCACCGCGCCGTCGGTGCGCGCGACCGCCGCCGCCGGGCCGCGGAGCTCGCCGCTGACGCCGATCGTGCGCAGGACGCCCGAGTCGACGACGTCGAAGCGCTCGCGCGCGTCGGCGCGGCGCGCGGCCGCGTCGAGCGCCGCGGTGCGCGCGACGACGGCCTCCGCGGCGAGCGCCTCCGGCGGAGACCCGTCGGGCATCGCGAGCGAGACGACGCCGTACAGGTACTGCTCGAGCGGGGCCTCGGAGACGAGAGTGAAGCCCTTGTCGCCCGGGAAGGCCTCGATCGCGCCGCGGAGCTCGCGGTCGCCGCGGTCGAGGTCGGGCTCCGCCGCGGAGAAGGCCGCCGAGGCGACGAGCACGCTCCCCCGCGCGGAGTCCGGCGTCAGGCGCAGGGGCTCGCGCGTGGCGAAGAGCAGGTTGCGCGCGAGGTCGCGGACCTGGAGCTCGCGCGTCTCGGGGTCGAACTCGAGACGGCGCGGGTCCCCGGCGGCGCCCGCGGCGCGCGGCGCGTCGCCCGAGGACGGCGTCACGCGGAACGCGGCGTTCGGCACGACGACGCACGAGGTCAGGAGGGTCGGGCGGCCGTCGGAGGCGCCGAAGAGGCCGACGCGGATCGTGCGCGTCGACACGGGCAGCGCGGGCTCGGAGGACTCGGGATCGAGGACCGGCCGCGTCATGCGGCGCAGGCCGAGCGCGGAGTCGCGGTCGCCCTTGACCTTGCGCGCCGTGCGCTCCAGCACGCGCGCGGCCTCCTCGTCTTGCGGATCCATGCGCACGGCGCGCGCGGCCGCGCGCCAGGCGTCGGTGGAGGAGCCGACGCGCTCGAGCGTGGTCATCAGCCGGCGCAGGGACTCGCGGTCGAACGAGTCGACCTCGAGCGCCTGCCGCAGGTAGGCGAGCGCCGAGTCCTTGTCCCCCGCGGCGAGGGCGGCCTCGGCCCGCAGGCGCGCCGCGGGAGCGATCGCGTACGGGCTCGCGAGGCCCGCGCGGCGCAGCGGCTCGACCGCGTCCTTCGTCTTGCCGTCGAGCATGAGCGACAGGCCCAGGCCGAGCGAGGCCTCCCCCGCGACGGCGGTCGAGGGCGCGCGGTCGACGGCGCGCGCGAACGAGGAGCGCGCCTCCGCGCCGCGGCCGACGGCGAGCTCCGCCCACGCGTACTGCGCCCAGGCGAAGCCGTCCGCGCCGCCGGTCGAGGCGACGCGGCTCCAGAGGGCGCGCGCGTCCTCGAGGCGGCCCGCGTCGCGCGCGGCGACCGCGTCCTCGGCGTCGGCGGCGCGCGCGCGGGGGGCGAGGAGCGCGAGCAGGACCGCGGCGGCGAGCGTCGTCATCGCGGGCGCGCGCGCACGGCCTTCGGCGTGGGGACGTCGTCGTTCTCGGGCTCGTCCAAGGTCGCGGTGCGCACGGTCTCGGGAGCCTGCGGCACGGCGAGGCGGAGCTTGTTCAGGCGGTCGATCGCGGCCGCGCGGTAGCGCGGCGTGTCGAACGCGAGCATCGAGTCGGCGGTCTGCTGGAGGCTGCCGACGTCGAGCCCCTTCGCCCGGGCCGCGGCGATCTCGCCGCTGACGCGGGCGTGCAGGGCGCGGAAATGCGCGGACCGCTGGCGCTCGAGGTCGGCGGTGATGTCCTCGCCGCCAGTCGCGGGGCCGACCGCGGGATGGCGCCAGAGGTCGTACCACTGCAGCGCGTGGCCGCCGTAGCGGTCCGCTCCGAGCAGAAGGGCGACGAAGCCGGCGGCCGCGAGCAGCGTGCGAGGCGTGACCCAGTCGAGCAGAGTCTCCATCGGCTTCAGCCGGCGGCGGGCGGCGCGCCCCCGCCGGGCGGCGCGGTCCCGGCCGGCGGCGCCGCCCCGGCCGGCGGCGTGCTCGTCAAGATGACGATCTTGTTCGCCGAGGTCGGCATGCCCTGCCCGCGCATGACCATCTCCTCGACGTCCTGAGCCAGGTACCAGGCCTCGATCTTGTGGTCGGCGGTGCGGATGTGCTGATGGGCGAGCAGGGCCATGTCGTGCAGGGAGCGCAAGGACTGCGACAGGCGCATGCTGAGGCGCATCACGGACTGCGCGAACTTCGCCGCCTTGAGATCGTAGCTCGCCGTGCGCTCGATGGAGCCGAGGACCGTGGGCAGGCTCGTGAGCTCCCCCGTGAAGCCGCGCACGTCGCGGCGGAAGTGCTGGAGGTCGTAGCCGAACATCATGTCGTTGTTGGGCATGCCGTTCTTCGCCGCCGCCGAGATCCGCTGCGCGCGGAAGAGCAGGTCCTCGAGCTTCGCCTTCAGGTTCGTCACCCGGTCGCACGTGATCGAAAGCTGGCTTTCGATCTGCTTGAGCGCGGGTGTCGGGTCCATTCGGGTCCTTTACTTTAAGAGATCATCCAAAGACTGGGACTTCGCCGGCGCGGACGGCTTGGCGGCGGCCGGGGCGTCGGGAGAGTCCGCGGGAGCCTTCGGCGCGGACGCCGGCTCCTCGATCGGTCCGCCCGCGTCCGGCGGGCCGCCGAGGAGGTTGTCGAGGCTTTCCGGCGCCTTCGGCGCGGGAGCCGGCTTGGCGGCGGGGAGCTTCCGGCGCTTGATGTGCACCTTCGATTTCGCGGGCGCCGGCGGCGGCGCGGTCTCGCCCCGGAGGAGAGCCGTGGCGGCGGGATTGCTGCCGGTGAGGCTCTTCCCCGAGGGATCGAAGTTGAACTCGTAGGCGACCGTCGGCGCGCCGGGCCCGCCGTGCGCGAGGTAGGTCACGCTCACGGGTCCGTTCTTCTGCGGCTCCGCCCTCCAAGGCGACTGGTTCCCCACCGGAGGAGAGAGGGACTCCAGGGCCGCGCCCAGAGTGCGGCCGTCCGGGAGCTTCCAGCCCCGCGCGGCGTCGATCGCGTCCTGGCGCAGGTCCGCGGAAGGATTCGCCGCGCCGGGTCCGCCCTCGAGAGGCGGGGCGCCCGCAAGGCTGGCGCCGGGCTCGGGAGCCGCCGACGAGGGCGTTCCGATCGACGGCGGAGGCAGCGTGCCGGCCGCGGTCGGCGCCGAGGGGCCGCTCCCGGCGTCGGGCTTGCCCGCGTCGGACGCGGCGGAGGGCGACGTCGGCAGGTCGACGGGGGCGACCGGCGGCGGCGCATGACGCCGACGGCCGTTCATCATCAGGTAGTAGTAGCCGCCGCACGCGGCGAGCAGGAGAGCCGCGACGACGAGGGCGGGGCTCTTCTTCGACGACGCGCTGGGCGCGGCCTTGGCGGGCTCGGACGTCGGAGCCGACTCGGCGGCCGGCGCGACCGGGCGCGCGACCGGCGTCAAGGGATCGAAAGCGGGGACGGCGGTGAACTCCGGCGTCGGCGCGGGAGCCGGAGTCGGAGCGGGCGACGGGGGCGGGACGTTCCCGCCGAACGCGGCCGGCAGCGGCGCCAGCGCCGGGTTCGGCGCGAAGGGCGAGGGCTCGGGCATCGGCGCGGGAGTCGGGACCGGCGAGGGCGACGACGGCGGGGCCATGTTCGGAAGATCGGGACCGACGCTGGGCGGCGGCGCCGTGAGCGGAACCACGGCGGGCGTCGGAGCCGAGGACAGCGCGAAGGGCGACGGCGCGCCCGCGCCGGGCGGCGGGATGTTCGCGGGAGCGGACAGCATCTGCGCGCGCAGGCTCTCGATCTCGCGCGAGAGCTCGCCGAGCGTCGCTCCGTGGGCGTCGACGTCGTGCTCGACCTTCTTTTCGGCCTCGACGGCCTTGTCGAGAGTCTCGCCGAAGCGCCGGACCTCCGCGACGCGCTCCTCGAGCGAGGCGATCTGCTCCTTGAACGCCGCCGACTCGAGCTTGAGCTGCTCGGCCTCCTGGCGGCGCGACTCGACGTCGGACTGCAGGGCGTCGGCGTGAGTGCGCGCCTCGGCGGCGTCGGCGTGCGCGGAGTCGGCGGTCTTCTTGAGCTCGAAGGACTCCTTGTCCTTCTCCGCGAGCTCCTGATGCAGGGCGGCGAGCTCCGCGTCCTTGACGCGCAGCGACTCCTGGAGCTGGAGCACGGCGGTCTCCATCATCGCCATCTTCTCCTGCAGGCTTCCGAGCTGGGCGAGGTCCTTGAGCGTAGGCTCGGCGGGCAGTCCCGCGAGGGTGGCGACGGGCGCCCGTCCCTTGTGCTTCTCGGAGGCCTGCACGAGCGCCACCGAGAGGTCCGGGACCATGCCCGCCCGCTGCCAATCGCCCATCGTGGTGCCGCGGCGCCCTTCCGGACACACGAGGCTTTCGGCGGAGAACGACGCCAGTCCGCTCAAATCATCGGGGCCGTAGGGCCCGAGAACCTGGTTGCTCTGAAAAAGCCAGTATTTCATACCCTGATTATATAGGAAGCGCCGCCTCCGGCGATTTCGCAAATGTTGCGGTCGCCCTCTGGAAGAATACCCTCCGCGGCGCCGCCCGTCAAGCCCGCGGCGGGCGCTGGACGGCTCCGGGAAATTTTGGTATAAACTCCCTGGGGACGATTAGCTCAACTGGTTAGAGCAGGACCCTCTTAAGGTCAAGGTTCTCGGTTCGAGTCCGAGATCGTCCAAAATTTTTTAGACGCACGAGGACCGAAGCCGTTTCGGTCCTCTTTTGATTTCGGGCGGGTGGCGGAACGGCAGACGCGCACGGCTTAGGACCGTGTGCCGAAAGGCGTGGGGGTTCAAGTCCCCCCCCGCCCACTCGTATCCCTGGAGGCAGCATGGGCCTGTTCACGTCCGCGAAGGCGGAGCCGAAGTTCAAGAAGCTCAAGGAGGAGGGCTGCGTCGTCACGCTCTCCGTCGAGATTCCCGCGCAGGAGGTCCAGGACCAGACGCAGACCTCGCTCGTGCGCGTGCAGAGCCGCGCGCAGATCCCCGGCTTTCGCCAGGGCAAGGCGCCGCTCGCGGTCGTGCAGCAGCACTTCTCCGGCCACGCGCGCGAGGAGGCCGTCGACCAGCTGATCCGCAAGCACGTCCCGGCCGCGCTCGAGCAGTTCAAGCTGCGCGCCGTCGACTCGCCCTCCATCGAGGACATGAAGTGGAAGGACGGCGAGCCGCTCGTGCTCCAGGTCCGCGTCGAGGTCGCGCCCGTGCCGACCGCGAAGGACTACGCGAAGATCCCCGTCGCGCGCCAGTCTCAGGCCGCGGACGCGAAGGCTCTCGACAAGCGCCTCGAGGACCTGCGCGAGTCTCACGCGCGGCTCGAGGCGGCCAAGGACGAGGCGCTCGGCGACGCTCACTTCGCCGTCATCGACTACGCGGCGTCGCGCGACGGCAAGCCGCTGACGAACTCGAAGGGAACCGCCGAGCTCGTCGACATGTCGGCCGAGCAGTCCGTCGAGGGGCTCATCCCCGGCCTCAAGGGCATGAAGCGCGGCGAGTCGAAGACGATCAAGGTCAAGCTCAACGGCAAGGACGCCGATCTCGCCGTCACGCTCACCGAGATCAAGACCAAGATCCTTCCCCCCGTCGACGCCGAGTTCGCGAAGGACCTCGGCTTCGAGACGCTCGACGAGCTCAAGGCGAAGCTCAAGGAAGTCCTCGACCGCGAGACCAAGCAGCAGTCCGAGGCCGACGTGGTGCGCCAGATCGAGGAGGCGCTCGTGAAGTCCAACCAGTTCCCGCTCCCTCCGTCGATGGTCGAGCGCCAGCTCGACGGCATGATGGAGCGCATGCAGCGCCAGCTCTCGGGCGCGAAGCTGTCCGAGAAGGTGCTGGCCGACCTGCGCGCGAAGATGCTGCCGAAGGCCGAGGACGAGGTGCGCCTGGCCTTCGTCCTGAACGCGATCGCCGAGAAGGAGAAGATCGCCGCGAGCGACGCCGAGGTCGCCGGCGAGCTGGAGGCCGGCCTCAAGGACGCGGAGAGCGAGGAGCGCAAGACCGAGCTGCGCGAGATCTTCGCCAAGCGCAAGGACCAGATCGCGCACATGATCCGCGAGCGCAAGACGATGGCGTTCCTGAAGGACAAGGCCGTCTACAAGGACGCGTAGTCTTCCGCGCGGCGGAGCGAGAATGCGCCGGCCTTCGGGCCGGCGCCTTTTCATTTGACCGTTGCGCGCACCTCAGTTCTCGGCGGAAAAAAGTGACGGTATAGACGTTGGCACAGTGGTATGGCGACCGCAGCGATGAGGCCGATGATCGCCGGGACGATCGTTAGCCGCAACATCGGATGCAATGGGACGAAACTTCCCGGCGGCTTTGGGCTTGGCTCCATCATGGTCAGTGCAGTCGCAATGTCAGTAGGCCGCTAGACCTATTCTTGTTCGCATGTGTTCGGCATAGTTCAACTGTTGTTGACAACAGTTGGGATTGTGAATGCAGGGGATAACTCGGCGGCGGGCCTTGTTTTGCGCCAAATTTAGATATAAGCTTAAACATATGGATAAGATCATACCGATCAGCGACCTCCAGACGAAGGCGAAGAAGTACGTCGATCAGGTGCGGGAGACGGAGCAGCCGGTGATCGTGACCCAGCGCGGACGCGCGAGCGCGGTGCTGGTCAATTACGAGCTCTATGAAGGGATGCTCGCGACGCTCGACGAGATGTCGTTCCCAGATTGGAAGCGGCGGCTGGCGCGCGCGCGCAAGGAATCGGCCGCGGGCAAAGGAATCTCCTTGGAAGAGTACCTGGCCCGGCGCAAGCGCCGCAAAGCTTGAAGCTGATCATCCTTCCGCAGGCGCAGGCGGATCTGGATGCGATCACGGAACCGCTTCTGAGCCGGATCGCCCGACGGATCGAGGCCCTGACGCAATTCCCCGAGCTGGGTTCGCAGATGTCCAAGCTGTTCACGAGCTATCGCAGCACGGTCGTCGATTTCTTCCGGATCGTCTACCGTGTGCGCGATTCGGAGACGCTCGAGGTCGGCTTCATCCGCGACTGCCGCCGCCGGCTTCCGAAGCGTCCTTGAGAGGCGGCCCCCAAAGAGCTAAACTCTGTTCATGCCCTCCATTCTCCCGACGATTCTCGAGCGCTGGAACCAGGGGTCGGCGACGTCGTACGACATCTTCTCGCGCCTGCTGAAGGAGCGCATCATCTTCGTCGGCGGCGACGACGGCGTGGTGACGACCGACTCGGCGAACCTGCTGATCTCCCAGCTGCTGTACCTGGACTCGCAGGATGGCGAGAAGGACATCCATCTCTACATCAACTCGCCGGGCGGCATGGTCAGCGCCGGGCTCGCGGTCTACGACACGATGCAGTTCGTGCGCGCGCCGATCTCGACCTTGTGCATGGGCATGGCGATGAGCTTCGGCGCGGTCCTGCTCGCGGCGGGCACGAAGGGCAAGCGCCAGATCCTCTCCCACGCGCGCGTGATGATCCACCAGCCGCTGATCCGCGGCGGCCTGCAGGGGCAGGAGTCGGACATCCGCATCGAGGGCAAGGAGATGGGCGAGACGCGCCGCCGCCTGTCGGACATCCTCGCGCGGCACACCGGCAAGACCTTCGCGCAGATCGACAAGGACGTGGAGCGCAACTTCTACCTGTCGGCGGAGGAGGCCCTCGCGTACGGCCTCGTCGACAAGGTGGTGGAGGCGAGCAAGAAGTGAGCGAGAAGAAGGCCCCGCCGCGCCCGGCGCGCCTGCCGCTCTTGGCGGTGCGCGACGTCGTCATGTTCCCGCACATGGTGCTCCCGCTCTCGGTCGGGCGGCCGAAGTCGGTCAAGGCGATCGAGTCGGCGATGGCGAAGCACGCGAAGATGCTCGTCGTCGTCGCGCAGAAGGACGTCGGCGTCGAGGACCCCAAGGTCGACGACGTCTACAAGATGGGGGTGCTCGTCGAGGTCGTGCAGTACCTGCGCATGCCCGACGGCACGCTCAAGGTCTTCCTGTCGGGCCACACGCGCGCGGTCGTCTCCGCGATGGAGTACTCCGAGGCCGACGGGCACTGGAACGCGGACCTCGAGTACCCGGAGGTCCCCGCGAAGGCCGGCTCCGAGGTCAAGGCGCTGATGCGCCACGCGCTCGAGGCCTGCGAGGACCACGCGCGGCTCCTGAGGCGCGCGCCGGCGGAGCTCGCGGCGCTGCCGCAGATCGAGGACGCGTCCGAGTTCGCGGACAAGGCCGCCGCGGTCGTGATCGCCCGGCCCGCCGACCGCCAGTCCCTGCTCGAGCTCGTCGAGCCGAGGGCGCGCCTGGAGAAATTCGTCGTGCTCGTGAAGACCGAGATCGAGAACCTCAATCTCGACCGCAAGATCCACACGCGGGTCAAGTCCCAGATCGAGAAGACGCAGAAGGAATACTATCTCAACGAGCAGATGAAGGCGATCCAGAAGGAGCTTCGCCAGAAGGACGACTTCGCCCAGGAGATCGAGGACCTCAAGAAAGCGGTCAAGGACGCCAAGATGCCCGAGACCGCCGAGACCGCGGCGCTCAAGGAAGTCGGACGTCTCGAAAAAATGGCGCCGTTCTCCCCCGAGTCCACGGTGAGCCGCACCTACCTGGACTGGATGGTGCACCTGCCCTGGTCGAAGCGCACGCGCGACACGCTGAACCTCGACCGCGCGCAGAAGATCCTCGACGAGGACCACGCCGGCCTGCCGAAGGCGAAGGAGCGCGTCCTCGAGTACCTCGCCGTCACGAAGCTGACCAAGGGCCTGCGCGGACCGATCCTGTGCTTCGCCGGGCCGCCCGGCGTCGGCAAGACCTCGCTCGCGAAGTCGATCGCTCGCTCGCTCGGGCGCAAGTTCGTGCGCATGTCGCTGGGCGGCGTGCGCGACGAGGCCGAGATCCGCGGCCACCGCCGCACCTACATCGGCAGCCTGCCCGGCCGGCTCATCCAGAACCTGCGCAAGGCCGGCTCGCGCAACCCGCTGATCCTGCTCGACGAGATCGACAAGATGGGCATGGACTGGCGCGGCGATCCCTCGGCCGCCCTGCTCGAGGTCCTCGACCCGGAGCAGAACGCGACCTTCCTCGACCACTATCTCGACGTCGAGTTCGACCTCTCGCAGGTGCTCTTCATCTGCACGGCCAACGAGCTCTCCGGCATCCCCGTGACTTTGCGCGACCGGCTCGAGGTCATCCCGTTCACGGGCTACACGCTCGCCGAGAAGCTCGCGATCGCGCGCTCGCACCTGCTGCCGAAGGCGGTCGAGTCGCACGGCCTCAAGCCGGCCCAGCTCGCGGTCTCCGACGGCGCGATCGAGCGCATCGTCGAGGAGTACACGCGCGAGTCGGGCGTGCGCCACCTCGAGCGCGAGATCGCGTCCCTGTGCCGCAAGGCCGCGCGCAAGCTCGTCGCCGGCAAGATCAAGGACGTCGCGGTCGAGGCCGCCGACATCCCCGTGCTCCTCGGCCCCGCGAAATTCCCGCGCGAGCGCAACTCGCACAACGGCGTCGGCGTCTCGACGGGCCTGGCCTGGAGCGACTCCGGCGGCTCGACGATGGCCGTCGAGGCCGTCTCGGTGCCGGGCCGCGGCGAGGTCCGCATCACCGGCCGGCTCGGCGAGGTCATGCAGGAGTCCGCGCAGACCGCGCTCTCGCACGTGAAGTCCGTCGCCGACGAGCTCGGCATCCCGCCCGAGGCGTTCCGCCGCCGCGACTTCCACCTGCACTTCCCCGAGGGCGCCGTGCCGAAGGACGGGCCCTCGGCGGGCATCGCGATCGCGACCGCGCTCGCGAGCCTGATGTCCGGCCGGCCCGTCGCGCCCGATCTCGCGATGACCGGCGAGATCACTCTGCGCGGGCGCGTGCTCGCGATCGGCGGGCTCAAGGAGAAGCTGCTCGCGGCCGACCGCGAGGGCCTCAAGACCGTCGTGATCCCCGACACGAACCTGAAGGACCTCGAGGATCTCCCGAAAGAGGTGCGCGAGCGCCTGAAGATCGTGCCGGTCAAGCACTTCCGCGAGGTCGCCGCGCTGGCGCTCGGCCCCGCCCCCGCCGCTCCGGAGGCCAAGTCCTCGTGGCTGACCCCGGGCCCGGCGCCGTCGGACCAGCCGCCGCACCGCGGCGGCGTCGCCTGAGGCAAGCGAGGCCCTCCATGCCGAACCGCAACATCATGCTCACGCCGGGCCCCACGCCCCTCCCGCCGTCCGTGCTCGAGGCCATGTCGCGCCCGCTGATCCATCACCGCACCGAGGAGTTCGGCCGGATGTTCGCCGGCGTGATCGAGGACATGAAGTGGGTGTACCGCACGAAGGGCGCGGTCCTCATGATGACCTGTTCCGGCACCGGCGCGATGGAGTCGGCGGTGACCAACCTGCTCTCGCCCGGCGACAAGACCCTCGTGTGCACCACCGGCGCCTTCGGCGACCGCTTCGTCGCGATCCACAAGGCCTTCGGCCTCGAGCCCGTCGTCCTGCCCTTCGAGTGGGGCCGCGCCGTCGAGCCCGAGGCCCTGCGCAAGGCGCTGAAGTCCAATCCCGGCCTCAAGGCCGTCTTCTTCCAGCACACCGACACCTCGACCGGCGTCGTCAACCGCCTCGAGGTCCTCGCGAAGCTCGTGCGCGAGGAATCCGACGCGCTCGTCGTCGTGGACTCGGTGTCGGGCCTCGCCTGCGAGCGCCTGGAGACCGACGCCTGGGGCCTCGACGCCGTAGTCACCGGCTCGCAGAAGGGGCTCATGAACGCGCCGGGCCTGGGCTTCGTCGCGCTCAGCGAGCGCGCGGAGAAGGCCGTCGCCGCCGCGAAGCTCCCGCGCTTCAACTTCGACTACCGTCTGATGAAGAAGTCCCTCGCCGACCGCGAGACCCCGTGGACGCCCGCGATCTCGATCGTCGCGGGCCAGGCCGCGGCGCTCAAGCTCCTGCGCGCCGAGGGCATGGAGGCGGTCTGGAAGCGGCACGACGACCTCGCGGCCCACGCGCGCCGGCTGCTCGCCGACAAGCTCGGCCTTCCGTTCTACGCGAAGGACCCGGCGAACATCCTGACCGGCGTCGTCCTGCCCGCGGGCGTCGACGGCAGCAAGCTCCTCGCCTCCATCTTGAAGGAAGAGGGCATCTCGATCGCGAACGGCCAGCTGAACCTGAAGGGCAAGATCTTCCGCCTCGCGCACATGGGCTACATCTCGAAGTCCGACGTCGAGGCCGGCGTCGAGGCGCTGGCCGCTCGCCTCAGCAAGGCGAAGGTATGACCAAGCTCAAGGTCCTCGTCACCGACAAGATCGACCCCGAGGGGCTCAAGCCGCTCTCGATTCACCCGGGCATCGACCTCAAGTTCGAGGTCGCCCCGAAGCCCGACGTCCTCGAGAAGGCGCTGATCGGCACCGACGTCTGGCTCGTGCGCTCGGAGACCAAGATCACCGCCGACTGGATCGGCAAGGCGCCGGCCCTGCGCCTCATCGGCCGCGCCGGCGTCGGCGTCGACAACATCGACCTCGCGGCCGCCACGCGCCGCGGCGTGGCGGTCATCAACGCGCCGGCCGCGAACACGCTCGCCGCCGCCGAGCACACGCTCGCGCTCATGCTCGCGATCGCGCGCCACGTCCCCCAGGCCGACGCCTCGACGAAGGCCGGCAAGTGGGAGCGCGGAAAGTTCATGGGCGTCGAGCTCTGCGGCAAGACCCTCGGCGTCGTGGGCCTCGGGCGCATCGGCCGCGAGGTCGCCAAGCGCGCGCAGTCGTTCGGCATGAAGATCGTCGGCTTCGACCCGTTCGTCTCCGAGGCGTCGGCGCGCGAGCTCGGCATCGAGCCCGCGGCGCTGGCCGACCTGCTCGCGAAGTCCGACTTCGTGACTTTGCACGTGCCCGGCGGAGAGAAGACCAAGCACCTGATCTCGGCCGAGTCCCTCAAGACCGTGAAAAAAGGCCTGCGCCTGGTCAACTGCGCGCGCGGCGAGCTGATCGACGAGGCCGCGCTCGCCGAGGCGCTCAAGGACGGGCGCGTCGCCGCCGCCGGCCTCGACGTGTTCTCGGCCGAGCCCTTGCCCGCGGACAGCCCGCTGCGGAGCGCGCCGAACGTCGTGCTGACCCCGCACCTCGGCGCGTCGACGAGCGAGGCGCAGAGCCGCGTCGCGACCGAACTCGCCCAGGCCGTCGTCGACTTCCACGAGAAGGGCATCGCGCCCAACGCTTTGAACCTGCCCGGCTTCGACGCGCAGACGATCGCGGCGCTCGGCGAGTGGCTGCCGCTGGCGGAGGCGCTCGGGCGCTTCCTCGCGCAGACCCTCGAGGGCGGCGTGCGCGAGTTCTCCTGCCAGTTCGAGGGCGAGTTCAAGGCGGCCGAGCGCCGTCCGCTCGGCGTCTGCGCGCTCAAGGGCCTGCTCGCGTCCATCCTCGGCCGGGAGAAGGCGAGCTGGATCTCCGCGCCCGCGCTCGCCGCCGAGCGCGGCATCCGCGTCTCCGAGTCTTCGGACCCGAAGATCTCGGAGAACGTCAAGCGCCTGCTGACCGTCGCCGCCGCGACGGACGCGGGCACGGTCTCGGTGACCGGCGGCCTCATCGCGCCCGGCGAGCCGCGAATCCTGCGCTTCGGCGACCTGCGCGTCGACGTGCGGCCCGCGGGCAAGATGATCGTGCTCACGAACACGGACTCGCCCGGCGTCATCGGGCGCGTCGGGACCTTGCTCGGCAAGGCGGGCGTGAACATCGCCGACATGCGCGTCGGGCGGCGCTCGGCGCACGGCGAGGCGGTCATGGTCCTCAACGTCGACGAGGCCGTCTCGCCCGAGGTGCGCGCGGCGCTGGCGCGCCTCGAGGGCGTGCGCCGCGCGCACTGGGTCGAGCTGTGAGCGGGGAGCGCCGATGACGCCCGACGTCTGCCCGAACTGCGGCACGAAGCTCAAGCGGGAGATGCTGTCCTGCCCGAACTGCCCGATGTCCTTCCCCGAGGACGAGGACCCGGCCGCGGCCGTCCATCCGCTCAAGCAGACGCGCTACTACCAGTTCCTCCTGCCGGCCCTTTTCTTCGCCGTGCTCGGCTACGCGGTGTGGATGATCGGGATGGGCCTGCTCCACGTCGGCGAGTCGAGCAGCGTCAACGACATCTCCCCGATGCTGCGCGAGAGCACGTCGACGGCGTCCTCCGCGGCGAAGCCGACTCGCGCCGCGCAGGAGGCGGCTCAAGCCCGGTCCGAGACCCAGGGGGACGGCGGCGCTCCGGAGCCGTCGGAAGAGGCGTCGTCGGGAGACGAGGAGATCCTCGTCGCGCACGACGCCCCGAGCGCGCCGGAGACGCGGCCGTCGGGGTCGGCCGCGCCCGCGGCCGAGTGGCGCCTGCGCGGCGTCGTCTACGACCTGGTCACGCTCCGGCCCCTGTCGGGCGCCTCGGTCGTCTTCGTCGACGAACAGAGCAACCGCCGCGTGCCGACGCGGACCGACTCCACGGGCCGCTACCGGACGGTCGTGCCGCCGCTGGCGGACCGCGGCTACTCCGTGTCCATCAGCAAGGACGGCTATTCCTCGACCTATCTGGACCCGGCGACCGGAGGCGTGCGGCAGATGCCGGCGGAGCAGCGCCGCGCCCTGGCGCGCGGCCTCGTGCAGACGTTCACGGCGGCTCCGGCGAGCGTCGCGGCTCCCGACGCGAGGCCGTTCGCGACCGACTTCTACCTGGCGCCGCGCTAGACGAGCGTCGCGAGCGCGACCGACTTCTCGCCGACCGACTGGGCGACCGCCGCGTACGTGACCTTGCCGCGGTAGACGTTGACGCCCTTCAGCAGCGACTCGTCGCGGCGCACCGCCTCCTCGAGGCCGTGGCGGGCGATGTCGCGCGCGTACTTGAGCGTGACGTTGGTCAGCGCGTAGGTCGAGGTGTTGGGAACGGCGCCGGGGATGTTCGGCACCGCGTAATGGAGGACGCCGTGCTTGACGAGCACGGGCTTGTCGTGGCTGGTGACCTCGGCGGTCTCCACGCAGCCGCCCTGGTCGACGGCGACGTCGACGATCACGGAGCCGGGCTTCATCTGCTTAACCATCTCCTCGGTCACGAGATGCGGCGCCTTCGCGCCCGGGATCAGCACGGCGCCGATCAGGAGGTCCGCGCGCAGGACCGCGTTGTGGATGTTCTCCTCATGGCTCATGAGGGTGGACACCGAGTTGCCGAACACGTCGTCGAGGTAGGCGAGGCGCTGGGCGGAGACGTCGAGGATGTTCACGCGCGCGCCCATGCCGATCGCGATCTTGGCCGCGTTGATGCCGACGACGCCGCCGCCGATGATCGTCACGATCCCGCGCGCCACGCCCGGCACGCCGCCGAGCAGCACGCCGCGGCCGCCGTGGGTCTTCTCGAGGAACTGCGCGCCGATCTGCACGGACATCTTGCCCGCGACCTCGCTCATCGGAGTCAGCAGGGGCAGGGCGCCGTCGCGCGTCTGGATGGTCTCGTAGGCGACGGCCTTGACCTTCGCCTTCATCAGGGCCTTCGTCAGCGAGGGAGCGGGAGCGAGGTGGAGGTACGTGTAGAGGATCTGGTCCTCGCGGAAGAGCGGGTACTCCTCCTCGAGCGGCTCCTTGACCTTGATGATCATGTCCGCGTCGGCGAAGAGGCGCTTCTTGTCGACGATCGCGGCGCCCGCGGTCTTGTACTCGTCGTCGGTGATGCCGGAGCCGAGTCCCGCGCCCTTCTCGATCATGACCTTGTGCCCGTCCTTGACGAGCGCGCGCACGCCGCCCGGCACGAGGCCGACGCGGTGCTCGCGGTTCTTGATCTCCTTCGGGACGCCGATCTTCATGGCCATGTTCTCCTCGCTGCGCCGTCGCGCTAGGATAGCAAAAAGCCGCTCCTCCGCCGAACGGGCGGAGGAGCGGGCCGCGGCTCAAGCGCGGTCTTAAAAACGGAGCTTGGCGCCGGCGCCCCACGAGTCCGAGCGCTCGTGCGCGCGGCCGAACTCGCCGGAGAGCTCGGCGAAGGCCGACAGGCGCTCGCTGAACTTCGCGTCGAGCCGCAGGGAGGCGATCGCGGAGTCGTCGCCGACGTCGGCGGACTGCACCGCGAAGGAGGGGCCGGCGCCGGAGTCGAAGGCCGCGTTCAGCGTGCGGGTCTGGTCGACGTACTCGTGGCGCCACGCCGCGGAGACCGAGGGGTCGAACCCGGCCCCGAGGAGCGTGAACGCGCGCGACGCCTTGAAGCCGAGGTCGGACGCCAGCGACTCCGCGTACTGCCGCCCGACCGCGAGGTTCAGCGGGCCCGCGCCGCTCTCGGTGAAGCCGTCCACGCCGAGATGGTGGTACTCGAGACCGGCGGCCGGGCCGGCGATCAGCCGGCCGTAGGGGACGTCCCAGCCTCCGTTGAGGCGGGCGTCGAGCTGATAGCCGCTCGCGCGCGAGGTCGCCGCGGCGCCGAGGGCGGGCATCGCGCGGAACATGTCGTAGTCGGTGACGCCGCCGCCGCCGTACCAGTCCAGGTGCAGTCCCCCGCGATAGAGCGAGCCGTAGGTGCCGACGAGGACGGTGTCGGCGTCCGTCCAGCCGAGGCCGTCGCCGACGTTCATGTGCGCGCGCGACCAGCCGGCGGAGAAGCCGGCGACGAGGTTGTCGGTGACGCGGCGCTCGGCGCCGGCGCTCGCCTCGAGGACGCCCGCGCTGACGCCGGGCTGACGGCCCGAGGCCGCGTCGTAGGCGTCCGAGCGCGTGTCGGAATGGTGGAACGCGGCCCAGGTCCCCCAGCGCGCCGCGACCAGCGGGTCGACCCGGGGCGCGTCGGCCCACTCGTTCGTCGAGGCGATGAGGCTTTTCTCGAACTGCGCGGCGAGGAGCGGGTTCTGCAGGGCCGGCGGCGTCAGGATCTCGCTGTCGCGCAGGACCGAGAGCCGGTGCTCGACCGAGAAGAGGACTCCGCGCGCGGCGTTCAGCTGCATCCCGGGAAGCGCGCCGTACTGGACCGGCGCGATCTCGGCCAAAGCCTCGGCCTCCTGGGAGGGCGTCATGAACGCGAGCTGGCTGACCGCGGGGACCATGTCGCCCGTGGCGTCCCAGCGGACCGCGTTCAGCGCCGCGCCCACCGCGTATTCGTTGGAGTCCGTCGCCGGCGCGGAGAGGTCGCTCATGCCGCGGTAGACGCACGTGGCCGACGAGGCCGGCGCGAGGAGCACGCTCGCGGCCGCGGCGAGGGCGACGACGCGCCGCCGGCGGGCGTCTCGGCTCAGGTTCACGCGGTCCATATCCCCTCCCTCCGACTCGCTTGCGTCCCCATGACTGTAGCCCGAACCGATGGAGGCCGAATGAGCGCCGGCTGAAGCGCGTCTGAAGTCCGCGGCGAGAGGCCCTATCGAGGGAAACCGGCGGAGGTCGGCGTCATTCGTAGCGCAGGGCTTCGATCGGCGACAGCAGCGCCGCCTTGCGCGCGGGCCACAGGCCGAACACCACGCCGACGCCCGCCGAGAAGCCGAAGGCGACGAGCACGGCCGAGACCGAGACGGCGGCCGCCCAGCCCGCGAAGAACGACAGCCCGAGCGAGACCGAGACGCCGAGCGCGACCCCGAGCAGCCCCCCGCACGCGGACAGCGCGAGCGACTCGATGAGGAACTGCGACATGATCGCGCGTCGCGAGGCGCCGACGGCCTTGCGCAGGCCGATCTCCCGCGTGCGCTCGTTGACCGAGACGAGCAGGATGTTCATGATCCCGACGCCGCCGACGAGCAGGGAGATCGCGGCGACGATCGAGAGCAGCAGCGACATCGTCTGGGTCGTTCCCTGCAGCGTCGCGGCCGCCGCGGCCATGTTGCGCAAGGTGAAGTCGTCGTCCTTGTAGGCCGGCAGGCGGTGGCGCCGGCGGAGCAGCGCCTGGATCCCGGTCATCGCCGGGCCGATCGCCTCGGGCGACTCGCACTGCGCGGCCATCTCGTGGAGGTACAGCGTGCCGAGCACCCGCTTCATCGCGGTGTTGATCGGGACGACGATCAGGTCGTCCTGGTCGCTGTTGCCGTTCGAGCCCTTGATCGGCAGGAGGCCGATGACTTTGAACGCGATGTGGCTGATCTCCACCGTCTTGCCGACGGGGTTCTGCGCGCCGAACAGCTGCTTGACGACGGTCTGGCCGAGCAGGACGACGCGCGCCTGCGCCTGGTCCTCGGCCGCGGTGAAGAAGCGGCCGAAGTACGGCGTCGAGTTCCGGATGGACTCGTAGCTGGGCGTCACGCCCTGCATCTCGGTGTTCCAGTTCTGATTCCCGTACACGATCTGGACGTTTCCCTCGGCCTCGGGGTAGATGTCGGCGACGCCGGGCACGCTCCGGACCGACTTCGCGTCCTCGAGCGTCAGCCGCGAGTAGATCCCGCTCCCGCCGATGATTCCGTTCATGTTGGGCGGACGCGCGAAGACCATGATCAGGTTCGAGCCGAGGCTGGCGAGACGCGCCTCGATCGCCTTCTGCGCGCCGGCGCCGATCGCGAGCATCGCGATCACGGCCGCGACGCCGATCAGGATGCCGAGCATCGACAGCGCGCTGCGCGCCTTGTTGGCCGCCATCGCGCGCAGGGCCGAGGCCGCGTACTCGCGCGCGGCGGCGAGGCTCGAGTCGGAGGCCGCGGCGCTCTGGGGCGGGGGCGCGGGCCGCGCGGGCGCCTTCGCGGCGCGCGGCTCGTCCTCGCGGCGCTCGTCGGCCACGACGAGCCCGTCCTTGATGCGGATGACGCGCCGCGCGTGCGCCGCGATGTCGGGCTCGTGCGTCACCATGATCACGGTGATGCCGTCGCGGTTCAGCGCCTCGATCAGGCGCAGGATCTCGTCGGCCTGATCCGAAGCCAGATTCCCCGTCGGCTCGTCGGCGAACAGGATCTTCGGCCGATTGACGAGCGCGCGCGCGATCGCGACGCGCTGCTGCTGGCCGCCCGACAGCTGGTTGGGCGCGTGATCGAGGCGGTCGCCGAGGCCGACCGAGACGAGGAGCTCCGTCGCGCGGGCGTCGCGCCCGGGCGCGCCGGAGTAGATCATGGGCAGGGCCACGTTGTCGCGCGTGCTGGTGCGCGCGAGCAGGTTGAACATCTGGAAGATGAAGCCGATCGTCTTGGAGCGCAGCGCCGCGCCCTCGTCGTCGGAGAGGTTCGACACGTCGCGGCCGAGCAGCCGGTAGGTCCCGCCCGTCGGCCGGTCGAGCAGGCCGAGGATCTGCATCAGCGTGGACTTGCCGGAGCCGGACGGCCCCATGATCGCGACGAACTCCCCCTCCTCGATCGTCAGGGTCACGCCCTTGAGCACCTGGAGCGGAGAGCCCCCGACGAGGTACGAGCGGGCGACGTCGCGGAGCTCGATCAAGGGCACGCGATCATTATATGAAACGCCTCTCCTCCGACGGGGTCGCCGAGGTCCTTCTCGCTGAGTTATAATTATGGTAATGCCGGCAACGATCCTGATCGTCGACGACGACGCCGACCTGCGGAGCTCGCTCGCGGTCGTCCTCGGTCCGCTGTTCCGGGTGCTCGAGGCCTCCCACGGCGCCGAGGCCCTCGAGCTCATCGCGAAGGAGCGCCCCCTCCTGGCGCTCCTCGACGTGTCGATGCCGGGCATGAACGGCCTCGAGGTGCTCGCCGCCGCGAAAGCCGCGGCTCCCGCGCTGATCGTCGTCATGCTCACGAGCCAGCAGGACCTCGAGATTGCGGCGAAGGCTTTGAATCTGGGCGCGGTCGAGTACGTGACCAAGCCCTTCGACGCCGACTACATCCGCGCCGAGGTCGCGCGGCTGATCGGCCCGGCCGAGCCGAAGAACGACAGGCCTTGGAGGGTGGTCTCGTGAGGGGCGCGCGCCTCCCGAAAGCCGCGTACTTCGCGCTCGGGCTGGTCATGGCCGCGGCCGTCTGGCGCGCGGACCTCCTCGTCGCGGCCCAGGTCAGCCTCGCGGTCGTCTATCTCCTTCCGATCGGCTTCGTGGCTTGGTTCTGCGGCGGGGCCTGGGCCTACGCGATGTCGCTGATCTCCGCGGCGGCGTGGCTGCAGGCGGACATGGCCGTGGGACGGACGTACTCGCACTGGTTCATCCCGTACTTGAACGGGGCGATGCGGCTCCTCTTTTTCTGCGTGGTGACCGCCTTGACCGGCCTCGTCACGCGGCTGCGCCGGCTCAACGACCGGGAGCGCGAGCTGTCGGAGCTCAAGTCGGACATGGTCTCCCTCGTCAGCCACGAGTTCGGAAATTTCCTGACGACGTACAACCTGACGCTCACGATCCTCAAGGAGACGGAGCCCGAGGACGCGTCGGCGCAGCGCCTGCAGTGCTACGCCACGCTCGAGCGCGTCTACGCCCATCTCGCCGCCGCAGTCGCGAACTTCCTGAATCTCAACCGCATCGAGTCGGGGCGCTTCGCCCCCCACCTGCGGCGCACGGGCCTGAGGATGCTGATCCACGCGACGGTCTCGCAGATGGGGCCGCTCATCGAGAGCAAGCACGTCGAGCTGCGCCTGGACTTCCCGGCGCGGCCGGTGCCGGTGAAGGCGGACCCCGACGCGCTCTCCGTGATCATGAGCAACCTCATCGGCAACGCGTTCAAGTACACCCCGGCGGGCGGCGCGGTCACCGTGAAGATCGCGGCGGAGCCGGAGTCGGCGCGGGTCAGCGTGGCGGACACGGGCATCGGCATCTCGGAGGAGGACCAGCGCCGGATCTCCTCCGGCTACTTCCGCTCCGAGCGCGGCATGCGGGTCGCCAAGGGCTTCGGCGTCGGCCTCAAGGTCACGCGCGAGCTGCTCGAGAGCCAGGGCTCGCGCCTCGAGATCCGCAGCGAGCCCGGGCGCGGCAGCGAGTTCTCGTTCCGCCTGCCGCTGTGGAACGACCAGAAGGACCACGTCGCCGCAGGCACGAGCAGTCCAATTACTCTTGAGTCAGGACCCCGTAGCGGAATAGTTGTCACGAAGATTCGCTGGTACTCGAATAGATCAAAAAGTACGACGCGCTCGTATCGGGTTACGGAAAATCGGTGACCTTGAGAGTCAGGAGGCCATAGCCACCTCCTGGAATGGCCGAATTTCCAGGAGGCGGTTCTATGTGCCGCTCCCGATACGCATGCACCATGCTGATTTCTGCTGCGGTCCTTTTGGACACGGCCAAGAGCTCTTGATAACTAAATTCAATTCTTACAGGTGGGGTTAGCGAGATCAAGATGTCGGGTGCCAAAATCCTTGATGACGACGCGCGGTGTCGAGCAGTACCATTTGAACTTAGCTCGTGATCTGTGAGCCGACGATTCAAATTCATCGTCTTCCCAACATAGAGAACATCACTTTCACCGCGCAACCGCACGATTGAAACCCGTTCCGCGGCCCTGAGAATATATACTCCTGCTTTCGTGGGTACAGCAGCGACGCTAGATTCATTCAAAGGCTTCCAAAATGTCCACAACCCGGGGCAAACAGAGGTCAAGCGACCGGCAGTTGTCTGGGGTAGGGGCATAATGATGAACTATTATCCTGACTGGTTTGGTTGCCAATGCGAGGAAAGGCTCTCCGCGTGGCATGAAGTTTGGCGCTGTACCACATCTTCCCCGACAGAGTTATGCTCTACGACAGGTTCTTGGCCGTGCTGGCGTCCAGTCGCCGGACCTTCACCGTAGTGGGAATTTCTCCGGCAAGCTCGATTACGGAATCGCCGACAAACGCCTGCGGGAAGATGGCGAGATTATCGTGACCGTTGAACTTTGACGGAAAGACGATCCCTTCGATTCCGGCGCTCATGACGAGCTGCCCGAATATCTGAGACGCTATAGGAACTTCGTAGAGGTTCGCCCACTGCTGCCAGTCCCGGTGGAGCATGGCCTCCTTAAACTGCGGCAGGGTCCGGATCAGCTCCGGCGGCACCCAGCCGGACTCTTGGGTCAGATGCGTCAATTTGCCCGCTACGACGAAGTCCTTGATGAGCCGAACAAACCGGTCCAACCTTTCCAGATTGTTGAGATTGATGACGGATTCGAGGACGCCGCGCACGGACACCGCCGAAATGGAATCCGTTTTTGTCAGGGCGAATTCTAGCCCGCTGAGTTTTTGCTCTGCGCCCCCTTGCCCCAGGGTCTCGACCATCGCGGTCTCCCTGTCAGCGGCGACGTAGAGCGCCGGAAACGGGGTAAAGCGCGCAGGGTCTATGTCCCCGATGTTGAAGCGCCCTCCGATGTCGGTTAAACTGCCCGCGACCGAGAGCGGCGCGTTCGTGTACTTATATTTAACGATGCGCTGCCAGCCTGTAAACGGAAACGGCCCCTCGGCAGCCTCGACGAGCGCCGCACGGATATTATCCGTGATCTTGGAACGCTGGTAGGCAAGGCTGCTGTAGTATTCCCAGTGGTAGCTGAGAATTTTATCTCGAAGGACTTTCCACTTCTGGATCTCCGTGAGAGAGAATTGATCCAGGATGAAAAAAGACGGCTGCTGGTCTTTTTGTTTGCGACGAGAGGGGCGTCGCTTGGACATGAAGACCGCTTAGTGGCGGTTCTCCGCGAGGGCGTTGACGACGAACTTCATCAGCCTCTTTGATCGACCGAAGCGGATCATGTCGCGTGGCGTGATATTGCCGAGAGAAGGATTCGGGAGAGTAAACCAGAGCACGGTCTTCTTCGTGTCGCCGTCAAAAAATTCAGCGACGAGGTTCAGAAGATTTGCCCACTCCCGGAAGCGCTCTCGCACTTCGGCCGGGACTTGGTCATCCCAACGCACAGAAGAAGGCGCTACTCCCGTTGCTCGCGCCACGTCCTGCTTCTGGAAATCAAAGACGCGCATGATCTCCTGGTATTTAGGACGATCGTCGTCAAAGAGCGCGAGGTAGTCCTTCTTGGCGACGTTCGCGAAGATATCAGGGCTGACGGTAGACATGGCGGCCTCCAACGGAACACGTTTCTACCACGATGTTACCACGCTATGAGCATCCGCACAACACCATTCTTGTTAAATCCATTGACAGATTTAAATATGTCAGTTATTATATCAGAAGCTATGAATAAGAAAAAAGTGCCAGATCTCCTCAAAAAGCTCCGCGAGCGGCTGGGGCTTACCCAGGCAACCCTCGCCAAGGAGCTTCACGTCTCCTTTCCCACTATCAACCGCTGGGAGAACGGCAAGACCGCCCCGCCCCCAGCCATGCTCAACGGCCTTCGCCAGTTCGTCCTCAGCCGTCGCAACGAGTGCGCCGATATTATAGCGGACTTCTTCCCCCAAACCGATAGCCAGTCCCAACAAGAGTCCTCCGGCGAGGACACTTTCAGTTTTCAACGGCCCGGACCCGCACTGGATACAGAAGCCACCGAGCTGGATGATGTTCCTCTCAGCGTTTCCAGGCCGGGCATGACGCTTGATGTAAAAACTATGGAAGGAATGCTCTGGCAAGCCGCCTGCTCCATCCGGGGCGAGAAGGATGCCCCAAAGTTCAAGGACTACATCCTGCCCCTCGTCTTCATCAAGCGCCTCTCTGACGTCTTCGAGGACGAGATCAACCGCCTCATCAAAACCTACGGCAACGAGAACACCGCTCTTGAAGTCGTCGAGGAAGACCACAGCCTCGTCCGCTTCTACATCCCGGAGATAGCACGCTGGCCCGTTATCGCTGGCCGTCGCAAGATCGCTTGGCCGGGAGGCCGCGTCCCCAAGACCGTCGGCGAGATGCTGACCAACGCCACCCGCGCTATTGCCAAGACTAACGAGTCCCTTCAAGGCGTCATCGACACGATCGACTACAACGAGACGCGCAACGGCGAGCGCGAGATCAGCGACACCGCACTCTCTCGCCTCATCGAACTCCTCAACCGCCACCGTCTCGGCCTCAACGACGTCGAGCCCGATTTCCTCGGCCGCGCCTACGAGTACCTCCTGCGCAAATTCGCGGAGGGCCAGGGTCAAAGCGCCGGCGAGTTTTTCACGCCCCGCGAGGTCGGCCGCCTGATGGCCAAGATTCTTCAGCCGGAGCAAGGGGAGGAGGCATATGACCCGTGCTGCGGCTCCGGCGGTCTCCTTATCAAGTGCGAACTGGACCTCGCAGAAAGAGAAGGGCGCGTAGCCAAGCCGCTCAAGCTCTACGGCCAGGAGCTTACCGGAGCCAGCTTCGCCATCGCGAGGATGAACACGGTGATCCACGACATGGAAGGCGAGATCGTTCGCGGCAACTCCATGACTAATCCCAAATTCCGTGAAGGCGGGCGCCTCAAACGCTTTGATATCGTGGTCACCAATCCGATGTGGAACCAGGATATCTTCGATCCCGAGGAGATTTACGAGAAAGACCCGCTCGATCGCTTTGCGAGCCGAGGCGGTTTTGCTCCGCGGCAGAGCGCCGACTGGGCCTGGCTGCAGCACGTACACGCGTCTCTAAGGGAAAAGGGCCGCGCCGCAGTGGTGCTCGACACGGGGGCTGCCAGCAGAGGCAGTGGTAACCAGAGCGACAACCGCGAAAAGGCGATCCGCCGCTGGTTCGTCGAGCAAGACCTGATAGAAGCCGTCATCCTGTTGCCAGACAACCTCTTCTACAATACGCCGGCAGCCGGAATCATCCTGGTTCTCAACAACGCTAAGCCCAAGGAGCGCAGGGGCAAGGTGCTGATGATCAACGCAGGCGCGGAGTTTGAGAAGGGGCGCCCCAAGAACTTTCTGACCGACGCCGCCGTTGAGAAAATCGCCGCCGCATTTCAATCGGGCCGAACTGTCGAGCGGCTGACTAGGGCCGTCAAGAACGAGGAAATCCGCGGGAAGAATGATTTTAACCTCTCGCCCTCACGCTACATCGAAACATCCGTCACCGCCGAAAACCGCGATATCCAGGCCATCTTGAACGATCTGACTAAACTCGAAACTGAAGCAACCGGCCAGGACAAGGACGGCGCCGAGGATGATCGAACCGCCGCGTAGTGTGCGCATCTCTCTCGCCTCCTGCGTCAGCGCCCCTCCCGGTCGGCGAGAGCTGCGTCGGTCGACTTGATTTCGTCCCGTCGCAGCTTCATGCGGATCGCCGCGGTCGACGCTACCCCTTCTTGGTTGTCTTGGGATCCAGTGCGTCCCGAAGTCCGTCGCCGATGAAGTTCACGCCCAGGACCGTGATGGTGATCATGAATGCCGGCGGCACCCATTGCCACCACACCGTGCTGAGGATGATCGGGTCCACGGCGACGGAAATCATGTTGCCCCAGCTGGCGACCGGTTCCTGGACTCCGAGGCCGAGGAAGCTCAGGGTGGCCTCCAGGATCACTGCGGTCGCGACGCCGAATGTGGCCACGACCGTGAGCGGCCCGAACACGTTCGGCAGCATGTGCCGGAACAGGATGGCACGGTCGGGGACTCCGACGACCCTCGCCGCGGTGATGAACTCGGCCTCCCGCAACACGAGGAGCTGGCCG